>ERZ777011.299-NODE-299-length-80110-cov-15.228256_pt1 | contig 80110 bp, 68 predicted proteins | sample MGYA00374964_ERZ777011 | MGnify/ENA primary metagenome ERZ777011 (study PRJEB29310, sample SAMD00008975) | mouse gut metagenome | study: EMG produced TPA metagenomics assembly of the Metagenome analysis of fecal microbiota from mouse which was promoted... | reverse complement strand
TCTTCTAAAATTTCTCTTTTATATAATTGTGCCCAAACCATATTTTCATTTATATTGTTCATAACATCAACAAAAACTTTTTGATAGTTATTTTTATCTATTACTATTTTTTTATTTTCGAAAGCATTTTCTTGATATACATTTTTATCAGAATAGGCATATCCAAATTTATATAAATCTAATTGTTCAGACAAATCTATTGTACATAAAGAATCTTCTTTTAAAAAGTCGTCTGCATCAACAAACATTATATAGTTTCCTTTTGCCATATCAATTCCTAGATTTCTTGTTTTGGAAACTCCTTTATTTTGTTGACTTACAACAACTATATTATCATAATCGCTTTCATATTTTTCTAAAATATTTAAAGTATTGTCTTTCGAACCATCATTTATACAGATTATTTCTAATCTAACATCTTTTTGAGCTATAAGTGAATTCAAACATTTTTCAATTGTTTTTTCTGCATTATATGCTGGTACAATTACTGATATGTCAAATTTTTCCATTTTATATAAAATCCCTTTTGTAAACTTTAAACTTATTATAATACAATAAATTTGTAAATTCAAGTAAATAAAAGCTGATGTATAAATATGTATGAGTATCGAATGCAACCAAAATATATGTAGAAATTCTTATAAAATTTTATGAGGAATGTTCACGCTTGAACGAAGTGAGTGCTAAGTGAAAGAGGCTCATAATATTTTATTAGAATTTCTAGTATATGACGGGCAGTCGAGATACGAATAAAATATTTATATATCAGTCTTTATATATTAAAATCGCAATATAATAATAAGTGTATATATTAAAAAGTAATGAAATAAAAATTACTTCATTACTTCTGATAAAACATTAGCTAAATATTTCATACTTATATCGCATTGTTCAAGAGTATTTCCAGTTGCACCAACTTCTATTATACATGCTCCACTTGCCAAATTTTGATTATATCTTGAATTTCTTAAAATTATTGGTTTGAATAGTCCTGGATATAACTCATTTGCTTTTTCTTGAATTTTAACAGCTAATTTAAAATTATTAAGCCAGTTTGGGTGTTCTAGTCCTCCTCCATCTGTTCCCATAACAAACATAATTTGTGCTGCAATCTCTTCTCCAATTTTTACTGTGGGAGCATATGTACTACTACTTCCCATTGCATCTCTATGTAAATCTATTACAAGTTCAGTCCAAGCATCTCCTGACAATAGTTTTTTTACTGTTGCAAAAGAACGATTGTATGAACCAGTATAAGCTGGGTAATCATGATATGTTTGATCATGTGTTACTTTGTATCCCTTTGCTTCCAAGTTTTTTGTTAAAGTTTCTCCGACATGTGCTACTGAAAAATTTAAATCAGTTGTTCGGAAATTTCCACTGGCAACATAGTTGCTATTTTCAGTTGGTGTATAACTTTCACAAGTATGTGTATGAAAAATTAAAATATCTTGCTTATTATTAAAATCTACTATTGGTCTAATCATTTCATCTGTTAATTCATATTTACTCTCATTTCTGATTTTAACACTCCCATAAGTGTTTGTAAAAACATCTTTTTTATTATTGGCTTCTATAACCTCAGTAGGCAATTTTTGTATTGTTGCTTTTTCTGAATTTTCTTCAACTTTTTCTTGATTTTGAATAACCTCTTCGTTTTCTACAATGGCTTCATTAGCATTCTCAACTATCTCTTCTTTGTTTTCAACTATTGATTCTTTATTATTAATTTCTCCAAAAATTGCTAATTCACTTTCTAAAATCCCTCCTATTCCTAAATGTTCATTTTCTTCTTCATGTATAGTAGATATTGCTAAGTTATTTGAAATAATATTAACATATGCTATGTCGAAAGTATTATTCCAAGCAGATACTTTTTGAGAAAATAAATTAAAAATCATTACACTAATAACTAATGTAATGATTATCTTTATAATAAATTTTACTATACTTTTTAAACTTATAACCGCTACATTAAACATACTTTACCTCACTAAATAAAGTATATTTAATATGTTGTGATTTTAGAATATTTTTTCAAATTTATCTTTTTGAATTTCGTCTGGTACTTCGATTGGATATTTGCTTGTGAAACATCCTTCACAAAATCCTTTCATATTTGAACCTTCTGCAATTTTTCTTAAATTTTCTAAACTTAGATATTCAAGAGAATCTGCACCTATTTCTTGTCTAATTTCTTCAACACTTTTCTTTGTTGCAATTAAACCATCTTTATTTGTTACATCTGTTCCAAAATAACAAACTCCTAAAAATGCTGGTGATGCAATTCTTAAATGTATTTCTTTTGCACCTGCACGTCTTAATGTCTTAATTATTCTCGTAATAGTAGTTCCTCTAACTATTGAATCATCTATCAAAATAATTCTTTTATCTTTTACAGTAGAAGGAATTGGATTTAATTTTAAAGCAACTTGACTCTTTCTTTTATTTTGAGTTGATTGTATAAAAGTTCTTCCTATATATTTATTTTTAACAAAAGCAATATCATAAGGTATTTTTGAATACTTAGAATATCCAAGTGCTGCATCCAATCCAGAATCTGGAACTCCTGCAACAAAATCTGCTTCTACTGGTGCTTGTTCAGCTAAATATTTACCAGCTAATTCTCTAAATTTATGTACATTCATGCCATCTATATTTGAATCTGGTCTTGAAAAATATACATATTCGAATATACATAAACCATCTTTTTCATCTTTTCTAAAACTTTCTGTTTTTATCTCGTTATTATATAAAGTAACAATTTCACCTGGTTGAATATCTCTTTCAAAATCTGCACCTACTACATCTAATGCACAGCTTTCAGAAGCAAATACATAATCATCTCCTAATTTACCCATACATAATGGTCTAAATCCATGAGGATCACGAACAGCAACCAATTTTCTTGAACTCATTACTAATAATGAATATGCTCCTTTTAAATATTGTGTAGCGTTTTTAACAGCTTCTTCAATTGAACCAGTTTTTATTCTTTCTCTAGCTATAATTGAACAAATAACTTCTGTATCACTAGTTGAATTAAATATAGCACCATGCTCTTCTAATTCATTTCTAAGTTCTTCTGTGTTCGTAAGATTTCCATTATGTACAACGCAGATATTTCCTTTTGCATATCTTTTTACTATTGGTTGAGCATTTTCTACTCTTGGAGCTCCTGTTGTAGAATATCTTACATGTCCTATTGAAATTTTACCTTTTGGAAGTTTTGCTAATCTTTCTGGTTTAAATACATCTGATACAAGACCTAAGTCTTTTTCGCAAAAAACTAATCCACCATCATTTATTGCTATACCACAACTTTCTTCTCCTCTATGTTGTAAGCAAGAAAGTCCTATACATGTGATTGGAGCTAATTCCTCACTGTTTTCCATTGAATAAATTCCAAAAATTCCACATTCTTCTTTAATTTTACTAAGCATATTATACCTCTTTTATATTTTTATTTATATAAACGGACTTAAATATACATATAATTTCAGTTGATGTTATAAGTCCGCTATTATTTTATCTTAGATTTTTCCCTCCGAAAAATCTTGCAATACTTGTACTAATTGTATTTTTTCTGCAACTTGTACTCTTGCTGATAAAGTTTCAGCATCATCATCTGGTAAAACCTCAACTTCAACCTGTCTTATAATGTTTCCTCTATCATATTCATTATTTACAAAATGAACTGTTACTCCACTTATTTTTTCTTTACTATCTATTACTGCTTGATGTACATTCATTCCATGCATACCTTTACCACCAAATTTAGGTAGTAAAGATGGATGAGTATTTATTATTCTATAATTAGCAAGTAATTTATCTCCTATCATTCTCAAATACCCTGCTAAAACTATTAAATCTATTTCATAGTTTTTCAAGCATTCAAAAAGTTCGTTATCTATGTTTTCTTTTCCTTTTGAAGAAATTACATACGTAGGTATTCCTGCTTTTTGAGCTCTTTGTAATGCATACGCATCTGGTTTGTTAGAAACAACAACACTTATTTTAGCATCAAGTTTTTTATTTTCTATGCTATCTATAATGACTTGAAGTGTTGTTCCACTTCCAGAAGCAAAAACTGCTAAATTAATGCTCATAAATTTCTCCTATATCTTTTCTATAATCTAACACTTTATCAATTTCTTCATCTATAACTTGATAAACTGTTTTCTTTATTTGTTCTAAATTATCACCAGTTTTCTCAATAGCAAATAATCTTGAATTACTTACTGATGTATATTCATTTTCTCCAATTTCCTTAGCATTAGCGAAATAAATCTTAACACCCTTATCTTCAATTGATTTTTTATTTAATTTGAAAATAACTGGCTCATTATTTTTCTTAACTGCATAATCTTTACTAACTATATATACTAAGAAAGTATTTGTCTTTTTAAATTTACAGTTATCTATACTTAAAGTTTGATTAAATATATTTTCCATAACTTCATTCCAAGGTGTCTCTAATGAATTTAATACATTCATTGCTTCTGGATCTCCAAAACGAGCATTAAATTCTATAAATTTAATTCCATCTTCTGTTTTAAAGAATCCACCATATAAAACACCTGTAAATTCTGTTTTTTCTTTATTTACATAGTTTATGGCTTTTTTTATTAAATCAACACATTTATAAACATCAGCTTGTTCTAAAAATGGTAACAAACCATTTGAGAAACTCATGCATCCCATACCACCTGTTCCAGGTCCTTTATCTTGTTCATATCTATATGGATAATCAAAGGTGATTGGTAATGGTACAACATTTTTTCCATCTGTTAAAACCATAACAGTAAATTCAGAACCTTTTACTTTGTCTTGAACTATAACTTTACCACTTGCGCTTAAACATTCTTTTGCATATTCTAATCCTTCTTGTTTACTTGCGAAATGTTCTCCACCAACTTTAACTCCTTTTCCACCAGTTAATCCTTCTGGCTTAACTACGAAATTTTCATCAGAATAATTTGATATAGCTTTTTCAAGTTCTTCTTCGTTTGAAATTTCAAAATTCTTAATTACCATTTCTGGTGCCAATTTTTGAACTATATCCAAAGCATAAGTTTTGCTCCATTCTAGTTTTGCAGCAATACTTGTTGGTCCAAAAGTTTTTAGTCCTAAGCTTTTTGCTAAATCTATTAAACCATCTTGTAATAAGTTATCACTACTTATTACACAAACTTCAATTTTTTCATCTTCAATAAATTTTTTTACTAATTCTTTATCAAACGGTGAACCTATAATATATTTTCCATTTGAATTTTTTATGTACTCTACTATTGATGGATTTTCATATGGTAATACTGAATATAAGCTATATGTTTTTGAAATATTTTCTGCAATAACAGCTTCTCTTCCTCCATTACCTAATAATAAACATTTTTCCAAGGTAAAGTTCCTCCTTCTTATGACAATTACATATAAAATTATACATTATTTGTGTTCATAAATCAACTATTTGTCAAACATTTTGTCGATTGCTTTTTCATATATTTTTCTTGCAATCTCTCTACCATTTTCAACTGTTTCGATAAATTTGCTCATACAAACAGCTCCATTAATTTCCATTACAAAAATTTCGCCATTTGTTCTTTTTGAAACATCTATTGTAACAAATCTAGCATTTGTTACTTTTCCTGCTCTCAAAGCTAATTGTTTTACTTCTTCTAGTTTTTCATCATTTTCTAAATTAGTTTCTGCCCTAGCTCCATCAGCTAAATTATGTTTCCAATCTCTTGCTATTTTTTTATAAACATATAAAATTTCATTATCTAGAAAAACAACTCTATATTCACATTCAATTTCTTCAAAAGGACATATGCTAACACTTAAAAAATTCTCCTTAAATAATTCTTGTATTACTTGTATAGCTTCTGTTCTAGAATTAACAATAAACACTTGTTTTCCCTCAGAAGAGGTATTTGCTTTTACTACAAGTTTTTCTTGATTAATCTTATTGAAAATGTCATCGACCTCTTCACTTAAATTGCCTGCAAATTCTCCTCGTCCTTCTGCATTTGGATTAAATAGTATATAATGTGTAAGAACACTAATATTATGATGTTTTAAAACTTCATAAGTAGCGTATTTATCATTTACAATATGATAGCAACTTGATGGATTCAAATCAAATGAGTTTCTAACAATATGACAAATTTTGCCATCTTTTCTTAATTCTCTTATCCAACCTAATGACAAAAAGCTTTCTTCTATTCCCTTTTCTTTACAAATCTCATCAATTAAATATAAATTCTCTCCTTGTTTCATATAATCTCCTAACATATTTTGCTAAAAATATTTATACTATTTTGTTTTATAAAATTATCATAAAAAGTTATTGTTAAAATTAATAATCCCGATAATAAAAATGTTACAACATGTACATTTTCAAAAAATGAAGATATACCAAATATAATAATGGTTACTATTACAATAAATAGAACGTCCCATAATATATTAAGGTTTTGCTTAACTACTGTATATTCGCTTGTCCAATGTAATTTTGGTCTTAGTATATCTATTATAATTGCACCGTAGCTAAAAAACAAATTACATAAAAATCCTATAAAAAACAATTCTGCTAAAAATACAAAACTTATTTCTTTTAATATTAATCTCATTACTACAAGAAATATTATAAGTGGATATAAATTTAATATAACACTAGGTGCTGCTTTATATCTACATTGCTTATATAGTTCAATTGGTATATATTTCATAAATATAGCATTTTCACCATCTCTTGAAATAGCAGTTACAGATATATAATTTAGCATATATAGAAAATTAATTACACATAAACAAATTGCAAAACCAGCAGTATTTTCTATATTTCCATTTATACTAGAAATTAAAGCAGTAATTTCTTCTGATTCTCCACTTCCCAACAAATTAAAAATTGGTATTCCCATTAACACTGGAAATAATATTATTGGTAAAATTGTATTTAAGAAAAATATTGGCGTTCTAAACAGCATCTTAAATTCTTTTGATATATACGCATTTTTAGGACTTTTCATTGTAAAAATATTTACTTTTTTAATAGTTTTACTATTTTTTCCTGAAATAATATTTGTCGCACTTCTTATATAAGATTTTGAAATTAATACTGCAACAAGCACATAAGCTGTTATACTTTCTCCTATAAGATACATTATATTTTTTACAGCCTCTATATTACCTAGTTCTGTAAGAGCTATCATACCTTGCTTTAATATAATGATATACTCTGAAATATATCTTGCTACTCCATTTATTTCTAGCAATTTATTGGCAAACATAAAATCAGTCATATCAGAAGTTTTTAACATAAATATTTGCATAGCTATAACAATTGCAAATGTAATAAATACTGTTAAATATTGAACTATGTCTTTGTTCTTTAAAAAATTTGTACATCTCATTAAAATTACTGTAAATAGTATTCCTAAAAGTGTTGGTATTACTGGTAAAGTAAGAAAAACAAATATTGCCATTACAAAAAATACTGGCTCTTGTATTGTTATAACACCATATACTGCAAAAGGTATTGCAAAAGTAATAAGTTGCATAACATATTCTGATATTAACATTACATTAAATTTTGAAAAAATTATTTGTATTGGACTTACAGGAAGCGGTAATAGAAATTCTATATCTTTTGAAAAATATAGAATATTTAGTGAAGATAAAATGCTTTTACAAAAAGCAACTGCAACAGATATTAATAGGCATAAGCTTAAAAATACTTCTTCTTGATTCATTTTTTTCAAAACCATTATTAATTCTTTACTTAGAAATCCCATAACAACTGCAACATAAGCAATAGCTAAAAATAAAAAAATATTTTTCAAAATTGTTTTGAAATTTAATGTATCTTTATCTACATTTTTATTTAATGCATTTTTTAATAAAGTTTTTGTTAAAATTAAAGTTTCTTTCACTTCTAATTATTTTCAACCTCTATCCCTTCTTATTTTTCTGTCATTTCTAAAAACATTTCTTCCAAAGAATTATTTTCTTTAAATTGTTCTTTCATTTGTTCATAAGTTCCTACAAAAATAAGTTTTCCTTCATTTATAATTCCAATTCTATCACATAACTTTTCTGCAACTTCTAATACATGAGTTGAGAAAAATACAGTATTACCTTTTTTACTGTGTATTTTCATCATTTCTTTTAAGTCATAAGCAGATTTAGGATCTAAACCAGTAAGTGGTTCATCTAAAATCCAGTTTTTAGGACCATGAAGTAAAACACCAATTATTAAAACTTTTTGTCTCATTCCATGTGAATAGCTTTGAATTTGTTCATTTAAATTATCATATATTCCAAATTCTTTTGATAAAGTTTCTATTTTTTCTTTTCTTGCTTTACTATCTACTTTATAAATATCAGCAATAAAATTCAAATATTCAATTCCTTTTAGTTTCAAAAACATATCTGGGCTATCTGGAACAAATCCAAAATTTAATTTAGCTTCTGTTGGTTCATTCTTTATAGACTTTCCATCTATTAAAATTTCACCTTCATCAATTTTTAAGATTCCTGTAATCATTTTTATTGTAGTTGTTTTTCCTGCTCCATTAGGTCCTAAAAATCCGAAAATTTCTCCATCTTTAATTTCTAAATTTAATCCATCTACACTTTTTTTATTTTTTACATAAGATTTACTTACATTTTTTATTTCAATCATGTTAAATGATATTCCTTTCATATTAGAATACAATTATATATATTTAAATTGAAAACGAAGGATGACATGGAGCGCAGTTGTTTAAAACCTGTAAGAATGAGGTTAGGGAATCTCGTTACACGAGGACGCTGACCGAATGATGTACAGGTTTTAACTAAGCGCAATAACAGATCTGAGTTTGAAAATTTTAATATATATAATTGTATTCTATTTAATTAATATTTTAACGAATTAAGTCTAAATATGCATCTTCAAATATTTCTAAAAATCTAGATAAAATATCTTCTCTTGAAAAATCTGCTTGAAATTCTTTTTTTAGAGAAGTAGCAATATCTCCTAAATTTCCTGGAAATTCTTCTTGATTAACATTAAATCCAATTCCAATAAAAATTTTCTTTGCAATATTACCTTCTATAATACTTTCAGTAAGTATTCCACCCATTTTTTTGTTTTTATACATTACATCATTTGGCTTTTTTATTTGAAGAGTGATTAAATATAACTCTCTTACTGCTTGTACTAAACTTTCAGCAATTACAGTTGTAAGAAGATCTAGTTTTTTTATATCGCAATTTGGAAAAAGAACAAAACTAAAAGCTAGATTATCATTTTTTCCAGTGTACCATTTTCTTTGATGTGTTCCTATCCCTGCTGTTTGTCTTTCTGCAAAAACGATCTCGCCTTCTTCTACTTTTTCATTTCTTACATATTCTTGTGTTGATGAAATAGTATCAAAATATTTAATTTTTTTACCTAAAAATTTAGTATGTACATCTAGTTGCATCATAAATACCTTTCATAATATATAATTATTTATTATAACTTTTCAGCAAATCTACAAGAATGTGCATGGCAAATAGCTATTGCCATACTATCTGTAATATCATCCAATTTTGGTACTTTTTCTACTTTTAAAATGGATTGTACCATTTTTTGGACTTGCTTTTTTTCAGCTCGTCCATATCCTACAACTGCTTGTTTTACTTGCAATGGTGTATATTCAAAAGTAGGAATTTGATGTTGATATCCTACAAGAACGACAATACCTCTTGCTTGTGCAACATTTATACCAGTTTTTATATTATTGTTAAAAAACAATTCTTCAACAGACATGGCTTCTGGTTTATATTCATCTATTATTTCACTTAAATCATCATATATTTTAGCTAATCTTTCTGGAAAGGGTGTTTTAGCTTTGGTTTCAATCGCTCCTGATGTAATTAGCTTAAATTTGTTTCCGACATAATCTATTACACTATATCCAGTAATAGCAAAACCTGGGTCAATTCCTAATATTCTCATTTTAAAATATATCTCTTCCTTATTTAATATTATTAGAATTTCATTATAGTTATTGTATATAGTATATGTTTTTCCATGCTCCCCATCTTAACAAACTGTAATTCACTTCGTTCATAACAGTTTATAAAGCGGTCCCCACAAGTCCATTACAAAACACATACTATATACATAACTATAACAACATAATTAAATTTTAAAAATATAATTAAAATTATTTTGTAACTATTTTTAAAATTTCTGATACACTCCAAGCTTGACTACATGTTCCACCTGGCAAATATGGTGCTTTTGAATTATACAATTCTGAAATACTTTGTACTGCTTCTTCACCATTAATTTCTTTTTTAAATGTTGAATAAACATTGTCTTTAAAAATATTATATCTATCTTGCATAAGTTTTTTCTCTTTTGAATCTTTTTCAGCTTTTATCATATTTTCAAACGCATCTGAATATAATCCTAAAAGCCAAACCCATGCAACACCTTGATGATAACTCATATCTCTTTTAAAACTATCTCCCTCATATTCAGCAATATATCCATCATCCAATCTAGATAATGTTCGTAATCCATATCTAGTAAGCAATTTATCTGTAACAGTATTGAAAACATTTTTTGCTTTTTCTGTATTTAAGCTCATTATTGGATATGTTGTTGATAGTGCAAATAATTGATTTGGTCTTATTTTATTATCTCCTAAAACATCATATAAACATTTTCTTCTAGAATTATAAAAACTCTTATTAAAAGCTGTTTTACATCTTTTAGCTGCTTCTTTGCAAGAAGAGGCAACGTCTTCTTCACCAAATTTTTTAGCCAAAGTTTCTAATGTTTTTAAACTGTTATACCAAAGTGCATTTATTTCAACTACTTTCCCATTTCTTGGAGTTACAACATAATCACCTATTTTTGCATCCATCCAAGTGTTTTGTGTACTTGCAGTTCCAGAAACAAGCAATCCATCACTATCTAAATAAATATTGTTGTTATCTAAATTAGTTCCTTGACTATAATTTGTAATAATATCTTTTAATTTTTCATATAACTCATCCCTTACAAAATCATAATCAGAAGTATATTTTAAATATTTATTTACTTGTTCAAATAACAAAAGTGATGCATCAACACTATTATACATTGGTCTTCCATCAAAACCAGAATATCCATTAGGTACAAGTCCAAATTTTATATCTCTTGTAAATGTCCTAAATACTTGTTTCGCATCTTCAAATCTTTTTGTAATAAGAAGTAATCCCTCAAAAGCAATAAAACTATCACGACCCCAATCCAAAAACCAAGGATATCCAGCTAAAATTGATTTTGTTCCAAAAGATGGTCTATCTATAATAAAAGTATCTACTGCTATTAATAAATCTTTAACAAAAGCATCATATTCCTTATCTTGCTTATTTTGTTTATTCTTTAATAAACCAGCATCTTTAATTGTTTTTTCTATTCTTTCTGTTTCTTTCTGTATTACTTTTTCGCCATCTATTATCTCAACATTGTCTTCCAAAGAACCAACAAAAGTAATTGTTTTAGTTGTTTCTGCTGGAATATATACTTCGTATCTTCCAGAAACAGCTAAATTTTCCTCTGGCATAAAACCTCTTTCATCTTCTTTTAAATAATATATATTTTCAAAAGTATCATTTTTATGTTCTATATATTCTCCATCTGTTAAATATGTATATATTGGAGTATGTGAATTGCCGTCAATTTCAAGTCTTACTTTTCTTCCATCTATTTTTTGAGAAATATTATAATTATGTCCTGTATTCATTGCATGAAAATCTCTGAAACTTACTATTGGTGCTAAAACTAATTTTACATCTTCTTTGTTAGTTTTAATCTTATATACAACAACAACAGTATTTCTTTTATATACCATTGAAATTTCTTTTGAAATAGTTACATCTTTAACTTTATAAGTAAATTTAGGAAGATATTCTTTTTCAAAATGTTCTAAATATTTATATCCATGTGCTACATAATTTTTGCATATATTAGTATATAAATCAAATTTTTCATTTCCAATATAAATACTTTCATCTAATTTTGAAATTAAAAGATGTCTTCTTGCTGGTGGTAATAATGGAGCTACTAATAGTCCATGATATCTTCTAGTATTTGCACCAATTACTGTGCTAGAAGCAAATCCTCCAATTCCATTTGAAATAATCCATTCTTTTCTTATAGCATCTTTTAAATCTAATTGTTTCTTTCCTAATTTCATTTGTACCTTAAAATTCTCCTATTTTCTTTTTTTCTTTTTCTTGTTTAATTCTTTCATATTATTATTCATAGCTTTTCTTTTTGCTTCCATGTCCAATTTTTCTTTTCTAGCTATTTCATTAGCTATTTTTCTGTTTTCAGCTATTTTAGCATCTGCATTTTGAATCGATTCAACTCTATCTTGATATTTAGAAGCAAATTTACTTTTTCTTCCTTTTTGTTTTATTTTTGAATCTTCTTTTGGAGCTTTTCCTTTGTTTTTTAAAGCTTGTTTAGCTTTCTTTTCTTGAATTTTCTTTTGCTCTTTTAATACAGAATTTAAAAGTAAATATTCTGTCTCATTTTGTTTATCTTCAAATTTTAAATCATTACATATAAATTCTATAATTGTTGAAGCAATAATATCTGAATTATGTATAATTTTATCTTTTTTTACACAAGACATATTTCTTTCTATTACTTTAACTCCCAGATTTGAAGTTTCAGAAATATTTGCTTCTACAATATCACTACCTTCTCTATTGTAAATTCTAACAAATTCTGGCATAACCTCAGCAGTATCTGCAAGAACAATGTCAAATACATCTTTTCCAGCATGTGCTTGAATTGCCTTAACATGGTCTGCTAATGTATAATTGTCTGTTTGTCCTTGTTCTGTCATAATGTTAGAAACATACATTTTAATAGCTTTACTTTCTTTTATTGTTTTTGAAACATTTTTTACAAGTAAATTTGGTATAACATTTGTATATAAACTTCCTGGTCCTATAATAATCGCTTCTGCTTCTTGTATAGCTTCTAATACACCAGGCGCTGGTTGACAATTAGATGGTGAAATAAATATTCTATTTATTGTTTCAACCTTTTCAGCAACTATTTCTGGAATTCTGTCTTTTTGTTCAATAACAGTTCCATCATTCAATTCTGCACAAATTGTAATTTCGTCCAAAGTTACTGGTATAACTTTTCCTGTAATATTTAATACTTCTGTACTTTTTTGAATTGCTTCTGAAATATTACTATATAATTCATTCATACCTGTAAAAAATACATCACCAAAATTTAAACCATTCAATCTTTCATTTGTAAATTTTAAGCTCATCAAATTTCTCATCAATTCTTCATGATCTGACATTGCTATAATACTTTCTTTGATATCATTTAAAGGCAATGAATCCAATGCTTTTCTTGATGCGCCAGTATTTCTTCCATAATCTGACATAGTTACTATTGCAGTAATGTTATTTGTATATTTTTTCAAGCCTTCAATTACATTATTTAAACCATAACCACCACCAATAACAACAATTTTAGGTCCTTCTTCATAGACTTTTTTGTTGAATATTAAAGATTTAATATTTACTTTTGCATTTTGACCTTTTTCTGTGTCATCATTCGCTTCTATTATAAGTTCTAGCAATCTTCTTTGAATATATATAATTCCTACTACTATACATAAAAATCCAACTACAAACATTCCAATTACTTTTGCCAAAGTAACAAAATCTATTTCCTTTGTAACCAATATTTTAGCAAATGAATAGCATGTAAAAGCTATACCTATTAATATAACAAATATCCATCTTTTGATTTTTGTACTGCCTTTAAACCATTCTAAAAATGACTTCATTTTATTTCCACCTTTCTACATTCCTTCTCCAATTTTTAATACTTCTAATTCTATATCTATATTCTTTTCTTCTTTAATCTTTTGTTTGATATAATTAGTAAGTTCTAAAACATCTTTTGCTGTTGCATTTCCTAAATTAACAACAAATCCTGCATGTTTTTCAGAAACAGCAGCATCTCCAATTCTATATCCTTTAAGAGAACATTCATCAATAAGCTTTGCTGTAATGAACTCTCCTGCTCTTTTAAATGTACTTCCTGCATTTGGTAAATCTAATGGTTGTTTTTCAATCCTAGATTTCATGTATTCTTCCATTTTAGATTTGATTTCTTCTTTATTTCCATATTTTGCTTCAATAACTGTTTCTAATATAATTACATCATTTTTTTCTGAAAAAATACTATTTCTATATGAAAATTTATGTTCTGATAAATTTATTTTTTTTATTTTTCCATCATGTTCCATATATCTTGTATAAACAACAATATCTTTCATTTCTCTACCATAAGCACCTGCATTCATTCTTAATGCACCACCTATTGTTCCGAGGAATTCCAGATAAAAATTCTAAACCAGTTAAATCCTCTTTCAAAGCTAATTGCGCTAATTTTGCTACTGAATAACCACTTGAAATTGTAATTTCAGCTCTATCCTTCATTCTAACAACTTTAAAATCAGAAATATCTATTTTTATAACTATTCCTCTAATTCCTTTGTCAGAAACCAATAAATTTGTTCCGTTTCCAACAACTGTTAAAGGAATATCATATTTTTTCACTAATTTAAGAACAAATTTCAATTCTTTTGTACTTTGAATTTCAACAAAAAAATCCGCTGGACCACCAATTTTGAAAGATGTATGTTTACTCATTCTTTCATCTTTTAAAATTTGACTTCTGTCTATTCCTTTTTGCAATTCTTTATAAATATCTATCAATTTAAGTTCTCCTTATGTCAAATTATTCTACAAAGCTTGTTGTATCTTCTGTTTTCTCTGCAACTTTTCCTGTATTCATTTTAATATATAAAGTTTGCCCTTTTGAAGATTTTTGCTTTGTTTGATTAAAAACTTCTCCTGTGTAATAATTTATAATATATGTATGATTTGAATTTAAAATTTCTAATTTTTCTAATGCTTGTGGATTTAATACAAAATATGATTTATATCCAACTGCTTCACTATCTGATAAAGCCCATGTTCCTGTTGGAAGCACTTCTGGATTACTTGTAGGAGTTCCAATAAAATTTTGTGGTATTTGAGTTGAACCTTCCTTTATGTATCCAAGTTCCATTGCTTTACTGTATTCTGTGATTGTAGCTTGACCTACCATTTCAAGTTCAGCTTGTAATTTTCTATCTCTTGTAGAATTTATAGAATCCATACCTAAATTTATTGTTATTCCTGCTATCATTATTGTTATTATTATTGTTAAAATTAATGCTACTAATGTGATACCTTTTTCATTTTTTATCTTTTGCATACTATTCTCCTTATACTATCAAATATACTTTTTTATCTTATCATTTTTATCTGTTTTTTTCAAGGTAAATATATAAAATGTAATATAAAAAAACGGATACTTTAAAAGTATCCGTAATATATTCTATTATTATGCAACTTCACGAATTTTAATGTCTCTAACATGATTAATTTTTTCCCATTTAGTATTAGGATTTATTAAACATTTAATATTAATTAAAATCCAAGATCCCATGAATAATGGATAACATAGCAATCCAAGCCACATTGGTTTTATATCTCTTTTATCCAATTTCATAATTATAACTGCTATAATTATTGGCATTATAAAAGTTGTTGCTAAATATCTTACTAAACTTCCTATAAAATCAAAAGTTGTCATTTCATTACCCATAAATAGTAATGCGTTCATAACTAAAAGTAATAGTGTTAAAATCATAATTGGTATTCCAAACATATATAACAAACCATCAAAGTTCATAAGTGTTTTATGTTTTACTACACCATTTGCTAAATCCTTAGTATAGTATTTCATACATTGCAAATGTCCTACTGACCATCTTGATCTTTGTGACCAACTTTGTTTAAAAGTAATCGGTTGTTCATCATAAACAATTGCATCAGTAGACCAACCTACTCTTCTACCTTCTATAACATTCATAAGAGAAAACTCTATATCTTCTGTTAAAGTAATTGTTTGCCATCCATTTGGTTTTACTAAATCAAATTTTACCATAAATCCTGTTCCATTAAGAAGTGCTGATAAACCTAAATTATACCTAGCTAAATGGTAAAATCTGTGCATCATCCAATAGAAAATTGCATATCCTGCTGATATCCAAGAATCATTTGGATTTTTAATGTCTCTATATCCTTGAACTACTTCTTCACCTTGGCATAATTTTTTATTCATATTTTTTAAGAAATTTTTGTCTACTATATTATCTGCATCGAATACACAAAAGGCATCATAGTCTGCGTTTTCTTCAATTTTTTGCTTTAAAAACCAATTTAATGCAAAACCTTTTGTTTTATGATTTTCATCAAATCTTTTTAAAACAATTGCTCCTGCTTCTTTTGCAACTTTTGCTGTATCGTCTGTACAATTATCTGCTATAACATAAATATCATATTTATCCTTTGGATAATTTTGAGCTTGTAAACTTTCAATTAAATTTCCAACTACCATTTCTTCATTATGTGCTGGAATTACAGCCATAAATTTGTGTTCCTTGTCTATTTTAAGTGGCTTATCTTTTAATTTTATAAGTGAACAAAAGCTTACTACCATTTGATATAACCAATAGATAGTTATTATCCAAATAATTGCTTGTTGTAAAAGATATAAATATCTCATTTGATTCTCCTTTTTATATACTTTTATTACTACACTTTTTATATTATACCATTTTATAAAAATAATTTCAAGAAAAACTTTCCATTTTAATAAAATCTAAATAAATCTCCTTATGGACTTGTCCGTAAGGAGATTTCATTTTTATTCTGCATCAGCACTATATAAATCTTTTCTTGTTAAATTAATTCTTCCTTGGTTATCGATTTCATATACTTTAACAGTAACTTCATCTCCGATTTTTAATACATCTTCAACTTTATTTACTCTTTCATTAGAAATTTTAGAAATATGAAGTAATCCTTCTTTTCCTCCACCTAAATCAATAAAAGCACCGAAATTCATTATTCTAGCAACTTTACCAGTATAAATTCCATTTAATTCTATTTCTCTTGTAATTTCTTCTATAATAGTTTGTGCTCTGCTTGCTCTTTCACTATCATCTGAATAAATAAACACTGTTCCATCTTCTTGTATATCAATTTTAACACCAGTTTCATCAATAATCTTATTTATAGTTTTTCCTCCACTACCTATAACATCTTTGATTTTATCTGGGCTTATTTTCATATTAACAATTTTTGGAGCATATTTTGATAATTCTTTTCTTGGTTCTGCAATTTGTGGAGCCATTATTTCATCTAAAATATAAGCTCTTGCTTTTGCTGTTCTTTCAAAAGCTTCTGCAATAATTTCATAAGATAATCCATCAACTTTGATATCAACTTGGATAGCTGTAATACCATCTTTTGTTCCACCAACTTTGAAATCCATATCTCCGAAAAAATCTTCTATACCTTGAATATCTGTAATTACTACATATTTGCTTGGATTATTTTCATCAGTAATTAAACCTGTTGAAATACCTGCTACTGGTTTTTTAATAGGAACACCAGCATCCATAAGTGCAAGAGTTGAAGCACATATACTTCCTTGTGATGTAGAACCATTTGAACTTAAAATTTCTGATACTACTCTTATGCTATATGGAAATTCTTCAACACTTGGTAAAACTGGAACTAATGCTTTTTCAGCTAATGCACCATGTCCAATTTCTCTTCTACCAGGTCCACGAGAAGCTTTTGCTTCACCAACACTATATCCTGGAAAATTATATTGATGCATATATCTTTTTGATTCCTCTGTATCTAAACCATCTAGTATTTGTTCTTCACTAACCATACCTAATGTAGCTATTGATAATACTTGTGTTCTTCCTCTTGTGAACATGCCACTACCATGAACTCTTGGGATAAGTCCAACTTCGCAAGATAAAGGTCTTATATCATAAATACCTCTACCATCAACTCTTTTGCCTTCTTCTAAAATTAATTTTCTAACAGTTTTCTTTTCTAATTTATATAAAGCATCTCCAATAGCTGATTTATCTTCTTCTGCTTTTTCTTCGCCAAATTTTTCTACATACCAAGCTTTAACATCTTCTGTTAATTTTGCTAAAACATCATCTCTTTCAATTTTGTCTGGTGTTTGAACATCAGTTTTCATTCTATCAGCAAATTCGTTAGCAATAGTTTCATAAATTGTTTCATCTACTGCTGCTGATTTGTATTCAAATTTTGGTTTTCCTATTTCTTCTTTTATTTTTGAAATAAATTCACAGATTTTTTTGATTTCAACATGTCCAGCTTTTATTGCTTCTAACATTGTGTTATCTGGAATTTCATCAGCACCAGCTTCTATCATAGCAATTTTTTCCATTGTTCCTGCTACTGTTAATGTTAATCTGCTATTTTTTCTTTCTTCTTCTGTTGGATTAATAACTATTTTATCATTAACATATCCAACTGCTACTGCTGCTGTTGGTCCACCAAAAGGAATATCAGATATTGAAAGTGCAGCTGATGCACCTATCATAGCACATATTTCTGGTGAACAATCTTGTTCTACTGATAATACTAAACAATCAATAACTACATCATTTCTTAAATCTTTTGGAAATAATGGTCTAATTGGTCTATCAATTGCTCTTGATGTTAAAATTGCTTTTTCTGATGGCTTTCCTTCTCTTTTTGTAAATCCACCAGGTATTTTTCCTACTGCATATAATTTTTCATTGTATTCTACTGAAAGTGGGAAGAAATCTATCCCATCTTTTGGCTCCTTTGAAGCTGTTGCATTAACTAATACTGTTGTTTCTCCATATTTTACTAAAACACTACCATTAGCAAGCCCAGCCATTTTTCCTGTTTCTAAAACAAGTGGTCTTCCTGCTAATTCCATACTGTAACTTTTAAACATTTTCTTTCCTCCTAAATATTTTTTGATATTTATTTGAAAATGTAACCTCTATAATATATTGCATCATTTCTCAATACATTATACAAGCTACCTTTTCCAAATAATTACCATAATCATTGTACTATAAATATATAAAAAAAGCAACAAAAAAATCTACTTTTAAATAAGTAGATTTTTATTTTAATTATTTTCTTAAAGATAATTTTTGAGCTATATCTCTATATCTATTTAAGTCTTTTTTAGCTAAATAGTTTAATAAATTTCTTCTTTTACCAACCATTTTTAAAAGACCTCTTCTTGAATGATTATCTTTTGGATGAACTTTTAAGTGTTCTGTAAGTTCAGCAATTCTTTCTGTTAATAAAGCGATTTGAACTTCTGATGAACCTGTATCTTTGTCATCTCTTTTATAAGTATTGATAATCTCTTGTTTTCTTTCCTTTGTCATTTTTTATCCTCCTATTATTTATATTTGCCATAAACTGAGCTTAAAGTAGGTATTTTCCTTAGCTAAGTATATGGTATTTAAGCTTTATTATTATACTATACTTTTTTTTGAAAATCAAGTGTTTTACTATAAAAATAACAATATTATAAAATACTATTGTAAATTCTTTTCAAAATTCCAACTATCTCTACACATATCTTCTATACCTTTTTTTGCAACCCATCCCAATTCTTCATTAGCTTTTTTACAATTTGCATAATAAATAGCTAAATCTCCTGGTCTTCTAGGTACTATTTCATAAGGAATTTTTATATTATTTACTTTTTCAAAAGTTGTAACTATATCTAAAACACTATATGGTGTTCCAGTTCCTAAGTTGTATATAAATAATCCAGAGTCTTCTTTATCAAGCTTGTCTAATGCCTTAACATGCCCTTCTGCTAAATCTACAACATGTAAATAGTCTCTCATACCTGTTCCATCTTTTGTGTCATAATCATTGCCAAAAACATTTAATTTTTCTAATTTTCCAGATGCCACTTTCATAATATAAGGCATTAAATTATTAGGTATTCCATTTGGATTTTCACCAAGCATTCCACTCTCATGAGCTCCTATTGGATTAAAATATCTTAATATACAAATATTCCAAGAATTATCAGAAAAATATAAATCTTCTAATATTTGTTCAATCATAGCTTTTGTTGTTCCATAAGGATTGGAGGTTTTTCCTCTTCCCATTTCTTCAACATATTCAGGAACTCCTGGATCTCCATATATAGTAGCTGATGAGCTAAATATAAATTTTTTACAATTAAATTTTTGCATTACTTCTAATAATGTAATTGCTTCAAATAAATTATTATTATAATATTTTAATGGTAATTTTACTGATTCTCCAACTGCTTTATATCCAGCAAAGTTTATAACGGAATCTATGTGATTTTCTTCAAATATTTTTTCTAAACTTTCAGCACTTCTACAATCTATATTATATATTTTAGGTCTTTTTCCTGTTATTTTTTCAATTGCATCTAAAACCTCTGTTTTACTATTAGAAAAATTATCTGCTATAATAACTTCTTTTCCTTCATTTAATAATTCTACTACTGTATGACTACCAATATATCCAGTGCCGCCTGTAACTAAAACTGACATTTTTTTCCTCCTATTTATATCTTTATATCTATAATTGTATCATTTAATTTTTAGTGTATTTATCATATATTTCTTTTAAATGTTTTTTATTGATTACTAATTTTATTGATTCTTTCTCTGCAATTTCTGTATATACTTCTTCTAATATTGCTACTATTTTAGGATTCATATAATTTCTATCTTTTCTTGCTTTAAAATAACTTAATTGGTAATCTGGTTTCCAATCCTTTCCTTGATAAACAAGTCCAGCAGAAAGTGTATCGCATATCATTTCTACTGTGTATATATAAGGTATTACTGGATATGGCTCTGGTGCCATAGGATCTATCCAATATTCAAAATGATGTTTGTTTCTTCCTTTATGATGAAGCCATGCCTTAGAATATCCTTCTGTTTCTTTACAAACTGCAAGTGGACTTCTATGTCCATGAAAATATTTTACACTCTCTATAAATTCTGTTGGTGTAAATTTTGATAAATCATGAATCAATCCTCTCCAAGGAATACCTGCCATACAACATAATTTGAATACCCACCATTTATGTTTTAAAACAACTTTCAAATGTTTAAAAAACTTCATTTTATCTATTCTCGCCTTCCTTTACATATGTATCACAATATTTTTTTATTGGACATTCATTGCATTTTGGTTTCCTTGCTATACATGTATATCTTCCATGCCACACAAATAAATGATTTGCATCATAATATGTTTCTTGTGGTAAAATTTTTAATAAATCCTTTTCAATCTTTTCGGGATCACTTTCCAAAGATAACCCTATTTTATTTGAAATTCTTTTTGCATGAGTATCTACTGCTATACCTTGTGGATTATTAAATGCTTCAAGCATTATAACATTTGCACTTTTTCTACCTATTCCAGGCAATTTTTGCAAATTTTCCATATCATTTGGAACAATTCCATTATACTTTTCTACTAGCATTTGACTACATGCCAATATATTTTTTGCCTTATTTTTATAAAATCCACAAGGTTTAACAATTTTCTCAATTTCTTCTAATTTTAATTGACACATCTGCTCTGGTGTATTTGCTCTTTTAAAAAGCTCAGGAGTTGTTTTATTGACTCTTTCATCTGTACATTGAGCAGAAAGCATTACAGAAATTGCCATCTCAAATGGACTAGCAAAATCTAAACTACATGTTGCTTCTGGATAATATTCTTTTAATTTTTTTATAATTTTTATTGCTTCTTTTTGTGTTTTCATCTTACCTCTATATAAAATATGTAAAAAGAAATCCCGCTTTAGGATTTCTTTTCTTTTTTATACAACTTCAACTTCTTCTTTTTTCTCTTTTTTATTTTTAAGTCCTGCAAAAATTAATCCCATACCTAATAATCCTGTTATTATTGTAACGATAGTTCCTAATACAACTACTTTTTGTAAAATTGAAATTACTACTGCTACTAATATTGATAATCCATATACTTTCCAGAAATTATATTCCATTTTTTTAGTTACAATTGTAGCTATTGATACCGCAACAACTGGTAAACTTATTGCAAAAATTATAAAATATATACCTAAAAGAACAAATCCTATACCAATTCCAAATCCAGTGCAGAATAGTACAATTACTGAAACTGGAATTAAAATTGCTGCAAGTGCACCTTTTGCAATAGCACCAAAATAATGTGAAACTATTTTATCTGTTTTTTGTTTTTCTACAAATGGTTTAGCACATACTAATATAAATGCACAAACTAATGCAGAACTTAATATTGTAGATATTACACCAAAAGTAACATTTTTTAAAGCAGAAGAATTATTTGTTTTTTCTTTGATTGGTGTATAATTTACATTACTTATTGATACATTTGATGGTATTGTAGCTTCAACTTTTGAACTATAATTTAAAGCTCCTTCAATGTTTGTTGATTCACCAATTTCTAATTGATCAACAGTCAAATTAGCATTTTTTGCTATTACTGTATTTCCTATTTTTATAGTTCCTGCTACTGCATTTAAGTTTCTTAAAATATAAGAATCACTATCTATTGTAAAAACTGATGACGCTGAAAAAACATCTTGAAATGCTGATAATGTTATTTCTGCATTAGCACATGCAAGATACATATTTCCAGAAATCCCTGCGCCCTTTATTTTAACATTTTCAGCTGCTATGTAAATATTTCCATAAACAGTTACATCACTTAAATCTATATATTTTCCTAATAAAAATAAATCTCCATAAACTATAACATTTGTTAATGACAATTGATCTGATGTATAAAAAGCATTACCATCTATGTCCTTAGAAGATATTGTGGTATTTTCATCTCCTCCAAATACATCTCCATCTACTGTTTCTCCAAGCATTGAAGCATTATCTCTTGCCCATTCTTCTGGTATAACATAATCTTGATTTTCTCCATCACCATCTAGTGTATCATTTATTGGCATGATACCATCATTTGCATTTGATTCTGTTGTATCTTCTTCTCCCACCAATGGTGTATTAGTTAATGTTTCAGCATCAACTGTTGGTGATAAAGTTTCTGTTGCAAAAGCAAGATTTCCAAGTAAAATTATTATAGCTAATATGCTAACAAAAATTCTCTTTTTCATAAATTCCTCCTAATTATTTTTTTAAATTAGATATTGCATCTTTTAAATTTGATGAATTTAAAACATAGCTTCCTGCAACTAAAACATTCGCACCAGCTTGTTTAGCTTGCTCTACTGTTTCAGCGTTTATTCCTCCATCAACTTCTATATCAATATCATAATTTTCTTGTTTAATAAATTTTTTTAATTCTAAAACCTTATCCAAAGTTTCAGGTATAAGTTTTTGACCACCTTTTCCTGGAACAACAGTCATTACAAGAACCATATGAATATAAGGTATATATTCTTTTATATCTTCAATACTTGTATCTGGATTTATTGCAATAGCAACTTTTATATCATTTTCTTTAATAGTATTGATAATTTCCATAGTTCTTTCTTTTGTTTTAGAAGCTTCTATATGGAAAGAAATATATTCTGGATTCAAATCTATATATTCATCTATAAATTCTTCGATATTTTCTACCATGAGATGTACATCTAAACCTAAATTTGTTATATGTGATAATGTTATTGCATAATCTTTCATTAATTCTGTTGTATCTTTTTCTACAAATTTTCCATCCATAACATCTATATGAAACATATCTGTATGTGCAACTTCTAAATCATAGAAAGTCTTTACTGCATCTTCTTTTTCTTGTGTTAAAATTGAAGTTGAAACTCTTACCATATTATTACACCTTGCTACTGTGCAGAGACAGTAGCATCTCCTTTACTAAAATCAACTGTCTCAGTTTTCTTTGTTACACCATCAACTAAGACCTTAACCTCTTTAACTCCTGTTGTTGAAAATGTTTGAGTAATATTAGTTTCAGTTGGTAATTGTTCTTGATCATAAATAGTATCATCTCCAACTTTTATTGTAAGTTTTACTTTATCTGGTTTAACTGTTTCTGTACTAACAACTGTATTTCCATTGCTATCTACTGTATTTGTTGAAACTGTTTTTGGTGTATATCCTGTAAGTGATGTTAAATTTACATTTACTGTAACTGTTGATTTTCTAGGTTGTTTATTTACAGTAATTGTAACTGTTGAAGCTTCTTTAATAACTTTTCCTGATGATACACTTTGATCTGTAACTACTCCATCAGATTTTCCAGCATTTTCTTCATATACAATTTCTGGAACTACTTTTTGTTCATTTAACCAAGCTGTTGCTTCTGCTTCTGACATACCAACTAAGTTCTTCATTGTAACATCAGCATATGCACTTCCTGAACTTACTTTAATTTTAACTGCTGTTGCAGCTGTTATTTCTTCGCCTTCTGCTGGTTCAACAGAAAGTATTATTCCAGCCTCAACTTCTTCACTTGTTTCATCTACTTTCTCATAAGTTATTTCTAACTCATCTAATTGCTTAGTTACTTTTGTATATTCTTCACCAACCATTTTCTTTGGCAATGTAACTAATTTTTGACCTTTACTTATAACAAGTTCTACTTTTTCGTCTACATTTATATTAAAGTTTTCTTTATATTCTGGTTTTTGAGATACTACATATCCCTCTGGAATTTCATCATTATATTCTTCTTTAATTTCATAATTTTTGAAACCTGTTTCTTCAAGTAATGCAATCGCATCTTCCTTAGATAATCTTTCAGCATTGTTATATCCAGCTACATTAGGTAAAACCTTTTGTTCTGGTCTTGAACCATTAAATAATGCAAGAGTTCCAAATGTCACTGCTATAAAGATAAGAATACATACTACAATTGCTAAAATTACTTTTACTGCTGGGTGATCTTCTAAAAATTGTTTAAATCCACCTTCGTTTTCTTCATCATCTTCTCCAAGTTTTGGAGCATTTCTATCATTATTTTTCTCCATTTCTATTTCATAAATAGTTGGTACTTTTTGTGTTGGAGAATTTGCATTTTTTCTTGCAAGTACAACAAAGTCTTCGTTTGGTTTCTTTAATGCCATGCTTAAATCTTGTAACATTTCAGTAGCATTTTGATAACGAGTATTAGGATCTTTTTGCATAGCTTTTAAAATAATTCTATTTACCCCAATTGGTATATTCTCGTTATATTTTATTGGTTCAACTGGTTCTTCTTGTACTTGTTTTAAAGCAACAGATACAGGTGTATCTGCATCAAATGGTACTTTACCAGTAAGCATTTCGTACATTACAATACCTAATGAATATATATCAGATTTTGCATCAGTATATCCACCCCTAGCATGTTCTGGTGAAAAATAATGTACTGAGCCTATTGTTGTTCCAAAAGCTGTTATTGTAGAATTTGACACAGCTTTTGCAATACCAAAATCTGTAACTTTTGCCATTCCATCTTCTGTAATTATTATATTATGAGGTTTTATATCTCTATGTATAATATTGTTTCTATGTGCAGTTTCTAATGCTGACGCAATTTGAATTGCAATATTTACTGACCATTTCCAAGAAAGAACACCATCTTCCATAATAATATCTTTTAGTGTTTTTCCTTGAATAAGTTCCATTACTATATAATATAGATTGTCTTCATTTCCTACATCATATATTGAAACAATGTTAGGGTGTGTAAGACTTGCAGCAGATTGAGCTTCTGTATTAAATTTTTTAATAAATTCACTATCTGTTGTAAATTCATCTCTTAAAATTTTAATTGCAACATATCTATTTAAAACATGACATTTTGCTTTATATACTGTTGCCATTCCACCATTTCCAATTTTTTCTAAAATTTCATACCTATTATTTAACATTTTTCCTATAAGATTCATAATTAATCTCTCCTCAAATTCATTTAAGTATTGTCAACTATTATAGCTGTTATATTATCTGTACCGCCTGCATCGTTTGCATTTTTTATAAGCATATCCACTGGTCTTTCTGGATTATCTAAAATTATTCTATATATGTCCTCATCTCTAATCATGTTAGTTAAGCCATCTGAACACATCAGTAGAATATCATCTTTTATAAATCCCTTATATATAACATCAGGTTCTACTAATGAATTACATCCTACTGCTTTTAAAAGCATATTCTTTCTAGGATGATTATAAGCTTCTTCTTTTGTAATTTTTCCTTCTTTTACAAGCTGGGCAACATAACTATGATCATTTGTTAGCTTTCTAATAATATTCTTTCTTATTCTATAAATTCTACTATCTCCAACATGACCTATAAAAACTTTGTTATTATAAATCAAACAAATGTCCAATGTTGTTCCCATATCAGAAATTTCTGTACTTTCCTTTGACTTTTCATACACAACAAAATTTGCATATTCTATTGCATCACTAAGTAATTTTAAAATTTCTTCTTTTTCTTTTAATATGTTAGGAAAATTATTGCAAATATAATTTTTCGCACTCATAACTGCTAAATTACTCGCAATTTCACCGCCTTTATATCCGCCCATTCCATCAGCTAATATAAATAGCTTAATTCCATCATTTTTATCTGATACGAAAAAACTATCTTGGTTCATTTCCCTAGCCTTTCCAATATCAGATTTTCCAAGTATCCTCAAAGTTTTCATCACCTCTTTTACTTTAAGTTCTGACGTCTTAATTGACCGCAAGCTGCATCAATATCAGAACCTAATTCTCTTCTTATTGTTGCAACAATTCCAGCACTATTTAAGTAATCTCTAAATTTTATTATATTTTCATTAGAACTTTTTGTATAAGCTCCATTTTCTATTTTGTTAATTGGTATTAAATTAACATGTGCAAGCATTCCTTTTAAAAGATTTACTAATTCTTTTGCATCATCTAAATTATCATTATTATCCTTTGATAAAGCATACTCAAAAGAAATTCTTTTATTTGTAACTTTTATATAATATTTACAAGCTTCCATAAGTTCTTCAATTGGATATGCATTATTTATTGGCATCATTTCACTTCTTTTTTTGTTATTACTACTATGTAATGATATAGAAAGTGTACATTGAAGCTTACTATCTGCTAATTCATATATTTTCGGAACTAAACCACTAGTTGAAATACTAATATGCCTTGCTCCAATATTTAAGCCTTTTGGATTGTTAATTATTTTTATGGCTTTCATTACATTTTCAAAATTGTCCAAAGGTTCTCCAATTCCCATAAATACTATATTGGAAATTTTAATATTAGCATCTTTTTCTATTGCTAATATTTGTTCTACTATCTCACCAGATTCTAAACTTCTAGCAAATGGTATACCAGTCGATGCACAAAATTTACATCCCATCTTACAACCAATTTGAGATGATACACATATAGTATAACCATGATGATAACTCATTAATACACTTTCAATTAAATTTTCAGCTTCGTCCTTTACATTAAACAAGTATTTTTTTGTACCATCAATCGATTCTAATTTTCTAACAATTTCAAATTCTCCAATTCTAAAATTATCAGAGAGTTTATTTCTTAAATCTATCGATAAATTAGTCATTTCATCAAAAGTTTGAACTCTATCACTAAAAAGCCATTTGAAAATCTGTTCTGCTCTAAATGGCTTTTCTCCCATGTTTTTTAGTACATCTTTTAATTCTTCTAAATCAAAATTTTTAATATTTGTTTTTAACATTTAAGCCTCCAAAGCTTATTTAGTCAAAAATATTATATCATAAAAGATTTTTTTTACAATATATATATTTATTTTTCTGAAACTTCTATTTTTTCAACAACATATCCTGCTTCATTTTGAAATAATACTTTTAAATTTTCTTTGTATGGCCACTTTTCATAGTCATTTAAACCTTGAAAGCTTACAGCATATTTCATATCTTCATTACTTGCTAATTCTTTAATATGATGCATTCTTGTGTCTTGAATAACATCTCTATATTCTAATTTATCACTTGAAAGTTCTGTTGTAACAGTTGCCCAACATCTTTCATTATATGAACCTGTCATTAAAACAGTATTATCAGCATTTGCATCTGGTAAATTTTCTCTAACAAAATTTGAAATTTCTTGTTTTGCATTATTGAAATTTAAAGTTGCTCTTGCAGAGCCTCTAAAATCACAATTTTCACAATAATACATTCCAATATAATTTGGTATAGCGTGTTTTGTACCTTCTGGCAAAATTGTACTAGCTTTTATTATAATCATAAAACATACAAATATTGGCCATATACTTGAATAAATACCAACTACATATTTCATTTTAGTTTTTTCTAAATATTCATTTATTAAATTAACTGTTACTGTAAGTATTACTACCCAAAGTATAAAATATGTTTTGTAAAAATAATATGGTGAACTAATAGCACGTCTCATAGCTATATACATAATCATATAGAAAGCACCATATAATAGTGCAAAAACATCTAAAAAATCTATTTTTTCTATTATCTTTTTACTTTTTATTATCTTGAATAATTCAATTATATACAATATGCCAAAAGGAACATAATATACTATATCTCTCCATAATTCTTCATAAATTGCACCTGCATTTTTAATAGCATCAGATAAAGGTTTTTGTCCATTTATGAAATGTGCTGGAACCATAAAATAACATATTCCTATTACTGCAACTGCAAATAAAATAAAACCAATAGCTAATGTTGTACCTTTAAAAATTTTAAAGTAAGTTTTCCCTTCTTCTTTAAAATCTTTAAGCCAAGTATAAATACAAACTGCTGCAAAAACAATTGGTGCAAACAAGCAATATGAGAATATTAGACCTATTCCTGTTATCCCTATTAAGACAATAACAAAGTTTCTATTTATTTTCTCCTTACTATATAATAATGGTGTTACAAGTAACATTACAATTGTTGTAACCATACCAACTGTTAAGTATGAAAATCCATATAAATATGAATTGTATGGATAAGCATAAATATACAAAGCATAAAAAGCCATTGATAAAACAAAACCAAATTTCGTTTTTATTTTATCCATAACTATTCCATAAAATCCTAATCCACACATAAACATCATTAAACTTTCAAAAAATTCATAAGTATGTTCATAAGATATATTTCCATTTGATAAACTATTAACCACATGCATAAGTATTCCATTATTAACATATGCACCTGTTTGCATTATATTAAAATCAAAAAATGTTTTGTCTTCTACATTTATAAAAGCCATCATTGTATCTGAATAGTGTTTAGCTGCTCTGTAATGAATTGATGAATCTATTGCAATATGTACAATATCGCCTTCTTGAATTTTAACATCTTTAACAAGCATTATTCCAAAAATAATTAATATCACTAATAATCCTGCAATTTCCATTTTTGAAAAATAATACTTTTGAATATCTTTATTTTTTATAGCCTTAAATCCTAAAAGTACTGCAAATGCCAAATTTACAATTGATAGCATTAGCATATTTGATGCAATAGCAAGAAGTCCAAAAAACATTGCTATTGCAATATTATAACTAATAATTGTAAGTATTAATATTATTAACCATTTCACAAAACTTAGTTTTTCTTCTGATTTTTTATATAGCATAAATGCTATACCTAAAATTATCATTGTTAATACGTATATAAAGTCCATTATTTTCGATTAAATTCCTCTCTTATTTCTTCAAAATTTTTCTTACTGGTACTTCTACTAATAATTCTATTATTCTTATACCATGTAATAATCTAAAAATCAATACTTGAATTTTATTTAATTTTGTGTATGTCGTATGATAGTACATTTTACTATTATACAGTTCTCTCATTTTTTTGAAATAATTAAATGACTTTCCTATTGCCTGACTTTCATAATGTCTAAAATTAATATTATTTAAACTATATATTTCATATCCTTGTTCTTTTAATTGCATTGCTAAAATATCTTCTTCATAAAATAAGAAAACATTTTCATCAAACATATTTATTTTATCTAAAACTTCTTTTTTTATTATAAAAAATGCTCCTGAAATAACTTCTACTTTTAATTCTGGATTTTTATAATCCTCTTCTAAATATTCTCCATCTCTCAAAACTTTATAAAATAATAATTCTGAAATTCTTGTAGCATGAACTATCTCTCTCTTTATAGTTCTATATTTCCAAGCACTTCTTCTTATAGCTTTTCCGTCTCCATTTAGCATTCTTGGAGCAACCATTCCTGCTTTTTTGTTTTCTTCTAGAAAACTTATACATCTTTTAATAGCCTCTTCTGAAATATCTATATCTGGATTCGAAATAGCATAATAATCATATTCTTCATTTTTAGATTTCAAATAATCGATTCCAAAATTATTACCATAAGTATAACCACCATTTTTTTCGGTTTGAATTACATCAACTTTTTTATTTTCAAGTTGTTTAAGTAATTCAAAAGAATTTTGTGGTTCAGTGGATTTATTATCTACAACAACAATTTTATCAATAATTTGATATTGTTGAACCTTTGTAATATATCTTTTAGTATCTATTATATCATTATAATTTACAACAATTAATGCTAATTTCATTGCTTTCCTTTCTCTACTTTATTTACTATAACCATTGTTAATATAGTGTACATTATAAATTGTAATACCAGTGTTGTTGCACATGAAATTGCTCCACCATGTATTCCAAAATTTTGCACAAATATCTTAGAACCCACTAACGCAATAATTGCTGTTATTATATACACTATAAATTGTGAAAATGTATTTCTCATAGTTGTTAGTACAACAAGATTTACATATGATATTGAATAGAATATATATGCACCAATTATTAAAGCTAAATCTAATCTATAAGCTTTTAAGTTTTCTCCGTAAATTATTCCTAATACTTCTGGACCTAAGAAATAAGCTGATAATACAGCAAATATTCCAAAAGCTACAACACACATTTTTACTTTTCTTACAATTGCTTTAAAATTTTTAAAATCTCTTATTGCATATAATTCTTTTAATTTATTCAAAAATGGTAACACAACAAATTGTGCAAATAACACCATGACTGTACCTGGCATTACAATATATCCATATATTGCTTGCAATTCTTCTGTTAAATATGAATCAATTGCATATTTTGGAGCATTTAATACATATATTCCTAAAAAAGAATTAGCAAATACAAAAAATTCACTTTTAAAAATCATTAATACATTATTAAAATCAACTTTTGAAGATTTATCAATTAGTTTATTTGAAATTAATATAAAATCAAAGAAAATTATTGTTGAAATATTCACAATAATCATTGATATACAAGCTAAAATTAAATCATGTGTACCCAAATCTATAATTAAAAATAATATAATTCCAATTAAAGATTTTATTGTAAGCGATTGACCTACTCTATAAAGTAAATCATTTTTTTGCATAATTCCATATATAATTTCAGAAAAAGCTTCTGTTGCTTTAAATATACAGAGTAAAATAAATACTGTTGTCTTATATGTTTGATACTGTTTTACTACTAAAAATCCAGCACCTAATATAATCATAAGTACGCAAGTTATAACTCTATTTAATATGTAATCTTTATCTTTTACTTTATTTTCTGTATCTGTTACTTGGCATAATCTTCCAGAATATAATCCTATTGTATATAAAATTAAAGCTGTTGAATATGCAATAGAAAAAATACCAGCATCATTCATTCCATTTATTCTAGTTACTATTATCAAATAAAATAATGAATTAAAAGAATTCAAACCAGTGCCAAAAGTATTCCAAATGAAATCTTTTGCAAATTTCTTATTTTCTGTTTTCAATTTTTTGCTCCTTAATTATAAAATATTATTTGAATATGAATTGTATTATATATATTAAAATTGTAAGCGAAGGACGGCATAAAATGAATACATCTACAACCTGTAAAAATGAGGTTAGGGAATCTCATAGCACTGTGAGCTTGCGAACATAGGTGCGGCACATGAGGGCGCTGACCGAATGATGTACAGGTTGTGTATGAATGTAATAACAGAGCTGAGCTGGAAATTTTGATATATATAATTCAATTCTTTATTATCGTCATAATATTACAATATACCTAGTAAAAAGAATATTCTTACTGATATATCATCTATCAATTTTCTTCTAATCTTTTTAGGATAAAATGCTTTTTTCAAAGCTTTAAAGAAATTATATTTTTCACCTTCAAAAGTATCAATTATTTTTTTGTCTTTATCAGATAATTGTTTGTAAAAAATATTTTTAAATATAGTAATTTGTTTTTTTATGTCTTTCATACCATCACCTAGTAGCAGTTTTTTTATTCTCCAAATCATAAGTGTTATTATGCCTTGTCCTTCAACTGTTGCATTAGTTTTAGCTCGTCTATATTTTACAGTTACAACATCATCTTGAACAACATTTCCAAATCCTGCACAAATCATATATGTCCACCAATCATGGAAAAAGCATTTTTCTGGGATATTGTTTATGATGTATTCTCTTGCTGTTTTATTAATTACCATTGTCATTCCTTGATTTATACATTCATATAATGAGTTTAGAAATGATGGCTTTTTATTTTTACTATCACCATTTCCTATAAAATTCATTTCAGTATCATAATAATCAACATTAGAAAATGCCATATTAGGTTTTGATTGATCTAATGCATCTAATGACTTAACTGCAAGTTCAATTTTATTTGGAAGCCAAATATCATCTTGATCTGCATAAGCATAGTAATCAGCATCTCCTCGTTTTAGAAGGTCAAAAAAGCTTTTAATAAATCCTAAGTTCTTTCCTTCTATCAAAGTAATTTCTTTATCAGATTTTTCAATATATTCTTTTATTATTTTTACTGTATTGTCTTTTGAACCATCATCTCTAACTATAAGTTCAAAATTTGTATATGTTTGATTTAATATAGAATCTATTTGTTCTCTTAAATATTTTTCACCATTATATGTTGATAACAATATTGCTACTTTACTACTCATAAGAATTCCTTTCTTCTTCCATCAAATTGCTCTATTTTACTTTAAAAATGAAAACATTATCTTCATGATATACTTCTTCAAATTCTCTATATCCTAATTCATTTATATCTCTATTTGATAGTATATAACTTATATTTAATCTTTTCAAATCTTTGTAATTCAAATTCCAAATTAGATAATCTGTTTGTTGAAGTATAATATTTGTTTCTTCATCAGTTAAGAAAACTGTATGATGAGCATATCTATTGTAGTTATATTCTTGCTCTTTTGCTTTATCTCCTAATAATTCCTCATAGAATTCTAAATTTGGATATACACTAGTTGAATTTAAAGTTCGTAATCCATTTGCTACCATATAATTGCTTACTGCAAAAGCACAATTTTCGCTTATCCAAATAGCATCTGGTTCTTTTTCTCTTATTTCCTGCATTTTTTTAGAAGCAGGTTTTTCATATATTATATCAGTAGTTCTTATTATTGGATTAACACATAAACCTGATAGCAATGCTGTAAAACAAGCTAGATATAAAAATGCTGTTTGACATTTTTGTTTATTCAAATTGAAAATCAAAATAAACATTGGAACAAATAAAGAGCTAGAAATTATAATTTTCACTATTGTTACATAATGTTCATCTGGTATTTGCATTGTAAGTTCTGTACTTGCTTTATAAATTACAAAAATTGATGAAATAATTCCTAATATAACTCCAATCCACCATTTCATAAATTTATCATCTTGTTTTATATTTCCCATTAAATATATCAAAATATAAATGTTCATAGTTCCCAATGCTAAACTTGCTCTATTAGCAGTAGACATTGTCATTAATGTTATTTTAGCTAACCATTCTGGAAAGCCAAATATACACCATATTGTCATAAAAGTAGAAATTATCAACATTGGTAATAAAAATATTACATTTTCTCTTCTTCTATTTCTAATTAAATAAACTGTTCCCAAAATCATTGGTATTGGGAAAAACGATAACATACTTGAATATTCACAAGCATTCAAACATTCTTTAAATGACATAAAAATATTAAATATATATTGGTATAGTATCGCACAAAATCCACCTGTTTCTGTTCTTGCGCCTGGATATGCAGTGTTCATTGTTGCAGATATTGCATCACCTGACATTACTAACCATCTAAAAACTAATAATCCAAAACATATTAGTGTAACTATAACAACTACTACATCATGCACATTTATTTTGTAATTTTTCCAATTTTTAAGTACAATCCATATTAGCATTGCAACCATAAAATATGCAAATGCAATTTGCCAAGGTGGATATAATACAAACAAATATGATAATAAACCAACAAGTATTCCAAATGCTGATAAATACTTAACATATCTTTTGTCTGTTTCTAAGAAGAGGTTAGCTAATATTAATATTATTTGTGACCAAATTAAACAATCTAAACAATACCACCATTGAACTGCTGATGAAAATGAAATCATAACAGCACCTAATAAAGATATTTTCTTGTTTTTATTAGTAACAATCATACAAAGTTCAAAAGCTCCTAAAAACATTGCTACTAATCTCACATACCAATAAAAGCTAAGTCCCATACTATTTCCAAATAATAAAAATCCTATTTGAAATGGTTTACCTAACATTAAAATGTCTAAAACCGGTGCATTTATAAGTGTAAACATGTCTGTTTTTGCACCTCTTAATGAATCTTGATAATAATCAAATTTATTTTCTCCAACACCTTGTGACAATATATAATCTGTTGAACTAGCCCACTCATCACTTCTAGCTTGTCTAGCTATACCAAGTAAAGTATGATATCTTCCTGTATCAATTCCTGGTTGAATATAAATATTATAACTAGTTATTGAAGAACCTGAATATTTACCAATCATTACAAACAACAAAAAGGCACAAGCAAATTTGTACCTATTCTTGTATAAAAATTCATACATTGTATTTAATTTAATAATGAAATGTAAAAAAACTATCATTAAGCTAATTGCAATAAAAATAATTCTATTTTTTGATGGAAAAGGTTCTATTATACTATAAACTTTGTATTCAAAAACAACTGCCAAAATAACTGCCATAACAGCTGAAATTATTAATTTTGTTTTTATAAAGTTATCTTTACAAAAGAACTTTTTTATTCTATCTAGCATATATCTCTCCTCTTTTGCTTTTTACCACTTAACCTCTAATTTTACTACATCAGTTAAAAATCTATTTACCCAAACATATACAATAGGAAGTTTTAATCTGTAAAATAAATGTACTCCCCAAATTGCTATAAATTTGAAACCTTTTGGAAAACAATGACTCATCTTAAAGAATTTACTTTTTCTCCAAGTTGGAAAATTTTCATCCATATATTTTACAGCATCTTTTAAAATTTTTTTCATATTAGCTTCTTTATCATAAGAAACCATGTATATCCAAGAAATTCCTAAATGTAAAAACACCATAATATCTAGTACTTCTTTAAATTCATCATATATTCCTAATTTTTGTGCATTCTCTTTTGTTACTAAAAAATATTTTTTCAAGTTTTCAATATCCTTAGTATTTAAAGAATGTATTTGAGAACTTGAACGCAAGTAATAATGATATAAAACATCTGGAATAAATGTCAATTTCTTAACTCCGCTCATATAACTATGTATTAAAAACAAAGTATCATTACATCCTCTGAAAGGTAGAAATTCTAAGTCTTTTACAATTTCTCTTCTATATATTTTGTTCCATAATGATGGATTTGCATAAACAATAAAATCGTCATTAAAATCTACTTCTTTATTCATTGTTCCATATTGTGTCATTTCAACAGATACTGTTTTGCCTGTATCTAAATCTACTCTATCATATCCAGAAAAAGCAATGTCTGCATCATTTTTCTTTGCTGCTTCATAAAGTTTTTCTGCCCATGTAACTTCTGGAACATCATCACTATCAATAAATCCTACATATTCACCAATAGCTTGTTTTAAACCATAAGTTCTAGCTGACCACTCTCCACCATTTTCTTTGTGAAAAGTTTTTACTTTGTTTGGATATTTTGCTTTATAATCTTCTATAATTTGTGGTGCTGAATCTTTTGAACCATCATCAACACATAAAATTTCTATTTCTTCTAATGTTTGATTAACCAAAGCATCTAAACATCTTGGAATATATTTCTCTAAATTATAAATTGGCACTACTATTGAAACTTTTACTTCGCTCATTTATTTTCTCCCGTTTTTTAATTCTCTTTCACAATCTATAAGTCTCATTTCAAAGTTTTGTCTTGAATTTTTAATTATATTATCAAGTGTTAAACCTGTAAATAAAGATTGTAATGTACAAATAAGTAATAAGATACTTACTAAAATTGATGGTACTCTTATTTCTCCTGATTTAATAAACACAATTATTGCTGGTATTAAAAATCCAAGTGCTACTGCTGCTATAAAAAATGATACAATTGAAAAGAAACTAATTGGCTTATAATTTTTATAGAAACCAAAAATTGTTTTTATTACTTTAATTCCATCTGGTATAGTATTTAATTTTGATGGGCTATCAGCTGGTCTATCTCTATATTCAATAATTACATTTTTTACTTTTAAATTTTTGTCTAAACAGTGTATTGTCATTTCTGTTTCTAATTCAAAACCTTTACTCATAACTGGAAAAGTTTTTACAAATTTATAACTAAATGCACGAAGTCCTGTCATAACATCTCTTATATCACTTTTATAAATTCTATTTATTAAAGCTCTTACTGTAACATTTCCAACATTATGAAATGGTCTTTTATTTTCCTTAAAATATGTTGATGAAAGTCTATCTCCAACTACCATATCAACATTTTCTTCTAAAACAGCTTGTACCATTTCTTTGGCACTTTCTGCTGGATATGTGTCATCTCCATCTACCATAATATAGCACTCTGCATCTATTTCTCTAAACATGGTTCTTATAACATTACCTTTACCTTGTCTAGTTTCATATTTTACAATAGCTCCTGCTTCTTTTGCAATTTTATCTGTTCCATCTTTTGAATTGTTGTCATAAACATAAATCTTTGCTTCTGGTAATTCCTTTTTGAAATCTTCTACAACTTTTTTTATTGTTTTTGCTTCATTGTAGCAAGGTATAAGTACTGCAATTTTATCCATTTTCTTCTCCCTTTTTATATTTTAATTATATTTTTACATTATCAAACTAAATATATATTATTTTATGTCGTTCAAATCTGTTACTGCGTTTGAACAGAACTTTTACATTATTCGGTTAGCGCCCTCATGTACCACACCTTGTTCGCAAGCTCACGGTGTTATGAGATTCCCTAATCTCATTCTTAAAGGTTCTAAATGTTCGCACTACGTGCCATCATTTCACTATATAAAACAATATTATATTTAGCTTGATATAAAAATTTTTATTAATATATAATTTTATAAATTACATAATTTTCATCTTTGTATAATTCATTTAATTTGAATTCTTCATTATTTATATCATAAGGTTCAAATTTAGCAGATCTTACAATATAATTTACACCCAAAACTTTTATATCGTCATAAGTCATAAATATTCTTATAACATCTGGTGCTAAAAGTTCAAATTCTGTTTCTTCTTTATTATCAACCAAAGTTATAAATATATGAGCATATCTATTATAGATATCTTCAAATTTGTGTTCTTCATCAATTTTGCTCCATAAATCTATATTTGGATAAACACTTGTTGAATTTAAAGTTTTTGCTCCAACCATCATAGGCATGTTTATTTCTGGAAGTCCTATTTCTATTAAAGCCCACATACCTTCTTCTTTACTATCTATCTCTTCTATTTGTTTAAGTAATGTATTGTCTTCTATTGCTGAAACACCACTTCTAATTGGATTTATTAATCCACCTATTAATATCATAAACAATACAATTACTGTGAAAAATGTTTTCTTTTTTTGGTTTGCCATAAGTACACTGTAAAATATCAATGTAAATGCAAAAACTAATACTATTGCAATACCCTTTGTAATAATAAGTGGATAATAGTATTTAGAAATTAATACACAAATTATACTCAAAATAGCTGAAATAACTATTGCCCATTTACTTTTAAACTTAAATTCAGTATTTGACAATACTCTAAATAACATAAATATATTTAGAAGTCCAAAAACTTGATAAACTCTTCCATACCATGTCCTTGAAAAAAGTGTTATCTTAGCCAACCATTCAGGCATTGCAAAAATATAGTAAGCATTCAATATTAATGCAACTACTAAACACATTGTAACTAAAATATCTTTTTTCTTTTCTTTTAAAACATATATAGCAAGTAATATTAAAACTACTGGCCATAAATCCATCATAACAGTCATATCGCAAGGATTATCTATTGAAGTTAATATTGTTAATAGTGAATTTACGATAAATCCTATATAGACTTTTAAACTGCCTTTTTCTAAAACTATTCTTTTGCCTGGATATACAGTATTTAATGTAACTAAAATAGTATTCCATGATTTCATCAATATTCTAGCCATTAATCCTGCAAAAATAATACCTATAATCAAAAATGCTAAAACATCTTTTTTTGTTATTTTAATGTTTTTTCTATTTTCTATAATAATCCAAATTAAAAACGGTACAAATATATATGCTATTGGTATCATCCAAGCTGGATAAAATGTAAGTATAAAAGTGCCTACACAAATTGCCATTACAACCATATATAGAGTTTTTAATTTAAAATTATCAGATTTTAAATATTTGTCAAAAAGTACTAGTCCTACTTCTGCTGCAATTATCATTTCCATTAAACTATTAGTAGCATACCACCATTGAATTGTTGGTGAAAATACTATCATTGTAGCTCCTATAAATGACAAACTTTTCTTTTTATTAGTAATTAACATTAAAAATTCGAATGATGCTAAAAATAATGCTAAAAATCTTGCACACCAATAAAAAGACAATCCTATACTTGAACCAAATAATATATATCCTATATGAAATAATCTAAATATTATTGATGCATCTCTTACTGGTTGTCCATATACAATGAACATATCAGAATTATATCCACCTCTAATATTTGAATTAAAATACTTATAATCATTTGCTTCTTGTGCAAAAGCCATAGGTGTTGAAACTGCCCATTCATCAGAACGAATAGATCTAGATGTACCAGCTAAAATTCCAGTGTCTGAATTATATCCTGTTACACTATCAATACATCCCATGCTTGAACCATTTATTTGAAATATCATACATACAGCTAAAATACTTAGTGCTATTAAATATCTTTTTCTATAAATAATATCTAACCAGTCTATGCCTTTTCGATTACAAATATAAATTCCTAACAATGTAGCTAAATATAATATCTCAAAAAAAATAATTCGACCAATGCTAATATATGAAAATATATTTCTTACAAGTTCACCTAATGGAACTGTTCTTCCAATTACAACAATTACAGCTTCTGTAATAAATCCTGCAAAAATTGCAAATAAAATCCATAGTACATTTTCTCTATATGGATTAGGAGTTCTTTTCTTCATCTTTATTTGCTCCCTTTTTGAATATAAAAATCTTACTGAATATAAAATTTAAAATCATTACTACTATATTAGTAACTATTTTCATTAAAACATAATTTAATTCCCAATATACAACAGTTACTCTCATCATTAAAATTTCTACAACTGCTGTTATAAGCCTACAACCAATAAAAGATGCCATCTCTTTTAATAAAGCTTTTATTCCTTCTGTTTTAGAATCAAAAACAAATAATTTATTAGTTACATAAGCAAAAGCCATTGCTAGTCCAATACCTACTGCATTACTAAAATCTGATCTGCTTTTTTCTGGTAAAGTTTTAAATACAAAATAGTAAAACAATGAACTAAATACTATATTTACTAATGTTGCCAAAGCACCAAAAACTATGTATCTCATACCTTCTCTATGGTCTTCATATATTTTAGCTAAAAATCCTAAACCAATTTTTTTAAGTATATTTAAAAAGAAATTTTCTACTTTTTCTAATAATTCAATTGCCATTTTAATATTTTATCTCCTCTGGTTCAATAGAAAAATCTACTTTATTTCTATCGAAATTTCTATTATAGTATTTATCTGGTTTGCTTAATACTCTTTTCCATTTATTTTTAAATTCTTCTGCTTCTTTATCAAATCTTGCTTTTTTATTTGAATCTAAGTCATCATACCCTCTTGTTTTAGATTCAAAATGGTATAATTCTATGTATGGATTATATACTATTCGATAGCCTTTTTCAAGTATTTTTAAGCAAAAATCGACATCGTTAAATGCAACTTTAAACTTATCTTCATCCATATATCCTACTTCTTTATAAATACTTCTTCTTGCAAATAAGCAAGCCCCTGTAACTGCTGATACATTTCTCGTTATTGCTTCAAAACCATAATAAGCATGTTTACCATATTCTAAATTAACTAGTAAAGCTCCTGCTGTTCCTGCAATACCAGTAGCAATTCCAGCGTGTTGCAAACTTTTATCTTTATAATAAAGTCTTGCTCCAATAGCTCCAATACTCTTTTGTTGAGCATAACCTATAAAAAGCTCTAACCAATTTGAAGTTATTAGTTTAGTATCATTATTAAGTTGAAGAATATAATCTCCATCAGTATTTTCCACTCCAAAATTTATAATTTTAGAGTAATTGAATTCTTTTTCTTTGTATTCTAAAATCTTTATTTTAGGATGATTCTTAATTTTTTCATAATAACCAAATGTACTTTTGTTCTCACTATTATTTTCAATAATTACTATTTCATAGTTATTATAAGTAGTTAATTTTAATATTGATTTTATACAAGTTTTTAAATATTTAATTCCATCTTTATTTGGAATTAAAATCGAAACTTTCGGATTTCCAACTATGTCATAAGTTATTTTATATACTCCTGGTATATCTTGACCATTCTCTACTTTGCCTTCTAATCCTATCCTTCTTATATGCGATTCTACTGCTCTTCTCCCAGCTTCAAACGCATATGGTTTACTGTCAGCATTATCAGCAGTAGAGCCTTGTGATGCTCTCCAATGATATAAAATTTTTGAAATATGTATTATACTTCTTGAATTTTCTACTAATCTTAAAACTAAATCATAATCCTGTGCGCCATTAAAACCTTCATCAAACATTCCAACTTTATCTAAAAGTTCTTTTTTAAACATTATTTGATGTGTTATATAGTTATGTACAGATAATGTTTCAGGAGAATAATCTGGTTTAAAAAATGGATTATATCTTTCGCCATTATCATTTATCTTATCTTCATCAGAATACATAAAATCTGGTTCGTTATCCTCATTTATTGTTTTTACAAATTCAAAAAGTGAAGTTGGTGCAAGCAAATCATCATGATCTAAAAGTGTTATGTATTTTCCGTTTGCCATTTTTAAAGCTTCATTTGAATTACCAGAAATTCCTTTATTTTGATTTAAAAATTTATAAAAAATTCTATTGTCTCTTGAAGCAATATCTTCAAATTTAGGATTTTTTTCACTACTACCATCTGCTAAACAAAGTTCCCATCTTTTATAAATCTGATTTTGCATAGACTCTACTAATTCTTCAAAATATTTTTCATTAGTATTATACATAGGAACTACAACACTAATTAATGGCTCTTTATCAAAAGTAATTTGCTTCATTTTTTGAAGTTCTTTTTCATTAGGTTCATTATTAATCATCCACATTTTATATAATTCACTATCAGTATAAACTGGATTATCTTTTATACCTAATAATCTTTTAAAACATTTTTTTACTGTTTCAAAAAAACCATATCTACCAAAATAATATTTAATTTGATTTAGTCTATGTTTTAAATTCACGAAAATCTTCCTTTCATAAAATTTGTTTTTAATATATAAACTTGTTTGAATTTGCATAATAATATCGTATAAATATAGTTGTAAGAAATTATATTTATAAAAGCTTAAATTAATAATTTTATTAATATTAGCCCGTGACAGAGGTTAATTATATAATTTTGAGTGGCGGGTGGGGACCATTCAAAAACTTACAAAAGCTTGAAGAGCTTTTGTTAAAGTTTTTAGAATGGGGAGAACGAAAAAATTATATAATTGACCTTTAAGCAGGGCGGAAATATTTGTTATATATAATTTTTTCGTTACATCATATCTTGTTTATGATAAATTTATTAAAATCTTAATTATTTTTACTATAATCAACTTCTATTTTCTTTATATGATATTGTTCTGTATCTAAACTTAAATTTATATTATAATATGGATCTCCTTCATCTAAGAAATCGTGCCATCTTTCTTTAAATCTAGAAATTTCACCTTGAAATCTTTTAATTTTCTCAGGAGTATTTTCTGTTCCTCTTGATTTTGATTCATAATGCTTAAATTCTACAAATGGATTATATACAATTAGATATCCTTTTTCTCTAATTTTCAAGCAAAAATCAACATCATTAAATGCCACAGCATAGCCTTCATCCATATATCCCACTTCTTCATATACACTTCTTGGGTTCATTATACAAGCTGCTGTTACTGCACTTAGATTTTCTATCATGCTCTCTTTTGCAAAATATCCATGTCCATCTTTTGGAACTTCTTTAAATCTATGTCCTGCAACTCCACCGAGTCCTACAATAATTCCTGCATGTTGAATTGTATCATCTGGATAATATAGTTTTACTCCTACACCTCCAACATCTTTTCTTTGGCAGAAACCAAGCATTAATTCTATCCAATTTGGTGTAATAAGTTCAGTATCATTATTTAATTGTATAACATATTCTCCATCTGAATTTTTTACTCCATAATTAATTATTGCTGGATAATTGAAACCTGTTTCTGGATATTTTACAACTTTTATCTTTTCATTTTTTTCAAGTTCTTCATAATACTTAAATATTTCTTTTGATGTACTATTATTTTCAACTATTACTATGTCGTAATTTGTATATGTTGTTTTTTCAAGTAAAGATTTTATACAAACTTCCAAAATATCTTTTCCATCTTTGTTTGGAATAATAATAGAAACTTTTGGATTTCCTATTACTTCATAATCTGTTCTATATGTTCCGCCAACTGTTCCTGGTGTTACTGTACCTTTTAATCCTAATCTTTCTATATGATCTTGTATTGCAACAACTCCATTATCAAAAGCATAATTTTTAGCATTACTATCTAATTTAGCTGTTGATTCACTATGAACTCTCCAATGATATAGAATTCTCGGAATATGTCTTATTTTATCTGGATCAGTAATTTCACTCATTCTTAAAAATATATCATAATCTTGTGCACCATCATATTTACTTCTAAATCCTTCTAATTTATCCATAAGTTCTTTTTTAAAGATACTAAAATGACAAATATAGTTTTGACATCTTAAAGTATCTGGCGCAAAATCTGGCTTGAAATAAGCATCATATCTGTCGCCTTTTTCTGTTATCTTATCTTCATCAGAATACATAAATTCTACATCTGGATGATTATTTATACATTCTACAACAAAATATAAAGCATAATCTGAAAGCAAATCATCATGATCTAAAAGTGCCACATAATCTCCTGTAACCATTTTCAATGCTTCATTAGTATTTCCAGAAATACCTTCATTTTTACCTAGAAAATTATATTTAATTCTCTTGTCTTTTTTATAAATTTTTTCAAGTTCTTTATTTTCTTCTGGACTACCATCGGCTAAGCAAAGTTCCCAATTTGTGTAACTTTGTCTAATACAACTATCAACTAATTCTTCAAAAAATTTCTTTGGTGTATTATACATAGGAACTACAATACTAATTTTAGGATTATTTTTAAATTTGTGTTTTCTTTGCTCTGCAACTTGTTTGTCAAAAAGTTCATTTGGTTTAAACCAATCTATATATGAACCATAAGGATAATCGTGTTTTATATATTCTTTATTTTTTACAACTACAAAACATTTTTTTATTGTTTTAAAAACACCATATTTTTTTACATAAAATTTAACTTGATTTGAAATATCTTTTAAATCCATTGTTTTTCCCTTTCATTTGATTTTTTTAGTATATGTTAATAGTAATATCTCCATCCTTTGCAACATAATTTGTTGCACCAATCTTTTCTATCCAAGAACGAGTTTTTAAAGTTTGCCATGGACCATTTGAAGTACCATCTCCTGGATCGTTATTCCATAACCAATCTGGTGTTGGCCAAAAACACATCTTTGGATTTATTTCATTATATATTTTCTCACTCACACCAGCTTGTCCATGATGTGCCATTTGAACTGCATCTGCTTCAATCTCATCTAGATTATTTTGTAAAAATTCTTCTTCATATTCTGAACCTAAATCACCTAAGAAAATCATACTTCTAATATTGTTTGAAACTTTTATAACCATACTTTGATTATTTCCTGGATTTTCAATATATTCTGGTGACTTAATTTTTAAGATTTTAAAAAATAAATTATCAATAGCAAATTCTTCTCTTAAATTAACTTCACGAACTTTATCTCTAATTTCTTCGCTATCTAATAACTCTAACATGTTTTTAATAGATTCAAATTTATCTTTATTATAAGTTTCATACCATTCTTCGCTATTAAAACTTACATATATATTATTTATTTGAACTTTTCCTGATTTAATAAGCTCAACTAACACTCCGTAATGATCATCATGTGCATGTGTAATAAACCAAGCTTCAACAACTCCACCTTTTTCAAGTATTTTTTCTTCAACATGTGAACTATCTTCTGGCAAACCACCATCTATCATAATTATCTTATCATTGGCAGTTTCTAACATATATCCCATTGAACGAGTAAGTTGTGGCTCAAATTGCGTAACTTTTATTCCATTATTATATCTTGTTCGTGTTCCAACCATTATACAAATAATTGTAACTATAATAACAAGTGCTATTTTGAAAATTCTTTTCATTTAAAACTCCTTATTTCTCTAACTTATGTACTTTTACTTGTGAATTTATTCTTACTATTCCAACTGTATTTTTCATTGTAGAAACCTCTATAAGTAAAGCATCATATTTTCTATTCAAAGCTTCTAATTCTCCTTTTAAGTTGAAATGTGTACAACTAAATGAAAGTGTATATTTTCCAGGAGCTATTGGAATTTTTTGTGTGAATTCTGCAATAACTACATCACCTTTATGAAATTCACCTGTTATAATTTTTTCGACATCAGAGTTTGTTCCAGCCATTTCTTTACCTTGAAAATCTTTTACTGTCATAGTAAAAATTGGATCTTTTACTGTGTCTTTAAACAAAACTTTTGATTTTAAAGTAACTACTTCATCATTATCTATAACATTAACAAGATTTCCTTCACTGTCAAATACACCATAGTCTATAACCTCAGCTTTGCCATTTCCATAATTAATTAATTTAGGATTTTCTTCCATTTTTTCTTTCCAAGTTTCTCCATCACCAACTTTTGTTGGTGTATCTGGAAAATTGTCTGAATTTGCTTCTTCTTCGGGATTGATTCCTACAATAATTTTTTTATACTTTTCAACACCTGTTTTTACATCACCATCAAATATTTTTCTACCTTTTTCAATTACAACTGCTCTATTACAGTTTTTTAAAATATCTGCAACATTATGTGTTACAAAAAGTATTGTTTTTCCTTTATCTTTAAATTGCTCAAATTTCTTAAAACACTTTAATTGAAACGCCATATCACCAACTGATAAAACTTCGTCAACAATTAAAATATCTGGATCAACATTTATAGCACATGCAAAAGCTAAACGAGCAAACATACCAGAAGAATATGTTTTAACTGGTTGATATAAATGATCTCCAATATCTGCAAAATCAATAATATCTTGTTTTCTCTCTTCAATTTGTTCTTGTGTAAGTCCCATAACTTGTCCATGTTGATAAATATTTTCAATTCCAGTAAGCTCTCCATTAAAAGCTGCACCAAGTTCTAGTAATGAACTTATTTTTCCGTTTATCTCTATTTTACCAGAAGTTGGGAATACAACACCTGTTATCATTTTTAAAAGAGTTGATTTTCCAGCACCATTTTTTCCCATGATACCAACTACTTCGCCTTTATGAATTTCTAAATTTAAGTTATCCATAGCACGAAACATTTGATGTTTTTCATAAAATGGAAATAATGCTTCTAATAATCTGTCTTTTTTTCTGGTAAACATCTTATATTCTTTTACTAAACTGTCTATCTTTATAACAGGTTCTTCCTTCTCTATACTCATTTTTTAATTCCTTTCAAAACATTTCTAATCTTTATTAAAAGTCCAGCAACAATAGGAACATTTAATATTAAGAAATTTTCAAAAATATATTTTTTATTTTCATATTTATATAATTTAAAAAATAATTTCCAATTATAAAAATTTATAAATTTTACTCTTTCTAGTTTTTTATAATATTCAAGTGATTTTTTACTTAAAGCCTTCACACTTTCATCTTCAAATTTATCCTCATTATCAATAAAAACTTGAAAATGTTCTTTTTTTACTTCAATAAACATATTTCTTATGTCTTTAAAAGCCATATTATCACTTTTCTTCTTAGAACCAACTTTATTATTTTTGTGTTGTCTATATTTTATTGTAGGTTCTTCAATAAAAGCAATTTTTCCGCTTTGGCTGATTATTAAAGCTATCCAATAATCATGTAATATGTATTTTGAAGTTTTAGGCAACGGTAAACATTTGGTAATTGTTTCAGTTTTTGCAAGTATTGTACAACCTGTAACATAATTAGTTAAATATAAAGCTTCAAATCCATTATATTTCAATATTTTCTCTTTAAACTCTTTAAGTTCCCAATATGATTTATAAATTGTTTCTTTGTTATTATCTACAACTTCTAAATCTGTAAAAACAATATCTGCGTTTTCACTTTCTAATTTTGAAATTGATTTTTCTAATTTATTTTTATTCCATATATCATCTTGATCTGAAAAAGCGTAATATTTGCTTTTAACTTGTTTTAATAAAAATTCAAAATTTGAAACAACTCCAACATTTTTATCATGTTCAAAAATTATTATTCTGTTGTCTTTTTTACTATATTCTTCAAGTATTTCTTTTGTTTTATCTGTTGACATATCGTCTGAAATAAGTAATCTAAAATCACTATATGTTTGATTTAAAATACTATCTAATTGCTCTTTTAAATAATTTTCGCCATTATATGTTGCCAGCAATATATCAACTTTTTCCATACTTTTCTCCTTATTTTATCTTTTTGTTTTTAAATTCATGTAACTTTCCTGATACATCTCTCAAAGGTTTTGTTATTCTCCAAGAAAGTGAATTTGAAATTGAAACAATTTGATTTTCTTTCTCTGAAATAACATTTAAAAGTTCATTTACATGAGCTTTTCTACCTTCGATATCTGTCTTTAACTTTTCTATTTCAACATCTCTATCTATTATTTTTCTAGTAAAATCAGCTATCATTGCTTCTCTTGTTATTGTTTTTTTGTTAAATACATCATAAAGCATTTTGTCATCAATTACTTTTTTTCTAAAATTTTCTTCTAGTTTTTCAAATAAATCAATATATTCATCAATTTCTAAATCTTTGAAAATCCTATCTTCTCCAAATCTTTCTGATATTCCAGCAGTATTTTTTATTGCTCTATAAATTATATATTCTACTGGATAATAATTCTCACACCACTCTTGATCAAAAAACAAATATTCATCATTAACCTTAAAACAATTTTTTGGCAACATATCTATAAAAGAATATTTTTGGAATTTCATTTTACTTAAATTCTTAGGATAATTATATGTTTTAAATATATATAATAATTTATCTTGTATCTCTTCATATTCAATAAGATTTTGATATAGATTTTTTTTGTATTTATTAAATTCTGTTAAAAATGTACTATAATCAGAAATTTTTTGAAATTCTAAATCTAATCTTGAAACATTTTTTATAAACTCACTTTTCAATTTTTCATTTTCAAGAGTTTCAAGAACTCTAACATTTTCTCTTGGAAAAGATTTTAAGTTTTCTGAAATGTTTTGTATATGTTTATCAGCATCAATACTAGCTGATTTTTTTATTGCATAATTATCCGTTAAAATTGTTGATATTCTATATTCTTTCTTTCTATAATTTGTAAAAGAAATATATTTTATATTGGTTTCTATCTCTTTTTTTGAAGCTTCTATAAGAAATGAATTTACAAAGAATTTAACTTGCTCTGGATCTTCTTTTACTATTTCTGTTAATGCTAAATTTTCATTAAAATTAACTAATTCACCTTCTTCATAGCTTTCAAAATTTCTACTTATATCTTCTTCTGTAAGTGTATATTCATCTGTTACAATTAAATTTGGCAAATTGTAATCTGGAAATAAATAATAAAATTTATAATTTTTAATATTTTCTTTTAGCAATAGTTGTTTTATTTCATTTTTTGATAAAAGTCCAGCTTCATTTGAATTGTATGTTCTTGTAATTTCTCTATAATCTAATGAACCAGTTAAATCTCTTTTACCATTCCAATTTTTTATTCCAAATTTATTATTTTCTGCAATTAGCAATTTTCCATCTTCTTTCAAATATGAAACTGCTTTTCTTAAATTTTCTTCTTTATTTGCTTTTTCAAGTACTCCTACTAAAATAACATAATCATATTTTTGCGAAGCTTTTGGCTCAATATCAATATTTTGATTTTTTATATATTTTGAAATATTATTACCGAAATCTAGGATATTTGCCCCAGCTTTGAAATTGTACCAACTAAATAAATTTTCTTTGAATTCTTCCATAAAATTTCTCTCTTTCTATTTATGAAATTTTTATAGTACATCAGCAAAATCTTTTTTGCTCTTTTTAAAGATAATATTTCCCCAACTATAAATTAGTATTGTAATTACCCAAAACACAATTGTATATAATCCATTATGCTCTGTAATGATTGTAGAACTTGAAATAAAAGCTTGTCTAAATCCTTCTACTAAATATGTGAATGGAAAAGCTTTAAAAATAATGCAAAGTTTTCCTTGTATCATACTCAAATTCCAAACAATTGGAGTAAACCACATACATAATTGAATTATAATATTTAATAATTGTGAAAAATCTGGAACTAATGTTGTAAGTGCAGAAGTAAGTCTTGTAAGTGCAACTATAAAACACACTGCACAAAATACGATATATATAATATTTAATACATTTGGAAAATAGCCAAAAACTATTGCTGCCATAGTAGCAATATAAATTAAAAACATACCGATAAAACTTGATGATGTAAGCGATATTATTGGAATTATATCAACTGGAAAAACAACTTTTTTTACCAAATAACTATAATTTCTTATTGAATTACTAGCATTTAAAATTGCGTCACTGCAAAACATCCACATTCCCATGCCTGGTAAAAACCATACAACATAAGGATATTTACCTGCACTTCCAGTTTTTAATATATATTGAAATATAATAACATAAGTCATCATAAAAACAAAAGGTTGTGCAAACCCCCATATCGCACCTAAACTAGTATTTGCAAATCTATTTCTAAAATCATTTTTTCCAAGTTGAATTGCTAATTTTCTATTTTTAAATAAGACTTTTAAAAAATCCATTTTTGTCTCCTTTTTTGGCTTTTTTACTACGATATTATATCATTTACTTGTTTGTTTTTCAACCTTTTATTGTGCCTTAATTGTGAAAATTTTGTGCTTTTAACAATCTATATTTATAGTAATAAAATAGCATAAGTGTATAATATGAGTGCAGAAATTCGTGCATCAAAATTGCTGAATAGAAAATCTTAAAGAATTCGAGTAGGGAATCTCATAGCACAGCGAATTTACAAACGCTGTGCGGTACATGAGGGCGCTGCGAGAAGACTTTTAGAATTTTCATTCTAGATTTTGCTTGTCCGAATTGTCGAAACGAATATTATACACTTATGTTATTTTATATGTAAGAAAAGTAGCTTCGCCATATGTGCAAATTACTTTACAATCACATGAATATATGTAACTTAACCTTGTTATTTCGAAAAATTCTGACGAACTTTCTTATATATAAAAAAAGATACTTACAAAAATATAAGTATCTTTAAAATCTTTACATCATATCATTCATATTATAAAAGCCATTTTCTTTATGCAAAATAAATTTTCCTGCTCTAATTGCACCTTTTGCAAATACACTTCTTGAAGTACAATTATGAGATATTTCAAAACTTTCATTATCTCCATAAAACATAATACTATGTTTTCCAACTTCTGTTCCACCTCTAATTGAGTGTATTCCTATTTCTTTTTTCTCACGAGGAGCTCTTTTTGAATGTCGCTCATATACAAATTCTTTTTCGTTATCTAATGCATTATTTATATCATTAGCTAAAAGAAGTGCTGTTCCACTAGGACTATCTATTTTTCTTCTATGATGAACTTCTACGATTTCAATATCTGCATCTCTAAGTTTTGTAGCTATTTCGCAAGCAATTTTAGACATTAAATTTATCTCATAAGACATATTTGCTGATCTAAAAATTGGAAACATCTCAGAATATTTTTTCATTTTTTCAAGTTCCTTATCAGTAAAACCAGTTGTAGCAACAACAGTTGGTATAGAATGTTTTTTTGCAAATTCTAATATATTAAATGTCGCTTGTGGCACAGAAAAATCAATAATTACATCTGGTATAAGATCTATGTCTTTAACATCTGTAAAAACAGGAAAACCATTATCTCCTGAATCTACTCTATCATAACCGCAAAGCACTTCTACTTCTTCATCTAATTTTATTTCCTTTGCAACTTCTTGTCCCATCTTGCCATTACAACCATTTATTAAAACTTTCATAAAAAACCTCCTATTTATTTTCTTTTTCTTTAAAATCTTTTCCACTTCTTAAATATCTAAAAAATTCTATCGTTGCACAATATTTATCTACACAAGTTACAATAAAACTTTCTTTATATTTAGGTGGCACAGCAGTTACTGGCCACATGTGCTTCTTTATAATATCTTTCTCCAAATCATTTAATTCAAAAATATCGCTTGCATTTTTTAATGCAATCCCAGGATGACGCATTAAATGAAATTTCTTTTGACCTTCTACTCCTTTATTTCTCCAATCATAAAAATAAAAATCGTGTAGCATAGCACCTCTGGCAGCTGAAACATAATCTAATCCCAATTTTTTACAAATTTGATAAGTATAATAAGCAACTTCCTCACAATGTTCAAATCGCGAAGTACTTATATGTTGCATATGTTCTTTTAAAGCTGCTACATTTGCATTAGTTGCAATATCTTTTACAATTTCTTGAAATTCCACCCAACTATCATCTAGTGTAATTAATGCTTTTTGTTTATCGTAAGAATCCATTTAATCCCCTTCTTCTTTTGCCTACAATAATTCTAAATCTTTAAGCTCTTTTTCTAATTTTTCCTTTCCCTTTTCACTCATTTCTACAAGTGGTAATCTTGGTTTTCCAGCATTATAGCCTAACATATTCATAGCTGCTTTTACTGGAATAGGATTTACCTCACAAAATAGAGCTTTTACAAGTGGTATAACTGAAAGCTGTTCATCTTTTGCAAGTTCAACATTACCATTAAAGAAACTATCTACAATATCATGTGTATGCTCTGGTAAAATATTTGATAATACTGAAATTACTCCAATTCCACCTACTGATAATATAGGTGTTATTTGATCGTCATTTCCAGAATAAATATTTAAATCTTCTCCACATAAATTAGCTATTTCAGCAACTTGTGATAAATTTCCAGAAGCTTCTTTTATAGCAACTATATTTTCAATTTTTGAAAGTTCTTTACAAGTTTCAGGAGTAATATTTACACCTGTTCTACTTGGTACACTATATAAAATAATTGGTAATTTTGTAGCACTTGCAACAACTTTATAATGTTCTATCAATCCAACTTGTGTTGTTTTATTGTAATATGGAGTAACTACTAATGCTCCATCTACCCCTATATTTTCTGCAAATTTTGTCATTTCAATAACATTTTTTGTACAATTTCCACCTGTTCCTGCTATAATAGGAATTCTCTTATTTGCTTTTTCAACTGCAAATTTTATTGTTTCTTTTCTTTCCTCTAATGTCATTGTTGAAGCTTCACCAGTAGTTCCACAAACTACTATTGCATCAGCTCCATTTTCGATTTGGAATTCTATCATTTTTCCAAATTCTTCGAAATTAACTCCATCATCTGTAAATGGTGTTATAATTGCTGTTCCGCAGCCCTTAAAAATAATTTTTTTCATATTAATTACTATCCTTTCTTCAAGGCATAAATCAAATTGAAAAAGAAAAAATAAAATTATATATCTTTTTCAACTTTCGAATAAAAATATAATTATATCTTTATTAATACATTAACATTATATGTTAATTATTTAAAAAAATCAATATTATTCTACACTCTTTAAACTTTCTATCATATCAACTTTTCTTAACACAAAATATGTCATAAAGTTTACTATTATGGTAAATACCGTTGTAATTAGTGCTGATAAAATATAGCTCGCTGGTGTACTTACTATTTTAAATATTAAAGAGTCAATCTCACAAGTTTTTAATATAAATATACTCAAATAATATCCTCCAAATAATCCCAAAATTATTCCTATTAATGTAAGAACAATAATTTCTTTTGTAATATAATTATATACTTCTTTATCATAAAAACCTAAAACTTTTAAAGTTGCAATTTCTCTTTTTCTTTCACTTATATTTACATTAGATAAATTATATAAAACCACAAATGCAAGAAGTCCAGCAGAAACGATTAAAACATATACAACTTGATTTAAAGCTTTCAAAGTTTCTGACATACTATTTTTTAAATTTTCTGTTGAAGTTAATGAAGATATCTTTGCGTTTTTCAAAAGTTCTTCATTTAATATATCTGATTGATTGCTTTCCAATTCAGCTGTTTTCACATATATTACATTACTTTCGTATTCTTCTCCATAAACCTTTTCATACATATTTTTTGTCATAAATACATAATGATATACATAATTTTCAACTATTGCTCCAACTTTAACTTCAAATCTGTTTTCATCATTATCAATTAAAGTAACTTTATCTCCAACTTTTATATTTAATAATTTTGAAGCTTTTTCAGTTAAGAAAATTTCATCATCATTTAAAACTTCTGTCTGTTTTGTTTTTACATTATTCATATTTATAAATTTTGAAAATTCATCTTTGTTTTTTGGAATTATAACTTGAACATCTACTTTTTTATCTCCGTTTTTTTGCAATTCATTTGCAACTAAATGTGTTTCTGTACAACTATTAATTTCTTTTTTATCAACTAATTCTTTTTTCAAATCTTCTATTTCGTTTTCAAGTAAAGAACTATTTAATCCTAACATCAAATCATAATTATATACATTGCCATATTGTAAATTCATTAAATTAGAAATAGAATCTCTTATTGAAAAACCTACTAACACCAAAGCAGTACATCCCATTATTCCAATAATCGTCATTAGAAATCTTTTCTTATATCTAAACATATTTCTAACTGTTACTTTTTCAGTAAAGTCTAATCTGTTCCATATAAAACTTATTTTTTCAAGGAAAACTCTTTTTCCATTCTTTGGTGGTTTAGGTCGCATTAGCATTGATGGCATAGAAGTTAATTCTTTCATATTACTATATAATGTTGCACCAATTGTACAAATTGACATTAAGCCAAGTCCTAGGGCTGCATATTTTATATTAAATTCTATTACCGCTTCTGTTACAGTAGGATACATCATTTGATACATTGTAATTATAACTCGTGGTATTAAGTTAAATCCTATAACCATTCCAAATAAACCACCAATAATCGTTGCTCCCAATGCATAAATTACATATTTAATACAAATACTGGCATTTGAATATCCTAGTGCTTTCATTGTACCTAATTCTATTCTTTGCTCTTCAACCATTCTGCTCATTGAGGTTAAACTAATTAAGACTGCAATAACAAAAAATAAAACTGGAAAAACATTGCCTAATTTCTCAATGTTTTTTGTGTCATTAATATACGAATCATAACCACTATTTGAACTTCTTCCTAATACATACCATTTTGGATTTTCAATATCATCTATTTTTTGTCTAGCATCTAAAATTTTATTTTCAGCATCTCGTATTTTTTCGTCAAACTCTTGCTTTGCTTCTTCTAATTCTTTTTTACCATCTGTTAGTTCTTTTTGTGCTTTTGAAATTTCTTTATCTGCTTTATCAAATTTTCTATTTGCTTCTTCTTTTTTGGAATTTAATTCTGCCCAACCAGCTCCTAGCTCATTATATCCACCCATAATTTGATTTTCAGCTGTATCTAATTGATTTTTTCCAGCTTTAACTTGATTATCAATTTCTTGAATTCCAGCAGTGATTTGTTGTCCAGCAATATCAAGCTCAGCCTTCTTTTTTTCTAATTCGATTTTAGTTGATTGCAAAGTATTTTTTTGTGCCTTAGGCAAATTAGGATTTTGCAATGCTAATACTACATTATTATAATTTGCATCTATTTCTTCTAAACCAAAATATACTTGATCTAATTTTAATTTTAGTTCTTCTTTCTTTTTATCAGCTTCTACAAAACTTTGCTCTGCCTCTTCTTTTTTTGTATTAAACTCAATCTCAGCAGAATTTAATTCATCTCCTGCCTTTGTAAGTTTTTGAATAGCATCATTAAATTCATTGTGGGCTTTTTCTTTATTATCTGCTAATTCTTTTTTTGCATCTTGAAGCTTCTTTTCTCCATTTCGAACTTCCTTTTCAGCATCTGCAATTTCTCTTTCTCCATCAGCTTTCTTTTCTTCAAGTTCTTTTTGACTATCTGCTAATTTTTCGTTTACTTCACTAATTAAACTATCATATCTTGATTTTTCTCTAATTTCTTTTATTGAGTCAATTTTATCTATTATTTCATCTACATAGTTCGCATATTCCTTAGAAGTTGTATTCATCTCTTTGGCATTTGCTAATTTTACATAAATTTCCGTATAATAGTCTTCTTTTATATTCTCCTTTGGTACATATATATAGTGTGCTAATTTACCAGATCCTAGTGTAGAAGTTCCTTTGTCATGTGAAATATATAATGGACTATTTATAGTACCTACAATTTTAAGTTCAGTGTTATTAAAACTACTTTCTTCATCTTCTTCAAGCTCTTCTTTTAAAGTTATTGTATCTCCTATTTTTAAATCTTTTGTTTGAATTAATGAATCTTCTACAATACATTCATTTGAAGCTTTTGGCATTTCACCAGAAATCAGTTTTACATTATTTATATTATCTGTAATTTCAATAATTTTAACAACACTGTCTGCATCATTAATATTAACTAAAACATCTTCACTATATGAGCCATAAGTCTCACTTACTTTATCGATTTTATTAACAGCTTTTATATCATCATCTGTTAAGCCTAATGTAGATACAATTTTAATATCAAACAAATTTTCACTATCAAAGTATGTATCTATTGTTTTTTGCATATCTGGTGTTGTTGCTTTTACACCTGCAAAAAATCCAACACCCAACATAGATATTAAAAGCAAAGACAAAAATCGTCTAAAACTATTTTTTATTTCCTTTATACTATTTTTAATTATAATTTTATTCATTCAGATTTCCTTACCATTCTATGTTTTCCACTGATATTGGATTATCATTTATTTCAATGCTTGAAGCGGTACCATTTTTAAATCTAATAATCTTATCTGCCATAGGTGCAATAGCTCCATTGTGTGTAATTATAATAACTGTCATTTTATCTTTTCTACATGTATCTTGTAAAAGTTTTAAAATTTGTTTTCCAGTTACATAATCTAATGCTCCTGTTGGTTCATCACAAAGTAAAAGCTTTGGGTTTTTAGCAATAGCTCTTGCAATTGCTACTCTTTGTTGTTCACCGCCTGATAATTGTGATGGAAAATTATTTATTCTATGTCCTAATCCAACTTCTTCTAAAACTGTCTTTGTATCTAAATAATCTGAACAAATTTGAGTTGCAAGTTCTACATTCTCCAATGCTGTAAGATTTTGAACTAAATTATAGAATTGAAATACAAAACCTATATCTTCTCTTCTATATTTTATAAGACCTTTGTTATTCAACTTACTAATATTTTTTCCGTCAACAATAACACTTCCAGAAGTTGGTGTATCCATTCCTCCTAAAATGTTTAAAGCAGTTGTTTTTCCAGCACCAGATGGTCCAACAATAATTACTAATTCTCCCTTTTCTATTCCAAAATTAGTATTATCCAAAGCCTTAGTTTTTATTTCACCCATCTTATATTCTTTTACAATATTTCTAAATTCTATATATGCCAATTTTATCTCCTTAAACTAATTATTATTTTTAAATTATATAATAAACCTTTATATAAATCAATATTTATATAATTCCATATTATTGCTAATTTATGATGAAAAGAAGAGGCTATCCTAAGATAACCTCTCCCTTTCCTGTGCCATACCCAAGCGGTAATATTTAAAAACTTACATGACCACTTTTAAAACCGCTGTGCCGTTCAGCACGCGTGGGAAAACCCCTTTTTCTCTGCCATCTTTACTGATTAAATATTTCACCCCCCGATCCATAGCCAGTTCAACCCAATTCGGGTTCTCTGCTACCAACTTTGAAAACTGTTTCTGCCAACCGTTGCTCCGAGCCTGCTGTTTGATATCCTTGATATCTTTCTTGGCCTCAGAGCTGGATTTTGTCTGATAGCTGGTTGCCATATTGAGATATTCAATCAGCCCCACAATGTTGCCCCGTTTCTTTTTGTTATTTCTTGCCATAAAAATCTCCTTTCGACAACACATAAAATATTAATTGAAAAAATCGTGTTGTGGAGCTAATTATAACACATTTATCGCATATATGCAAATTTTATTAGAAATTTATTAATTTTTCCCAAGGTAAATCTTTTTCTCCAAAGTGTCCATAATTTGAAGTTTGCCTATAAATTGGTTTATCCAAATTTAAAGTATTTATTATTCCTCTTGGAGTTAGATCAAAATTCTCTTGTATCTTTTGTATAATTTCTTCTTCTGAAATTGTACTTGTTCCAAAAGTATCTACATAAATAGAAACTGGTTTTGCAACACCTATTGCATACGCAAGTTGAATTTCACATCTTTTAGCATAACCATTTGCTACAATGTTTTTTGCAATAAATCTTGCCATATATGAAGCTGATCTATCTACTTTTGTATAATCTTTTCCAGAAAAAGCACCACCACCATGTCTGCTATACCCACCATAAGTATCTACAATTATTTTTCTACCTGTTAAGCCTACATCTCCAAGTGGACCACCTATAACAAATCTTCCTGTTGGATTAATAAAGTATTTTGTATTGTCATCTAATAAATCACTTGGAATTACTCTTTGTATTGCTTCATTCATAATATCTACTTTTAATTTTTCTTGTTCTATTTCTTCAATATGTTGAGTAGATACAACCACTGTATCTACTCTTATAGGTTGTTTTCCTTCATATTCTACTGTAACTTGAACTTTTCCATCTGGTCTCAAATACTCTATAATTCCTTGTTTTCTGACATCTGTTAATCTCTTTGCTAATTTATGTGCTAAATATATAGGAAGAGGCATAAAACATTCAGTTTCATTGCATGCATATCCAAACATAATTCCTTGATCTCCTGCACCTTCTGAAATAATTTCTCTGCCATTTTTTGTTTCCAAAGATTTATCTACTCCTAATGCTATATCATCTGATTGCTTAGATATATTAACTAGTACTTCGCAAGTTCTATAATCAATGTCTGTTTGGCTATTATCATAACCGATTTCTTTTATAGCATTTCTAACTACTGATTCAATATCTACCTTCCCCTTCGAAGTAATTTCTCCTGTAACTAAAATTAATCCTTTACTTGCTACTGTTTCGCAAGCAACTCTTGATGTGTTATCTTGTTTTAAGTATTCATCTAATATACTATCTGATATATAATCACATAGTTTATCTGGATGCCCTTCTGTAACACTTTCTGATGTAAACAATTTTTTCATATAACCCTCCTTCTATTATCAAGTTTATATGCAAAACAAAAGAGATGCCTAAAACGCATCTCATAATAATTATCTCTATGTAGTATAATCATCATTCAAAGCGTTTTGCTTTGTCGGTATTAGCACCTAACTTACTTAGGTTGCTGTGGAGTCATAAAGCCGATTCTCTCGTCCACTCTTGATAATCTTATTAAATATATTTTATATTTATTGGACATATTTGTCAAGTACATTATTTATTACTATTTCTTTATCATTCAAGTAGTTTAGTATTCCACTATTAGTTTTAAATTTGAATTTGATTTTGTAACTTGTTAAATCTTGTGTTTTCATTCCAAATTTTTTATTTATTTCATTATTACCATATTTACCATCACCTATTATAGGATAACCAATATACGCTAAATGAGCCCTAATTTGATGCGTTCTTCCAGTATGAAGATTTACATCTATAATAGTAGTATTTTCATCAGTATTCCTACTAATTACCGTATATTCTGTAATTATTTGCAAATAATCCTTTTTAGGCGAATGAGAAATATATACCATACTCTTTTTACTGTCTTTAAAAAGATAATCTATAAGTATTTCATGTTCTTTACGAATAAAACCATAAACTCTTGCAATATAATGCTTTTCTATTTCTTTATTTTTGAATTTTTCTAATAAAATTTCAAGTGTTTTTTCATTTTTGCTATACAAAATTATTCCATCTGTATTTCTGTCTAATCTATGGCATGGTTCTAAATTATTTCCAAATTGCTCTTTTACAATAGAAGTAAATGTATGTGAAGAAGAATTATCCTCTGTAACAGATATTCCTTCTGGTTTATAAAAAGCAATAATATTTTTATCTTCATAAAGAACTTTTAATTTTATATTAGGTTTATTATAAAGTAATTCATCAACAATATAAATTGTTATTTCATCACCAGTATGCACAATTGTATTTTCAGATATTTTTACATTATTAATTCGAATATCTTTTTTACGAAGAGCTTTATATAAAACATTAGGATTTAAGTCTTTAAAATTATCTAAAATAACACTATTTACTTTTTTATTATCATATTTTTCTTTAATAATTAATTTTTTCATATTGTTATTATAAGTAAAAAAATGAAATTTATCAAGTTTTTTCCATAAAAAAGCTCTGTTCAAATATATGAACAGAGCTAAATTTAAAATAAATTATATATTTTTATAAGTTTTAGAGAAAATTTCTATTTAAAAAATTCTTGAAATTCTTCCTCTGATATTGTTTCTTTTTCTAACAATGCCAATGCAACTTGATCTAATATATCTCTATGTTCTATTAGAATTTTTTGTGCTGTAATATAAGCATTGTCTATAAGAAGTTTTACTTGATTTCCTACTTCATTAAAAATATTTTCTCCATACATTTGTAATTCATAAGGTTCATCTACTTTTAAAGATATTTGACCTAATGTATCACTCATACCATAAATAGTAAGCATATCTCTTGCAATACCAGTTGCTACTTCTATATCATTGCTTGCACCAGTTGAAATTTCGTTTAAAGAAATTTTTTCTGCTGCTCTCCCCCCCATTAATGCTACCATTTTTTCTAGCAATTCTGTTCTTGAAATATAGAACTTGTCTTCGTTTGTTTTATACATTGTATATCCACCAGCTAGACCTCTTGGTATAATTGAAACTTCTTTTACATCAGTTTGTGTTTGTAAAAATTTACTAACAACAGCATGTCCAGCTTCATGATATGCTGTAAGTTTTTTGTCTTTTTCTGAAACTACTCTATTGTGTTTTTCTAAACCAACTGTTATTTTCTTTACAGCATTTTCTATATCAGCTTTTGTAATTGCTTCATGCTTTTCTCTTGCAGCTATAATTGCAGATTCGTTTAAAACATTTGCAAGTTCTGCACCAGTAAATCCAGCTGTATCTCCTGCAAATTCTCTAAAATCAACATCATCAGCAAGCTTTTTGTTTTTACTATGAAGTTTTAATATTTCTTCTCTACCATTTAAGTCTGGTGCTGGTATTGTAATTTGTCTATCAAATCTTCCTGGACGTAGTAAAGCTTTATCAAGCATTTCTGGTCTATTTGTTGCTGCCAATACTATAATAGTTTCATTACTTGCAAAACCATCCATTTCAACTAATAATTGATTTAATGTTTGATTATTTTCACTTTCTGCACCACTACTACTTGTTCTTCTTGAACCAATAGCATCAATTTCATCTATAAATATAATACATGGTGCCATTTTTTTAGCTTTATCAAATAATTTTCTTACCCTAGATGCTCCAAGTCCTGCAAACATTTCAATAAATTCAGAACCACTCATTGAAATAAATGGTACACCTGCTTCTCCTGCAATTGCTTTTGCAATTAAAGTTTTACCAGTACCTGGTTTTCCATATAATAAAATTCCTTTTGGGATTTTAGCTCCCATATCTAAGTAAGCTTTTGGATTTTTTAAGAAATCAACAATTTCTATAAGCTCACCTTTTTCTTCATCTAAACCAGCAACATCTTCAAATTTAACCCCAGTTTTCTTATTTTCTTCTCCACCATATACTTTTCCGTTACTATCTCCACCAAGACCTTGCATTTTAAATATCATTACCATTAAAACAACAAGTAAAATGGTTGGTAACATAGAAAAAATAGTATCTGATGTTTTTAAAATTGGATTAACACCTTCTTGTTTTAATTCTATTTTAATTCCTTCTTTATCTACTTTATCTTGTACTAATTCCATAAAAGCTTGTAAGCTTGGAACTAAAACTGTTTTTTGTCTTTCTTCTTCTTCGCCACTACCTTTATAAGTAACTGTTATTGAACTACTACCTGCTGTCATTTTGATTTTTTCTATTTTATTTTCATTAATGTCTGTAATAAGTTCTGTATATGCAACTTCTCTTTCTTTTTTCTCATTATACATTTTATAACCAAAATAACTTGCGATTATTAATGCTATAATAGCTACAATAACTAAACATGTTACTAAAAATTTGTCTTGTTTCTTATCGTTATTGTTATTATTTTTGCTTGACATTTTTACCTCCTATATTTCTGAACCATCAGGTTCTCTGTTTATAACTGGTTGATCATCTTCCTCGTCTTTATCTTTTCCTTTTTTTTCATCTTCTTTTTTATTTTCTTCGTTTTCATCTTTATCTTTGTCTTTTTGTTCTTCTAATTCTTTTTTCACTTGTGCTTCCACTTTATAAATCTTTTGAAGTTCCACATGTTGTTTAATTATGTCTGATTTTATAATTAAAATAGCTGCTATTACATAAATATAAGCAATTAATAAATACATTGCATTAAAATATTCTATTACAAAACCTGTTAAACTGTAAACAGCTGTATATATTGTGCTTAGTATTATTGATAAAGTTAGTGCATATATTGAAATTACAAAAGATTTCGTTAAATTTAATGGAAGTCCTATGATTCTTCCTGTTAAATATGCAAAAAGAGCTATTAACAAAATATCAAGAATATATGTCATTATATTAGCTAAATACAAAGAAAAAGTAACTGCAACAAAATATGTTATATTTATTCCAGACATTCCCATAGTATCTAAAATCTGAATTAAATCTGCTTTATTTTTTATATCAACTTTGTAATTATTTTCAATTTCAGAATATGAAAATTCACTAAAATTGCCTTTTTCAAATATTATTATTTTATTTTGAAGAAAAATTATAGCATGAGAATAATTTTTTACTTTTTCTTTATAGCTTTCTTCTACTCCATTTGATAGTTCACTATCAGTATTTATAATATTATATAAATCAATGTCTTTGTCATGTCCTTCTGCTGAATTTGCAAATTTTACTTTTCCATTTTCATAAGCAAAATCTGGAAGCTCATTTTTTATATAATTATATCCTTTTTCTACTAAGTTTGCAAAATAATAAGTAGAAACAGCTGCTAAAATTAATGAAACAATTAATACTAACATCAAGAAATATTTTATTGTTACACTTGTTTTTTCTAATAAAAATTCTCCATAAGTTTCAACATTAAAAATTGCTCTTTTAAATCTATTAAAAAATGTGATTCTTTTTGGATTATTTGTATCTGTAAATTTTATTTCTTTACTATTCTCATTTTTCTTCATTAGTTATACTCCCTTTTTATATTATCGCTTACAAGAAGTGGATGTAAATTGAATACTACCTCGTCACCTACTTTTATATCATCTGCGCCAGTAATATCTACAACTGAATGATACATTCCTACTCTACCTACAACTTTATATTCTTTTCCATTTATTTTTACTTTAAGAGAATTGTCTTTAAAAATCTTTTTAAATTCCATAAGAGTAGCTACTATATTGTCTATAAAAGAAAATGTATCTCTATGTTTGTCCATAAATAAACCATCTCTATAACCTACTGGAAGTATTGCAACTTTTGTCTGCTTTTTTGTTGTATAGCTATTACCATAACTTATATTATATCCTTTTGGAAGTGTTTTTATTTCTTCAATATTTGTTTTAAATACTCCTACTGGTTTAAAACCTAAATTTTTCACCATAGTTCTTCCTTGAAATGCTGAACCTATTCTTACTGCATTTAATCTCATATCAGGATATTTAAGAGCTGGTGTTGAAGATGCTAAATGTAAAAGTCCTGGATTATAACCAGACGCTTTTACCCCTGCTACTACATCTAAAAATCTATTAAATTGTTTTCTTGTCCATTTTTCATCAGTAGGTTTAGAACAATGTGTAAACATCCCAGTAATTTTTAGTCGTTTTGCCTTTTCAAAACAATCTATTATTGCAGTATCATCATATAAAAATCCATACCTAGCAAGTCCTGTATCTACTTTTATATGACACTGAGCTTCTTCATTTCTTTCTTCTAATATTTTTTCTACTTTTTCTAGTTCTTCCATACTTCCTATTGTAAGAGTAACTTTATTATCTAGTAAAATTTTAATATCATTTTCGTTTGAAACTGGTGATAACATTAATATTTTGCAATCTAATTTTTCATTTGATAAAGCTAAAACTTCATCAATTGTAGCAACCGCTAAAAATGTAATACCGTTTTCTACTAAAAACTTAGATTCTTCAATTAAACCGATTCCCATTCCATTAGATTTAACAACCGCAATTATTTGCTTTTTTTGACCATTGTCATCTGTTTCATTACCTATCATCATATTTTTAATAATGTCAATATTATTTTTTAAATCTTTTTTACTAATTTCTAAAACTTTCATTTTCCATCCTAACTATTTACTCATTATTTTCTTCTTTATTTTTCTTAAAGTCCTATATGCTTTTTCTGAAAATTTATATAATTTATACATTAAAGGTTTATATGCAATATATACTTCTCCAATAAATTCTGTAAATTCTGCATTAAATCCTTTCTTAAATCTATATAGTCCATATTGTGGGTGATTTTCATCAACTACACCTGAGACACCTCTAAAATCATACATATTGGCACCTCTACTAATTGCCTCTTTTATCATAGTCCATTGTAATAAATAATTAGGCATTAAATTTCTGTGACTGTTGCTACTTGCACCATATAAATACCATACATTTTTACCATATATAATTGGAATAATTCCAGCTATTGGTTTGTCTTCATGGTATGCCATTAAAAGTTTCATGTGTCCACCTGGTACAAGTTCATCATACATTCTTTGGAAATATTCCAAACTTCTTATTACAAAATCGTCTCTTTTTCCTGTTTCTACCATTATATCATGAAAAGCTTTTAAATCTTCTCTATTACCTTCTTTTACAACTACACCTTTTTTAGTAGCTAATCTTACATTATATCTAGTTTTTTGATGAAAAGCAGAGAATATTTCATCTTCTGTTTTTCCACTAATATCTAATCTAAATACAAATCTAGGTTGAATTTCATCTTTAAAATTTTTACTATCATCTTTTATTTCAAAACCTAATTTTGTAACTATACTTCTAAATTCTTCATCATCTTTCTTTATATCTGGTTCTATTCTAATTGCAAATGCATTGTATTTCTTCGCAAGTTCATCTATTCCATCTCTTAAATCTTTTAATACTTTTTCATCATGTATATCACAAACCGGTCCTCTGGCTGAATACATTAAATAACCAAATACTGGAAACTTTCTTATCCATACACAAAGACTTCCTACTATATTTCCGTCATTATCTAATGATAATATAACTTCATTTTTCCAAGAATCTTTTACTTTTGCCCATTCTAATGATTGTTGAAAATTACATCTTTCGTGACCTTCTAAAAATTTTTTATATTTTTCTTTGTCGTTTTCTTCTAAAAATTTCACGCTTTCTCCTCCACAAAATCTCGCTATTTCTCGACAATAGTACCTTCTTTACTATCCTTAACAGTATAACCCATACTTACTAAAATATCTCTAATTCTATCAGATTCTGCCCAATTTTTATTTGCCCTTGCATTATTTCTTTCATTTACTAATTTTTGTACATCTTCTGGTAAAACATTTTCTTCTTTAACATAATCTTTTAAATTAAATCCAAGAACTCTATCAAAATCTAATAAAAGTTCTTGATATTTTTTAGATTTTTTAGGTTGTTTTACAACTTCCCATACTATACTCATTGCAACTGGCATATTCAAATCATCATTTATTGCTTCTAAAAATCTTTCTTTATAACTTTGAATTTCATCATCAGAAACATCCTCAGTACCAGCTTTATGTTTTAAATATCCATCTCTTAATCTTCCAAGAGCTGTTTTAGCAGAGTCCATTGCTTCAAAAGTAAAATTTATTTGTGCTCTATATGTTGAAGTAAAGTTGAACATTCTATATACTAATGGTTCATATCCTTTTTCTTGTAAGTCTGATAAAGTATATAGATTATTTAAACTTTTTGACATCTTACCACCATTTACTTGTAAGAAATCAACATGCATCCAAAAATTAGCAGGATTTTTACCACAAAAACCTTGTGCTTGTGCAATTTCGTTTTCATGGTGAATTGGAATATGATCTATTCCACCTGTATGAATATCAAAATGGTCACCTAAATATTTGTAGCCCATTGCAGAACATTCTAGATGCCAACCTGGATAACATTTTCCCCAGAAAGTATCCCATTTCATTAAATGATTCTCTGGCGCTTTTATCCATAAAGCAAAATCTGTAATATTTTTTTTGCTTTTATCAAAATCTACTCTTGCACCAGCTTTTTGCTCATCAATTTTAATATTTGAAAGAACACCATACTTTTCTAATTTTGAAGTATCAAAATATATAGTATCTTCTGTTTCATAAGTATATCCATTTTCAATAATTTTTTGAACATATTTTTCCATATCTTTAATATGTTCAGTAGCCCTCGCTATAATTTCTGGTTTGTCAATATTTAATTTATGTATATCTTCAAAGAAAGCATTCATATAAAATTTAGCAATCTCAAAGGGATCTTTGTTTTCCCTTTGAGCTGCTTTCATCATTTTATCTTCGCCTTCATCAGCATCTGAAACTAAATGACCAACATCTGTAATATTCATTACATGTTTTAAATCATATCCATTATATTTTAATGTTCTTCTTAAAGTATCCATAAACAAATATGCTCTTAAATTTCCTATATGTGCAAAATAATATACTGTTGGTCCACAAGAATACATTTTTACTTCTTTTTTATCAATTGGTGTAAATTCTTCTTTTTTTCTAGTTAAAGTATTATAAAAATATATTTTCAATTTTATCTCCTTTTATTTTAAGTTTTTGGTTTTGAAGCATCTGCTCCTGCATTTGATGATGCATCTCCACTACTTCCAGCATTTCCTGCATTACCACTGTTATCTGCTGGTGGTGTAGGTGTTGGTGTAGTTTGAGCAGGTGGCTGATAATTTGGATCACTTGCTCCACAGACTGTACATTTTCCATTTGCATAACTATGTGCAGTTTGTGGTGTAAAATCTCTCTTATCTCTTTCAGCTCCACATATTGTACATACATCTACTCTATATCCTTGTGCTGTACAACTTGGATATCTTAAAGATGGTTCCCAATGGTGTGAACATCCAGTGTTTCCACCACTAACTGGTTGACTTTGATCTGGTGTTGGATTTTGTACTGGGGCTTGTTGTTGTTCTACTGGTGGCGCTGTGTGTACTGTACAAGTATCAGTAGGTGGTGTTGTAAATCCAGCTGTATTTACATTAGTCCATTTTCCTGTTGTTTCTCTTTCTGGTAATACCATAAAGTTTCTTAATTCAGTAGGACAAGGTCCAGCTGATATTAATCCTGTTTCAACACAAATTGGTAAAGCTGTGTGTCCTGTACAAGCTGTTGGAACTGTTCCTTCTGTAAATACTTCTTGATATACTGCTCCACATTGTCCATCAACTGCTAATTGACCTGTAACTGAGCATACATTTGCAAATACAACTCCTTCTGGTTTTTCAAAACTTGCATTTGGTAATTCAGTATGAATTTTCTTCATAACATTTGACCAAATTTGACCAGCTGGATTTCTTCCAAATCCTGTAACCTCTGTTGAATGTTCATATCCATACCAACAAGCAGCTGTATAATATGGTGTAAATCCACAAAGCCATCTATCATAACTATCGTTTGTTGTACCAGTTTTAGCACCTGTATCAATTCCTTGAATCTTACAATATGATGCTGTACCAGAAGCAGAAAGAACTGGTGCTGTTAAAATTGATTTTACTATATAAGCACTTTCTTTACTCATAACTTCTGTTTCATCTTGTTTTGGTTCTAAAACAGTTTCGCCATTTTCATCAGTTACCTTTGTATAATATGTTGGTGATAAATATACACCATCATTTGCAATTGTTGCATATGCCATAGCCATATGAGTTGGTGATATTCCTTCATTTAATCCGCCAAGTGCTAATGAAACACCTTCATCTTTTAGATTTGTAATTCCCATTTTTTTACAAAATTCTATTGATTTATCTACTCCAATATCCATCATAGCCTTAGCATTTGGAATGTTTTGAGAACGAGCAATTGCTTCACGCATTGACATTAAGGTATTGGTATAAGATTTTTCGTTCTTCATTGATCTGTCCATGCCAGCAAATTTTGTTTCACAATCTAAATATGTTGTTGCTGCTGTAATAGTTCCTGTTTCAATACCTGGAACAATGACAGAAATTGGTTTCATTGATGAACCAGTTTGTTTTTTTAATTCTGTTGGCCAATTCATAAAGTCTAATTTTGTGCTTGTTGTTCTATTTTCTTTATCTCCTGTTGCTGTTGCACATGCTACTACTTGACCTGTCGTATGATCTACTACAACCATTGTAGGTATAGCATCTCTTCTATCTTTTATCTCTTTTGTTTTTGGATCTTTTATATCTCTATGTTTAATATAATCTTCTTTTATAAGTTCTTCTTCTACTGCTGCTTGAATATGTGTATCTTGTGTTGTATATATTTTTAATCCACTACTGAATAAGTATAATTCAGCCATGTCTTTATTCCAGTCTGTATGTTCTTCAAGTAATTGATCAATAATTTGAGTAATAGCTGCTTCTGTATGATATGAAATATCTATTGTTACATTAGCACCTTCGCCTTGCTTAAATGCAAGACCATTATCTACTTCTGTAATAGCTTCATTTTTTTGATCTGATGTAATATATCCTAGTTCTTCCATTTTTGCAAGAACTGTTTTTGTTCTTTTCTTTATTTTTTCTTGTCTTTTTCCTTCTGAATCTTCTTTAAATGGATTATATCCATTTGGTGAATGGTTAATTCCAGCTAAATATGCACATTCTGCAACTGATAAATCTTTAACATCTTTATCAAAATAATATACAGAACCTAGTGCAACACCATTAATATCATTTCCGCCCATAAATATTATGTTTAAATATAATTCTAATATTTGATCTTTTGATAAATACTGTTCTACTTGAATTGCTTTTGACATTTCTTTAACTTTTCTTAAAGCTCCACCAAGTCCACTATCTTCATCATCAGTTGTAATATTTTTTACTAATTGTTGTGTTATTGTACTACCACCAAAAGATGAATCCCCCGCATGTAAAATAAATGTTGCAGTTGCTGCCAGTGTTCTTTTTATATCCACGCCTCTATGTGTATAAAATCTTTCATCCTCTATTGCAACAAAAGCTTTTGGCAAATATTCATTCATATCTGTCATACTAACAATTTTTCTTTTTGTACCACCACTTAATGTAGCAATTTCATTGCCATCTTTATCATATACAGTTGAATTTTTAAATTTAATAACTAAATCTTCTTCACTAATTTTTAATTCTTCTCCAAAAACTCCAAAAAAAGTTCCTACTAATACTCCTGCTCCTATAATAATAAGTAACATAAGTACTACAAGTCCTATTTTTATACTTTTAGAAAGTTTTGGATGCTTATCTCTAAATTTAAGTTTTCCATTCTTTTGAACTTTTTTATTTGTTGTTTTAACTTTTTTTACTCTTTTTGTTTCTTCATTTTTTCCTTTGCTTCCCATAAATAATGTTTCCTCCTTATGGCAGTTTTCAAAATACTATATCATTATATCATATTTTAAGAAAATTAAAAGTATTTTATAGCATTTTTTCTTAATATTGTATTAAAATAAATCAGCTGTTTTTGTAAATATTTCTGCACCATCTTTTATTAATAAATTCGTACCTTTCGAGGTTTCATAAATAGGTGAACCGTGGCACAGCAAATATATCTTTTCCTTGTTCTAAACCACATCCGAACTGTTATTAAAGTTCCACTTTTTTCTCCTGCTTCTACCACTAAAATTTTATTTGATAAACCACTTACAATTCTATTTCTTATTGGAAAATAATATTGTTTTGATTTAGTACCAATTATATATTCTGAAATTAATGCACCACCATTTTCTACAATTATATTTGCTAATTGTAAATTTTGTTTAGGATATATATCATTATCTGCTAGTCCATTTGCTAGCACTGCAATTGTTTTACCAAATTTACTTTTTAAGCTTCCAATATGTGCATATGTATCTATTCCGATTTGCTAATCCGCTTACTACATTTATGTTTTTATCACCTAACTCTTTTGCAGTATTAAAAGCAATCTTCTTTCCTGTTTCACTACACAATCTAGATCCTATTATTGCAACACTATCATCATCTAAAATATCTTTATTTCCTTTTACAAAAATATATGCAGGCAAGTCCATAATATTCTTTAATTTATATGGATAATCTTTGCTTTTATATGAAATTAATTCAATATTGTTTCTTTCTAAATATTGAATATATTTATCTAATTTCTCCCTATATTCTTCCTTCAAAATTTGATTTATACTACATTCCTTTAATCCTAGTTCTATTAACTCTGATTTATTAAATTTCCAGATTTCCTCTGCATTAAATTGTTCTAATAATCTTAACTTTATACCATTTGCAATTTCAATTCTTGCAAACCAAACATTATAAATATCCAAATTTATCTCCTTTTTTATTAAATTTATATAATATGCTTCTGAGTGCTAATGTATATTTTTAAGTGGCGGGTGGGGACCGTTCAAAAATTTTCAAAAGTTTGAAAAAACTTTTGTTAAAATTTTTAGAATGGGGAGAACGAAAAAAATATACATTAGTACTTAGAAGTATTTTTAAAATAGTTATAAAAATATTTACGAAAATTAAAAAGAGCATGAGAAAAACTCATGCCCCTAAGTTATTAAATTTATTGTTTTCTTTGTTTTGCAGCCTTAACAACATTCTCCACAAGCATTGCAACTGTCATTGGACCTACTCCGCCAGGTACTGGTGTTATATAACTTGCTTTTTCAGATGCTTCTTCATAATTAACATCTCCACATAATTTTCCATTTTCTAATCTGTTGATTCCAACATCTATTACAACTGCCCCTTCTTTTATCATGTTTCCTGTAACAAAGTTTGGCTTTCCTATTGCCGCAATTACTATGTCAGCTTTGCTAACAACTTCTTCTAAATTTTTAGTTTTAGAATGACATATTGTAACTGTTGCATCTTTTGAAAGCAAACATTGTAACATTGGTTTTCCAACAATATTGCTTCTTCCAATAACAACTGCTGTTTTACCAGCAATATCTATGTTATATTCTTCAAGCATTCTCATTACACCATAAGGTGTACAAGATACAAAGCAATCTCTACCTATTGTAAGATTTCCAACATTTACTGCATTAAAACCATCTACATCTTTGCTTGGTAAAATAGTTTCAAAAGCTCTATTTATATTAATATGATGTGGTACTGGACTTTGTAATAAAATTCCATCAATACTGCTATCTGCATTTAATTTTTCAATTAATTTTATCAATTCATCTTCTGTTGTTTCAGTAGGTAATAAAAATTCTTCAAATTCAATTCCTACTTTTTTACAAGCATTAGATTTGTTTTTTACATAAACTGCTGATGCACTATTATCACCAACCATAATAACTGCAAGTTTTGGTGTTATACCATTTTCCTTTAATTTGTCTACTTCTAGTTTCAAATTTTCCTTAATTTTTTTTGATAATTCTTTTCCATCTAATATTTGTGCTGTCATAAATTACTCCTTATTTTTTCCGTGTATTTGTAACCCTACAAAAATTGTTGACACAATTCCTGCAATAACTACCATATAAAATATATAGTCTACTATGCTTCTTCCAACTTGCGGAAGTACTCCTATCTCATCAACGATTTGATTATACATTTCTTCATTTGTTACTTTATTTTCTGAAACTGTGTTTTCTTCTACGGTATTATTCACAATATTTGTGTTTTCTACTATATTATTATCAGAAACAGCATTATTTACAATTTCATTTTCTTTTTTCTCTTTTTCTTCTTTTACTAATTTATCAACTTCACTTTTACTAGTAGTTAAGTATTGAGACATAACATAAGCCTCTTTACCTTCATATTTAATTTTATCCCATCCATTATCACCTGTTGCAATTCTTTGAATTTTTTGCCCTAACACTAATCCACCAATAGATTCATAAGATGTTCCCCATCCACTACGAACATTTAAACTCTTTTTACTATAAACTGTATCGCCAGTTGATGTCCATTTTGGCTCTTTAAGTGCTTCTGGTTGCTGGGTTGTTAAATATTTTGAAACTACATATCCTATTCCACCATTAAATTCTATTTTATCCCATCCATTATTTCCAACTGCAATTCTTTTGGTTGATGCATTTTTTGATAAACTACCTAATTTCTCAGATTTTGAATCAGCACTTTTTCTAACATTCAATTTTTCAGTAGCATATACTTTATCACCTGTTGAAGTATAACCTGATTCATTAGTCTGTGTTAAATTGGTTGATGTTTGTTCTTCTGATTTTTGAGCATTATTAGTTTGTGTTGATGTAGCATATGAATAATTTAAAACTATTATTCCGAAGATTAGGCTTACAATTACTACTATAAAAATTTTTTCAATACTTTTTATCATCTTAGCGTCCTCCTTATTTTCCAATTATCCTTCGATATTAACTCGTTCTGCTACTATTGCTAGACGCTTTGTTGCACCTTCTATACAAGTAATTAATGTCACTTGAATTTTATCATCAACTGGCATTAAAATACTTAAATCTGTTGGTTCAACTTCTTTTATTTCTTTAATTTCATAATCTTGTATATTATCTTCTGTATCTACAATATAAAATTTATCTCCAACAACTAATTCATTAAGTTTAGAAAACACTTCTTTATAATTATGACCAGCAATACAAAAATTTCCATTTTCGTTCAAATTATTTCCATATAATTTTGCTGGTGCCTTTGCCATAGCACTATCTTCTTTGCTATCTACTATGTATTTATCAAATCCAATTTTTTCAATAACTAACTGTCCTAAAACACTATACCCTTCATATTCTTTTGGCATACTATCTTTTTGTGATTGCTGTTCTGCTTGATTAGCTGGTGAATTTGTTTCTTCTGTTTTTCTACTTTTTATCATATTAACTGTAAAAACAATTGTCACAACAAAAACAACTATAATTGCTATTACTATTGCAACCATAAATCCTATTTCTTTAAATGGTATTTGACTCCAATCAAAACCATCTGTTTCTGCCGCTCTCTTTCCACCTCGCATATCTTATTCCTCCATTTATTTAATAAACATTATTGCTAAAATAATTAAACCTAACATTACTCTATATACTGCAAAAATCTTAAAACTGCCATTCTTTAAATATCCCATTAAGAATTTTATAACTAATAAACCAGAAATAAAACTTGCTAAAATACCTAATATAAAAGGTAAATCTAATACAAATTCTCCTAAATTTATAAGTACAGCAGCTAAAATTACTGGTGTTGATAATAAAAAGGAATATCGTGCTGCACTTTCTCTATCTATTTTAAAAAGTCTTGAAACAGTCATTGTAATTCCAGAACGAGAAACTCCTGGAAATGCTGCTGCTATTGCTTGTGAAAGTCCTACAAAAAAGCCTTGTTTAAACGTAATATTTTCATAATTTACTTCTGCTGGTGCTTTCTTATCGATAATATATAGTAAAATTCCCATTACAATTAACGCAATTGCAATTGGAGCCATACCAGGCAAATACTTTTCTGAAAAAACATCTAATACCAAACTTAATATTCCAGTAGGTATTGTAGAAATTACTATATACAAAAATATTCTACCACTAGCTGAATCTTCTTTTTTTACAACTTTTTTATATCCTCCTACAATTAAATCAATCCAGTCTTTGAAAAAATATATACATATTGCAAGTAAAGTGCCAAAATGTAATGCTACATCAAAAGATTCTGGAATTTCTTGCCAATGAAATAACCATGGCATAATGTTTAAATGTGCAGAGCTTGAAATAGGTAAAAACTCTGTTAAACCTTGTATAATGCCTAAAAATATTGATTGAAATGCTGTCATTTTTTATTTATTCTCCCTATATTATTAAATTTCTTTTAACACATGATCTATTGTTTCTTTTATATAAATTGCTGATGTAAGTGGTGCAACTTTTGCTGGAAGAGATAATGCCCATATAAGTTTCAAATCTCTCTCTTTTGCTGCTTTTCTATCTATTCCCCCTGGGTTTGATGCTACATCTATTAAAACAACATCTTTTTTTACTAAATCTAATCTTTCATTATCTAAAATTTGGAAAGGTATTGTATTGATAATTATATCGAAATCACCCAAAGTTTCATTTAGATTATTTAAATGAATTGGTTCATATCCATAAGCTTTTATCCAAGAAATATCTTCATTTTTTCTTGCCTCACAATAAACCTTAGCTCCAATTCCATCTAACATTTTTGCTAAAACTTTTCCAATTCTTCCAAATCCCATAATTAAGACTTTACTGCCATGAACTGTTCTTTGAGTTTCTTCCATAGCAATTTGAATTGTACCTTCTGCTGTTGCTATTGTATTTAATACTGTGAATTCTTCTCTTTTTAAAACGTCAATATATTTTACATTTTTTTCTTCTAAAATTTTTCTTTGGTCTTCTGAAATTGTACCAGCAATAAACGCTTTACAAGAAAGTTTAGAAATAAATTCTTCTACTGGTAATTTTATATTGCTAAAAGGCATTGATAAATTTTTTCTATCACTTGTTACTGGTATAGGTCCAATTACAACCTCTGAGGCTGAAATTACCTCTTCGACTGTTGGACACATTTCAACATTCTCTGTTGATAAAAGTTCCTCAGATTGCTCTAATCCGTAAGTATAAACTGTGTAGCCATCTTCAACAAGCATACCAATTAATTTAACAATTCGTAGGTCTCCACCTACTACTGATATTGATTTTTTCAAAATAATCACTCCTTCTTTTCAATTATATTTTTTCTTATGTATATTATGCATTAATCTTCACTATCTACTTTTTCATTTTCTTTATCTAATTCTTCTCTATTATCTATTTCTTCTAATCTTCTAAGTCTCTCCATATCTATAATATTACTAACATGTTTTTCAAGATTTTCTTTTTCTTCTCTTTCTGTATTTTCACTAATTTCATCAATCAAACTATTAGTTTCTTCTAAAAAGATTTGTGCTACTCTTTCATCTCGTTTTAATATATGAGATTTCTTATCTTCTTTTATTTCCTCTTGCTCTTCCTCATATTCTTCTTGAACTTTTACTACTTCTTCTTTTTCTTTTAAATTTACAGATACTGTAATATGTTCTCTTATATCTTTAAAAGCTCTTTCTTTTGAAGCAATTTTTAAAAGCTTTGGTTCTAATTCTATTGCTTTATTTATAAAGTTAATTGCTTTATCCTTTTCTCCTTTTAAAGCACATATTTTTGCTAATTGATAATAAGACATTGCTTCTAAATCACCATATAAGCTTTTTTCAAAGTATTGTGTTGCTGTATCTAAATCTTTTTGAATAAGAGCTATTTGTCCTAAATTATAATTTGCACCATATAATCTATGATTTATTTCAGCTGCCTTTTCATACATTTCTTTTGCCATTTGAAAATCACTAAGTCTTGTATAAACAATGCCTAAATTATAATACAATTCAAAATCATCTGGTCTATATTTAAGTGCTGATTGATATACATTTGCAGCTTCTTTAAATCTTTCTTGCTCACAAAGCAAATCTCCAAGCAAACAAGAACCTTCATAATAGTCTGGTTTGTTTTTTACTAAATTTTCAAGCATTTCTATTGCTTCGTCTTTTTTTCCCAATTCTTTAAGCAAATTTGCAATCTTATAATATGAATCATAATCATTTTTCTTTATATCAACAGCTGCAACATATTCATCAATTGCTCTTCTCATACCACCTTCATATTCATATATTTTTCCTAGATTTTGATGACCTAAATAACTATTTGGATATTTGGTAATAAGCTTAACTAAAATTGCCTTTGCTGTTTTTGTATCCCCAAGTGCAAATAATATATTGGCTAAAACAACACTAATAATCTCTGAAAAATTTATTCCACTAAATTCTATAATAATTATAGCTAATGGCAAGAATATTGAAAGCATGTATCTTATTGTTTTAAAAAGTAAGTTTGCATCTATTCCAATTGAAATTTCAAAAAAACTTATTGTTATTCCCAAAGCTTGAAGAATTAATAAAAATATATAATTTGTATCATTTCTCCTAATAATTTTGAAGAAAATTATTATAAATAAAGAGAAAGCTAATAAATTGAATATTACTTTTTCTAATAACATTTTAAACATCCTTAATTTGACATATTTTAATTTATCTAATTATATATTAAAACATATTATAAATCTAGTCTTTTTTAGTTTTTTTCTAAATAATTAATAATAGCATTTCCAGCATCTCTGCCTGAACGAGAAGCCCACGCCACTGTACCTTTTGCACCAGCTAAATCTCCACCAGCAAATACGCCTTTTTTAGAAGTCATATTATTTTTATCTATTAAAATTCTTCCTCTACGATTCAATTCAACATCTAATTGAGATAATAAGCTTGCCTCTGGTTTTGAACCAACAGCCATAACAACATAATCAGTATCAATAAAATAGTTGCTTCCCTCTATGTTTACAGGAGATTTTCTGCTTTCCCCTTCTTTTTGAACAAGCTCAGTTTTTACACATTCGATTTTATTAACTTTTTTATCTCCACAGATTTTGATTATATTATTTTGATATAAGAATTCAATTCCTTCTTCTATTGCTTCTTCAATTTCTTTTTTCTCTGCTGGCATTTCTGCTCTTGAACGTCTATAAATTACAATTACTTTCTTAGCCCCCAATTTCTTTAATGTTCTTGCTGTATCCATAGCAACATTTCCACCACCACTTACAATAACAGTTTTTCCTTTATATGATGGATGAGAATTATTTTCTAGTAATTCATTTCCTCCGAAAACACCATCTAAATCTTCACCTGGAATTCCCATTTTTGAAGATAAATTTGCACCAAAGCCTAAATATACAGCATCATATTCTTTTTGTAAATCGTTTAAAGTATAATCTTTTCCAAGTTCTGTATTAAGCTTTACATCAATTCCTAAATCTAAAATTTTATCTATTGCTTTTTGTAAAAGCTCCTTGTCTAATCTAAATGCTGGTATTCCGTGATTCATAATGCCACCAAGTACATTATGTTTTTCAAAAATAGTAACTTTATACCCATTTTTAGCAAGCGTTGCAGCACAAGTAAGTCCTGTTGGACCACCACCTACAACTGCTATTTTTTTGTTTTTAGGCTCTGCATTTTTCTTTATCTTCCAATCATTCTCAATTGCAATATCTCCAACATAAGCTTCCATATCTCCAATATTTACTTGTTTTTGTGATACTCCTCTTATACAACTTCCTTGACATTGTTTATCATGTGGACATATTCTACCACAAATAGATTGCAAAACAGTAGTTTCAGAAAGCAAATCATAAGCTTCATGAATTTTATCTTCTTTTAAAAGTTTAATAAATCCAGTAGTATCATTTTGAAGTGGACAACCAACTTGACATGGCTTTATTTTACAACTTAAACAATAATTTGCTTTTTCTTTCATTTCTTCTAACATATTCTCTCCTTTAAATTCTACCTTTTAATAAATCTGATTTATCAAAGTATTCTGTATGTAATAATTGTTCAGAAATTTCACCTAATGGTTCACCTAAAAATTTTTCATATATTTCTTTAATTTCTGGATTTTCATGACTTAATCTTTTTGTTAATCTTTCGTCTTCTGAATATAAACTATCTATTCTTTTTAATCTAGTTTCATCTAATTTTAATAATGTAATTTTAGGTTGACCACCACCACTTATACAACCACCTACACAGTTCATAACTTCAACAAAATGATATGTTACTTCTCCTGCTTTTATTTTTTCTAATAAAGTTCTGGCATTATCTATTCCATGTACAATAGCAACATTTACTTCTAATCCATTTATTTCTATACTAGCTTCTTTTATAGCTTCCATTCCTCTAACTGCATGAAATTCTATCTTGTCATCTGGTAAATTTTTTCCAGTTATGTAATAGTATGCCGTTCTTAATGCAGCCTCCATAACACCACCAGTATTTCCAAAAATAACACCTGCACCTGTTCCTTTTCCAAGTAAATCATCAAATTTGCTTTCTTTTAAAGAATAAAAATCAATATTTTCTTCTCTTATCCATTCTGCAAGTTCTCTAGTTGTTATTGAGTAATCTGTATCTTGACATTGTTTTAGTCCGTTAAATTTTGAAGCATCTGATAATTCTTCTCTTTTTACTTCATATTTTTTTGATGTACAAGGTGCTACTACAACACTGATAATATTTTCTGGATTTATATTTTTCACTTTTGCGAAATATGTTTTTATCATAGCACTTTGCATTGATATTGGACTTTTAGCAGTAGATAAGTTTTTTGTAAATTCTGGATAATACATTTCTACAAATTTTACCCATGAAGGACAACAGCTTGTAAATTGTGGTAATACCCCATTGTTTTTTATTCTATTTACTAATTCAGAAGCTTCTTCCACTATTGTTAAATCAGCTGCAAAAGTAACATCAAGTACATAATCTGCACCTAATTTCCTTATAGCCGATACCATTTTCCCCTCAACATATTCTCCATCTTTTCCTTCAAACTCTTCTCCTAATGCCACTCTTACAGCAGGAGCTGTACTAAATACTACTATTTTATCTGTATTTTTTATAATCTCTTTTACTTTATCAAAATCCTTCTTTTCTCTTATTGCTTCTGGTGGACAAAAATTTGCACATTGTCCACAATTTATACAAACTGGAACTTTACAAGTTTTTTTGCACATTCCACAATATACACATTTTGAATCATCTCTCTCAACACTTGGGTTGTTTTCTCCTAAATCTACTACTAATTCTGTCATATATTTTACCTCTCTAACAAACATATATTATATTCTTTCCCTATTTTATAAGAATACTATTTTTTTTGCAATACTTTTGACCGAATGTTATATAAAATTCACACAATGGATACATAAAAAAATCACTAAGTTTTATTACTTAGTGATTTTTTTTACTATAATCAACATTTTTGTTTTTTATATATTCATACACCATATTTTTATAATCAATAATGAATTTTTCTTTTGTTTTCTTATCGACCTGATTTAAATCTAAATATGGAGATATATCTTCTATTTCTGTTAATAATAATGTATCGTCTTCTAATTTTATAAAATCAATTCTTTGAATACCATAATATTTCCCATTCAAACATGCAAACTTGTTTGCTAATTCTAATTCATCAGAATTATATTCATACTTTATTGCTTTTGGATAAACTGGTACTTTGCTAGGTATAAATTCTAAAACATATTCAAGTTTATCTTTTATATAATAAAATTGCACTTCTGATTTAAATTTCATAAATGGCTGTATTATATATGAATTATTAAATTTCGATTTTAATTCTTCTTTTTCTAATACCAATTGACCAATTCCATCATAACTTTCTTTTCGTTTCATCATATATTTACTAGTATTCTTCAATAATTTTAAATCATCTAAATTATCAATAGTTGGTATGGTTTCATATCCATTTTTAAACAATTTAACTAAATAGCTTTTATTACTTCCATCATACTTTCCATCAAAATTTATACGAGGTAGATCTTTTTTTATAATTCTTTCTGTAAAATTATATTTTTCACTAACATTTTCTATTGTTGCATTAGAATTCCATGTATTTCTTTTTAAAAATATATCAAATATACTTTCTAATTTTTCATCATAATTCTTATCAACAATAGCAACATTGTGCCCATCTTCTTGAAAAGCTCGTGCCAACCATATATCTTCCAATTTTTCATCATTATCTATATTAGTTATCATTAATATATTCATATTTACTCTCCTAGTTTATTCCAAAACGGAACATACTGATTTTTCACCTTTTTTTAATATTTTAACACAAGTTGCTTTTAAATACAATTTAAAATTTATCATAAAAAAGCAAAGAGCCATGTTTCCATAGCTCTTGTTATTCTATTTTTTACCCATATAAAATCTTTTTTGTGCTAGTTTATCTTGAACACCATTTAATGCTTCTCCAAATCTTTGAAAATGCACTACTTCTCTTTCTCTTAAATATCTTAAAACATCTATTACATCTGGATCATCTTTACAAAGATTAATTAGTTTTTCATAAGTTGCACGAGCTTTTTGCTCTGCTGCTAAATCTTCTGTTAAATCTGCAATAGGATCTCCTTTTACTGCTAAAACAGCTGCACTAAATGGAGTTCCACCAGCAGATTGTGGATATACACCCACTCCATGATCAGTATAATAAGCATCTAATCCAGCTTTTTTTAATTCTTCAATTGAAACACCATCTGTTAATTGATGTACCAAAGCACCCACCATTTCTAAATGTGCAAGTTCTTCTGTACCTATATCATTTAATATTGCTTTTGATTTTTTGTCTGGCATACCAAATCTTTGTGATAAATATCTAAGTGAAGCTGCAAGCTCTCCATCTGGTCCACCATACTGCGAAATTATAACTTTTGCAAGTGCTGGATTAGGTGTTTTTATATTTACAGGATATTGTAAATGTCTATCATAAGTCCACATATTAAGCACCTCCTTTTTCCCAAGGCCATGGACTTTCTATCCATTGCCAAGAATTTTGTGGGAAATAAATTGTAAGTGGTCCATATTCTTTTTGATAAAGTTGCTTTAAATCGTGTAATTGTTGTGCATAATCCTGTTGACACCTAAGTGCTTTTGTATCACATGGGTGTGTATCTAAATATAATGCTAAGTCATTTACTGCAAAAGCTAAAGAACGAATTTGTTCCATTAACATTTTTTGTTTATTGTTCTCTACATTCATTATTCAAGCAACCTCCTTCATTATAATTTCTTAAAAATCTATTTTCTGCCATTGATTGTAATGGTACATAAGGACTAACTAATTCAGGAAAAATAGTTCCTTGATTTAGACCATCTTGTGGTTCAAATATTTTTGTCATTGTTTGAACAGGTACATAAGCATGCCCATACATTGGATATGCTGTAAAAAAAGCATTGTTTGACATGAAAATTCCTCCTTATTTTAGTGTTATAATATATTTTATGTACACTATATTTTTATGTGAATTTAATAATAA
>ERZ777011.298-NODE-298-length-80182-cov-16.101851_pt1 | contig 80182 bp, 68 predicted proteins | sample MGYA00374964_ERZ777011 | MGnify/ENA primary metagenome ERZ777011 (study PRJEB29310, sample SAMD00008975) | mouse gut metagenome | study: EMG produced TPA metagenomics assembly of the Metagenome analysis of fecal microbiota from mouse which was promoted... | reverse complement strand
TAATCTTGAGCATCATCTTCGGATGGTATGGACAGCGGCCACGCTCACGGTACAGCTTTTTGAAATCCTTGAGATCAAGACTCTCTACGACAGCATCGACAATGCGCACAGGTTCATTTTCCGCTATATCTTCATTGGGATTCAGCAGAAAGAACAGTCTGTCGTTGTTGCTGTAAGATTTTGTATGTAACTTTGTAGACATTTAATTCTTTATATACCACAAAGATACAAATTTTTTGTGACATGACAAAGCCCCGGCTTGTGAAAGTCAGGGCTTTGCTTTATGTTTTTCAGCATGTTATAAAAAAGAGGCTGGCCTATTTTGACACAGCCTCTTATTTGCATGTCTATGCTCATTCTCCTTGTGAATGTGCGTACAGACGTGCAGGCTCCGTGAGGAAGCCGCAGGTCAAGAAGCCATAAACACAAAAAACCTCTTCATATTTCACCCCTCTTTCTCCATCAGTTCGAGAAGGCGCATTTCGGCCTCGTCGGTCTCATCCGCAATCACCTGCAGACGACTGCCTATCTCACCGATGCGGTTATGGTCGCTGATTCCGGAATTGAGTTCCTGTTCAAGCGTCTCCTTCTCTGAAGCAAGCTTGTCAAGCGCAGCCTCAAGCTGCTCCATCTCGCGTTTCTCCTTGAAGGTCAGCCTTGCTTTCTGCTCACGCGGCCTCTCCCTGCGGCTAGGCTCCGCCGGACGGGACTCGGCGGCGACGACCCTCGCGGCCTTCTCTTCCGCCTTCACCGCCTCCCTGTAGTCGGAATAGTCGCCAGGAAAATCGCGCACCACGCCATTGCCCTTGAAGACGAAAAGATGGTCTACAATCCGGTCGAGAAAGAAGCGGTCATGGCTCACGACAATAAGGCAACCTTTGAAGTTGGCAAGATAATCCTCAAGCACAGTGAGGGTCATGATGTCAAGGTCGTTGGTCGGTTCATCAAGGATAAGGAAATTCGGACGGCGCATCAGGACAGTGGCCAGATAAAGCCGACGACGCTCGCCCCCGCTGAGCTTGTAGATATATTTCTGCTGGGCGGCAGGCGTGAACAGGAAATGCGAAAGGAACTGAGAAGCGGAAAGACGTGTCTTTTCGTCGAGCACCACCTCCTCAGCTATCTCCCGCACAGCGTCTATCACCTTCTTCTTCTCGTCGAAACCGGTCATCCCTTCCTGACTGTAATATCCCCACCGGACGGTCTCGCCGATGTCGAAATGCCCTGCATCCGGCTGCAGACGGCCAAGAAGGAGCTTGATGAACGTTGACTTCCCGGCACCGTTGTCGCCCACGATTCCCACACGTTCGTAACGCGCGAAGACATAGCTCCAGTCGTCGAGTATTCGTATGTCGCCGAAAGCCTTCGACACGTTGTGCGCCTCAAAAATCTTTGAACCTATATATGACGACTTCACATTCAGGCTGACGTTCCTTTCGCGCAGGTCGACATGGCTTCGCTTCTCAAGGTCGTGGAAATTGTCAATCCTGTATTTGGCCTTCGAGCCGCGCGCCTGAGGCTGGCGTCGCATCCATTCAAGCTCTGTGCGCAAGAGGTTCTTCACCTTGGCAAGTTCAGCTGAGAGGCTTTCCATACGCTCCTCGCGCTTACGCAGATAATATGAGAAATTGCCCTCGTAAGTGTAGGTCTGCATACGGTCGATCTCCATTATCTTTGTGCACACCCGGTCAAGGAAATAGCGGTCATGGGTTACCATCAGCAACGTGGTCTTGCTGCGGGTCAGGTAGTCCTCAAGCCATTCTATGACGGCAATGTCGAGATGGTTGGTAGGCTCGTCGAGAAGAAGCATGTCAGGCTCGCCGAGAAGCACGCGCACTATGGCCACGCGCTTCTGCTGACCGCCGGAAAGCGTTGACATACGTGCCGAAAAATCATGCAGGCCAAGGACGCCGAGCATCGATTTCGCACGGTCTTCAATATTCCAGTCCTCGTGTCCGCGTTCCGGAGGCATGGCGGCGTCAAGGACGGTCTGGTCAGGGCTGAACACCGGGGTCTGCTCCAGATAGCCGACCTTCAGGTCGTTGCGATAAACCACAGACCCGCCGTCGGGCGATTCATGTCCGGCAAGTATGTTGAGAAGGGTGGACTTGCCCGCTCCGTTGTGGGCGACAAGCCCTATTTTGTCGCCTTGGAAAACGCCGAATGTAACATCGGCGAAAAGCAGCCTGTCGCCAAACGATTTTGACAGGCCCTCCACCTGAAGATAACTGACCATATAATTATCTTTAAACGGACGTAGGGGATTTAAAGCCGCAATGTCTTTAAATCCCCTATACCTTTAATCCTAAAAACCAAAGCCTCAAACAGCGGCGATTACTTCTATCTCCACAAGGGCCTTCTTCGGAAGCTCCTTCACGGCGAAAGCGCAACGTGCAGGATAAGTCTTCTGGAATTCCTGGCCGTAAACCTCGTTCATCGGGCCGAAAAGCTCCATATCTGCAAGGAACACGGTTGTCTTGACCACATTGTCGAGCGTGGCACCGGCCTCGGCGAGTATGGCCTTCACGTTGTCGATAGACTGCTTTGTCTGGGCCTTGATGTCGGCAGGCATCTCACCGGTCTCTGCATTGATAGGGAGCTGTCCGCTCACGAAAATGAGGTTGCCTGTCTGGATGGCCTGGCTATAAGGGCCGATTGCGCCGGGAGCCTTTGAGGAATTGAGTTCTTTCTTCATTTCAGATTATGATTTTGATGTTTCAATATTCTTGTGCAAAGTTAGCATTTCGCCGCCACACCGCCAAACAAAAAATCGCAGCATCCACTATACGGCTGATAAGCTGATGGCAAAAACCAACGTACAGACAAACCGAAATTGTTTCAACGGCGATATGCAGGCTGAGCAAAGAAGGCATACTTATTTCATCCGTTTGAGGATGTTGTAGGACGGCAGCACGCCGAGTTCACCGGCCTTGCTGAGGTCGTCAAAAGCCTGAGCCTTGTTGCCTATCCGAAGATAAGTCAGCCCTCGGTTGAAGTAAGCCTCCCCGAAATCAGGACTTATGTCTATGGCTTCGGTAAAACATTGCAGAGCCGACGTGAAGTCGTCCATCTCATAATAGATGTTGCCTTTGTCAAACCACGCATATATCAGGCGGGGATTCAGACGCAGTGCCGCGTCGAAATCGGCTATGGCGTGCGCAGAGGCCGCCTCTGACTTTCTCGCCGCCAATAAGGCTTCGTCTGAGCCGGGAGCCTCGGATACGGATGAAGCCGAAGCCTCGTCCGCCTTGGCCCTGGCAATGCGTGCAGCGCCACGTGCCATAAGGGCAACTGTGAATTCAGGATTGTCTGTCAATGCCGAATCAAGGTCGGCGATGGCAGCATCATAATTCCTCAGAGCAATATACGCCACAGCACGCCCGAGATAATCCACAGGCCGGGGAGGATTGGATTTCATCATAGCGGTGATGTCGTCAATCATAGCGAACATACGCGAAATCTCCGCTTCTCCGGTCGGCCCTTCAGAACCGTTGGACAGATAGATCTGGCGGCCAAGATAGCGTTGTCTGTTGAGATCGTCAAGCTCCCTGAAATAGTTAGACTTCACACGAAGAGCGTCTTTGGGAGCATAGTACGATATGGCATACATCGGTTCAGGCTCCACCCTCACGTCGCGGTTCTGCACCTGGCCTTTGATTTTGTCGCCGTAGCTTAGGCGCGACTCGGACGACGAGCTGACAGTTACCAGCTTGTTGAAGCGGTTCATCACATCAATCTCCGACTCATCGTCGTCCTGCATAGTGCCCCGGTCATTGGACTCAGCCGCAGCGATGGTGGGACGGTCAAGCGGATTCCGCTCCGGATTCTTGACATACTGCCGAATCAAAGACTCGGCATGGTAGACGTTCTCCATAGCCCCGCGCATGTCGCCCATCCCCTGCCGGGCTTCGGCAATAGCATAGAAAGCCGGATAGAATTTCGGATAACGCTGGGATATGGACTGGAAATCGGCTATGGCATCGCGAAAACGCTTACGGTCGAGATTGACGAGGCCACGGTTGAACCGCGCATGGAAATTGGTCGGGTCGAGCTTGAGGACGGCCGAGAAATCGGCGGCGGCACGGTCGAGGTCTTTAACCTCGTAACGCAGCAAGGCTCGGTTGAAAAGCGCGGCATCGTTTTCCGGTTCAAGCTGAAGAGCATAATTGTAGTCGCTCATTGCTCCGAAATAATCGTCATTGTTATACCGCAGGAAGGCTCGGTTGACATAGAAAGACGTCTCCTGCGGACGCAGCTTTATCGCCTCGTCCATATCGGCCAATGCTTCGTTCCAGCGTCTGCGTTTCGACTCTATCTCAGAGCGCAACAGGCGGGCATTGAGCATGTTTTTGGAAATCTCAAGAGCACGCCCTATGTCGGCAAGCGCGGCCACGGTGTCCCCTTTGAGCGCATTGAGACGCCCTCGGGCCTCATATCCGTCCTCAAAACCGGGATAAGCCTTCAAAAGGCGCGTGAACGTCGAATCCGCCCCGGCATAACGCTCCGCCGACGTCTGCGCGACGGCCTTGTAATAGAGGAACCATTTGTCGAGAGGATAGTAATATAGTCCGGCGTCATAGTCGGCTATGGCAAGCGAGTCGCGCCCCATGTTCTGGCGTGCGAAGCCGCGCAGCTTATAGGCTTCCGCCTTGAACTTGTTGCGTTCCAGGCATAACGAACAGTCCTCTTCCGCACCTTTGTAGTCCTCAAGATTGAGCTTGGCCAAAGCCCGTAGGAAATACGGGTCGGCAAGATATGGCTTGGCCTTTATGGCTTGGTTGAAATACTGGATGGCAAGCATATAGTCCTCCATAGAAAGCACATTGCTCCCGATTCGCATCACCTGCTCCGCATCCACCTGTGCCGACGTGCGTGCAAAAGGGAAGGAAAGCATCAGAATGCACAAGACAGACTTCATCCACATCGAAAAAGCCCTGCATGACAACGGTTTGCAACTATATATAGTGTTCATTTACGTATTCGGTTGATGTCAGCGGACAAGATTCAACGACACAGTCCGCGCTAAACTGACACAAATGTAAGCAAAATGTTCCATCAGGCAAAAGGCCAACGGCATTTTTTGTGAACCTTGATGTCGGCAAACAGGTTTTTAAGGTGTGTTTGTGATTTAGAGGCTGTACTTTTAAACCTAAAGACTTCCAAGACCTCTAACAAGTAATATGGAAAGGATACTCATAATCGGAGGCGGATTCGCAGGACTCAATCTTGCGAAACGCCTCGACAAGACAAAATACAAGGTGATGGTGCTCGACCGCCACAACTTCCACTGCTTCCCGCCGCTCTTCTACCAAGTGGCCTCTTCGGGGCTGAACGTTTCCGACATCAGTTTCCCGTTCCGCAGGGAATTCAAGAGAATGAAGAATGTCCATTACCACATGGGACATGTCAAGGAAATAGACGTGGAAAGGATGACGGTCAGGACAAGCTACGAGACTATCAGCTACGACCGGCTCGTCATAGCCGCAGGGACGACCAACAATTTCTTCGGCATGCCGGAGATGGAGAAGAAAGTCTACTGCATGAAAACCGTGGGCGAGGCGTCCCACACCCGCGACGAAATCCTCGACAGGCTGGAACGGGCCGCAATATGCAAAGACCCGGTGCGCCGGCGCGAACTTCTCACATTCCTCGTCGTAGGCGGAGGCCCTTCCGGCGTGGAGATAGCCGGCGCGATAGGCGAAATGAAGAAATACGTGTTGCCGCGCGAGTATCCCGAGTTGGATCCAGACGAAATGAACATAACTCTCGTCGAGGGAAGCCCGCGGATTCTCGGAGCGATGAAGCAGGAATGCTCCGAGAAAGCCGAAAAATACCTTAAGTCGCTCATGGTCAACGTCAGGGTGAACACGATGCTCAAAAGCTACGACGAAAAAATCGTTACATTTGCCGACGGCACACGCGAATATTGGGAGACCGTAATCTGGAACGCCGGTGTGAAAGGGGAACCGATGCCTGGACTGCAGCCACAACTTGCGAGCCGGGGCGGCCGGATTCCTGTAGACCGATTCAACCGCGTAATCGGCCTCGAGGACAGCGTCATGGCCCTTGGAGACATTGCTTTGATGACCACCGACAAGTATCCTTACGGACATCCGCAGGTGGCTCAGCCGGCAATCCAGCAGGCCCGCAACCTCGCCAAAAACCTCAACAAAGGGAAATGGGAGAAGGAGTTTGAATACAAAGACAAAGGCTCTATGGCCACCGTCGGCAAGAACCGGGCCGTCGTAGACCTCGGCAACACCTCTTTCGGCGGATGGCCGGCATGGATGGTCTGGATGGCCATACACCTCGTTTCAATCCTCGGAATGCGCAACCGCATCAATGTGCTTCTCAACTGGATATGGAACTACATGACCTACAGCACCTCACTTCGCCTTCTTCTACGTCCAGCCAGATTCCCTGAACGCAAACACTGGAGCGACTGACCGCCCTTACAGACTGTCATATTTGTCAATGCCGGGCTTATTTGTTAATTTTGCATCCATTTTGCCTTACAGGCAAACGAAAAAAATATGTTCATTTTATGAAAAATAAGTTTATAATCGCATCATTTGCAGCCGTTTCCATACTGACGCTCGGAAGCTGCTCCCTTTTCCACAAAACTGAAAAGGCACCTGCGGTGCTTCCTACAGACCGCGAACAGATCCAGAAAGACAAAACGGCAAAGACCTACACGCCGGAAGAGCTCGCAAAAGGAGTCGTGCGCGGTGACTGGGCGATAGAAAAGGTAGGAAACCGCGACGCCGTAGGCGAAGACGCGCCGTTCCTCAAATTCGTGCCGGAAGAGAAGCGGGTCTACGGCAACAACGGCTGCAACGCGCTGAACGCAGAGTACACATACAGCCCCAAAGACAGCACAATACGCTTCTCTCAAGCAATAACCACGCTGCGGGCATGCTCCAAGCAGGGAATCACCGACATCGAAATCAACCAGGCCCTCAATGCCACCCGGTTCTATTCATGGGAACAGAAAGATTCACAGTATTATCTGTATTTCTATGATTCGTCCCACAGAAACGTGATGACCCTGATGCACCAGAACTTCCAGTTCCTCAACGGGACATGGGGCGTAACGGCAATCAACGAGAACCCCGTAAACGTTCCGGACATGAAAATCGTGATAGACGTTGACGAGGGCAAGCTGCACGGCAACACCGGGTGCAACATCATGAACGGCAACTTCACAACCGATATGGGAACGGCCAACAGCATCTCGTTCCAGAAGATAATCACCACGCGCATGGCATGCCCTGACGACAGCCATGAGACCGAATTCGTGGTGGCCCTCGAAGACGCGGCCTACGCCCGTCCCATAAGCCCGACGAAAGTGCTGCTTCTCGACAACTCAGGCAAAGTGGTGCTCGAACTCCAGCGCACCTCCGACAAGTAACGGAACACTCTGAGTCCATCTCCAAGATTCCTGAACAAAAGCTTGGCGGCGGCATTAAAATTTTGCCGTTAGCGAAAAAATGGCTAACTTTGCGCCGCTTTTGTGATTGGACAGTGTGATGGGAAATCTGCTGGCCTACGCAGGCAAGACTTATTTTGAGTAACACAAATCTTACAAAAGAAGACAATGAAGACTTTTGAACTTAAGGCCGAACCCCGTCAGGACCTCGGCAAGAAAGCCGTGAAGGCGCTCCGTGCCGAAGGCAAAATCCCTGCCATCCTCAACGGCGGCAAAATCATCGACCTTCCTTTCACCGGCACTCTGAAGCCGGGTGAGAAAATCGTGGAAATCCCTCGCGGACGCGGCATCATCGTAACCGACATCGCCGTGAACACGGAGGATGTGCGCAAGCTCATCTACACTCCCGACATCTTTGAGATCAACCTTGAAATCAACGGCGAGACCCGCAAGGCTGTCATGAAGGAACTCCAGTTCCAGCCGGTCAAGGACACCGTGCTCCACATCGATTTCCTTGAGGTATACCCCGAGAAGCCGATTGTGATGGAAGTGCCCGTACAGATCGAAGGCCACGCCGAAGGTGTGAAAGCCGGTGGTAAGCTTTCGCTCTCCATGCGCAAGCTCAAAGTGAAGGCTCCGTATACAGAAATCCCCGAGCGTCTCGTGGTGAACGTAGACAACCTTGGCCTTGGCAAGTCTCTTGCCGTAGGCGACCTCCATTTCGAGGGTCTTGAGCTGATGAACGCCAAGAACGCCGTTGTCTGCGCAGTACAGCTGACCCGTGCAGCCCGTGGCGCCGCAGCCAAGGCTGGAGCCTGATTTTGCGGTGCGTCGCACCGAACCCAGAAGTCAGGGACAAAGACTTTAAAGACGAATCGGGCGGAGCCGCAGTCATTTGCGGCTCTGCTTTCATTATCTTGAATATGGGATTGTCCGACTGGATTGCGAGGTTGTCTGGAAAACCGCGCACAATCGAAAAAACTACGGAAAATATGAAGAAATTCCTTATCGTCGGCCTCGGCAACATCGGGCCGGAATATGAAGGGACCAGACACAACGCGGGCTTCATGGCCGCCGACGCGCTTGTGGAATCCTGCGGCGGCACATGGCAATCGGGCCGCTACGGCGACATGGCCACCGTGCGCGTGAAAAACTGCGAGCTTATGGTGCTGAAGCCCTCCACATTCATGAACCTTTCCGGTGTCGCCGTCCGCTACTGGATGAACCATGAGAAACTTCCGCTTGAAAACCTTCTCGTGGTGGTTGACGACATAGCTTTGCCTTTCGGCGCGATACGCCTCAGGACCGGAGGTGCGGATGCCGGACACAACGGTCTGAAGAACATCGCCGAGCAGCTCGGCAACCAACGCTACTCACGACTGCGTTTCGGAGTTGGCAACGATTTTCCGCGCGGAGGACAAATCGACTATGTGCTCGGGCGGTTTCCGGAAGAGGAACGCAAACTGATGCCGGAACGCCTGACGATTGCTGCAGACGCCATCAAGGCTTTCTGCCTTTCCGGGCCGCAGTTCGCAATGACACACTATAACAACAAGTAGAAAGAAAGCAGGGAGTATGGCCAAAAGTGAAGAGAGGATAGACAAATGGCTTTGGGCGATGCGCGTATTCAAGACACGCACCATTGCCACGGATGCATGCAAGAAAGGGCGCGTGGAGATGGGAGGCACGTCCGTCAAGCCGTCGCGCACCATAAAGCCGGGCGACATCATCGACGTCCGCAAGCCGCCGATAACCTACACATTCAGGGTAACCGGGCTGTCGGAAAACCGCCTCGGAGCCAAGCTCGTGCCCGACTATCTCGAGAACCTCACTCCGCAGTCGCAGTACGACCTCCTGGAGATGACACGCATTTCAGGATTCGTAGACCGACGAAAAGGACTCGGAAGACCGACGAAACGAGACGGACGCGAGATAAGCCGCTTCAAAGAAGAGACATACGCCGACTCGTTCTTCCTCGACTGGGAAGACGCTGACGACGACACTCCTGAATCCATAGAATAATCCATAAAAATCCCAAAAGTCATCGCTTAAATTGCGGACAATCAAGTTTTTTTTCGTAACTTTGCGCGAATTATCGCAGCCCGAAGCTTGCACGGCATCGGAGCTGCCTTTGCAACATCTCTCTAAGAAACTGACCATAAGATGATTGAAATCACATTTCCTGATGGAAACAAACGGCAGTATGAGTCCGGCGCAACGCCAAAGCAGATTGCCGAAAGCATAAGCCCGAGATTTGCCGCCGACGTGCTGGCTGCAAAAGTGAACGGTGCGGAATGGGACATCTCACGCCCGATTGCGGAAGACGCAAAAATAGAGCTTTTCAAGTGGGACGACCCGGAAGGCAAGCACGCCTTCTGGCATTCCTCAGCCCACCTTCTCGCCGAAGCCCTTCAGGAGCTTTATCCAGGCGTGAAGTTCGGTATCGGCCCGGCAATCGAAAACGGCTTCTATTATGACATCGACCCGGGAGAACACAAGATCACATCGGAAGACTTCCCGAAAATCGAGAAGAAAATGATGGAGCTTGTTGGCAAAAAGGAAGAGATACGCCGTGCCGACATTTCCAAATCCGACGCGCTCAAGATGTTCGGCGACCGTGGCGAAAACTACAAGTGCGAACTCATAAGCGAACTTGAGGACGGACATATCACCACATATACACAAGGAGCCTTCACCGACCTCTGCCGCGGACCACACCTTCCCTCCACCGCCCCTATAAAGGCCATCAAAGTCCTTTCCCTTGCAGGCGCATACTGGCGCGGAGACGAGAAACGCCAACAGCTCGTGCGCGTATACGGCATCTCGTTCCCAAAGAAGAAGATGCTCGACGAGTATCTTGTCCTGCTTGAGGAAGCCAAGAAGCGCGACCACCGCAAACTTGGCAAGGAGATGGAACTTTTCGCGTTCTCCCACACTGTGGGGCAAGGCCTTCCGCTGTGGCTGCCCAAAGGCGCGGCCCTGCGCGACCGCTTGGAGCAGTTCCTGCGCAAAATCCAGAAACAGTATGGCTATATGCAGGTGATAACGCCCCATATTGGCAACAAGGCTCTTTACGTAACTTCTGGGCACTGGGCAAAATACGGAAAGGACTCGTTCCAGCCCATCCACACGCCTGAAGAGGGCGAGGAGTACATGCTCAAGCCCATGAACTGCCCTCACCACTGTGAGATATACAAGACATATCCGCGCTCTTACCGCGACCTGCCTATGCGGCTCGCGGAGTTCGGAACCGTCTACCGCTATGAGCAGAGCGGCGAGCTTCACGGACTGACGCGTGTACGCGGGTTCACTCAGGACGACGCCCACATCTTCTGCGCTCCCAACCAGATCAAGGACGAGTTCCTGAAGGTGATGGACATAATCCTCTACATCTTCAACGCCCTCAAATTCGAGGACTTCGAGGCTCAGATTTCCCTCCGGGACCCGAAGAACAAAGAGAAATACATCGGTTCGGACGAGAACTGGCATCTTGCCGAAAACGCCATCATCGAAGCTTGCGCCGAGAAAGGGCTGAAGGCACGTCAGGTTGAGGGTGAAGCGGCTTTCTACGGGCCCAAGCTCGACTTTATGGTGAAAGACGCCATCGGGCGGCGTTGGCAGCTGGGAACCATCCAGGTGGACTACAACCTTCCCGAACGCTTCGGCCTTGAATATACCGGTTCGGACAACCAGAAACACCGCCCTGTGATGATTCACCGCGCCCCCTTCGGGTCGATGGAACGTTTCGTGGCCGTATTGCTTGAACACACGGCAGGCAAACTCCCTCTGTGGCTCATACCCGAACAGGCCGTGGTGCTTCCCATAAGCGAGAAGTTCAACGACTATGCCTACGAGACTGTAAAAGAGCTTGACAAACTCGGAGTGCGCGCGATGGTCGATGACCGCAACGAGAAAATCGGCAAGAAAATCCGCGACAACGAACTGAAAAAGATTCCGTACCTTCTCATCGTAGGTGAAAAAGAGGCACAAAATGGAGAAGTTTCCGTAAGAAAACAGGGCGAAGGTGATAAAGGTACGATGAAAATAGCTAACTTTGCAGACGAAATCAACGCCGAGGTAGCCTCGATGATAGGTTAAGGCCACCAACGCATTAAAAACCAAACACATAGAATTCACTCAAAAAGAGAGAAAACCGGCTAACAACACCGAATGGAGAAAAAACCACAATTCAGCGGCCCGCGCCGTCCCGGAGGCTCACGCCCTCGTCCCGGTCAACGTCCGCCACGCGGCCAGGGCAAGCAAAACCCTCACGCGACAAACGAGCAGATCCGCGCCAAGGAGGTGCGTCTTGTAGGCGACAACGTAGAGCAGGGAATCTACCCCATCGAAAAGGCACTGCGCATCGCCCGTGAACAAGAACTCGACCTGATAGAGATTTCACCCAACGCCGAGCCGCCGGTATGCCGCGTGCTCGACTATCAGAAATACCTCTACCAGCAGAAGAAACGCCTCAAGGAGCAGAAAGCAAAAGCCGCAAAAGTGGTGGTCAAGGAAATACGTTTCGGCCCGCAGACCGACGACCATGACTACAACTTCAAGCTGAAGCATGCCGTCGGATTCCTCAAAGAAGGCTCCAAGGTGAAAGCCTACGTGTTCTTCCGCGGACGCTCCATCCTCTTCAAGGAACAGGGAGAAGTGCTTCTTCTCCGTTTCGCCAACGATCTGGAGGAATACGCCAAGGTGGAGATGATGCCGGTGCTTGAAGGCAAGCGCATGACAATCATGCTCTCCCCGATCAAAGCCGCACCCAAGAAAGAGGGCAAAGAGACCAAAGACTCCGAAACTCCCGACGAGGAGGCGGCAGAAACCAAGGATTCAATGAATCAAGAATAAATTAAAGAGACCGTAAGCACCATGTGCTGAGGTGAAAATCTAAAACAACTAAATTTTTTCAAACCCATGCCAAAGGTAAAGACCAATTGCGCCGCCAAAAAGCGTTTCGCTCTGACGGGCACCGGTAAAATCAAGAGAAAGCACGCTTTCCACAGCCACATTCTGACGAAGAAGTCGACCAAGCGCAAAAGAAACCTCGACCACACTGCAATGGTGGACGGGACAAACACAAAGTCGATTCGCCAGCTCCTTTCTCTCAGATAAGTCAAGGCTGCCAAGCTCTTCGACTTCAAAACCAACACAACAATCAATTTTTTATTAACCGAGTGCAGAGCACCTAAGAGCTAACCAACAAGGCCGCTCGCATTCAAAAAACGAAAAAAAGATGCCAAGATCAGTCAACCACGTCGCATCACGTGCAAAAAGAAAAAAGATACTCAAACTGACACGCGGCTACTACGGAAGCCGCCGCAATGTCTGGACTGTAGCAAAAAACACCTGGGAAAAAGGTCTTACCTACGCCTACCGCGACCGCAAGCAGAAAAAACGCAATTTCCGCGCTCTCTGGATTCAGCGTATCAACGCTGCTGCGCGTCTTGAGGATCTTTCCTACAGCAAGCTTATGGGACTCATCCACAAGGCCGGAATCGAAATCAACCGCAAGGTTCTCGCCGACCTCGCCATGAACAATCCCGAAGCTTTCAAAGCAATCGTGGACAAGGTGAAGAACGCCTGAACCATAACAAGAAAAACCGCCACCGGCAATGATTGTCGGTGACGGTTTTCTTTAAGAACATTTTTTTAAATGACTGTCGGTTTGACTTCCTGCGAAAGATTCATTTTCCATCCTTTTCGTAAAGCTGGTCGATGATTCCGTCGGCTACGCCTATGACAGGCACCATAATGTAACGGGCCTTCACCACCGAAGCCACGGTGAGGAATATCTCGGCGGCAGGAATGATTACGTCGGCACGGTCTGGCTTCAAGTTGAAGCGGATCATACGCTGTTCCACGGTCAGAGGCTTGAGTATGTGGTAAAGACGCGCAAGCTCATCCACTGAGAAAGTGGAATTTTCTTCGTCTCTGGCTTCAGCCATCTTGTAAAGCTTGTTGATGTTGCCTCCGGACCCTATTATGTTTATGTCAGGATAACGGGACGATATGTCCGTCAAGACATCGTTGAGCCGTGTCCATTCCTGAGGCTTCACCTTTCCGGTGAGCGTGCGCACAGTGCCTATGTTGAAAGAATCCGACCTGAGCAACACCCCGTCGCTTATTAGGTTAATCTCGGTGCTGCCTCCGCCAACGTCCACATAAAGGAAGTTGCCTTTCCTGTCGCCTGCGCATTCCGCATGATTGGCATATACGATTGCCGCCTCCTCTTCTCCGGCAATGATTTCAACCTTGATGCCGGTCTCTTCCGCTATTTTCCGGAGAATCTCGTGTCCGTTTTCCGCATCCCGCATAGCCGACGTGGCACAGGCACGATATTCGTCCACTTCATATATGCGCATCAACTGGCGGTATGCCTTCATTAGCCTCACCATATTGTCGGCCTTCTTCTGGGAAACCTTCCCTTTGGAGAACACGTCAAAGCCGAGACGCAATGGCACACGCAAAAGCAGCTGCTTCTTAAGGATGCCGGAAACAGCCGTCTCCAGCGGGTCTGCGGTCTTTATAAGAAGCCTTGCGGCATTGCTGCCTATGTCTATCGCCGCGAATGTCTTGTTTTTCATAATTTTGCCATTTCTGTATATTGTAAATAAAGCCTTTCCTGCGAACGGAAGGGCGCAGCAGTCCCGGGCCAACACTCGTTCTTGCCAGAACCGTCCACAATAAAAGCATTGGAATTGTCGTCGAGTCCTGCCTTTATAGTCCGCATGACGTCGGCCTTCATTTCCGGGTCGAGAACCGGAGCCACCACCTCTACCCGATGGTCAAGATTCCGAGGCATCCAGTCGGCCGAACCGATGAAGGTCTTCATTTTTCCTTTAGCACTAAACACGAAAAGCCGGGAATGTTCAAGATAACGGTCTATTATCCCGTCGGCACCGATGTTTTCGCTGAACCCCTTAACACCCGTCACCATCGAGCAGTTGCCCCTGACGCATATCTTAACATCAACCCCTGCCCGCGATGCTTCATAAAGCTTGTCAACCATCTCCTCATCGGTTATATGGTTGATCTTTATCCATATCGCCGCTTTATGCCTACGGCGTGCATTGCGGATTTCGTCGTCGATGAGTGCCATAAAACGGCTGCGCATCTCGTTGGGGGACACCAGAAGACGCTTGAACTTAACAGGATGATAAGGCTTACGGATGAAATCGAACACGGCATCCACGTCTCTGGCAATGTCAGGCCGGGCCGTCATCATGAAATAGTCGGTATATACCCTGGCATTGCCTTCATGGAAGTTGCCTGTGCCTATCAGGGCGATGTCCCTCCTTTTCTTCATTCCGATATGTATGATCTTGGAATGCACCTTCAGCCCCTCGACCCCGAAGATGACATTGATTCCGGCCTCCTGCATCTTCTTGCTCCAGGATATGTTGCTCGACTCGTCGAACCGCGCAAGCAGTTCGACCACAGCCGTTACCTTCTTGCCGTTGCGGGCTGCACAGATCAAGGCCTCAATGATCTTTGAATCCTTGGCCACACGGTAAAGCGTGATTTTGATGCTCTTCACGTTCTTTGACACGGCGGCTTCCTGAAGCGTGCGTATCACATAGTCGAAACTCTGATACGGGACATGGACGAACCGGTCTTTTTCACCTATAAGCTCCAACAGACTTCGCTGCTCCTTCAGCTCCTGCGGCACGGCCGGAGTCCACACCGGATACTTCAGGTCGGCACGGCCGAAGTCAGGAAACGACATGAAATCCTTGTGGTTGTGATAACGTCCCGAAGGCTTCACCGTGTCAAGCTTGCCGAGCTTTAGCTTTTGCATAAGGGCTTTCAGGAGCGGCCGAGGCATATTGGCATCGTATATCACACGCAGCGCCGCCCCTTTCTTGCGGCTTTTCACGGCCTGTGATATTTTCTGCAACGTACCCATACGGAGATCGTTGTCGATTTCCATCTCCGCGTCCTTCGTGAACTTGAACGAATATGCCTCGACAGACCGGAAGCCCATACCGGTGAATATCATAGGCAACGCGAACCGAATCACGTCGTCGAGGTACATGACGAATTTCTTTCCGTCAGACTCAGGAAGCACGAAGAACCGTCCGCATTTGTCGGCAGGAAGACGTATGAGCGCGTAGTCCTCGCGGCCATCCTTGTCTTTGAGACTGACGGCAAGGTGTATGTGGTCATCGTTCTCGCGGGCAAGACCGGCCACCTTGTCGAGCCATACAGGCGAAACGAAACCGGAAATCTTCCTGCGGAAGAGACATCTGACGAAATGCGCCTGTGCATCGTCGAGCTGAGTCTCGTTGAGGAAGACGATGTTCTCCTTTCCCAGCGCGTCCACTATACGCCGAAGCGTATCCTCGTATTCACGGGAATAGGCGGAGTCGAGCGCGGCAATGTGTTCGTAGAGGTCTTTCGCACGCTGCCGCTGCTCGGCGAAAGCCCTGTCTGAAGTCTCGGCTATGCGGGCTATGGTCGCCATGCGCACACGGAAGAACTCGTCAAGGTTGTTGCTGTATATGCCCATGAACGAAAGTCGCTCGAGCAAAGGCACGTCGTCGCGCTGCGCCTCAAGCAGGATACGTCGGTTGAAATACATCCAGCTTACATCGCGGTCGATATACGGATAATCTGATATGTCAGTGTTGGACATTGCTTTCTCAAAAATAGGGGAATCACAGGAACCGTCTGAAAAAACACCAAACAGACTCCTTTATCCGAAGAACGGATTATGACGGCAAGCGGTTCATTTTGCCGTATCGCCAGATTTGAGTAATTTTGCAATGATGAAAAAAGCGATGGAGACACTCAAGAAGAGGCTCAAAGGGCTTTCGTTCCGCACCGGGGTGATAGTCCTCTGCTGTTGCGTGCCTTTCTACCTACTGAGCTTCGGACAGATGCTGCTGCCCATATCAGTAGGCATGAAGTCAGCACTGTGGATAGTGCTTTTCGGCCTCGCGAAGACGTTCCAATACGCCGGGCTGGCCATTCTCGGAGCCGAAGGCATCCGTCGCCTCCGCAGCCGCATGAGACGTAAATAACAGAAACACGGCATCACTCCAAAGGCCGTGTTTTCATCTCGACAAGGACAGACATCACCGTTGAATGCTTCAACTTAACGCGCATACAGAAACCAAAATCACAAAAATGAAGAAAACCGACGAGAAATTTGGAAGTACGAACTTTTTGTGCTACCTTTGCGTTGTAAAATCAAAGCAAGAGAGCTGACAAGGGCGGCGAGGCTTCTCAAAAAGCCCTCAAGCCCAAACCCAAACGACAATCCACATACCACATCAAAGTTGATTGGGAAACTCATCAAATTTTATCGAAATACCGAGACAAGCTTCCTTTGTCGATGGCGGGCCGCACTTCCCCTACGGGATGCCGCTTCTTATGAGGCGCGGCGGATTACAAAGATGAAGAGGCACTCAAATCCTGTCATTCGGAGTTTCATCGCATCCTTTGGTGTGGATCTTATAAGGCCGACGGCCGTCGTAAAGGCGGTCGCCGGTTTTTTTGTCAATCGCATACCATATCAATTGACAAACACTCTTTTAATGAAAATTTCAAATTTCTGAACCCAAATATGACAATGAAAGACGTAAAGACTTCTTTGCTCGAACGCACAAGCGTGCGCCGTTACGAGCGCGAACCGATACCTCAGGAGACTATGGATATGATCTACAAGGCCGTGGAGAACACTCCCACGAGCTACAACGGCCAGCAGTTCTCCGTAATCGACATATCCGACCAGGAGCTAAAGGAAAAACTGTATGAACTCACAAACCAGAAGCAGCTCAAGACCTGCAACCGCCTCCTCATCTTCTGTTCGGACTACAACAAGATCACGCGCCTGGCAGAGAAGAAAGGCTTCGACGTGCCGCCGTTCACCGACACTATGGACGGAGTAACCATCGGCATCATCGACGCTTCGCTGGCCATGATGAGCGCGGTGGTGGCTGCACAGGCAGCCGGCCTCGGAAGCAACTGCGTGGGCTATCTGCGCACGGTGGATCCGGCAAAAGTCGCCGAACTCCTGAAGCTTCCGAAAGGCGTCTTCGTGGTCTGCGGCCTCGCGCTCGGCGTACCCCGCGAACAGCCCGACCTGAAGCCGAAGCAGCCAGCATCGCTCGTGTTCCACCAGAACTGCTACCGTCAGGACACGGAAAAGATGACAGAAGAGCTGGGGGCATACGACGAGACCGTGAAGCATTACAACCAGACACGTGCCGGAGGCACCTCGGACAACGACTGGTGCGGCCACATACTCGACTATTACCGACACGCGATGGAATACCGAATCCTCGACTATCTCAAGGCCCAGGGCTACGACGTAAAACGATGACGGACATACAAACAAAGGGGGGGCGGCAATCGATTGCCGCCCCCTCCTTGTGTTCCACACTATGCGGGATTCAGGATTCCCCTGCCCTCTTGGCCACGGCATTGGCCATAACCACGGCATTGGTGATGTGGTCGCAGATGTGTTCCTCACCGATCAGCTTGTCAATCCCCGCCTGGTGAAGGGATTTCCGTACGCTCTCGTTCACTCCTGACAGCACTATCTCTATCCCCTCTTTCTGGCTCGACGTGATGAGAAGTTCAAGATTGTGGAGAGCGGTGGAGTCGATGAACGGAACCTTGCGCATACGGATTATACGCACTGTCGGCTTGTCATGCATCGTGGAGCGCATCAACTCGTCGAACTTTGTAGCTATTCCGAAGAAGAACGGGCCGTCGATTTCATAGACAGACACGCCTTTCTCCACCTTCAGCACCTCATGATGGTCAAAGTCAGTGCCTTCGGCCACATCGAGCTGTTCACTGTAGACGCGTATCTGAGAATTTTCCATGACACGCCTGAGGAAAAGCACCACGGCAAGCAAAAGGCCTATTTCAATCGCGATGGTGAGGTCGAACACCACAGTCAGAAGGAACGTGGCAAGAAGCACATATATGTCGCTGCGCGGGGAATGGAAAATCCCGACCACGGTGCGCCAACCGCTCATATTGTAGCTCACCACGATGAGCACAGCCGCCAGACACGACATCGGCACCAGATTGATCAACGGCATAAGGAAGAGGAAAATAAGAAGAAGCACCACGGCATGGATTATCCCAGCCACAGGTGTCCGTCCGCCGTTGGTGATGTTGGTCATCGTACGCGCGATTGCCCCCGTAACCGGTATTCCACCGAACATCGGCACCACGACATTGGCAAGGCCCTGCCCTATCAGCTCCGTATTGGAATTGGTGCGAGACCCCGTAACGCCGTCGGCCACCGTAGCCGAAAGCAGCGACTCTATGGCGCCAAGCATCGCTATGGTGAACGCGGAAGGAAGCAGACGGTTGATTATCTCCATATTGAGAGTGAACCCATGAGGCATCGGGAGATCCGTAGCCATGTCCCTGAAACGCATACCGATTGTCTCCACCTGAAGTTCCGGCCTAAGCCACGCGATCAGCGTGGTCGCCGCCGTGATTATGATGATGGAAATCAACGCACCCGGCAGTCGGCGCGAAATCTTAGGGGTAAGGATGATAATCAGCAACGAAGCCAGACCGACAGAAAGCGTATAAAGGTCAATCTTTCCGAAACTGGAGAAATAAACACCCCACTTCGAGACGAAGTCGCTCGGCACGTCGGTCAGCCCAAGGCCGAAAAAGTCGTTCATCTGCGTAGAAAATATGGTCAAGGCAATACCTGCCGTAAAACCCACCACCACCGGATAAGGGATGAACTTGACTACTGTGCCGAGCCGGAACAGCCCCATAAGCACCAGAATGATTCCGGCCATAAACGTGGCCACCGCCAGGCCGGTGAGTCCGAACTCCGTGATTATTCCGGCCACGATGACTATGAAAGCCCCGGTAGGGCCGCCGATCTGAACTGAATTGCCGCCGAAAGCGGAAACCATGAAACCGCCTATGATTGCCGTTATAAGCCCTATCGTAGGGCTTACTCCGGAAGCGATTCCGAAAGCGATGGCCAACGGCAAAGCCACTATGCCGACCACCACGCCGGCAATAAGGTCAGACTTGAACCTGGCCGCCGAATAAGACGAGAACACCTCCAGCAGCTTAGGCCGGAAGTCGAGTTTTCCTGTAAGATTCATAATTACGAGTTTTTCCGAGAAAAATTACGGCAAAGTTACTCACTTTTCCCGACCCGGCAAAATCACGAGAACGCTTCCCCCCAGAAAAAGAACGAATCGCAGAGTCAAAGGGCAAACAGCGTGTCCAACCCCACAAACACCTCTGAAAATCAGCCAATTTGCGCCAATGGTAAAAAATTGGTAATTTTGCGTCCTATTTCTGTATTATATGCGATTCAGGCTCCGGAATAAGGTTCTTGCGGTCGGCGCGGCAACGGCGGTTACACTGCTTGCCGCGTGCAACAGCGCGCGCCATGTCGAAGAGGGGCATTATCTCCTTGACCGAGTGGAGGTAGAGGTTGCCGATTCTGCCAGTTCAGTCGACGGGCGCGAGATGCAGCCTTACCTGCGCCAACAGCCCAACCACCGCATGCTCTGGAGCGCGAAATGGCAGCTTGGAATCTATAATCTCAGCGGCAAGGACACCACGAAATGGATCAACCGTTTCCTTAGGAAAATAGGAGAGGCTCCGGTGGTCTACGATTCCGCCCTGACGGCGCAAAGTGTAAATCAGCTTACACGCGCGCTGGAAAACAAAGGTTATTTGTCCGCCCGTGTGGAGGCCGACACTGTGGCTGACGCCGACAAAAGGAAAATGAGCGTCAATTACCGTCTCTTCCCAGGCAGGCCCCATCGCATCAGGAACATACAGTATTCTTTCCCGACCGATTCGCTGAGGGAACTTGTGATGGCCGACTCGGCCCATTTCACCGTGCGTCCCGGCGACAACCTTGACCTGTCGCTTCTGGAGTCAATGCGCGAAGAGATAAGCCGCCATCTGCGCAACCGCGGATATTTCGCGTTCACAAAGGAATACATAACCTTCAACGCCGACACAACCGAAGGAAGCCTTGACGTAGACCTTACGATGACGGTAAGGCCGCCTTATGTGCGGCCCGGCTCCATGCAGACTCTTGACGACCACAGAGAGTATTTCGTGCGTTCCATCAGGGTGATTACCGACTATAATCCGGCGGTGGACACGGACATAACCTCAATCGCGGCGCAGGACACGCTGGCCTACAAGGACATGGAGATTTTCTACGGCAACAAACGCTACCTGCGACCTTCCGTCCTTTATGAGAATTGTTTTCTGCGGGTGGGACGTCCTTACCGGGAAGCGGACGTGAACCGCACATACCAGGCGTTGTCGAGGCTCAACATCCTGAAATTCATAAACGTGCGCTTTGTGCCGGCAATGTCCGACGGACGTACAGGGCTTCTCGACGCTTATATTTTGCTCACGCGCGGCAAGAGCCAGAGCGTGGCTTTCGAGCTTGAGGGCACCAATTCAGAGGGAGACCTGGGTGTGGCCGCTGCCATAACATATTCACACCGCAACGTCGGCAAAGGCTCGGAGACGCTGACGGCCAAGGTTCGCGGCGCATACGAATCAATCAGCGGCAAAATCGACGGATTCATCCACGACCGTTACATGGAGTATTCCGCCGACCTGGGACTGGATTTCCCCAAGTTCAAGGCCCCGTTCCTGAAGGAAAGCTTCAAACGCAGGGTCATGGCCACTACGGAATTCAACATGTCGCTCAACTATCAGGAGCGTCCGGAATACACCCGAATCATTGCCACTGCCGGATGGGGATACCGATGGATGGAACGCCGCACACGCAACAGACATACGTTCACGCTGATTGACGTGAACTACGTCTATCTTCCGGAAAGCACCATTGATTTCCTTGACCAGATCGCCCCCGACAATCCGTTGCTCCGCTACAGTTATGAAGACCATTTCATAATGCGTATGGGCTACAGTTTCTATCATACCAACAAGCGGCGTGAAGCACCGTGGAGCCGTCAGATGCAACAGAATGTCTATACCATAAGGGTGAATGCCGAAGTAGCCGGCAACCTGCTCTTCGGACTCAACAGCATCTTCAACCACAGGTCCGATTTCCGTCGGAACCCTTATAAAATCTTCGGAATACGCTACTCACAGTATTTCAAGGCTGAGGCCGACTACGGGGCTTTCCATATTTTCGACCGGCGCAATTCGCTTGCCTGGCACATCGGGCTGGGCATCGGCATTCCATACGGAAACTCCACCATACTTCCTTTTGAAAAGCGTTTCTACGGCGGAGGAGCCAACGGAGTGCGCGGATGGGCAGTGAGGACTCTCGGCCCTGGCTCGTTTGACGGCAGCAATTCCGTGAGCAGTTTCATAAACCAGTGCGGCGACATACGTTTCGACGCCTCGGTGGAATACCGTGCCAAGCTGTTCTGGGTGGTGGAGCTGGGACTGTTCGTGGACATGGGCAATATCTGGACAATCCACGATTATCCCAACCAGCCCGGAGGAATGTTCCGCTTCAATACGTTCTATAAACAGTTGGCGGCTTCCTACGGCGCAGGAATAAGACTGGATTTCTCATATTTCCTCCTTCGTCTGGATTTGGGCATAAAGGCGCACAATCCTGCACGCGGTCAGGAGCCTTGGCCCCTCATTCATCCGAAGTGGAGCCGGGACTCAAGCCTCCACTTCTCCATAGGATACCCTTTCTGACGGCTTGCCCCCAGAAAGGGAGTAAACAGCGAGTATGAATCAACAATGAAAATATGAAAAGGTTAGCAATATTCGATCTCGACGGCACTTTGCTCAACACGATTACCGACCTTGGTGCCTCGACGAACTTCGCCCTCGCAAAGATGGGCTATCCGGAGCATCCTCTCTCGGCATACAACTACATGGTCGGAAACGGCGTGCGCAAGCTTATGGAACGTGCCCGGCCGGACGCTTCACCGGAAACGATAGACGAACTTCTCAGTCATTTCCGGGCACATTACGATGAACATTGCACCGACACCACGACTCCCTATTCAGGCATTCCGGAACTTCTCGCCGAACTTGCGGCACGTGATGTGTGTCTTGCCGTGGCGACCAACAAATACCAGTCGGCGGCAGAAAAGATAATAGGACATTTCTTTCCTGACGTGAGGTTCGAGGCCGTCTTCGGTCAGATTCCAGAGCGACCCGTCAAGCCCGACCCCTCAGTGGTTTTCGCGATTCTAAGCCAGTATCCGACTGCAAAAAAGGATGTGCTCTACATCGGCGACTCTGCAGTGGACATGGAGACCGCCCGCCGAGCCTGCATAGAGTCGGTAGGCGTTACGTGGGGATTCCGTCCCGTATCCGAATTGAGAAAAGCCTGTGCCGACCATGTGGTGAGCAAACCTTCGGAAATACTCAAATTCCTGGATGTCAAGATATGACGTTTGGCCAAGTCTTTTGTGCATTTCTATAAAAACATTAAAAAAAGAGGCGACCCTTAAACTCAAGGGCCATTGGAACAGTCAAAGATGCGAAAACAAAACCGAATAAAGACAGAACTATCATGATTAAAAAGACAGTTTTCGCTATTGCGATTGCCCTTTGTGGCTGTTTCGCCTCCCAGGCGGTGGCTCAGGAAACGGAACAGTTGAAGCAGACGGAAGAGATTCCCAACCCGTACAAGAAAAGACAGGAGAAAATAAAAGCCTCCCTGTCTTCAGATGCCAATGCCACACAATCCATCAATGCGCAACAGCTGAATACAGAGTTGAAAACGATGAAACTCAAGCGCGACTGCCAAAGGCAATGTGGCGAACCCTGCGGTCAGTCTGCATGCGCTTCACCATGCGACAATCCTTGCGGAAAGAAGTGCGTATCCAAGAAAGGATGCGGCAAGGAACGGAAATTCTGTGACCGTGGACGTCATCACGGAAATTTCGGCAAGAAAGGATGCGGCAGATTCAATCCTTTCGACGGAATAGAACTTACCGATGCTCAAAAGGACAAAGTGAAGAAAGCCCGTGAGGCACGTAAGGAAAAATGCGGCAAAATACGTGAGAAGATGGAAAAAGAGCGTGTAAAGGCCGACGAAAGCTACATGAAAGAACTTCAGAAGGTGTTAACCCCGGAGCAGATGGCCAAATTCAGAGCCAACAGGGAGTCCATGAAGAAGAAATCCGACGTGAAACCAGGAAATAAAGGCTGTACACGTGCCGGAAGGATGAAGGAATGCGCCGGACCACAGCTCAACTGCAAAATGCAGCAGTAATCATCAATAAAATTTCAGACACACTCTAAACCTTTTTCGTTATGGTTTGTCTTAAATATACAAAGGCAATTGTCGCCAACGTCATTGCCAATTGAAATAATAAAACAATGCTTAGCGACAAAACGGAGTCAGGGTCGAGGCCCAGGCTCCGTTTTCAGTTTGAAACGTCAAGCCAACCGAATGATTGTACTTATAGCTGAATCGAAAACGATGCGCTTACGGCAGCCGGAAGTTTCTCCGGCTCAATATGACGCGCACCGACCTGAAGGAGAATCCATTGCAAATGAAATCATATGGAATCTGCGCGAATCCTCCGCGACGGAAATCATGGATATGCTCGGTGTGCCTGAGTCCCTTGCCTGTGAATGCAGGAAGAAGATCTACGGTTTCCCCGACAAACTCAGCGGTCTGCCTGCGATTGATGCGTTCACCGGCGTTGTGTTCAGGCATCTGGCTCCAAACAATCTTGATGAAAACGACATCGACTATGCAGAGAATCATCTGCGCATTGTCTCGTCTCTTTATGGCATGCTCAAGCCTTCGGAGATAATAAAGCCTTATCGGCTCGACTATACGGCAAAGGCCGCACCGGGGGACGTGCCTCTTTACAGGTTTTGGAGGCAGAAGTGTACCGAAACGCTTTTGTCTGTGCTCAGCAATGCAGGTGAGAACGAGGTGCTCGACCTCTTGCCTGCGGATGCAGCCAGAATGTTTGACTGGAAAGCGGTGAAGAACCGTTCGGAAGTGAAGACCGTTTCATTTATGGAACTGGTTGAAAACGGCAAAACGCGTACTCCGAGAGCCAACAGGCTTAAAGAACTGAGAGGGAAGATGCTCCGTTGCATAATCAAGAACCGGACAGCAGACCTGTCCTCTCTGAAGCAGCTTCGGCATGACGATTTCATATTCAGCGAAGAAGGTTCCGTTGGCGGGAAACTTGCATTTCTTTGCTGAAACGGCGATCGTGCATCCCGTTTCCTGAAAATCAGACCCGCTATTGTGCGGACGGCGAAGTTTTAGTAATTTTGCATCTTGAAACCATAGGATACAACCCTGTTTCATACTGAAAAACCGGTAATGAAGGATATACGAAATTTCTGCATCATAGCCCATATCGACCACGGCAAGTCTACGCTTGCCGACCGTCTGCTTGAATACACCGACACGGTGAGCGCGAAGGACATGGAGGCTCAGGTGCTCGATGACATGGACCTTGAGCGTGAACGAGGGATCACCATCAAGAGCCATGCCATACAGATGAACTTCCGCCGCACTGACGGCGATTATACGCTCAATCTAATCGACACTCCGGGACACGTGGACTTCTCTTATGAGGTCTCCCGCTCAATCGCCGCATGTGAAGGCGCGCTTCTCATCGTGGATGCCTCGCAGGGCATCCAGGCGCAGACCATCTCCAACCTTTATATGGCGATAGAGAACGACCTGGAAATCATTCCGGTCATCAACAAGTGCGACCTTGACAGCGCGAAACCCGACGAGGTGGAAGACCAGATTGTCGATTTGCTCGGCTGCGACCGTGAGGAGATAATACGGGCGTCGGGAAAGACAGGCATGGGGGTCGAGGATGTGCTAAATGCCATAGTGGACAGGGTTCCGGCTCCCAAAGGCGATTCCGGGGCTCCTCTGCAGGCACTGATTTTCGATTCGGTGTTCAACCCGTTCAGAGGCATCATCGCATATTTCAAGATTGTGAACGGCACTCTCAAGACAGGTGATTTCGTAAAGTTCGTGAGCACCGGAAAAGAGTATCATGCCGACGAAATCGGTGTGCTTAAGCTCCAGATGTCGCCGAAAAAGGAACTGTCGGCAGGGAACGTGGGCTACATCATCTCCGGCATCAAGTCATCGAAAGAGGTGAAGGTGGGCGACACCATCACCCATGTCAACCGTCCCTGCGAGAATGCCATAGCCGGATTCGAGGAAGTGAAGCCTATGGTGTTCGCGGGTGTTTATCCTATTGAGACGGAGGACTTCGAGAATCTGCGTGCCTCGTTGGAGAAGCTTCAGCTCAACGATGCCTCGCTGACTTTCCAGCCTGAATCGTCGGCCGCGCTCGGCTTCGGTTTCCGTTGCGGCTTCCTCGGCCTCCTGCATATGGAAATCATACAGGAACGCCTCGGACGCGAGTTCGACATGGATGTCATCACCACAGTCCCCAACGTTTCCTACAAGGTCTTCGACAAAAAGGGGAACGAGACTGAGGTGCACAACCCTTCCGGGCTTCCCGAACCCACGCTCATTGACCATATCGAGGAGCCTTACATACGCTCAACGATCATCACCCAGGCCGACTACATAGGTCCTATCATGACGCTTTGCCTCGGCAAACGCGGCGAGCTTGTGAAGCAGGAGTACATCTCCGGCAACCGTATGGAGATAACTTTCGATATGCCGCTCGGCGAAATCGTGATTGACTTCTATGACAAGCTGAAGAGCATCTCGAAAGGATATGCTTCATTCGACTATCATCTTCATGATTTCCGTCCGTCAAATCTCGTGAAGCTCGACATCCTTCTCAATGGCGAAAGCGTGGATGCGCTTTCTACCCTGACGCATGCCGACAATGCAGTCCGTTTCGGACGGCGCATGTGCGAGAAGCTCAAGGAGCTGATTCCCCGCCAGCAGTTCGACATCGCCATCCAGGCGGCAATCGGCGCCAAAATAATAGCCCGTGAGACCATCAAGGCTGTGCGAAAGGATGTTACCGCCAAATGCTACGGCGGCGACATATCGCGTAAGCGCAAGCTTCTGGAGAAGCAGAAGGCCGGCAAGAAACGCATGAAGCAGATCGGTTCGGTGGAAGTGCCGCAGAAGGCATTCCTTGCCGTGCTCAAACTGGACTGATTCAGGCTACCACATACGAACGAACGCACAAAGTCTCTTCAAATCTTTTCAACAACCCAAAATTTTACGTTCGTTATGGCTAACGTGTTTTTCACATTCAAAAAAATCTTCAAGGATTATGCCAACGGCGGCAACATGCTGATGCTTGCCACCGTCCTGGCTTTGCTCGTGGTCAATCTTCCTTTCTCCACGGAGTTCTACAATTCGCTATGGACGCATGAGATGGCTCTCCAGATAGGCGACTTCAACCTCTTCAGCCACCACGGTGAGCCGATGAGCGTGATGGCGTTCATCAACGACGCGCTTATGGCCGTGTTCTTCTTTTCCGTGGGTCTGGAAATCAAGCGGGAAGTGCTTGTCGGCGAGCTTCATTCAGTACGCAAGGCCCTGCTCCCCATCATAGGCGCGTGCGGCGGCATGATCGTTCCGGTAACCGTCTTCTATCTCCTTGCCAAAGGGACAGACTATGTGAACGGATGTGCAATCCCTATGGCCACCGACATAGCCTTCTCGCTCGGCGTGCTGGCCATGCTCGGCAACAGGGTCCCTATCGGGCTGAAGGTGTTTCTGACCACGCTTGCGGTCGTGGACGACATCGGCGGCATACTTGTGATAGCCATCTTCTATTCTTCACACATAAACTACTGGATGCTTCTTGCAGCAGCCGGAATCTTGGTGGTGCTTGCCCTCGGGGGAGCTTTGCTCAAGATACAGAGCAAGATGTTCTATCTTATGCTCGGTGCCGTGGTGTGGTTCCTGTTCCTCAACGCCGGAATCCATCCTACCATAGCAGGTGTGCTTATCGCCTTCACCATCCCGGCCAAACCGGTCTATGCTCCTAAGAAGTACATTCAGACAATACGTACCAACATAGGATATTTCGATGAAGAGAATGACGAGACGCTAAACTCCCGCACCATCCTCAGCGATGAGCAGCTTGACCATCTGAAAGAAATCGAATCGGCCTCGGACAAGGTCATTTCACCGCTTCAGGACATGGAAGACTCTCTGCATCCGGTGGTGAACTACATTATCGTGCCGCTTTTCGCATTTGCGAATGCGGGGATATTCCTCGGCGACATGGACATATCGATGGCCTTCTCCGGCGTCAGCCTGGCCACTATGAGCGGCCTTGTGGTCGGTAAGTTCGTGGGCATCTTCATCTTCGCGTTCCTTGCCATCAAACTCGGACTCGCGCCGATGCCCAAGGGGGGCAACTGGGCGCGTATGGCATCAATATCGATGCTCGGCGGCATAGGCTTCACTGTATCGCTCTTCATCGCAAACCTGTCGTTCGGCACAGGCGACCCGGCTCTATCCTTAATGCTTAACGAATCGAAGCTCGGCATCCTGATAGGCTCGCTTGTGGCAGGCATACTCGGCTGGCTCATGCTGCACCTCACTCTCCCGAAAGCTCCCCAGCCACAGGAAGACGCATGATGAAACGTGCCTGAAAAGACAAAAACCCAAAAAAGGAGACCATGGCAGGTCTCCTTTTTTGGGTTTTTGTCGGGATTTTGTCAGAGGCGGGAAGGCGGAGGGCCGGGATTGCCGTGAGGCGGACGTTGTCCGCCTCACGGCGAGAGCCGGGGAAGTCGCCGTGTGGCATTTCCTGCGGATTGATTTTCGAGCTTCCTCCCTTGCCAAGCGTGCTGAATTTCCACGTGATGCCGAACATGAAATAGCGTGTGAGATTGTTTGTCTCGCTGTCAGAGATGAGGTTGGCGTTCACAGTGCGGCTTATGTTCTTGCTCTGGTGCAGTATGTCGTTGGCCCGTGCGAAAACGGTCAGAGACCTGTCGCGGAGCATGGAGTATGAAATCTCCGCGTTCCAGAGCCATTGGGTGGAGTTGAAGCCGTCGAGATAGCCGGATGAGGCGGAGAAATCGAGATCGGTTGAGACGTTCAGCCCGAACGGGAGCGTAAGCGTCGCGTCGGCTGTGAAACCATACGTGTGGGTGGTACGCTTGGGCTGCCGGGGAAGCGAGTTCGTGGCAAGGCCGAGCGTATACGCCGGGTTCACGGTCATCTGAAACACGTCGTTGGAATATGTGATGCCGAAACGCGGATTGAGCATAAGGTTGCCGCTGCGGTTGAAGTCTCCGTTGATGTATCCGGCATTGTTGGAGTATCTGGCAGAGAGATGCGCGTTCATACGCCAGTGGCGTGCTGATATCGGACGTGATATCATTCCCATACCGAATATGGAGAAGTTGCCGTTGACGTTGGCGTATGTCGTGGTGCGCACTCCTGTGGTCGGGTCGGTGGTGGTGCGGTTCGCTACGCTGTTGAGGGCATACGAGGCGTTTAAGACGGCGAAGACCGACTGTTGGCGTTCAGCATTGAAGTCGTTGAAGTGCATCATGACGGATTGCGTGAAAGTCGGTTTCAGCTCAGGGTTGCCGACCGTGATGTGGAGCGGGTTGCTGACGTCGGCCACAGGCTGGAGTGCGCTCAAGGATGCCTCCGAGGTACGCGCACGGTAGTTTGCCGAAAGGCTGCGGGTCTTTGAGAACCGCCAGCGCAGACGGGCGTAGGGAGCTATGTTCCATACACGCCGAGCCGGTATGTCGCGCTCGCTGCTGATAAGGTCTTTGCTCGATGACTGTGAAGGCGCGAACACCATTCCGGCCTCAAGGTTGAAGTCCTTGCCCACTTTCTTGTAGCCTACCTGCATTTCCTGAGAGAAGAAGGAATTGCGGAAACGGTTGGAAAGATTCGGGTCGGCTTCAGCTCCTTCGGGAGCCTTCGTCGGGAACTGAGGAAGAAGACCGAATTCGTCAGAGGCAAGGTCATAAGCCAGCTTGTCGGCATTGTTGGCCTTGTAGTTCATCTTATATGCCACGGTAAGGAAGTTTCCCTTGGACACGTCGCCAAGCGGCTCAGTCCATATCAGGCGTCCTCCGAAAGTGTTGTTCCATTGCTTCGAGTCCATGAAGCGGTAGAGGTCTTCGTCATCATCCTTCGACAGGCAATATACGAGTTCGGAGAGCGACGTGGAGTATTGGCGCGTGTTGGAGAAACTGTAGTTGAGCTGGACGGAGAATGAGCGTCCCGGCCGCGAAGGGAAATTGTGGTTGAAAATCAGTTCTCCGTTGGCCTGGAAGCTTGTGCCTTTGTTTGCACGTTGGCTTTCCTGACTGTTTACGAGCGAACGCAGTGCGTCGCCGGCACGCAGGAACGACGTGTCCATACTTTCAGACCGGCGTGAGCTGAACGAAAAGCGCGGACGGAAATCAAGCGTATTGTTGCCGTCGATTTTCCACTGCATACGGAAGTCGGCACGGAGATTGTGCCCCTTGTCCCTCGACCTGGAGCCTTCGTTGAAGAATGAAGTCGAATCGGGAAAAAGATACTGCGTAGCCGTCTTTGTGCGTGTGTCGCGGTCGGAATAGCTGTACATCACGTTTCCTCCTATGCGTAACCTCTCTCCGTTGCCCACATTGAAATTGAATCCGAGCCGACGGCTTGTGAGCAGTCCGCCGCTGCCTCCTCCGAAACTCATGAACCGGCCTCCCCCGATGTCTGAAAAACCCATATCGTTGACGTTGTTGAGCCCGCCGAGCAGCGTGAACTGGTTGCCGTTCTGGAAACGGTTGATGACGAACGACCCGTTGTAGTGCCTGTCAGTGCCGTAAGATGCGCTCACGTTGCCGAACCATCCGTTCTGGCGGTCTTTCTTCACGGTAAGATTGATTACAGTCTCCTCTTCTCCGTCATCGACTCCGGTGAGCCTCGCCAAGTCGCTCTTGCGGTCAACCACCTGCACCTTCTCCACCATATCTGACGGCAGGTTTTTGGAAGCCATTTTAGGGTCGTCGTTGAAGAACTCCTTCCCGTCCACGAGTATTTTCGTAACGCTCTTGCCACCGGACGTTATAGAGCCGTCGGAACCTACCTCCACGCCCGGAAGCTTCTTTAGAAGTTCCTCCACAGTGGCGTTTGGGGCAGTCTTGAAGGAACCGGCATTGAATTCAATCGTGTCCTGCTTGGCCACTACCGCCGTCCGGACTCCCGTAACCACAGTTTCCTGGAGCATCGTCCCTTGTTCATTTGCCTGTATTGTTCCGAGATCGGCCATATGAGCGGAATCAGGAAGGCTTATGTCGCGGCTCACCGTGTCCATTCCGAGGAAAGTGGCCTGCAGCTCGTATTTCCCGGCATCGAGTCCGGAAAATGAAAATGCCCCGTCGGCATCGGCAAGGACACTGGCCGTTTTTTTGACGGAGTCGGAAATGCACCGTATGGAGACGATTGCACCGGCGAGCGGTTCGCCGGAAGAGTCGGCGATTCGGCCTTTCACGGTTGCGGCAAGTGCAGCCGCCATTCCTGTGGCGACGATTGCGAGCGATACTGATGTTTTTCTGAAATTCATAGAGGAATCTTTTGGCAGTTACGGAATTATGACCGACAAATCCATTGAAAAGTTTAATCGTCTGCCAAATTAATCAGCTTTTGAACCTCGCTCTTCACCAAACGTTATAGTTTTAAAAAGGGAAAACCGAAACCATAAAACATCTTAAAAAGTTATGAAAAGAACACTCACATTTGTCTGCTGCTTGCTTGCCGTGGGCATCGCATTCTCGCAGAAAGTGGCAAAAAACGAAGTCAAGGCTCTACAGTCGTTCCTTGCCCAGCCGTCGGCAAAGGGAGGCACCAACGCCCAGGCCCTCGGCATAACCGACCTCGGCAATCCGTCTTCCTGGGAAGGTGTTACGGTAACAGACGGTTCGATAACAGCAATAAAATGGGACAGAAAACATCTCGGAGGTTCGCTCAACCTGAACGGTTTCAAGAATCTTGCTTCCGTTGACATAAGCGACAATCATATAAAGACCGTTTCTCTCACCCAGCTTCCGGCTCTTGTAAGCATCAACGCCAGCAAGAATTCAATCACGGAAGCCGTGATCACAGGCTGTCCGCAACTTCAGGTAGTTAAGTTCAACAGAAACCATCTCTCAAATCTTGACCTCAGCGACGTGCCTTTCCTGAAGAGCCTCAATGTGGCACAGAACCAGGTGCCTGAACTCGACGTCTCGAACGCCGTCAATCTCAAATACCTCAACTGCATGAGCAACCGCCTTGAGAAGCTCACTCTTACAGGATGCCAGTCGCTCAAGACGGTATACGCAGGCTACAACCATTTGACGGAGATAATCACCGAAGGGCTCGTAAGCCTGGAGAACCTGAACCTCAACTCCAACATGCTTCAGAAGCTTTACGTACAAGACCTTCCGGCATTGGTTACCCTTTTCGCGAGCGACAACCATACTACCGAATTTGCGGCCAACAACTGCCCACAGCTGTATGACCTGTGGATGCCGTACAACGACCTTACTGCCGTAAGCATAGACGGATGCCAGAACCTCGGAATGGTCAACCTTTCCTGGAACGACCTGCAGACCTTGGATCTTTCCGGACTCAATTTCCTCCAACGCGTCAATGTGAGCAACAACCAGCTCATCACGCTCAACGTCAGCTTCTGCCCTCAGCTCCAGTACCTCAACATTTCTGACAACGACCTTCTTGAAGACCTGATGACCGAAGGCGACTCGATGCTCCGTCAGGTGGTAGGCGAATGGAACGACTACGACCTCCCTGACTGACAGCTTTTCGACAACCTCATGCATAGGCCGATGTGAATTAAGACTTAAGATTCACATCGGCCTATGCATTTACCCTGTATTCCATTGACCCTTATAATCAAAATCTGCGTTCCAAAACAATCACCATACAAACGTCGGACTGACGTAACGGGCTGGGAAACAGAAAGGAGAGGCCGCTTCCACCACGGCCTCCCCGACGATTCCACTATAAACTATATCTAACTAAACTTAAACCGTACCCAAAACTTCCTCACGGAACCCGTGGGCACTTTCCTTATTGCTTTTGTATCTTTCAAACGTTCCTGCAGAGCCGTATGTTGCACTATTTATACCAGTTTATGTTTATTCAACATGCCTTAACAGAAAGCCATCCACAAATGCCCGATTGCTAATTTTGGTGAAGTCAAAACTCTGCATTTTCTTATACCAAAACTTTTTAGTAATTTTGTGGCGTAAGCTACAGATCAATGACAGAACAAGATTCAAAAGCAAGGCTTTGGGAGACGGTGGCTGCCGCCACCCGTTTCTGCCTCGCGCTCGAAAACGCGCGTGAGTCGGAAAAAAGCGAGTTCGTGGCCGAAATGCTCGGCTGCCTGCCACGCCTCTACATCCTTTTCAGCGAGACAGAAGAGGGAACTCCGGAAAATGACGATCTCTCGTTCATGGCCTCTTATGTGGATGAAGACTATTACGAAAGCATCCGGCGCAGCACAGAGGCCCTGCTCGGACCTGACGACACTTTCCTCGAGACTTTTGAAGAGGACATGAAATTCAGCGACACCCCGATAGCCGCTTCGGTGTCGGAATGCCTCGCTGACATTTTCCAAGATCTATACAATTTCGTGGCCAACGTGAAAGAGTCGGAAGGCGAATCCCTCATCGGTGCGTTCCGCGAATGCCAGGAGAATTTCGTCGCTTATTGGAGCCGCACGCTCTGCAACGTGATGCGTCCGCTCAACCAAATCCGCTACGGCCAATGACCGCAGCGGAAACCGAACCCACAGAACTGAAAGCCCGGGCGGATTCAACGCCCCTAAAAACATAGAACAAAAACCACTGAATAATATGGACATAAACCGCCTTCTCAAATGGCTCGACAGCTCGACATGCAACTTTCTCGCAGTCGAAACAATACGTAAAGAACTCGACAACGCCGGATTCGTCCGTCTGCGTCCGGAAGACGCATGGAACCTCAAAAAGGGCGACCGCAGGTATATCACCAAGAACGACAGTGCGGTCTTCGCATTCATCGTAGGAGAAGAGTCGCCTGCAGAGGCCGGATTCCGTATCGTTTCCGCCCACAGCGACTCCCCTTGCTTCAAAATCAAGCCCAACGCGGAAATCTACGGCGACGGCGGCGTGGTGAGCCTCAACGTGGAAAAATACGGCGGAGGAATACTCTACACATGGTTCGACCGTCCGCTTTCAATTTCAGGACGCGTGATGACCGCCGGAGAAGATGCGCTCCACCCCGTTACACGATTCGTCGATCTCAAGCGTCCGGTAGCTTTCATCCCGCATCTTGCCATCCATTTCAACCGTGGAGTAAACGAAGGCAATCCCCTCTCTGTGCAGAAAGACATGAAGCCTGTAGTGGGATTCTACGACGAGGAGACCATAAAAGACCAGAAAGCCAAGGGAGGCATAATCAAGATGCTCGTGGCCGACAATCTCGGCATCCGTCCGGAAGACATTCTTGAATACGAACTTTGCCTCTATCCTCTCGAACCAGCCGCCACCGCCGGCACTGACAACGAGTATTTCCAGTCGGCACGCATCGACGACCTGTCCATGGCCTATGCCGGACTGGAAGCACTGCTCAACACCGCAGACTCGGCAACCGGATATACGCGCATCGTGGCCGTATTCGACAACGAGGAGACGGGGTCCGGCACCAAACAGGGAGCCGCATCTCCCGTTCTGGCCGAGATGATGCAACGCATCACGGCTTCATTCGACGGAGAACCGCAGGAACAGTATTTCCGCGCCGTAGCCAACAGTTTCATGATATCTGCCGACGACGCGCACGCTTGGCATCCCAACTACAACGAAAAGTATGACCCAACCAACCATCCGGTGATTGGAGGAGGCCCTGTAATCAAAATAAACGCCAACTGCAAGTACATGACCGACGCCCAGGGTGCCGCCGTGTTCCGCCAGCTATGCAACGAAGCCGGTGTGAAATGCCAGTATTTCGTCAACCACAGCGACGTGGCCGGCGGCTCCACGCTCGGCAACTTACTGACATCGCAGATTCCGCTCAACGGCGTCGATATGGGCTGCGCGATATGGGCAATGCACTCGGCCCGCGAGACTGCCGGAGTGGCCGACCACTTCGACACAGTCCGTGTATTCTCCACCTTCTTCGGAGCATAGAAAAACCGTCGTCAAACAAATGGAGAAGGGAACCATGCCATGGAGCGGTTCCCTTCTTTTTGTTTTTTGACCTCACACGCACAACATTATAAACATAGGATAATACTGCGGCCTTTGGCGGATTGACGATTTTTTCGTAATTTTGCAACCGCGTTATATGCGATTTCGGAATCCATTGAACCAGAAATGCACATATAACCTTAACAGACAAGACAATAAACAAATTACCGAAATAAGTAATGGACGTAAAATTCGACAGACTCAACGACGTGAACGGTCGCATAACCGTTACGCTCGAAGAAGCAGACTACGCCGACAAGGTGAAGAAGCAGCTCAAAAACATCGCCAAATCGCACGCTGAGCCAGGCTTCCGTCCCGGACACACCCCCGCCGGACTCATCCAGAAGAAATACGGAACCGCCGTGAAATACGACGTGATCAACAAGGCCGTCAGCGACGCGCTGTACGATTACGTGAAGGAGAACAAGCTCCCTGTGCTGGGAAATCCTGTGCCTGAACGCAACGAGAACTTCGACATAAAGGATTCCACTTTCACTTTCGTCTTCAACGTGGGTCTCGCCCCTGAATTCGACACTCATGTGGACAAGAACCTCACAGTGCCTTACTACACCATCGAGGTTACAGACGATATGATCGACAACCAGAGCAACGGAATGCGCCGCCGTATGGGTGAACAGGTGAAGGGCGACACAGTAGAACCCGACGCTCTCGTGAAAGGCGCCATCGTGGAGCTTGACGCGGAAGGCAAGCCTCTTGAGGGAGGCGTGGCTCAGGAAAACGGAATCCTCGCACCCAAATACTTCAAGAGCGAAGAGCAGACCAAGCTCTTCGAGGGCAAGCACGTAGGCGACACTGTGGTCTTCAATCCATGGAACACCTGCGAAGGCAACCCGACTGAGCTTTCCTCGATGCTCAACATCGACAAGGACGACGTGGAAGCCCACAAGGGAGACTTCTCAATGGAGATAAAGGAAATAATCGTGCTCCGTCCCGCCGAGCTGAATCAGGAATATTTCGACCAGGTTTTCGGCAAAGACAAGGTGCACAATGAAGAGGAATACCGCGCAGCCCTCAAGGACATGATTGCCAACCAGCTCCGCGCAGACTCCAACTACCGCTTCACAATCGATGCCAAGGATGCAATCCTCAAAGCCATAGGCGAAATCGACCTTCCCGACGACATCCTGAAGGACTACCTCAAGATGCAGAACGAAAAGCTCACAGAAGAGACCGCAGCCGAGGAATATGAAAAGGCCAAACCCGACCTCGTATGGCAGATCATACGCGACCGCATCGCCGAAAAGCTCCAGATCAAGATTGAAGAGGAGGACATCAAGAACGTTGCGAAGCTTATGGCACGCAACCAGTTCGCACAGTACGGCATGACTTCCGCTCCTGAAGACGCAATCGACCGTCTCGCCTCCGACATCCTCAAGGACAAGAAGGCCCACGAGCGCATCATAGACCAGACTTTCGACATGAAGCTGTACGAAGGCATCAACAATGCCGTTACGCTCGACAACAAGACTGTAAGCGTAGAACAGTTCAACGCGCTCTTCGCACCCGCAGAAGAGGCATAAAACGGACTTTTCCCTAAAACAATCGAGAGGCATACGGAATCCGTATGCCTCTCGCATTTTTACGCTTGTCTATATATGCGCGGTGAATCGCTTCCCCGTCTTGGCGGCTGACCCAAGAATTTCAGTCAGCGGGAACGGTATCGGCGAAATGAGCCTCCCGGAGCTTAGCGTCGGCGTAGGCTGCATCTACGATGAACTTCTCCACAGGATTCGACGGCACCTCATACATAGCATCGACCATAATTGTCTCCACAATGGAGCGCAGGCCGCGCGCCCCGAGCTTGTATTCTATCGCCTTGTCCACAATGAGGTCAAGCGCATCGTCGGTGAATTCCAGTTCCACGCCGTCGAGCTTGAACAGACGCTTGTATTGACGCGTGATGGCGTTCTTAGGCTCCACGAGAATGCGCCGCAATGCCTCGCGGTCGAGAGGATTGAGGCTCGTCAGGATAGGAAGACGGCCTATGATTTCAGGGATGAGGCCAAAGGATTTGAGGTCTTGAGGAAGCACGTACTTCATCAGGTTGTCGCGCTCATGCTTCTTCTTGGAGGCATCCTGTCCGTAGCCTACCATACGGTGGTTGAGACGGGCGGCAATCTTGCGCTCTATGCCGTCAAACGCCCCTCCGCAGATGAAAAGGATGTTCTTTGTGTCCACCGGAATCATCTTCTGGTCAGGATGCTTGCGGCCGCCCTGCGGCGGCACGAGCACCACGCTTCCCTCGAGAAGCTTAAGAAGCCCTTGCTGCACACCTTCGCCGCTCACGTCGCGCGTAATCGACGGATTGTCGCTTTTGCGGGCTATCTTGTCGATTTCGTCGATGAAGACTATTCCACGCTGGGCGCGTTCCACGTCATAATCGCACGCCTGGAGCAGACGCGTCAGAAGCGACTCTATGTCCTCGCCTACATATCCCGCCTCGGTGAGCACGGTAGCGTCGACTATGGTGAAAGGCACATCGAGCAGACGGGCTATCGACTTGGCAAGCAATGTCTTCCCCGTACCCGTAGGCCCCACCATCACGATGTTGCTCTTCTCTATGTCGACATCCATATCCTCATCGTCGCGGTTGGCCTTGGGGTCGTCCATTTCGGCTATACGCTTGTAATGGTTGTAGACCGCCACTGAAAGATACTTCTTGGCATCGTCCTGACCGATTACGTACTGATTCAGGAAATCGTTGATTTCCTTCGGTTTGGGAACGTCCTTCAGTTTTTTGCCGTCGCCGGAGTCCTCTCCCTTCTTCGCTTCACGGAGCTGATTGTCGCGAGCCTCGTCTATGAAGCGTATGCAGTCGGTGCAAAGGTCAAGACCGGGAAGGATCGCCACCACCGGAGTCGCTGCGGAATCCTCCGTGCCGCACATCGAGCATTTGCATTTTGATTTCTTCGCCATCGCCTATTTCTTCTTCTCGTTGACAAGAATCTTGTCTATCATACCGTATTCCTTGGCCTCACGAGCTATCATCCAGTAGTCGCGGTCGGAGTCTGCCTCCACTTTCTCGAACGGCTGTCCGGAATGGTCTGAGATGATGCGGTAAAGCTCCTCTTTGAGTTTGAGGATTTCGCGGGCGGTTATTTCGATGTCGGATGCCTGGCCCTGGATGCCGCCCATCGGCTGGTGGATCATGACACGCGAATGAGGAAGAGCAAAACGCTTACCCCGTTCTCCGGCCACAAGAAGCACTGCGGCCATTGAAGCGGCCATTCCGGTGCAGATGGTGGAAACGTCGGAATTCACATACTGCATAGTGTCATATATGCCCAGACCGGCATATACAGAACCGCCGGGTGAGTTGATATAGAGCGAAATGTCCTTGTCAGGGTCGGCAGAGTCGAGATAAAGGAGCTGAGCCTGTATGATGTTCGCGCTCTGGTCGGTAACCTGTGTGCCCATAAATATGATACGGTCCATCATAAGACGCGAGAACACGTCCATCTGAGTTACGTTGAGCTGGCGTTCCTCAAGGATGTACGGGTTGAGGTAGTCTGCCGAAGGAAGCGCTGTGGTGTTCACGGAAGCCGCCTGGCTGTTGATATGGCGCACATATCCGTCAAGCGTGTTGGAACTCATTCCGAGATGGTTGACGGCAAAATTTCTGAAGTCGTTGGTCATATTATAAGATTTAAATCGAGTCGGCCAAGTTCATGGCAAGCAAAGAGCATGGAGTTGAGAGTATTGCTTCCGAATGCCTGTCGAGCCGGTTCTTGAATTATAAAAACGGATATTCTGCAAAAAGCGTGCCAAAGTCAGATCAGGCAGGAATCCAGCTTTTCTTCAATGGCCTTGCGGTCGAGGTTCTGCCCTATTATCACAAGCTTTATCATACGGTCGCCGTATTCAGGATCCCAGTCGCGCGCAAGCCCCGGCTCATTCTTCATCATTTCATCAAGTTCCTCTTTCGGGGCGGTCGCAAACCACAGACCGGCACGCGTGAGCTTCTTCTGAGTCCCGGCCTGTTCAAACAGATAGGACATGTCGCGGTCGTGCTTGAAATAAACCACTCCTTTCGTCCTTATTATCTCCGGAGGCCAATTCTTTGCCACGAAATGGTCGAACTTGTTGAGGTCTAACGGACTGCGACGGTAATAGACAAAAGTCTGTATGCCGTATTCCTCCGCCTCTCCCTCGCCATGATGGTGATGGTGGTGATGCCCGTCATGGCATTCATCTCCATGGCAGTGTTCCTCTTCCGGATGTCCCTCAAGCTCCTGCACCCAAGCCGCCGAAGTGGCCACTTTTCCAAAATCGAAAAGACGCGTATCCATGATTTCCCGCAGGTCTATGTCGGCATAGTCGCATTCAAGCATCCTCGCTTTGGGCTGTATGGCACGCAGAATGGCACGGATACGTCCGGCCTCCTCCTTGCCGACCTCCGAAATCTTGTTCAGGATGATGACATTGCAGAATTCCACCTGCTCTATTATCAGGTTCTCTATGTCCTCCTCGCCTATCCCTTCACGGGCAAGCCTGCCGCCGCAGTCGAATTCGTCTTTGAGACGCAAAGCGTCCACAACCGTGGCTATGCAGTCGAGGCGCGGTATGCAGCCGTCGCTGTACTTGGCTTCAAGAGCCGGAATCGAACATATCGTCTGCGCTATAGGAGCAGGTTCGCAGATTCCGCTCGCCTCAATCACAATGTAGTCGAACCTGCCTGAACGGGTGAGTTCCGACAGCTGCTCTACAAGATCCATCCTCAGGGTGCAGCATATGCAACCGTTCTGAAGAGCCACGAGGTCGGAATCATCATCCTTCTGTCCCACTATTCCCTCTTTCTGGATAAGGGACGCGTCAATGTTAACCTCGCCTATGTCGTTGACCATAACGGCAAACCGTATTCCACGCTCATTCGACAGAATGCGGTTGAGTAGTGTGGTCTTTCCGCCGCCGAGGTATCCGGTCAGCAGAAGCACCGGTATTTCTTTCTTGTGTTGTTCCATTTATTTGATTGATGATAAGGCGTGAAAGCCTGACATATTCAACGAAATTTCCGCCGGACTTGTTTATCCGGCGGAAACCTTATACTTAGAGAATGTCCTAACCGTTGTCCTGATTTCTTACGAACACGCACTGAAACCAACCCGGTCAAACAAAGCCTGACACCTAAAACCTGCCCCCTTGGCGGTTTCGCATCTGCTTCATCATCTTCATCGGGTTCTTCATCGTAGTGGCCATATGCATCATCTTGCGCGTCTGGTCGAACTGCTTCAAAAGGCGGTTCACGTCCTGCATCGACGTTCCGGAACCCTTAGCGATGCGCTGCCTGCGGCTCGCGTTGATTATTTCAGGATTCTGACGCTCCTTCGGTGTCATGGACTGTATTATCGCCTCTATGCCCTTGAAAGCGTCATTGTCGATGTCAATGTCCTTTATCGCCTTTCCGAGACCCGGAATCATAGACGCCAGATCCTTGATGTTGCCCATCTTCTTGATCTGATGTATCTGCTTGAGGAAATCGTCAAAGTCGAATTTGTTCTTCCTTATCTTCTCGTTGAGCTTCTCGGCCTCCTTCTGGTCATATATTTCCTGGGCCCGTTTGGCAAGCTCCACTATGTCGCCCATACCGAGGATGCGGTTGGCCATGCCCTCGGGGTTGAACTCCTGAAGGTCTTCCATCTTCTCGCCGATTCCGACGAATTTGATCGGCTTGTCCACCACTGTGCGGATGGAAAGGGCCGCGCCGCCACGGGTGTCGCCGTCGAGCTTCGTCAGAATCACCCCGTCGAAGTCAAGACGGTCGTTGAATTCCTTGGCAGTGTTGACCGCGTCCTGACCCGTCATCGAGTCCACCACGAAGAGCGTCTCCTGGGGATTGACAGCTTTCTTGATGCGCTCTATCTCGTCCATCATCTGCTCGTCCACTGCAAGGCGGCCGGCCGTGTCTATTATCACGAGGTCAAGATGGTTGTCTTTGGCGTGGCGGATGCCGTTGAGGGCAATTTCCACAGGATTCTTGTTGTCGTCCTCGCTATAGACAGGGACATCGATCTGGGAGGCAAGAACCTTCAGCTGCTCTATTGCCGCAGGACGGTACACGTCGCCGGCAACAAGGAGCGGACGCTTCCCCTTCTGTGACTTCAGCTTGCGTGCAAGCTTGGCTGTGAAAGTGGTCTTACCGGAACCCTGCAGGCCCGACATGAGAATCACCGTCGGGTTTCCGGAAAGATTCAAAGGAGCCTCGTCGCCGCCCATGAAAGCCGCAAGCTCCTCATGGACAATCTGAATCATCTTTTCCTTCGGCTTAAGGGCATTGATGACGTTCTGTCCGATGGCCTTCTGCTTCACGTTGTCGGTGAACTGCTTGGCCACCTTATAGTTCACGTCGGCGTCAAGAAGCGCGCGGCGCACGTCCTTAAGCGTCTCGGCGATGTTTATCTCGGTGATTCGGCCTTCGCCTTTGAGTATTTTGAAAGAGCGTTCAAGCCGCTCTGAAAGATTCTGAAACATGGTCGGTTTTGTCTTAGGGTGTGTCTAAAATGCCTTATAGCCTGTTGGTGTCGGAATCCGGGAAAATCACGGTCGGCTCGTGGACACGGGCCTCTTCCGGCGTCATCATGGCATAAGTCATTATGATTATTATGTCTCCTGGCTGGGCTTTGCGCGCCGCCGCCCCGTTGAGGCACACGACTCCGCTGCCCCGCTCTCCGGCAATCGTGTATGTGTCGAAGCGTTCTCCGTTGTTGTTGTTCACAATCCACACGCGCTGGCCTTCAAGTATTCCGGCCGCGTCAAGGAGGTCCATATCAATGGTGATGCTTCCTATGTAATTGAGATTCGCCTCGGTAACCTTGACCCGGTGAATCTTCGATGTCATCATTTCTATAAGCATGGCTTGAAGCAATGGTTGATGAGAAAACGGACGATGTCAGGCATCTGCCGGACGTCGGTAAGTGATGTTGTCTATCAGACGCACGTCGCCGCAATAGACAGTGATGCATCCCACTATGTAGTCGGAATCGCCCCAGTCTTCCACGGCACGCAAGGAATAGCCGTCCACTATCTCGAAATACTCAACACGCATGAAAGGCCGGGCATTAAGATGCTCCACCACGGAGTCTTTGGTCGCGGCCACTGAATGCCCTTGCGAATGCTCTACGCTACGGGCAAGGGTGCGGTATATCTCCGGAGCGGCGGCCCGCTGTCCCTCCGTGAGCAGCGCGTTACGGCTTGAAAGGGCAAGGCCGTCGGCTGCGCGGCATATCGGACAGCTGACGATTTCGACGTCCAGCCCTTCAGTCTTGGCCATACGGCGTATCACGGCGATCTGCTGGAAATCCTTCTCGCCGAAATATGCGCGGTCCGGAGCCACCATCCTGAACAGTTTGCTGACAATCAATGCCACTCCTTGAAAATGGCCGGGACGGAATTTCCCTTCCATCACCTCGGCCACATCGCCAAGGTCGAAGACATGCTCTTCCGTGGCCTGACGCAGTCCGTCGGGATAAACCTCCTCCACCGAAGGGGCGAAGACGGCATCCACACCAGCGGCCTCAAGAAGCCTGAAATCATCAGCCTCCTTGCGCGGATACGTGGCGAGATCATTCGGGTTGTTGAATTGCGTAGGGTTGACAAACACGCTTGCCACAACTGCGTCGCCGTTTCCGACGGCAGCCTTCACAAGAGATAAGTGGCCGTTATGGAGCGCGCCCATAGTCGGGACAAGCCCCACTTTGTGTCCTGCGGCCTTGAGCGCCTCGACATGCGCCTGAAGATTCGTTACTGTACGTAGAACTTTCATTATATCTTTGGCTGTCAGACCGTTGACCCCAACACATACCGGAACTTCCGAAAGGCCAGCGGCATTCAGCAATGATTCAGGGTGCAAAATTAATCAAAAGTGGTAATATATTTTCGGCCTTGGATGAAAAAATTCATAATACCAACGATAAAAACCTCTGTTTCATTCTAAGAGGTTGTCTAAAACAGCCTTATTCATCTCAAAAAACAGGATGCGGAATACATGTCGTTAAAAGCAAAAAAAGCAAAAAAAGTCTTCCGCGAGAAGAGAAAACTTTACCGTGAGGGATTTTTTTACTAATTTTGCACAAAATTCTCATTGGCCGTGCAGGCAGTTTTTTTGCAGGCTGCAGGCATAGGTCAAGACATTTCCACGGTCTTTGTCTCGACCATACGCCGATGAGATTCCCCAAAACCGAAAGGTGATATGCCAAAAAAAAGAATACTATTTGTGAGCCAAGAGATTGCTCCTTACCTTCCCAAAGGTGAGCTTTCCAATCTTGGCCGCGAGTTGCCGCAGGCCATGCAGGCAGCCGGATACGAAGTGAGGACTTTTATGCCTAAATACGGGGCGGTCAACGAACGTCGCAACCAGCTCCATGAAGTGATCCGCCTAAGCGGCCTGAACATCCCCATTTCCGATGCCGACCACCCCCTGATCCTGAAAGTGGCGTCAATGCAACCCTCGCGCATACAGGTCTATTTCGTCGACAACGATGATTATTTCCTGAAGTCTGACGACGATTCCGACGACGTGGGAAGCAACCGGGACGACAATGACGAACGTGCCATATTCTTCGCACGAGGCACGATGGAGACTGTAAAGAAACTGCGCTGGGAACCTGACATAATCCATTGTTCCGGCTGGGTAACGTCTCTCGTCCCCATGTACCTGAGGCGGATGTATGCCGACGACCCTTCATTTGCCGACGCAAAGATAGTCTACACCGTCCTTCCCGGAGAAATAACAGGCACTGTAGACCCGGCAATGCTGGAAAAGCTAAAGACAGACGGGATAAGCGACGAAGAAATCCAGAAGTTCGCCCAGCTTGCCTCAGACACCAGACTGATGCACAGGATGGCCTTGAGCTACTGCGATGCAGCCATATTCCGCGTCGAAGAGCCCGACACTGAACTCCTCGAATATGCAACAAGCCGCGGCATACCGGTACTGACCAAAGAGCAGGTGGCCGGAAACCCTAAGGCATATGCAGAATTTTACAAAACGCTCTTAGAGACTGATTGACGACACGAATGAAGGCAAACAAGAGACTCCTTTACGCAACCTGCACGGCCATATCCCTTACGATGCTCCTCGCTTCATGTCAGGACGACATAAGCGGCATCGGCGAATCGGTGTCCAGAGGAGAGGTCGTGATCACCATCGACTCTGTGGGCTTCAAGCTCAATGGCAGGTCGGTGGCCGCACCCGTGATTGACTCAAGAAGCACCACAAACATGCTGGGCAGGCTCAGCATTCCGGAATACGGAGACCTGCGCTGCAGTTTCGTAAGCCGCCTCATTAGCATCTCGGAACTGAGCATCCCTGACTCCATCACGGCAGACAGCATCAGCCATTTCCGCATGATCCTCAACATCCCGCGCGGCCAGGTAACCGGCGACTCTCTCGCGCCGCAGCGTCTGAAGGTCTATGAACTCACCAAGCAGCTTCCAGACGCAATCAACAACCAGTTCGACCCAACCGGGTATTATTCCGAATCATCGCTCCTCGGCACCAGAAGCTACACGGCCTCTGCCGTGGCTTTGGGCGATTCTGCCTACACGAAACTCACCTCCATACCCCTTTCAACAGAACTGCCGCTTGAAAAAGGCAAGAAGGTATTTGAGGAATACCGCAACAACCCTGCCACATTCGCATGGCCAGCGTCGTTCGCGAAGTTCTTCCCAGGCATTTATGTCGAAAACGATTTCGGCAAAGGATGCGTGTTCAACATATCAAACGTCAAATTCAACCTCTACTGGAGGAAACGCATCAAGACATCGGCAGTCATCGACAGCGTCACCACACAGGTCGACAAAATCGTAACCGATTCCCTCACGGTATTCGCAACCGCCCCTGAGGTATTGAGCAGCAACAACATCTCTCTCACTCCATCGTCGGCCGTAACAGACGCGATTGCGCGCGGCGAAGTGATGATGCAGTCTCCGGCAGGCTACAATGTCGAAATAAACTTCCCGGCACAGGAAATAATCGACGAATACAGCAAGCAGAGCAGCAACCTCTCGATAGTAAACAACCTCACGTTGTCAATCCCGGTCGAGCATACGTCAAACGATATGGGGATAGACCTGCCGCCTTATATGCTTATGGTGAAACGCAGCGAACTTGACGAGTTCTTCGCGAAAAACAAAACACCTGACGACAAGTCTTCTTTCTGGGGTGCCTATTCGTCGGCCGACAAGTCGTATACGTTCACTTCAATGCGCGACTACATAGTGGAGCTGATAAAGGCTGGCGGACAGGTGAAGCCCGAAGACATGGAATTCACACTCGTCCCGGTCAGCATCTCCACCGAGACTTCAAGCTCCGGAAGCGCAACACAGACATTCGTTACGGCATGCGTCCCCTACCTCGCCCGTCCGACACTGTGCCGTCTGCTGCTCGACAAGGCGAAAATCAAATTCACCTTCTCAAGCGAACAGATATTCTGACCAGAGGCTCCAGACCAAGAGGCTTCCAAAAACCTTTGAACTTTCTATTTTGAACTTCATACAGATGAACATACTCGACGGAAAACAGACCGCTTCGGCCATTAAGGCCGAGATAGCCGAAGAAGTAACGCAGATGATCGAACGCGGCGAACGCGCCCCGCATCTTGTGGCCATACTCGTCGGACACGACGGAGGAAGCGAATCCTACGTGGCAAACAAGGTGAAGGCATGCGAAGCCTGCGGCTTCAACAGCTCATTGCTGAGATTCAATGACGACATCACCGAGCAACAGCTTCTCGACGAGATAAAAAAACTCAACGAGGATGCAGACGTGGACGGATTCATAGTCCAGTTGCCTCTGCCGAAGCACATCAACGAGCAGAAAGTTACCGATGCCATCGATTTCCGTAAGGACGTGGACGGATTCCATCCGATCAACGTAGGCCGTCTTTCCATCGGCCTGCCTGGTTTCCGAAGCGCGACCCCGGCTGGAATCATGGACCTGATCGAGCGCTACGGAATCGAGACCAAAGGCAAACACGCGGTGGTGCTCGGACGCAGCAACATCGTCGGCAAACCCATTGCCACGCTACTTATGCAAAAGGCGCAGCCCGGCGACTGCACCGTTACCGTCTGCCATTCTTCGACACGCAACATAAAGGAAATATGCCGTGAGGCCGACATCATCGTGGCCGCCCTCGGCCGTCCGGGATTCGTGACAGAAGACATGGTGAAGCCAGGTGCCGTGGTAATAGACGTGGGCACAACCCGGGTGCCTGACGCTTCGCGCAAGAGCGGTTTCCGCCTCTGCGGAGACGTTGACTTCGACAACGTAGCCCCGAAGTGCTCCTACATAACCCCGGTTCCCGGAGGCGTAGGCCCGATGACGATATGTTCACTGATGAAGAACACGCTTCTCGCACGCAAAGGAATATTCTGATTTCAAAACTTAATACGGAAGCAATGGCGGCGCAACCACGCACCCATTGCTTCTTTTATAATCATTACTTCACACCTTTTCAAAAAGTGTTTCTCCTTTTCAGCCTCATATCATTCCTCACCGGCGCGGCATCGGCCGGCGATCCGGTAAGCGTCGAGCTGCTTTTCGCGGGCGACGCCATGCAGCATCAGGCCCAGCTCGACCAGGCCAAATCGGCCGGCGGCGGAACCCACGACTATGACGGCTGCTTCAGTCTCATAGCCCCGGAAATCACAAAAGCCGACTACGCCGTGGTGAATCTTGAGGTGCCGCTCGGCGGAGGACCTGACTACAGCGGATACCCGTGCTTCTCTGCCCCCGACAGCTATGCCGTGGCAATGAAGGATGCAGGGTTCGACATGATGCTTACAGCCAACAACCACTGCCTCGACCGCAGCGACAAAGGGGCACGACGCACTCTGGCCGCGCTCGACTCGCTCGGAATAGACCACATAGGCACATATCACGACAAGGCGCAGCGCGACTCGCTCGTCCCGTTCGTCAAAGACATAAAGGGAATACGTTTCGGTTTCCTCAACTACACATACGGCACCAACGGCATCGAACCAAAGAAAGGCACTGAAGTAGCCCTGATCGACCGTGAAAAGATAGCTGAGGAAATGAAGGCTGCACGCGATGCTGGAGCCGAAATACTCGTCGTGGCAGTTCATTGGGGCGTGGAGTACGTACTCCTCGAAAACTCCATGCAACGCAGTCTTGCCGACTTCCTTGTAGAAAACGGCGCAGACCTGATCATCGGCGGCCATCCCCACGTTATACAGCCTATGAAGGTGGTACGCAACGAAAAGGAGGGCAAAGACGTGCTTGTCGTCTATTCTTTGGGCAACTTCATATCCAACATGAAGACGGTTGACACTCGCGGCGGAGCCTTGGTGCGCGCCAAGGTGGAACGGGGTTCGGACGGAAAGGCACGGTTCACCGGAGCCGACTACGACACCTTCTTCTCGGCCAAACCCACAGGGCCGAAGAGCAATTTCCAAGTGATACCGTCGTGGATGCCCGAAAAGATTCCTGCCGGGCAGATGGAGCATTGGCTGCTCTTCGACCGTAGCGCACAACGCATATTCGACCGGCACAACGAGCGAGTGCCGCGCCGCCACCGATAACATTTGACCGTTTCGGTTGTTATACCAGTAGCCGCAATCAGCAGCATCGCGATTACGGCTACTGATTTTACACAAATATTATTATGGAAAACAAAACCTTAGTCGTGTATTTCGCCCAACGCGGCAACGACATCAAAGGACATTGTCCGAAAATCGCCGCCAAAGCCGCAGACTGCCTGCTAAAAAAAGGCATTGAGGCGGAGACATTCGCAATCACCCCGGCAGAGACATATCCGGAAGACTTCAACGAGATGGAAATGGCCGTCAAGGCCGAACTTGCTTCCCATGCACGCCCGGAGCTAACCTCCAAGCACAGCGGGATGAAACTCGTGAAGGACATCGTGCTTGTAGTACCCAACTGGTGGAACGCGCTTCCACCCGCAGTAAACACATTCCTTGATGGCTACGACTTCAACGAAAAACGTATAATCCCGATTGTCAGCCACGGCGGCGACGGCGGCAAGGACATAGAATGCGAGCTCAGGAAGCTGCTGCCCAAAACACGGGTGATGCCAGTGGTGGAGATTTCCGACAAAGACACCGACGACTGCGACGAAAAGGTAGCCCGCGCCATCGACGAGCTTCTCACCAATAACTGAACACCGGATGCCCTATCTGCATTCGTAAAAAAGGAGATGGGGTGTGTCGTAACAGGCTGCACTGAAAAATCCAATTGGATTTTTCGGCGCAGCCTGTTTTTAGAGCTTGTTTCGATTTTGACGACTTGCCGTGTTCAGACAAGGCGACGGATCCAGCGGTCGCGGTCGCCGGGCAGGAGGTCGATGACAGGAATCTCTATCATAGTGTAGCAGCCCGGACGCTGGCGCATAGCTGCACGAGCTACACAGACAAGAACCTGACCCGTGAGTGCCGGATTGTTTATCTTCATGTCGAACTCGAAAAGCTGGTTCTGGGTCTTTCCGCTCACGCCTTTGCGCACAAGGTTCACCCCATGGCCCATGTCTTTCACATCGTCCACGCTTTCCACCTCGAAGACGTGAGTCTCGTCGGAAGCGAAATAAGGGTCTGCCTTGATGGCAGCCGCCACCTTTTCCAGTTCATATCCCGGAAGGAGTTCCACATACACCATACGGCGATGGATTCCGGTTCCTGTCGGAATCGTCATCGAAAGCGCGGCTTTCACGCCTTCTATGGCCTTGACAGCCACAGTGTGGCCCATGCTCATACCGGGGCCGAAGTTGGTATAGGTCAGCCCCTTCGGCGCGATTGCCTCAAGAAGCGTGCGCACCACGGAGTCGCTGCCCGGATCCCATCCGGCGGATATCACAGCCACTTTGCCGTTTTCCTCAGCCACTTTGCTGAGCGACCGGTGCAATTGCGGTATTTGGGTATGGATGTCGAACGAATCCACCGTGTTGATGCCGAGGGCAAGAATCTCACGCGCATATTCCTCAACTTTGCGGGTAGGAGTGGCGAGGATGGCCACGTCCACGTCTTTAAGGTCTCTTATGTCGGCCACAACAGGTATGTCGGTCGGGATTGATTCTCTTTTCGAGGGGTCGCGGCGTACGACGCCAGCCACTTCAAAGTCGGGTGCCGCCTCAAGCGCCTCAAGAGCGAAATGCCCGATGTTGCCGTATCCAACTACGGCGGCTCTGATTTTCTTCATCTTGATGAATGATATAACTGTAGAAACTTATTTGCGTGTTCAGTCCGCAGGCAGCCTGAACGCACAAAGTTACAAAAAAACAATGAAATTACACCATATACGAGACTGAAAAAATGATTATCGGTTTCAGACTCCGGCATTATCGTTTTTTTTTGCTAATTTTGCGGTTTGATAGGCGGGTCATCCCAACGTGATTCCCGTCTCTGTTTCACACTTTGCATAGAATAAGAGCGGGGTCGTGGGTTTTTTATTCAAAATTTCCAAAAGACCTGCTAAAGGCACGCTCCGACGCGTACAAAGACCAAAAACACCCTAAGATTATGATAGACAAAATAAATGCCCTAAAAGCCGAAATCGAGGCACTTACAGCTTCTACTCCTGAAGAAGCCGAACAGCTCCGCATAAAATACCTGAGCAAGAAAGGTGCCGTAAGCCTCCTGCTCAATGACTTCCGCAACGTGCCTGCCGAACAGAAGCGTGAAATCGGACAACTTATCAACGGGCTAAAGACGCTTGCCACTGACAAGATAAACAGCCTCAAGGCACAGGCCGCACAGGCTGGCGAAGCGGCTGAAATGGCGGAAATAGACCTTACCCGCACAGCCACGCGCCTGCCGCTCGGCACGCGCCATCCCCTTTCGCTGGTGAAGAACGAAATAATCGACATCTTCGGACGCATGGGGTTCACCATCGCCGAAGGCCCGGAGATAGAAGACGACTGGCATGTGTTCTCGTCGCTCAACTTCGCGCCAGACCATCCTGCCCGCGACATGCAGGACACCTTCTTCATTTCGCGCAATCCGGTCGATGTGCTTCTCCGCACCCACACATCATCTGTGCAGACCCGCGTCATGGAACACACCCAACCTCCGATCCGCATCGTATGCCCGGGACGCGTCTACCGTAACGAGGCAATATCCGCACGTGCCCATTGCTTCTTCCATCAGGTGGAAGGTCTTTACATAGACCGCAACGTCTCCTTCGCCGACCTCAAACAGGCCCTCCTCTATTTCGCACGCCAGATGTTCGGCCCCGAAACGAAAATCCGTCTGCGTCCGAGCTATTTCCCGTTCACCGAGCCGTCGGCTGAGATGGACATAAGCTGCGACCTTTGCGGCGGCAAGGGATGCGCCTTCTGCAAAGGCACCGGCTGGGTGGAAATACTCGGCTGCGGAATGGTAGACCCCAACGTGCTCGAGGCCTGCGGAATAGACTCAAAGGAATACACCGGCTACGCATTCGGAATGGGAGTGGAACGCATCACCAACCTCAAATACAGGGTGAAAGACCTCCGTATGTTCTCGGAGAACGACATCCGCTTCCTCCGTGAATTCGAAGCGGCGCATTGAGATAGGCTCCGGCTGTAAGCATCCAGGCGTAAGAAAGGAAAATGAGCATATGACAATCAAAGAAAGATACGAAGGGATAATCGGATGGTTTTCGGAAAACATGCCGGAACCAGAGACGGAACTGCATTACGATTCGCCATTCCATCTTCTCCTTGCAGTCATCCTGTCGGCGCAATGCACCGACAAGCGGGTGAATATGGTTACACCCGCGCTCTTTGAAGCCTTCCCCACGCCTGAGGCGTTGGCTTCCGCTTCGGAAGAAGAGGTGTTCCCGTACATAAAAAGCGTAACTTTCCCCAACAACAAGACGAGGCATCTGATACGCGCCGCCCGTGTGCTATGCGAGGAGTTCGGGGGCGAAATGCCTTCCGACATAGACTCGCTCATGAAGCTGCCAGGAGTCGGACGAAAGACGGCAAACGTCATGCTCGCCGTGGTCTGGAACAAGGCCGCAATGGCCGTGGACACCCATGTCTTCCGCGTCAGCAACCGCATCGGCCTAACCATCGGCAGCAAGACCCCGCTCGAGACAGAACGCACGCTCGTCAGACATTTCCCGGCAGATCTTCTGCCCAAGGCACATCATTGGCTCATACTCCACGGCCGCTACGTATGCACTGCCCGGAAACCCAACTGCGCGGAATGCGGAATCAGGCCCTTCTGCCTCGAATGGGTGAAAAGAGAAAAAAACGAAGGATAAGGTGCAACAACAGGCCGCCTGACACGTCATGATGTTATCCCGACCATATAGCGGCACAGCTCTCCACGGCCCGGCGGGCAAGATTGCACGATGACTGAAAGGCAATTCAACACTCTCACCGGGCCACTGCACCGAAAGATGTATGCGTGCGCGATGATGCTGCTCCGCGATGAAGACGAGGCAGCGGATTGTGTGCAGGATGCGCTGATTCGCCTTTGGGAGTCGCGGTCGAGGCTCGCGGAAATCGAGAAGCCGGAAGCCTACTGCCTCACGGCAGTGAAGCGTCAGGCCCTCGACGCAATCCGACGGCGCGGACGGATGCAGGAGTCGAACGTGGACATTTCCAACATAGACCTGCCCGGCTCATTGACCCCTCATGACGAGGCCGTGGCACGCGACGACCTCCGGCTTGCCTGCCAGCTCATCGGCCAACTGGCTCCGCGCCAACGGGAAGTTGTGGAACTAAGCGCATTGAGCGGGTACGACAACGCAGAGATAGCCGCCGCAACAGGCATAAGCGACGAGAACATACGCGTATTGCTTTCGCGAGGACGTTCGCGGCTGCGCGAATTGTTCAGAAAAAACAGAAACAGATGAATCAGGACAACCAAAATACCAGCATCGCCCGGACTGCCGAGCTTCTGCAACGCTATTTCGCCGCCGACATCTCCCCTCGGGAATCGGAGGAGCTGGCGGCCGCCGCGGACGCACACTTCAAATGTCCGGACTCTTCATTGCCGCCGGAACTTGATTCAGACCTCAGGCTCGTGGCCGCCATAAGGAACCTTGACCCGGAAAAGGCATGGGGAGGCATTCCTGAAACCGCAGTGCCGGATAAGTTTGAAGAAAGATGGAACCGCGCAGTGCACAAAGCAGCCACTAAACGTAAGATTCCATCGCTTTCCGGCTTACGAAGACACCGGTATGCAGTCGCAGCCTCAGTGGCAGTCGCCCTTCTTTCGACCGCCACCTGGCGTTTCACATCAATGCCAGACACACATCTGGACATAAACACCCGTCAAGAACAGACCTTGATTCTCGCCAAGGCCGAACCAAAGGTAACCGCCGAAGCCTCCGGTCAAAAAGAACCATCGGAAAAAAGAGCATCCGTACACAACGGCATTCCGGAGCAGACCGCCGCAACAGTGGAAACAAAACATACGCCAACCGGAAACGTCCATACCGGGGACATTGAATATTCACATCCGGAAAGCACCGAAGAAACAGACCTCGAAGAGCTTTCCTCAGAACCGGTGTTCCTTCCGGCGGTCGCATCACTTCCCGCCGACAGGGGAGACGATTCATATCTGCTCACATCTCACGCCTTAGGCAACACGACAAGTTCAATCGACGGCATTTATGACGAGGCCGAGCAAAGCATGGCCCGAGTGGCCCTTTCGCTCGAAAGCATATTCGACGGACTCGGCCTGTCAGACACCGACCGCAACACAGAACCAAAAACCTCACCGATATGAAAAAGTGGATCATAACAGTCATTCTTGCCATAGCCACGGCATTGTCTTCACTTGCCAAGGAAAAGGCATACTTCAAGGAAATCTCCACGCTTCCCGCAGTGAACTACACGTACATATCCCCGTCCATGCTGTCATCCATGGGCGACCGTTCCATAAACACAAAGGCATTTTCAATCAGCGCAACCCAGCTGCATTCAGTGGAGATAGTGCAGACTTTCGGAGCCGAACAGTCGGCGCAGAAAGCACTTGAGACAGTAAAAAAAGTCATCAAGAAGGAAAAATTGCAGACTTTGGCCACCAAATCCGCTCCAGACGGCTCGACCATGACCATAATGGGCAAACCCGGCAAAGAAAAAAACACCGTAACCCAGCTTCTGCACATAGAGAGCTTAAAAGGAGGCTCCACGGCAGTAACCTACATCACAGGCAACATCACACTCAACTATTCCGATTTCAATTATTGAGATTTTTTTCGTACTTTTGCGTATTGAAAATCCCAGAGTGTGTTTGGAATGTTTCTTCAGCTTTTATGGAGGATTTCGGGACGGATCCGCACATACGGATTATTGAGTGCAACTGCCTGCCAGACAGAGGCACGGCGTGAATACGCTCAAAAGACCGTAAAGGCACACCCAAGGCACATCTCTGTAAAAATGTCTGAAAATCAGAATTAAACGAATCCGAACACACTCTCGAACGATGAAGTTCTCCGAAATCAGATGGCATAAACCGACAACCGACGCGCTCCGACGGATGGCCGACACCGGACGCATCCCGCACGCGCTTCTGCTGTCCGGACAACCCGGCATCGGGAAGATGCTTGTGGCCAGGGCATTCGCGCAGTATGTGCATTGCACCGACCGCCAAGGAGGCGAAGCATGCGGGAAATGCCCCGACTGCCTGCAGCATCAGAGCATGAACCATCCCGACATGCACTTCGTGTATCCGGTATTCAAGAAGGATTCCGGCAGGACTGCAATAGCCACCGACTTTTTTGAGAACTGGAAGGCGTTCATCGCGGAAAACCCGTATATGGAGCCTGAAAAATGGCCTGAGGCCCTCGGAGCCGACAACAAGCAACCAATAATATACAAGGACGAAAGCGCGGAAATACTTCGCGTGGCGAGCATGTCGGCATTCTCGTCAGACAAGAAGATATTCGTCATCTGGCAACCGGAGAAGATGAACCAGGAAGCGGCCAACAAGCTCCTGAAGATACTTGAAGAGCCTTTCGCCGACACGATATTCATCCTGGTAAGCAACGCCCCCTCTCTCATCCTGCCCACCATTTTCTCGCGGACGGCGAGAATCAACATGCATCGGCCTTCCGACTCCGAAATCTCAGTTTTCCTCCAGGAAAAAGGGTTCTCGGAAGCCGACGCTGAATATGCGGCCCATCTGTCGGAGGGCAACGTGGCACGCGCCCTCGGCAACGGAGGCGGCCGCGAAGAGGAACAGGAGTTCGGTGAAATCTTCCGCGACATGATGCGAAAGGCATACGTGCGGGACGCAGCTTCCCTGAAAGCATCCACCGAAACCATCGCCGCAATGAAGCGCGAGAAATCCCGACGTTTCCTCTCCTACTCGGCCAGGATGATACGCGAAAACTTCATCTACAACTTCGGCATAAGCAGCCTAAACAGGATGACACCCGAAGAGGAAACCTTCAGCAGCCGGTTCGCACCGTTCATCCACACAGGCAATGTGGGGCGCATGGAGCGTGAGTTCTCACGTGCAGAAACCGACATAGCCCGCAATGCCAATGCCAAGATAGTTCTCTTCGACCTCGCAATAAAGCTGATGGGGTTCCTCAGGATAAAAACATGACAACGACTCAACAAAATTTAAGGAAGAAAAATATGAAACCAACCCTGTTCATACTCGCCGCCGGCATGGGTAGCCGCTACGGCGGCCTCAAGCAGCTCGACGGCGTAGGCCCGGGCGGCGAAACCATAATGGACTATTCGGTCTATGACGCACTGCGCGCCGGATTCGGAAAGATAGTGTTTGTAATCCGCCACGACTTCGAGGAAGAATTCCGCGAGAAGGTCATTTCCAAATACGAAGGGCACGTCCCTGTGGAAGTCGTGTTCCAAGACATCAACAGCCTTCCCGAAGGCTTCACTCCCGACCCTGAGCGAACCAAGCCCTGGGGCACAGGACACGCCGTGCTGATGGGCAAGGACGTGATAAAAGAACCTTTCGCAGTGATAAACGCCGACGACTACTACGGCGACGAAAGCTTCCGCATACTCGCCGACTGCCTCCGGAACGCAGACGGCAAAAAAGGTGAATACTGCATGGTAGGCTTCAGAATCGAGAACACCCTGAGCGAAAACGGAGGCGTAAGCCGAGGCTTCTGCCAGGTCTCTCCCGAAGGAGACCTCACCGACGTTACAGAATGCCACGGAATCCAACGCAAAGACGGCAGGCTCGTGCAGACACTTGCCGACGGCACTGAAGCCCCGTTCCCGGAAGGAGCAAACGTCTCGATGAACATGTGGGGATTCACCCCCGACTATTTCGGCTATTCAGAAAAGGCGTTCGTGGAATTCCTAAAGAAACACAGCGGCGAACTGAAAAGCGAGTTCTACATCCCCACCGTGGTGAATGACCTCATCAAAAACGGGGAAATCACACTTAAGGTGAAGGAGACGCCCTCGAAATGGTTCGGCGTAACTTATGCCGCCGACCGCCAAGCCACCGTGGCACAGTTCCGCAAGCTCGTGGAAGAAGGCCTTTATCCCGAAAAACTTTTCTAAGCGAAAACCGATATGGGACAAAAGATTCTCGTAACAGGGGGAACGGGCTACATCGGCAGCCACACAGTGGTGGAACTCCAGCAGGCCGGATATGAAGTGGTCATAATCGACAACCTTTCCAACTCCAACGACGGCGTGCTCGACGGCATCGAAGCGATAACAGGCATCCGTCCGGCATTCGTCGAAGGAGACTGCACCGACATCGAAACGCTCCGCAGACTGTTTGCCGACCACAAAGGCATAAAAGGAATAATAAACTTCGCGGCTTCCAAGGCCGTCGGCGAATCAGTGCAGAAACCGCTCCTGTATTACAGGAACAACCTCAACACGCTCATAAATCTCCTCGAACTCATGCCTGAGTACGGAGTGGAAGGAATCGTGTTCTCCTCCTCATGCACTGTCTACGGTGAGCCTGACCGCAATCCTATCGACGAGACCGCACCGATAAAACCGGCGACATCCCCTTATGGAAACACCAAGCAGATTTCGGAAGAAATAATCACCGACTACGTGGCATCAGGCGCGCCCATAAAGAGCATAATACTGCGTTATTTCAACCCGATTGGCGCACACTCATCGGCCCTGATCGGCGAACTGCCCAACGGCGTACCCAACAACCTCGTGCCATATCTGACCCAGACCGCCGCAGGAATACGCAAGGAGCTGACAGTCTTCGGCGACGACTACGACACGCCCGACGGCTCGTGCATACGAGACTACATCGATGTCGTAGACCTCGCAAAGGCCCACGTAACGGCCATGAAACGCATGCTTTCAGACACAGGCACGGACAGCATCGAGGTTTTCAACCTCGGCACAGGACGCGGCCTCTCAGTACTTGAACTGATAAGCGCGTTTGAAAGCGCGACAGACGTGAAAGTCCCGCACCGCATCGGGCCGCGCCGCGCCGGCGACATAGAAAAGATATGGGCCGCTCCCGCAAAAGCCAACGAAACGCTCGGATGGAAAGCCATGGTGCCGATAAAGGAGACCATGCGCAACGCCTGGGCCTGGCAATGCCGCATCAGCGGCAAATGAACACCGGTTTGCCGGGATTTTCAGGTTTCCCGACCCCCATCACCGGTTTTTAAACAGAAATAACGGCGGAAATTTGGGCAATTGAGAAAAAATGCCTAACTTTGCGCCGTTAAAATCAGCCGCAATAGCTCAGTTGGTAGAGCATTTCATTCGTAACGAAAAGGTCGTGGGTTCGAGTCCCACTCGCGGCTCCAATATAGCAAGCTGGGAATCAATCAAACACAAAGATTGGTTTCCAGTTTCTTTTTTATTGATTTATATTGCTGTCCGATAAAACTCGGACAGCAATAATTGATTTGCAGGGTCATAGACATGTAGGGACGCTGAATGCAGCGACCTCCCTAAAGAAAAAGCGTTCATTTACTTAATGACGCTTTAATCCATAGAGTTTATCCGCAGATTACAGCGGCTGCAGCCATATATGTTATCGGGAATGTGTTAGTCTGGAACAGTGTTAATCCTGAATACTGTTATTACAAATCGACTGCAAAAACTCAGTCGAAGGTATAGTCTATGCAGGCGCGGGATTCACGCAGCGGCGCGATGATGCCTGCAGCGGCCACGTGCGCCGGATGCTTGGCATAAACCTCCACGTCGGCCATCGTCGGCACCACGGCGGTCAAGACAACGTCCCAGTCTTCTGCCGGATTCTCGTTGATGCCTACTTCCATCGACTTCAACACTTCAATCTGCGACGGAAGGGACATCAGAGCCTCCGCAAACTTTTCTGCGGCTTCGCGGCGTTCCTTGTCAGTGCCTCGAAGCTTGAATGACACTATATGCTTTACCATAAGGATTTAATTTAGAAATGTATGTCTCAGCATCCGTAGAGGCGCAGACGGGTCGCAGCCACCTTTTCGTCGGTGATGTAATCGTCATAATCCATTATCTTGTCTATTATCCCGTTTGGCGTCAGTTCAATGATGCGGTTGCAGACAGTCTGGATGAACTCGTGGTCATGGCTCGACATGAGAACCACACCCTTGAAGTTCTGAAGCGTGTTGTTGAACGCCTGAATAGACTCAAGGTCAAGATGGTTGGTCGGCGAGTCAAGAACGAGCGTATTCGCATCCGTGAGCATCATGCGCGAAATCATGCAACGTATCTTCTCGCCGCCGGAAAGCACCGAAGCCTTTTTCAGCACGTCCTCGCCGCTGAACAGCATCTTGCCAAGGAAGCCCTTCAGATAAATCTCCGAAGAGTCCGAGGAGTACTGGCAGAGCCAGTCCACGAGATTCAGATCCGTGTTGAAGAACGGGCTGTTGTCGAGCGGCAGATACGCGTTTGTGATGGTCTGCCCCCATTCGTAATCACCGGCATCCGCCTTGCGGTTGCCCATGATTATCTCAAAGAGCGCGGTCATGGCACGCGGGTCGCGGCTCAGGAAAGCCACCTTGTCGCCCTTCTCTATCTGGAAGTTGACATCGTCGAAAAGCACGTCGCCGTCCACGGAAGACTTAAGGCCTTTGACCTCAAGAATCTTGTTGCCCACCTCACGCGAAGGCGTGAATATTATGCCCGGATAGCGTCGGCTCGAAGGCTGTATGTCCTCCACATTGAGCTTTTCGAGCATCTTCTTGCGCGACGTGGTCTGTTTGCTCTTTGCCACGTTTGCGCTGAACCGGCGGATGAACTCCAGAAGCTCCTTGCGCTTCTCCTCAGCCTTCTTGTTGGCCGCCTGCTGCTGGCGCAGAGCCAGCTGCGAAGACTGGTACCAGAAACTGTAGTTGCCGGCGAAAAGGGAAATCTTGTTGTAGTCTATGTCGAGCGTGTGGGTGCTGACTGCATCGAGGAAGTGGCGGTCGTGGCTCACGACAAGCACAGTGTTCTCGAAATTGGCGAGATAGTTTTCAAGCCAGGCCACGGTCTCAAGGTCAAGGTCGTTGGTAGGCTCGTCGAGAAGCAGGTTGTCGGGATTGCCGAAAAGGGCCTTGGCAAGCAACACGCGCACCTTTTCCTTGGCCGACATGTCCTTCATCAGCGTATTGTGTTTCTCCTCCTTTATGCCAAGGCCGCTGAGAAGCGCCGCCGCGTCGCTCTCGGCGTTCCAGCCTTCAAGCTCGGCAAACTTCTCCTCAAGCTCGGCGGCACGTATGCCGTCCTCGTCGGAGAAATCCGGTTTTGCGTAAATCGCGTCCTTCTCCTGCATTATGTCCCAAAGCACCGTATGGCCGCGAAGGACGGTCTCAATCACCGGGCATTCGTCAAACTCGAAGTGGTCCTGGCTGAGCACCGACAGACGTTCGCCCGGCCCGAACGTAACCGTGCCGTGGGTCGGCGAGAGCTGACCCGACAGTATGCGCATAAGGGTGGACTTGCCCGCACCGTTGGCACCGATTATACCGTAGCAATTGCCTTGGGTGAAGGTAAGGTTCACGTCCTGGAAAAGAGGTTTCTTGCCGAACTGTATGGCAAGATTGTTGACTTGTATCATAGTTTGGTCTGCTTCTTCTGAAAAACGGTGCAAAATTACGCAAATTTGGCAACTCGACCAAATTTCACTAATTTTGCAGTTTGAAAACCATACAGGGAACATGATCACCGCTTCCGTCAAAAAGAGAGAAAACATAGCCGAGTATCTGCTATATATGTGGCAGATAGAGGACATCATACGCGCATACGGGCTGGACTCCGACCGCATACAGTCGGAAATAATAGACCGTTACTCAGGCCTTTCCGACACACAGAAGAAGGAAATGCGCGAATGGTACGAGTCGCTGATCGACATGATGCGACGTGAAGACGCGGAGAAATCCGGACACATACAGCTCAACAAAAACGTGATAATAGCCCTCGACGACCTTCATCGGCGACTCATGGCAAGCCCGAAATACGCGGCCTACAACGCGGAATTCTACAAGACACTGCCTTATATAGTGGAAATACGGGCAAAAGCCGGCGAGAACAAGGCCGATGAAATAGAGACATGCTTCAATGCCCTCTACGGACTTATGCTCCTGCGTCTCCAGAGAAAAGAGGTTTCCCCCGAAACGGAAGCTGCGGCAAAACAGATCTCCAAATTCCTCGCGATGCTCGCGGCTTATTACAAACAGGACTTCAACAACGAACTTGAACTCTGAACAAATGCAACTGAACTCATGAAAAAGATACTCATAACCGGCGCCAACGGGCAATTGGGAAAAAGCCTTGAAAGAATACTGGCCACGCGTCCCGACATAGAAACCACGTTTACCGACGTGGAAAACCTTGACCTGACCGACCGCGAAGCCGTGGAAAACGCGATAACCACAGGAGGCTACGACTTCATAATCAACTGCGCCGCATACACTGCGGTAGACCGCGCGGAGAGCGAAGAGGTGGCCGCAGCAAGAATCAACACCGAGGCCGTCGGCAACATCGCACGCGCCGCACGCGCCGCAAGAGTAAAGGTGATACACGTCTCGACCGACTACGTATTCTCCGGAAACCATCACAGGCCTTACGACGAGCTTGACGAGCCGTACCCGACTTCGGTCTATGGACGCACAAAACTCGAAGGCGAAGGGATGCTCACCTCTTTCTGCCCCGATGCCGTGATAATACGCACGGCCTGGCTTTATTCCGAATACGGCAACAATTTCGTGAAGACCATCCTCAAAAAGGGGAAAGAGCTCGGCTCGCTCACGGTGGTCTGCGACCAAATCGGCACACCGACTTATGCCGGCGACCTCGCCGAAGCGATAACCGCAATCCTGGATTCCGACAACTGGACGCCTGGCGTATACCATTTCACCGACGAAGGCGTGGCTTCATGGTATGACTTCGCAATCGAAATACTCAACCTCGGCGGCGAGCCGCAGGTGAAAGTCTCGCCCTGCGCAACGAAGGACTATCCGACCCCCGCCACCCGTCCGAGCTATTCCGTGCTTGACAAGACCAAAATCAAACGCACTTTCGGAATCTCCATTCCCTATTGGAAAGACTCACTCCGTAAATGCATCTCAAGGCTTTAAGTCCTTAAGATCCAACTTCCACCTCTATGAGCGACGAACTTAACAGAGAGATACAACGCAGGCGCACCTTCGCCATCATATCACACCCCGACGCGGGCAAGACCACGCTCACCGAGAAGCTCCTTCTTTTCGGTGGCGCAATCCATGTGGCCGGGGCCGTGAAAAGCAACAAGATAAAGAAAACCGCCACTTCCGACTGGATGGACATCGAGAAGCAGCGCGGAATATCCGTGGCCACCTCCGTAATGGGGTTCAACTACGGTGATTACAAGATAAACATCCTCGACACCCCCGGCCACCAGGACTTTGCCGAAGACACCTTCCGCACACTCACGGCCGTGGACTCGGTGATAATCGTCGTGGACGTGGCAAAAGGCGTCGAGACTCAGACGCGCCGCCTGATGGAGGTGTGCCGGATGCGCAGCACCCCGGTGATAATCTTCGTGAACAAGCTCGACCGCGAAGGGCGCGACCCGTTCGACATCCTCGACGAACTCGAGCAGGAACTCAAGATCAGCGTCCGACCGCTGTCATGGCCGATCAACATGGGGGCGAAGTTCAAGGGAGTCTACAACATATACGAACACGGGCTCGACCTCTTCACCCCTTCGAAGCAGACCGTGTCGGAACGCGTTGAGATAGCCGATGTGTCGTCCCCGCAGGTGGATGAGCTTGTAGGGAAAGCCGACGCAGACAAGCTCCGCGAAGACCTCGAACTGATTGAGGGCGTATATCCCGACTTCGACAAAGAGGCATATCTGCACGGAGAAATCGCACCGGTGTTCTTCGGCTCCGCGCTCAACACGTTCGGCGTGAAGGAGCTTCTCGACTGTTTCGTGGAAATCGCCCCGTCGCCGCGCCCGATTCAGGCCGTGGAGCGCGAAGTGCGGCCCGAAGAGGAAGCGTTCAGCGGATTCGTGTTCAAAATCCACGCCAATATGGATCCCAACCACCGCTCCTGCATAGCATTCGTCAAGGTGTGTTCAGGCAAGTTCGAGCGCAATGTCAACTACAAGCACATACGCCAAGGGAAGATGATGCGTTTCGCCGCCCCGACGGCTTTCATGGCACAAAAGAAAAACATAGTGGACGAAGCCTTCCCGGGCGACATCGTCGGCATACCCGACACCGGCAACTTCAAGATCGGCGACACTCTCACCGGAGGCGAGGAAATACACTTCAAGGGCCTCCCATCGTTCTCGCCCGAAATGTTCAAATACATCGAGAACGCCGATCCGATGAAAGCCAAGCAGCTCGACAAAGGCATACACCAGCTTATGGACGAAGGCGTGGCGCAGCTCTTCACCAACCAGTTCAACGGACGCAAAATCATCGGCACCGTCGGCCAGCTCCAGTTCGAGGTGATACAATACCGTCTTCTGCACGAATACGGCGCGCAATGCCGGTGGGAGCCGATAAGCCTCTACAAGGCATGCTGGATCGAGAGCGACGACCCGGAAGCTCTCGCAGCCTTCAAGAAGCGCAAACACCAGTTCATGGCTACCGACAAGGACGGCCGCGACGTGTTCCTCGCCGACAGCAACTATGTCCTGCAGATGGCGCAGAGCGACTTCCCCAAGATACGCTTCCACTTCTCCTCCGAGCTCGGAAGCTGACTCCGCCCGGACACATATATGCAGATATACGGAAAACAGCCAGTTGAACACGTTTACCGGACACCAATAATAGTTAATGCAAAACCACTGGCGGCCATGAATAAAAAAAGTTTGTGCCGGGGATTGCTCCGGTAATCCCCGACACAAAATAGAAGCCGTTGCCGCGTGGCGACAGACAGGAATAAGCTACCTCACCAGAATCTTTGCATTCTTTCCAGAGGCACTGACGATGTAGATTCCTGACGGCACTTCCAGACTCATGCTGTCCGAGCCGCATACAGAACCGTATATCACACGGCCTGATACGTCTGCTACCGTCAAATATGATCCGGAACATCCCGAGATAATCATCATGTCCTCTACAGCCCTGACTGACAGGCCGCCAGACCCTTCAACCATCAGGCCGACACCAGCCATGCCGCTCAGCGAGACGTTGTCGAGCATAAGGAGCTCGTCGTAGGCGCTTGTGTATCCGTCGAAACCGATGCGGATATTGTTGCTTCCGTTGAATTGCGACAGGTCGACTGAACAAGCCTTCCAATTCCTGTCAGCACCGGTAAACGAATAATCTTCGTCATTCGTGAGATAAACGAACTCGCCGTCGTCAGCGCTCACGCATACACGCAGAAGAGCAGGATGTGTATGCGAGACATTTTCGGAATAGAGTGCAAGAAGCACATGGAAACGCGAGTTCGGGATAAGAACTCGCGTTAGCAGGCCATCGAACGCGCCCACGACCGTTTGAACAACCAAAGAAACGGTTAATAACGCGTAGTTCCTGCAAACCCATCGGAAGCCGACTGCGCCGGGGACGCGGATTATGCGCGAACGGGAATTATTTTGTAACTTCGCGCCATGATTAAGCGATTCCCCGTTTTTGCCGCCGCTATGGCCGCCATAGCCTGCGCCTTCCCCCAGTCGATCCAACGGGAAGGCAACGGCCGTCAACTCCAGCAAATGACGCCTCAGAAACAAGAGGAAAAACCTGAGAAACAAGGAAGTGCGTGGACTCTCGACCCTACGCTCGGCACACACATACCTTCGACAATCGACACGTTGACATACAACTATCAACGCCAGACAATCCCTTCGATGATTTCTGACGCCTATGCCTCGCAAGGCAACCTCGGAGGCGAAGGAATCAACATGATTTTCTTCGAAAGGCCGGTAACGAGCAAATTCCTGTTCGACGACGCCATCACACCATGGATACAGACCATCGGAAAGCAGAAGTTCTACAACGTATATGTGCCGACCACCCTCCTTTCTTACAACTTCGGAGGCAGCAAACAGAACGCGCAGAACCGTCTGCGAGGCATATTCGCCGGAAACGTCAACCGACGCATAGGGATAGGCGCGCACATCGACTACCTGCATTCAAAAGGCTGTTATGAAAACCAGGCCGCCAAGAACTTCAACTTCGGTCTCTCTTTCTATTACCTCGGCGACCGGTATGAGGGACAGGCATTCTTCAACCATTTCAACACCACTATAAAGGCCAACGGAGGAATCACCGACGACCTCTACATCCTTGATCCGGCCCAGCTCCAGGGAGGCGACGACAAAATAGAGGCGAAGAGCATCCCGACGAGGCTTTCGGCTGCCCAAAACCGCCTCAACGGATCGCAGTTCTATATGAACCACGCCTACAAGATAGGATTCTGGGAAGACGAGCAGGTCAACGACACGCTCACCAGAAAGAAGTATGTCCCTGTAACCAAAATCATTTACTCTATGGACTTCAAGTCGGGACATCACGAGTTCAAGAACCGGAACGGCGAGCAGGGACGGGAATTCTGGCCGGAAGCATACTTCAACGCCGACCGCACAGACGACAACACGCGCTACTGGACACTCTCCAACACCGTCGGAATCTCTATGGTAGAGGGCTTCAGGAAATGGGCAAAGTTCGCGATCGCGGCATATGCCACATACGAACACCGCCACTATGAGCAGGCGGATCCGGAAAAATACATAGCAAGCGAGAGCGAACACGAGCTGACGCCTCTGCCCGAAGGTTTGTTCCCGCCAGTGGCAAAGTCCCACCTGATATGGGTGGGAGGACGCATCAGCAAGCAGAAAGGCACCGCCATAAGATACAACGCCGACGCCAAATTCGGCCTTTTAGGCGCGGTAACAGGCGACATCGACATCAACGGCGACATATCCACGCGCTTCCGCATGCTCGGAGACACGGTGAGCATACGGGCATACGGCTGGTTCAAGAACTCGGCTACCACTTATCTGCTGCAGAAATACATATCAAACCATTTCATCTGGAACAACAGTTTCGGAAAGACGCGCTCTTTCCGTGTCGGAGGAGAACTCGTGATTCCATGGACAAAGACAAAGCTCCGCGCCGGAGTGGAAAACCTTCAGAACTACGTCTACTTCGATGAATCTTCAAAACCTGCGCAATACGGCGGAAACGTGCAGGTGTTCTCTGCCACGCTCGACCAAAAGCTGCGCTTCGGCATCTGGAACTGGAACAACACGATCACATACCAGACTTCGTCCAATTCCGACGTGATACCGCTCCCGGCCTTGAGCATCTACAGCAACATGTTCCTGCATTTCCGGGCTTTCCGAGTGCTTGACCTTCAGATCGGAATAGACTGCGACTGGTACTCGCGTTACTACGGCCTTCAGCTACAACCGGCCACAATGACGTTCCACACACAGAAAGATGTCAAGGTAGGCAACTATGCCTTCTGCAACGCATACGTAACGGCACGCCTCTACAAAGTGCGGTTCTATGTCCTCTGGAGCCACGTCAACCAAGGACTGTTCTCGAAAGACTACTTCTCTATGCCGCATTATCCGGTCAACCCGCGACGGCTGATGCTTGGTGTCTCGGTCGATTTCGCCGACTGACTGCATAACAAATCCATGCCGCAGCCCGTTTAAAGACCATGAAACGAAAACTGAAGATCAACCTTCTCCTGCAGATAGTCATAGCCATCGGACTCGGCATCGGTTGCGGATACGTGGTCCCCGAATGGCTCGGACGGCTCTTCGCCACTTTCAATGCCGTCTTCAGCCAATTGCTCGGCTTCCTCATCCCGCTCATCATCCTCGGCTTCGTGGCTTCGGCCATAGCCGACATCGGACGCAGCGCAGGCAAGATGCTCGTGGCGACCGCTGCCATCGCCTATGTCGCCACCGTATGCTCCGGACTCCTGAGCTTCGCTGTCGGCGACACCGTTTTCCCGCATCTCATCACACCGAAGGCGCTTTCCTCCGGGATTCCCGGCGGCGGCGACCTCACGCCGTTCTTCACAATAGAGATTCCGCCGCTGATGTCCGTCATGACCGCACTCGTGCTCGCGTTCCTGCTCGGAATCTGCATGGCTTCTCTGAAAGGCGACACGCTACGCCGGTGCTTCAGTGAATTCCGCGAAGTGGTGGAGATGTCCATCCGCAACGCCATAATCCCTCTCTTGCCGCTCTATATATTCGGCATCTTCCTCAACATGACATGGTCGGGGCAGGTGGCCACCGTCCTGGGAGCGTTCGCAAAAATAATCCTTGTCATCTTCGCGCTCCACATATTCCTTCTCATAGCACAATACTGCACCGCCGCCCTCTTCGTGCGCCGCAATCCGTTCAGGCTGCTCCTGACGATGCTCCCGGCCTACTTCACCGCGCTCGGCACACAGTCGTCGGCCGCCACGATTCCCGTAACGCTGCGTCAGGCAATGAAGATGGGAGTGAGCGAAGACGTGGCAGGGTTCGTCGTGCCGCTCTGCGCCACGATACACATGTCCGGAAGCACAATGAAGATAGTATGCTGCGCCATAGCCCTGATGCTGATGCAGGGGCTTCCGTTCGACCTGCCGATGTTCGCAGGGTTCATCTGCATGCTCGGCATATCGATCATCGCAGCCCCCGGCGTACCAGGAGGAGCCATCATGGCCTCGCTCGGCATCCTCGCCTCGATGCTCGGATTCTCAGAGACAGACCAGGCACTGATGATTGCGCTCTACATAGCCATGGATTCTTTCGGCACCGCCTGCAACGTAACAGGCGACGGCTTCATCGCCCTCATCGTAGACCGCATCTTCCGACCCAAGGCCAAAGACGCCGTTACAGTCTCCTGAACATGCGTCCCGCAAAACCGTCCCACCTACAGACGGTGCATTCTTCTCAAACGGCGCCTTATCGCGCCCGATTCATTCGACGGATTATGCCAGAACAGCAATCACCGCGCATTATGACAGCTAAAAACTTTTTGGGAGACGTTTTTTTGCTAACTTTGCGGCTGACAACCGATGATGAAACAAAAGCGGCCAACGAAGTCCTGCCGTTTAAATACGACATCAAGCTTCAACCCAAAGGACTTCAGACCAATGTTTTTTTGATATGAAAGCAATCTACAACTTCAGAGCCTGGGCCGCTGTTGCAATAGCATGCACGGCGATGTCCATAGACAATCACGTGAATGCGGAAGTTCATACGGCCAACGACAAGAACGGAGTGCCGGGACTTAAGGTTACACTCAACGACGCCCGCATTCGCCGTAGCGGAAAAGAGATAGTATTCTACCCCGTATTTCAGGCCACTGGGACTAAAAGAATCGGGAACGTATGCATCGACAACGACCGATATGTATGGATCGACGATGAAGAGCCTATCAGCACATATATGCACGGTCTCCAATTCGATGTGCCCGACGACGGCGACCCCCTTTCGAAACTCGTGGAAATCAACAATGTGCCATTGAATGCGAAAGTCTTCAAGAAAATCAAGATCGTAGGCCGCGCTCCGGATTCAGAAAAGTCAAACCCAGGAAACTATTACGGGGATTTCGACTACACTTTCACAAACATACCCATACCGCAGTTCCACGAGGTTGCGGCAGACAAGGCGAACAACAAGCCCGGCGGGATGTTCACCGACACCGATATAACGCTCGGCATAGCAGGCACAGAAAGAGACGGCAACGACCTGAAGGTAACGTTCACGCTTACCAACACCGGCAAATCCGACAAAAACGTAACAAGCGAGGATGGATATGCCACCACCACGGAGGGAGACCGTCTTGCCACTTCAGTAAGAATCCCGGAAACGCTGCTCTCCGGCGAGACAGTAAAAGGCATCCTGTACGTAGCCGGCGGAGTCAACGAAGACCTCAGCTCCATAAGACACAAATTCCGGGTTCTTGAAAAGGGACTCCAATGGAATCCTGAACTGATACTCCGCTGAATTCATACACTTCATAAAACCCACCGAAAATGAAACACGCAATCTTAGCATCGATGGCAATAGCCGCTTCCGCATTCTGCTGCAATGCCCAAAGCCTATACGTAAGCTCGATGAAAGGCAACGTCAATCTACGCACGGCACCGTCCACTACGGCGGCAAAGGCCGGGACTCTTTCAAAAGCCGAACTCCTTCCTTGCCTTGAAGAACTCGACGGATGGTACAAGGTAGACATCAACGGCAAAGAGGCTTACGTATCCCAGTCTGTGGCAACGACATGCGATGCCGTAATCCCGAAAGAGATGTTCAAGAAAACCCTCACCTCCAACGAGCCTCTCGACAAGATACGTTTCCAGGGATCAATCAACATCGAACCCGTCGGCCCGGCACACGCGCTTATAAATGTGAACTGGATGCGTATGAATCTGCCGGCAGAAGACACATATTACCTTGCAGAAATCAAAGACGGCAGGATAGTAGCCACTCACGAAGGCGTAACATACGTGGATTCCTCCGAACCGCTCTCTGAGATAAAGGAAAAACTTAGCCAGCTTGACAGTCCGATTCCGGTAGGATTCGACGAATTCAACAACACCATCTTCTTCAAAGGAACTGAATACTCGGAATTCGAATAGCACGAATGCCCCAAGAATCAGAGGCTGTTTCTGACGAAAGCATGAAGCACGGATATGGTTTTGCCATGTCCGTGCTTTTTTGTAATTTTGCCGCTAATTTGTGTCTGGCTTCCTGCGCTATCACCGCGCAGGCAAAGCCGAAAGAAAAAACTATACCTTATGGAATGGCTCATTGACTTGCTTTCGCCCAACAACCTTTCGTTGGCAAGCACGATTCTTCTTTATTCGTTCGTCATATTTGCCGGAATATACCTCGGCAAGATAAAGATCTTCGGCGTTTCGCTCGGCGTTACGTTCGTGCTTTTCGTAGGTATCCTGATGGGACATCTTGGCTACGCGGTGGAGGGCAACACGCTCCATTTCCTGCGTGAATTCGGGCTTATACTCTTCATCTTCTCCATCGGCATGCAGGTAGGCCCCGGCTTCTTCTCGTCGTTCAAGGAAGGGGGCGTCAGGCTCAACGTGCTCGCGCTCGTCGGAGTGTGCATGAGCGTGGTCATCACCCTTGCCATATATTGGCTTCAGGGGGGCAGCGAAGGAGCCACCTCTCTGTCGCAGCTCGTGGGAATCATGAGCGGTGCGGTAACCAACACTCCGGGACTCGGCGCGGCACAACAGACTGTGCTTCAGGTGGATGCCGCTGGATACGACATCAGCCAACAGATGTCGATGGGCTATGCCGCCGCCTATCCTTTAGGCGTGGTGGGCATAATCATCGTCATGATTGTCATAAAGAAAGTGTTCAAAATCAACGTGGAAAAGGAGATTCGGGAAATCGAGGAGGAAAAGGACGACTCCCAGCTCAAGCCGCACGTGGTTACGTTCCGCCTCACAAACGACCTGATTTCCGGCCTCTCCATACGCAAACTGCATACGATCATCAACTGCAACTTCGTGATTTCGCGCATAGAGAAGCCCGACGGCAAAGTGAAGATTCCGACAAGCGACGACGTGCTTGAGATGGGCGACCTTCTGCTGATCGTATGCTCCGTGCAGGACGAGGAAACGTTCCATCGCTTCATCGGCCCCGTGGAGGAGAAGAAATGGGAGATGGTGCAAGGCCCTGTGGTAAGCCGCCGCATTCTCGTGACCAAGACGGAATACAACGGAGTGAAGCTCGGCGCACTGCGTCTTCGTATGGGCTACAAGCTCAACGTAACACGCGTGAACCGCGCCGGAGTGGATCTCCTCGCAACCGCAAGCCTGCGCCTACAGATGGGCGACCGGCTCACCGTGGTGGGCAAGCTCGAAGACATCGACCGCCTTGCCGACCGACTGGGCAACTCAATGAAGCGACTCAACGAACCCAACCTGATAACCATGTTCATCGGCATCTTCCTCGGCATTCTCGTAGGAAGCATACCTCTCCAGTTCCCCGGAATGTCCGTCCCCATGAAGCTCGGACTCGCTGGAGGCCCGCTCGTGGTGGCAATCCTTCTTTCCGCCTACGGCCCGAAGATACATCTGGTTACGTATACCAACTCATCGGCCAATCTTCTTCTGCGCGAGATAGGCATCTGCCTCTTCCTCGCTTCGGTGGGAATCGCCGCCGGAAAGGATTTCGTGGCTACAGTCTTCAACCTGCGCGGCGCGCTATGGGTAGGCTACGGATTCATAATCACCGTCATACCGTTGCTCGTCATAGGAATCGTGGCGCGTTGGAAATACAAGACAAACTACCTGACCATCATGGGTCTTATGAGCGGCGGCTACACTGACCCGCCGGCACTGGCCTACGGCAACAAGATTGCCAACAACGATCAGCCTGCCGTGGCCTATTCCACCGTCTATCCGCTGACGATGTTCATGCGCGTCATAGTCGCCCAAGTGATGATCCTCTGCTTCCTGTAAAACCGACAACCTACCGACAACAGAACATCCCCATAAGAATGCCGACTTATAATGTTCGAGATTTCTAAACAATCTTTTTAACCTTTCGTTTATGACTAAGCTGATGTCCGATACAGCTGCATCTGTAATCATACCAGCCGCAAACAGGGATGCCCACATTGGAAGTGTCTTCAACCACGTGTTCAAGGTGATGTTCCAAACCGAACAGACTGAAATCACCGACGGAAGATTTATCGAATGGGACTTCAAAGATTGCAGATTCCTGCATCCTTTCTACTTGGCTGCATTACTGCATTATCTGTACTGAAAACACAATATGGAAAGACAATCAGATGCACAAATTTGCAGACAGCAATAAAGTCATATTTTGACATTGTATTCTTCGGCACTCCTTTGGTGATAGACTCCACAAACAACAGGGATTCGCTTTGGGATAAATACGAAGAGAAAACCTACCTGCCAATATGCGTTTTTAATCCAAAAGACAAATCTTCGACAAACGCACAACAATTAATACAAGAAACCGTAAAACGACAAATAGGCAACAACAACCCGGTACATAGAATATTGTCTTTCCTGTTGGGAGAGCTGATTGACAACATAACAGACCACTCCCATAGCGAAAACGGATTCTTGTTCTGCCAACGCATACCTAAGGAAAATATGCTCTATGTGTTTATATGCGACACAGGACATTCCATATATTCCTCTTATGCGACCGATGACAGATACGTAGAAATCCTCACTACTGCGGAATCGTCAGCCTTGAAACTCGCATTAAGTGGAAAATCAACAAAAAACCGTCCTGAAAACGAAAACAGAGGCTACGGAATATCAAAATCAAGAGAAATTATAATAAACGGTCTTGGAGGAGAGTTTTTTATATTGTCTGGAGGTGCGTTTTTCCGGCATGACATAAACGGAGAGACTTTAGTCGACCTGCCTGAATCAATCAGATGGAACGGGACTGTAGTACTTTTAAAAATACCTACAATAATTCCAAAAGACTTCGATATTTACAATCACATTAGCTGAAATTATGGATATTATAAACATTGCTTCATACATAGGCAAAGACATAAGAACCCGAAGTTTCTTCAGACATGACATCGAAGAGCTTATCAAAAACAAAGAAAGTGTTACGTTGGATTTTTCCGAAGTAACATTCATATCTCGCTCAGTAGCCGATGAATTGTATAATGTGCTTGAGGATTACCCTGATATACAGGTTTGCAATATGGAAAAAGATGTCAAAATGATGTATTCCATCGTAGAACGAGGCCGGAAACAGCCCCGGCATTATGAGACCAACAATATCGAAATCGTCAAACTCAACACATTGGACGAAATGGATAAATTCTTTTCTTCATTATGACATTCTGAACAATATGTCGCAGTAAACCACTAATACAGCGTGGTTTACTGCCACTCCTTTCGCCTTAACTGACAGAATCACCAAGAATATGTCAATCCATATATGATTGGTTTTTTAACGCACAAAGATACATAAGATTTCACAGGCCGCACTGTTTTACACATCCAATCCTATAAGACGACTCTATCTGCATTTTTTGAAGCCTACGCATACGATGAATGCCATAAAAAACTGAAGCGGGAGGGAACTTTTCCGGAGAATCGGCTACCAACTGAGAAAAAGACCTCCAATGGGAAAAGACAGCAACACATACGACAGGCTTTATGCCGACCTCATCAAACGTCACGAGAAAGTAATCTTCAGCGTATGCTTCTTCTATGCCTCGTCTTCCGTGCCTTTCGACGACCTGAAGCAAGAAGTGTTCATATCGCTCTACAAGGGCTTCAAGTCGTTCCGCAAGGAATGCCGCGAATCGACATGGGTATACCGCGTATGCATCAACACATGCCTGTATTCGCTTAAACGGTTCTCCCCGAAAATAAAGCAGTCATCCATCGACTCAATCGCGCATATTGCCGAGCGTACCGATTCCGAACACACAGAACGGATTGAATGGCTCTACAACAGAATCTCGCGCCTCAATCCGTTGGAAAAAGCCCTCATCCTGATGTGGCTCGACGAACTGACATATGATGAAATAGCCTCAAATATGGGCTTGCCGCGAAACACTGTGGCTTCAAAGCTCCACCGCATAAAAGACAAGCTTTCAAACCTCAAATAAACAGAATAATATGGAACTCAACGAATTCAAATCAGCATGGGAAGCCGTGGATAAACGGCTCGCCGAAATATCCGAACAGAACGCGGAAAACCTGCGCCTTACCGTCCTGTCAAAGAAAAGCGACATAAAAACGAGAATTCTCAATCGCTCATACATCAGTTGCGCATTGACGGCGATATGCCTGATTCTTCTGGCCACATCAAAGCTCTGGGCGCCGGCGCATTTCCCCGTTGACTGGCAGATAGCCTTCTGCTCCTTGATAGCGGTCGGAGCGGCTATGGAAATGCTGTTGACAAAGCGCATAAAAGGCATTGACCTCTACAGCCAGTCCAATGCCGACACTGTAAAAACCGTGATAGGCATAAAAAAGCACTACAGGAATATGGAACTGGCATTCAGCATAGCCGCAATAATGCTTTTCATTTGGTTGTCATTCTCTGCATTCAACGCATTAGACGCCATTATGCTCTGGACTTTCATCGCAATCGGCTTCACTGCCGAATATTTCTGGTTCAGACACTCCATGGCCGACTACAACGACCTCCTCGACTGGTGCAAAGAATAAAGCAACAGAACACTAACCATCTGTCTTGTCAAGGTGCTTAAATCATTATGGCTTAAGCACCTTTTTTCATTTTTAACACTTAATATTTTCATTTCTCGGAAAAATTCCCTAATATTGCACTCGCTCTTGGACTATCCACTCTGTCCCAAGACTTACCAAAGCCAAAAGACTGATGGAAAAACTTAAGGAATTGCTCAACAGGGAATGCGACAGGACTATGAGCAGCGAAGAATGGGATGCCCTTTTCAAGCTGTCCACCCAAATAGTCTTGAAAAAGGGAGACGTGCTGATAAACCCCGGAGACATAGAGCCGGATGTGTATATCGTCAAAGAAGGCATCATCAGAGGAGTCGATTTCAACGGCGACCAGGAACGGACTTTTTGTTTCGGACTCCCCGGCACTGTGTTCAACTCCCGTTTCTCGTTTTATCGGAAACTTCCATCCTATTACCAGATTGAAGCCTGCTGCCGCAGCGTGGTGCTCAGGATTCCGCGCGAAGACTACATTGCCATGACAGACGAATGCCATTCATTCGCGGTATGGGCCCTCCATTACGCATGGTACGAACAGTTCCTTGAGGAAGACAGGGAGTCCACAGTCCATAACGGCAATGCCAAAGAACGCTACATCCATATGCTTAAAACGAGGCCAGCCATAGCCAACGGTGTCTCTCAGCGTATTCTCGCCTCCTATCTGGGCATAACGCCCGAATACCTTTCACGGGTGAAAGCAAGCATCCTGAAAGAAAACACAAAACTCAAAACCACCGACGACTGACCAAGAAACATCGCAGATAAAACAATCATCGGGGACGCTTTCTTAAACTATGTCAACACTCGTTCCTTGTTCCCGTCCTAACTTTGCAACCGGATTAATGTTCGTGATCAGCGATATTCAATGACCTGAGTGCTATCCGGACGTTTTATCATTTTCCGCCAAAAAACAGCCTTGACATTGACAATCAACGGCAGAAAGGCAAGAACCACATCTGTATGAATAGACATGACAGATTCCCATTTCATCAATTATCAAATCACCAATGAAGGAAAAAGATATGAAAAAACTATCCTTATTGTTAGGCAGCCTCATCACAGGGCCGATGATCGCCTTGGCAGTGCCGGCAATGCCCGGACTGACCAAGCTTGTCCAGCCAGACGGCAGCGTGGTCGAAGCCACAATCAAAGGCGACGAACATTTCCACTATTACGAGACAGCAGCCGGAGAAATACTGTTGCGCGACAATTGCGGAACCCTGCGCCCGGCAACAATCACAGCCACAGGTTCGCTCGAAGCCAAAGGCACAATAACAGGCATGGCCACCCCGCCGCAGGAACGCAAGGCAATCCTCGAGGCCGTGGCCAGCAAGCACCAGAAAGCCGCCGAGGCGGCACGTGTGGCACCCAACGTGATAAAGCAAAAGTTCCCAACCACCGGCACTGTAACCGGGCTAATCCTTCTTGTGGAATACCAGGACGTGAAGCTTACCCCTCAGGCAACCAAAGAGCATTACGAACAGAAATGCAATCAGGCCGGATATTCAAGCGAGGCCACCCACGGCAGCGTGCTTGACTACTTCACATCGCAGAGCAACGGCAAGTTCACACCGCGTTTCGACGTGTTCGGCCCGATTACGCTTCCGCGAGAAAGGGCGTATTACGGCACGGGAGACAACGGACTGGTCAATCAGTTCCGGGATGCCTGCCTTGCAGCCGACGAGATGGGTCTCGACTTCTCGAAATACGACATCAACGAAGACGGCTTCATCGACTTCCTGTTCGTAGTGTTTGCCGGACACGGGGAAGCACAGGGCGGCCCTTACGAATCGGTGTGGCCGGCGATGATAGACCTCTCCAACTACGTCTTCGACTACTTCGACGGACTCAACCTCGGAGTGGCCGCATGCTCCTGCGAACTGAAGGGCGCCTCGGGCACCGATATGGACGGCATAGGCACCATATGCCACGAGTTCAGCCACATACTCGGCCTTGCCGACATTTACGACACTTCCAACCAAGGCGGACACGGAATGTGCCATTACGACATCATGGACATCGGCACCTATAATGACAATCTCGTTACACCGTCAGGCTACACGGCCATGGACAAGTTCACTCTCGGATGGCTTGACCCCATAGTGCTCGACAGCCCACGGGAAGACGTGGTGCTACGCCCGTTTGACGAGACGCATGACGCCGCATTCATAGTCAACCCATCCAATCCGGACGAGTACTACACTCTCGAAAACCGTCAGCAGCAGGGATGGGACAAAGGCATACCGGGACACGGACTCGTGGTGTCATACTGCCATTACGACAAAGGGCTATGGAACCGCAACACGGTAAACGCAGTGGCGGCGGGCTATGAACACGTTCGCATCGTCGCCGCCGACAACGTATGGATGAATTCCGTCACCGACGAAGCCGGAGACCCCTTCCCCGGAACAATGGGCAAAACATCGTTCTCAGCATCCACCAAGCCCGCAGCCGTATGGCGGTCATCGGGATCGCAGGTTCCGGTGGAATGGGCAATATCAAACATCCGAGAGTCGTCAGACGGAACCATCACATTCGACTTTGCAAGCACTTCCGGCATAGACGCCATTGAGGACAGCGACACAGGAGTCATCGTAAACGGCAACTCGATCATTGCCCCTGAAGGCTCCAGGGTCTACGACATCTCAGGGCGCATCATGGATGCCGAAACGCTTCCGGCAGGGATTTACATAGTGAATACGCCCAAAGGAACTGTCAAAACACGCATCTGAAAATCATCAAAATAAAAACCTACAGTTATGAAAAAGCCTCATCTACTTACGTTATTGCTGACGTTTGTGGGGATATTCACGACACAGGCAACAAGCGTCGCAATCGACGTAGACAAGGCCAGCAACGTGATAGTCCAGACAAGCTCCGGCTACGGACAGACACTCTCCCTTGAAGACGGAATGAACAGGTTTGACCTCGACGAACAGAACGACATTCCACTCCTGATTTCGGCTGCACAGGGCGCAGAAATAGTCGAAGTCACCAAAAACGGCACAGAAACCGTGTCAAAAAGCGGCGACGGCAACTACAGAGTCGGCTTCTCCGGCCCGACTATGATAAAGATCACGACCAACGGCTCAGGTTCCGGAGGCGGAGAAATATCCAAAGACATCACAATGGACTTCTTCGCTTCGGGCGAAGGCGTAACCGGAAAGCCTTTCAAGGTATATTACCAGAAAGATTCAGAATGGGTGGCACCAGAGACCGGTTCCATGAACTACTGCATCATTCCCGAAAAGGCAAACGTGAAAATCGTTCCAGACAAGGCTTTTGAGATAAGCGGATGCTCTGTCCCGGGATCAAGCGTACAGCTCAACGGGACAATACAGGAAGACGGCTCATACACGTTCGTCAACAACGTCCCTGACTATTACAGGGTACAGGTCGACATGAAACTCAAGGCATCTGCAATCAGATTCTCAATCACCGTTGACTATTCGGCCAACGTGGACTGTTATCTCGAGAACCAGCGTGAAGGAGCATGGGAGCTTCTTACCGTGTACGACAACATGAAGAATGAATTCACAATCGATGCCTCGCAGAATCCGCTTGAGTTCATCCCCGCCGAAGATGCGGAGATAATCCAAGTGCTCAAAAACGGAGTTGTGCAGAGTCCGATAGGCTGGGGAGGCTCCAACGGATGGATCTTTGAGGCGGAAAACGGCGACGAGTTCACATTGGCCACCAAGGGAAGCCCCACAGACATCGTCATCGAGGCTCCTGAAGGACAGGCATCTCTCGAAGGATATTTCTTCAAAAGAGCCGACGGCACACAGGTAACGCTTACGGGCGGACGCGCCACATATTCAGGACATCTCGGAGAGATGATATACGTCTCGGGACGTCCCGGAACGACCCTCACATACGTGGTAGGGACCAACGGCGGCATCACCAATATGCTCGACAACATGAGAGTGGTGAAAGGCTCCGACGGCTCCAACCCTGCCGCATACCAGATTTTCGGCAAACGCGACATAAACGGGATAGTAATATCGGTCGATGATGCCAAGCGCGTGAGCGTGGTGCAGGAAGGCGGCCGAGGCGACGCTCTCGTGCTTGACAACGGAGCCAACAAGTTCTCGGTGTCAGAAATAAAGAACGCACTTGCAGTCTCCGCAACCGAAGGCAACCAGATTGTGTCTGTAACCGTGAACGGCAACGGAGTCCAGGTCAGCCCCAACGGCTATTATATGGTAACAGCCGAGGAAGGCGGCTACATTGAAGTGGAATCGCGCAAAAGCCCCGTTGACGCCGTCCTTTCGTTCAGCTTCAACGAAGGTGCCGACATCACCTGGCTTCAGGCCACGTCTGAGGGCTATCCTGTGGAACTCTCCAACCCGATGACTGTTAAGAGCTACACCAAACTTGTCATCTCAGCCTCCGACGGCTACGTGCTCGAAGAAGTTTCAACCGAAACGCCTGGTGTGTCCGTGCTGCGGATTGACGGACAGAACCAATACGAGGTGTACGTTTCTTCCGCCGACGTAACCAATGCCGACATTGACGTCAAGATGAGGGAAATGCAGGCTTCCGAAGGCAATTCAATAGTTGTGGCCAACGGAGACGCACTGCTCGTCCGCTTCTGGGAAATGTCGGAAAAAGACGGCATGCCGAGCGAGACCTTCGTGAAAGCGCTTGAAAACAACCGCGTCAACGAAGTCAAGACCGGCAACTGGATACAGGTTTACTGCAAGGACACCCAGAGCGAGTTCAAATACGTCAGAGTAAACGGCAACGATGCCGACCTCGTGCGCAACGACGAAGGACTGGCACGCACAGCATGGGTGGAAGTAACCGGCCGCACTGTGATCGAGACGCTCGTGGCGACACCCTGCCAGGCCACGACAAATCCCACATACGACGATACCAAGCACATCATATCAGGAAACGTGTACATTGAAATCGACGGCGAACGATACACAAACGTCTTCGTGGAGGCAGGGCAGACAGTCAAACTGGTCGCCGAACCCGAGACAGGATATGTGTTCGACCATTTCGAGAAATTCCTGCCATTGACGATGGCCTCCGACGGCATAGCACTGAAAGGAGACACGTACACATTCACAGAAGCTGATGCGGCCGAAAACTTCATCCTGTTCAAAGGCGTGTTCAAAGAGGACGGAAATGCGAAAGTATACGCGCTCCGAGGCTCCACCGCATGGCTTCTGGACGAGAACGGCGTACCGGTACAGGAAAGCTCCGAAGCATTGGGCAACGTGGGATTCTTGCTTGCCGACGGCACCGTCACAAGGGAGACGACCGCAGTGGAAGGCCAGACCGTACATCTTGAAATCATAGTGTTCGACGAAGAGACGGTGGCCAACTATGAAGTGGCAGGCTTCTCCCTGATGAGAGGATTCCCTGACGCAATCATTCCCACCGACTACGTGGTCAAGGGCGATGACGCCGACGACGAAGGAGTGATATGGATCAACGGGCTCATGCGCCACAAAAACGTAAGCGTGGGAGAGGCCTTCGTCGGTGAGGGATTCGGCTATGACGCATCGACGATGACCGTATCTGCATCAGGCCCTGTGAAAGTCTTCGATTCCTGCGGACAACTGATGCTCGCATCCGAAGAAAGCCAGGTATCGGTGGCACACCTGCAGAAAGGCTTGTATGTTGCCGTCAGCGGCAACAGAAGCATCAAATTCGTGAAATAAACACAAATCGGCACAAGGAGGCTGAGGCCGATGGCTTCAGTCTTCCTTAAACAAACAACCTTCAACAATGAATAAAAAAACCATTGCCGCATTACTGCTCGCATGCACCGCGGCATCATCAGGCTACGCGGAAGCCGCAGAACAAGACAACCGCCCCTTCTACGGATTCTTCCTGTCCAATCCGGGAGGATACACCAACGCAGACGAAACCCAATACGGATTCTCAAGACAGACGTTTGCCAATGCCGGTGCAAACGAGCTGCTGTATCCTCTTTCCGATGGAATAGGCCTATACGCGGCCACTGCAGTCGATGGCATATACTACGCCACCCCCTACCTGTTCGAGTCCTCGATGTCGATGCCAACACCGCGTCCGATGTTCTCCTACAACATATACACCGGACAAGTGAAGGAAATAGGCCCCTGGTCCGACCAGTCCACCGACCTCAAGCCTTCCGACATGACCTACGACCGCAAGAACGACCGGATTCTGGCCGCCTGCTTCGGTTCGAAAGAAGGTGCCGGAATATATGAGCTTGACAGGGAGACAGGTGCCATGACCCTGATACGCAAAAACGACAACGGAGGAGGCGTGATAGCAGCCGACGCTTTCGGAAGAGTCTTCACTATCAACCATAACGGAGAGCTCATCCAGATCGACATGACCAAAGACAATTCCTCAAAGGTCTTATACAAACTGCCGTATTCCTATCTTTCGGCCAACCAATCGCTCGAGTTCGACCTTACCAACGGCAAACTCTACTGGGCATCATGCACCCTTGAGAATCCGCGTCAGGACGGGGGACGGGGAACATATATGGTGGAAATCACTCTTCCTAACATAGCCCCCAACACAGACTATTCGGCCGAGATGCAGGGATACGGCAACAAAGAGACAGGAGAAATCGGATACAGCTCACGTTTCCTCGGAATGTACATCCCGCACGCCACAGGAGGATTCGATGCTCCGGGATTCGCCACAGACACAAAGTCCACTTCAAGCGCAGACGGTGATTTCTGCACTATAGAGTTCAGGATTCCCGCAACCACCTTCGGAGGAGCTGCGCTCGCTTCCGTTGACGGTTACGACATTTACCGCGACGGTGAAAAGATCCACACGGAAAAGAAGACAATGCCTGCCGGAGAAAGCGTGAAATACGAAGACAAGTCAATTCCTGCCAAAGGCAAAGAATACCGCTACGACATAATCTGTTACAGCAACACGACAGGCGACGGGCCTAAATCCCCTGTTTTCGCATACGTCGGCTTCGACGCGCCTGAGGCCGTAGGCGGAGCTACGGTAAAGGTCAGCGACGACTTCCTTTCCACCACCGTCTCATGGACTGCCCCCGCAGCCGGACAGCATGGCGGCACGTTCGACCCCTCTATGACCACATACGACATAGTGCGTCTGCCAGACAACGTGAAAGTCGCGGAAAACATCAAGGAATGCACCGTAAACGACAACCTACGCCGTCTGCTGCGCTACTCCTACAAAATCACCGCTAAAAACGCATACGGAGAATCACACACCCAGACCGCAGAGTTCGTCGCAGGCACACCGGTGGCTGAGTTCCCGGTGGAAGAGAATTTCGAGAATCCCGCAGCGATGGCCCTCAAATGGACTTCGGTGGACAACAACAAAGACGGCATGACATGGATCTACGGCACCACTCTCGGACAAAGCGTGTTCGGAGACTACGAGATGACCGCAGAATACATAATATCGCCTACATCCGTAGACGCATACACCAAGGATGCGGACGACTGGATCATATCTCCCCCGATAAAATTCGAGGCCGGCAAGAAATACAGCGTAACCTTCGAAATCCGTTCGCTCACCCCCGAAACCCTCAATGTCTACGTAGGGCCTAAAAACACCGTGGAAGGAATGAGCAAAATCAACTCTTTTGGACTCAACGAGCCGCAGTATACCGCAGACGAAGAAGGCCGTATGCTTTTCCAGAAATACAACACGCTCCTTCCCGACGAGATTGCCGGCACCACGGCCTGCGTGGCAGTGCAGCTCGCCACTCCTCTCAGCGAACAGCTATACAGCTACATCCAGCTCGGCAGAATACTGATTGACGAAGGTCTGGCAGGTGTCGATGCCGTGGAGGCGGACAAGAATTCCTTCAGCATCCTCAACGGCAGTCTGACAGTCGGCGGAGAATTCTCCAAAGCCTCTATATACAGCCTTAACGGAATGAAGGTGATGGACATCCGCAATGCCTCCACTTCGCTCAATGGAATGAAAGGCATCTACATCCTCGTAATCGACGGGAAAAGCCACAAAATCGTGGTAAGATAACAAGTCGGCAATTCCGACGGAAGGATCCGGCACAATACTCAAGGCTGTGTCAAATAGGCGCAGCCTATTTTTCATAATCTGTTGTAGAATGGAAAACCCAGGCTCGGATGACCCCTTAGGCCAAGGTTGAATTGACCCCTGA
>ERZ777011.297-NODE-297-length-80739-cov-13.008217_pt1 | contig 80739 bp, 66 predicted proteins | sample MGYA00374964_ERZ777011 | MGnify/ENA primary metagenome ERZ777011 (study PRJEB29310, sample SAMD00008975) | mouse gut metagenome | study: EMG produced TPA metagenomics assembly of the Metagenome analysis of fecal microbiota from mouse which was promoted... | reverse complement strand
CACGACCTTCGGAACCACAATCCGACGCTCTAACCAACTGAGCTAATCTCACCATGTTGCTTTTGCGGTGCAAAGTTATGGCTTATTTTTTTAATATGCAAATTTTTTTTCGATTATTTTTCCGGTCTTCCGCAAATATTACGGTTTTATGAGTTTATACGAATTTAAATAATTAGCAGTTTGGTATAATTATTATTCCAATACGGAACTTTTCGGCAATATAGGCTATAATATTGGATACTTTAAGCACTGTGCATTTGCACAAAACCATTATCAATATTAATTTTGCAGTGAAGCAGGCACATATGTCGCTTTTTGAAAAAACAAATTTCGGCCACATGTGTTTTTATTTTACATCTCGGAATATTATGTCCGTAATAAATCCGGATGACAAAGATTTTACGCAATCTTAACCGTTTCGACTATATGGGATTAAAACGTTTATACTTCGCTCTCGTTGCATGCGCCGCAGCTGCCGGCGCGTGCGCCCAGGATTTGCCTCAGGGCGTGGTGTCGCTCGACTCGTGCAGGGCCATGGCATTGGTCAACAACAAGCAGCTGATGATGAGCCGCCAAGGCATCAAAAAAGCTGAATATCAAAACCGCGAGGCTTTCGCGGCCTACCTTCCCGCCCTCGACTTTGCCGGAGGATACATGTATAACCAAAAGGACATATCCATTTTCTCGTCCGACCAGATGCTTCCCACCAAGACTTTCAACCTCGAGACAAAGAGCTATGAATTCAATCTGGTGAAGAATCCCATGACCGGCGAGCCAATAAAGGGGCCCGATGGCCAATATATCCCCGAAACCGTGGCTCTTATCCCGAAAGAAGCCATGACTTACGACATCCATAATGTTTTCTTCGGAGCCGTCACTCTCACACAACCTATATTTATGGGCGGCAAGATTGTGGCGATGAACAAAATCACGAAATATGCCGAGGAACTCGCCCGGCAGATGCACGACAGCGAGGCCGAAAATGTAATCTACGCCGTAGATGCCGCCTACTGGCAAGTGGTGTCGCTCAAAGCAAAGCATAAACTCGCCGTGAGCTATGTCGACCTGCTCGACTCGCTCGACCGCAACGTGGGGCTGATGCTCGAACAGGGCGTGGCGACGCGCGCCGACAAACTTAGCGTCGACGTGAAACTCAACGCCGCCCGTGTCGACCTCGTAAAGGTTGAAAACGGACTGTCGCTCTCGCGCATGGCCCTGGCCCAGGTGTGCGGACTGCCCGTGCACACGGTGTTTACCCTCGAAGACGAAGACCTCGACGACATATCGTCGGCCGAAGCACCGGCCGAAAACTACGACATGGAGCAGGTCTACGCCCTGCGCCCCGACCTGCGGGCCCTTGGCCTCGGCGTCGACATAGCGGGCCAGCAGAAGCGCGTGGCCATGTCCACGATGCTCCCCAACGTGGCCCTGGTCGGCTCTTATTCTTTTTCCAACCCCAACATGTTCAACGGGTTCTCCAAAAAATTCAACGGAGCTTTCTCCGTGGGCGCCATGGTCACCATCCCGCTTTGGCACTGGGGCGGAAACTACAACAAATACAAGGCCGCGGAGGCCGACGAGACTATCATGCGCCTCAAACTTGAAGACGCAAAAGAGCTTGTCGACCTGCAAGTGAGCCAGGCGTCCTACCGCTCACGCGAGGCCGTGAAAACATATCTGATGACTGAATCCAACCTCGAAAGCGCCAACGAGAACATGCGCACGGCCACAATAGGCTTCCGCGAAGGAGTGGCCACCGCCGACAATGTGATGGAGGCGCAGACCGCCTGGCTGAAAGCCAACTCCGAGCGCATCGACGCCATGATCGACGTGCATCTGTGCGACACCTACCTCTCGAAAGTGCTTGGCCGCCTGAGATATTGAACACCACTATTATTCTGAAAATTAAAATAAAATCCAAATCTATGGAACTAAATAAAGAACAGCAAAGCGAAAACCGCTCTTTGATGACGGTTATGGGAATCGTGGTACTCGCCGTGATCGCAATTGCCATCATAGGCTTCGTGTTCATGAACAAGCCGCCGGAAATAATCGAAGGCCAGGCCGAGGGCACAACCGTAAGAATATCGGGCAAGCTCCCCGGACGCGTCATGGAATTTTATGTCCGCGAAGGCGACACCGTTGCGCCCGGCGACACCCTCGTGCGCATCCACTCCGCCGTGGTAGAGGCTCAGCTCACCGAGGCCGAGGCCATGCAGACTGTGGCCCGCGCCCAAGACCGCAAAATCGACGCCGGCACCCGCTCGCAAATAGTGCAGGCCGCCGCCGACATGCTCGCGCAGGCCCGAGCCGCCGAGTCAATAGCCCAAAAGACCTACCAGCGTATGCAGAACCTGTATTCGCAAGGCGTGATTTCAGAGCAAAAACGCGATGAGGCCAAAGCCGCCTACGATGCCGCCGTGGCCGCCCGCGGCGCTGCCCAAAGCCAACTCTCCCTTGCCCGCGCAGGCGCCCAGAAAGAAGACAAACAGTCGGCAGCAGCCATGGTCGAGGCAGCAGGAGGCGGCGTAAGCCAGGTGCAGGCCCTCCTCGCCGACAGCTACCTCACCGCCCCTGCCGCCGGCACCATCGACCAGATATATCCCGAACCGGGCGAACTCGTTGCCACAGGCGCGCCCATCATGAATCTGCTCAAAGCCGACGACCGCTGGATCACATTCAACGTCCGCGAGGAGCTTCTGCCCGAGCTCACCATGGGCAAGACCATATCCGTTATGGTTCCCGCCCTTGGCAAGAAAGACATCGACGTAAGCATCTACTACATCCGCGACATGGGCTCCTACGCCACATGGCAGGCAACAAAATCTACCGGCGACTGGGACAGCCGCACATTCCAGATCAAGGCCCGTCCCACCGAGAAAATTCCCGACCTTCGCCCGGGCATGACCGTAGTTTATAAAAAATAAGAAAAAACAAATCGACTTAATTCGATATAAATCGAAATATATCGATTTAAATCGATCGACCTAAATCGACCTAAATCGACCTAAATCGAAATTAACCCCCAAGCAACCATGTTGAAGGACAGCATATTACGTGAAATCCGCCGAATGACGCGCTACCCCGTGTATTTGGTTATGATGATCGTCGTGCCCATCGGCTGCGCCTTGTTCTTCATCTCCCTGATGCACGAAGGACTGCCGCTGAAAGTGCCCACCGCCATCGTCGACCTCGACCACTCCTCCATGTCGCGCCAGATCACACGCTCGCTCTCGGCCATGGAACTCGTCGAGATTGCCGACAAGGAAGAAAGCTATTCAAAAGCCCTCGCGGCAGTGCGCCGGGGCGACATCTTCGGCTTCTTCGTCATCCCCGAAAATTTCGAAAAAGACGCACTCGGCGGGCGCACCCCCACTCTCGACTATTACACCAACATGACCTTCTTTGTGCCCGGCACGCTATCGTTCAAGGGCTTCAAGACCATGGCCGTAACCACATCGGGAGGCGTCGTCAAAGAAACCCTCACGTCGGTAGGGCTCTCCGACGGCACTATCGGCGCGCTCATCCAGCCCGTCAACATCTCCAACCACCCCATAGGCAACCCCTGGCTCAATTACACATATTACCTCACGCCTTCGTTCTCGTTTGCAGCTCTGGCGCTCATAATCATGCTGATGACGATTTTCACCATCACCATTGAGATAAAGCGCGGCACCTCGACCGACTGGATAGCAACCGCACGGGGCAATATCTACGGAGCTCTCGCCGGCAAACTCATCCCGCAGTCGGCAGTGTTCTGCGCCGTAGCCCTCGCTATCGACGCCATCCTGTTCGGCTTCATGCACTTCCCCATGAACGGGTCCATGGCCGCGATAGCCATCGCCACAGTGCTGTTTGTCATAGCCACGCAAAGCCTCGGGCTGCTCATCACCTGCGCGCTCCCCAACCCGCGCCTGGCCCTGAGCATAGCCTCGCTTGTGGGCATCCTCACATTCTCCTTCGCCGGATTCTCTTTCCCCGTCGAAAAAATGTACGGCGCAATCGGCATTTTCTCCTACATCGTGCCCGTGCGCTACTGGTTCCTCATCTATATCAACCAGGCCCTCAACGGCTTCGACGTTTACTATGTGCGATTCTGCTTCGCCGCGCTGCTCATATTCCCGCTAATAGGCTGGGTGCTGGCTCCTCGCCTGCGCCGTGCATGCCTCAAACCCGTTTACGTGCCATGAAATCGCCACTCAAACATATCTCCGACTGGTTCCTCGCCCTGGCCCGTGTTTTCCGGCGCGAATTCGCCATCGTAATTTCCGATGCCGGCGCGCTCCTGTTCTTCATCGGCCTGCCGCTGGCCTACCCTATCGTCTACACTTTGATTTATAACCCCGAGGTGGTGAACAAAGTGGCGGTGGCCGTTGTCGACGACAGCCGCACGCCCCGCTCGCGCCAGCTCGTGCGCCAGGCCTCGGCCACCCCGCAGGTCGAAATCTACGACTATGCCCCCAACCTCGCCGACGCCAAAGCCATGATGGCCTCGCACGACGTATACGCAATATTGCACATCCCCTCCGACTTCGACAAAAAAATCAACCGTGGCGAGCAGGCACAGGCCACCCTGTTCTGCGACATGTCGCTGCTGCTGCGCTATCGCTCGCTGCTCTCGGCCATGACCTCGTTGCAGCTCAAACTGGCCCAGGACATCACCGTAGAGCGGGTATCCATAGCCGGAGCATCGTCGATGGCATCATCGTCGATGCCCGTCAACTCCGAAAGCCACTTCTTGGGCGACACCCAGCAAGGATTCGCCTCCTTTGTAATCCCCGGCATCGTAGTGCTCATCCTCCAGCAGAGCATGATTCTCGGCGTGGCCCTCCTTGGCGCCACAGCCCGCGAACGCCGCCGGCGCAACGGCGGAGTCGACCCCCGCGAAATAGCCGGCGCCCCCGTGTCGGCACAAATATGGGGCAAGGCCCTGTGCTTTGTCACACTCTACGCACCCCTCACGCTCTACATCCTCCACATCGTGCCCGAGATGTTTAACCTGCCGCATTACGGCTCGCCGGCCGACTACCTCCTGTTCATCTTCCCCCTCTTGCTCTCGTCGGCCTTCCTCGGCCAGACCACCGTGATACTCTGCCGCGAACGCGAATACACATTCCTCGTCGTAGTGTTCACATCGGTGATATTCCTTTTCCTGTCGGGCCTCACATGGCCGCGCTACGCCATGAGCCCGCTATGGACCTGGATCGGCAACCTCGTGCCCGCCACCTGGGGCGTCGAAGGCTTCATCCGCATCAACTCCAACGCAGCCACCCTCGCCGAATCGGCGCGCCCCTACACAGCCCTCTGGATTCTTACGGCAGCCTATTGCGTCACGGCCTACATGGTCACACGCCACCTCGTCAAATCAGGCAAATAATGCACCCCGGAAAAAACGTATCCGCCGCCATCGAAAAATTTCGGCAAAATGGCGGTGGATTCAAAATAAATGACTACCTTTGCGGTGGAAAATAAAATAAATCCAATAAATCAACATATCACTCAATCAAACGATTATGAAGATAGAAAAAATCATCGGTCGTGAGGTGCTCGATTCACGCGGCAACCCCACTGTTGAAGTAGACGTAATCCTCGAATCCGGCGCTTTCGGCCGCGCTTCCGTTCCCTCCGGCGCATCTACCGGCGTTAACGAAGCCCTCGAGCTCCGCGACGGCGACAAAGCCCGCTACATGGGCAAAGGCGTACTCAAAGCAGTAGCCAATGTCAACGACGTAATCGCTCCCGCCCTCGTTGGCATGAGCGCTCTCGACCAGATTGCCATCGACGAAAAAATGCTCGCTCTCGACGGCACCCCCACCAAATCGAACCTCGGCGCAAACGCCATCCTCGGCGTTTCCCTCGCTGTGGCAAAAGCCGCTGCCGACTACCTCGACCTTCCCCTCTACAAATACATCGGTGGCTGCAACACCTACGCTCTCCCCGTGCCCATGATGAACATCATCAACGGCGGCGCTCACTCCGATGCACCCATCTGCTTCCAGGAATTCATGATTCGTCCTATCGGCGCAACCTCCTTCCACGAAGGCATCCGCATGGGCACAGAAGTGTTCCACAACCTCAAAAAAGTCCTCAAAGCACGTAACCTCAGCACAGCAGTAGGCGACGAAGGCGGTTTCGCTCCCGCTCTCGACGGCACCGAAGACGCCCTCAACGTGATCATGCAGGCTATCGAAGCAGCAGGCTACGTTCCCGGCAAAGACGTTACTATCGGCCTCGACTGCGCTTCTTCCGAATTCTACGAAGACGGCAAATACCACTACTCTCACCTCAACAACGGCGCTCCCAAAGAAGCCAACGGTGCTGTTTACACTTCCGAGCAGCAAGCCGAATTCCTCAAAGGCCTCGTTGAAAAATACCCCATCGACTCCATCGAAGACGGTATGGCCGAAAACGACTGGGCAGGCTGGAAAGTCCTCACCGACCTCATCGGCGACCGTTGCCAGCTCGTTGGCGACGACCTCTTCGTCACCAACGTGAAATACCTCCAGCGCGGTATCGACGAAGGATGCGCCAACTCCATCCTCGTGAAAGTGAACCAGATCGGCTCGCTCACCGAAACTCTCCGCGCCGTTGAGCTCGCTCAGCGTCACGGCTACACCGCCGTCATCTCCCACCGCTCCGGTGAGACCGAAGACGCCACTATCGCCGACATCGCCGTTGCCACCAACGCCGGCCAAATCAAAACCGGTTCCGCTTCCCGCTCCGACCGTATGGCCAAATACAACCAGCTCCTCCGCATCGAAGAGCAACTCGGCGCTGCCGCTTGCTACGGCTACGGCAACAAGACCAAACGCAAATAATCATCGCGCTCAGCGCTCAACACAAGGAGGCATCACCCGATGCCTCCTTTTTTTATTTACCCACACCCCTCCCGCCCCGGGCCTCGGGCCATTCGTCCTCCCGTAAGCCGCGCCCCTCCCTCTCCTCCCTCTCCTCCCTCTCCTCCCGCCACCGTGCCCCGCGTTTCAACGCGGCGGCCTCCCCATCCCTCCCTATTTTTTTTGCAAAATTTAAGATATTATGCTAAATTTGCAAAATCATGAAAGCAATCAAAAATACTTTACTCGCAATAGCCGCGGCAGCCTCCGCCATCTGCGCCAACGCCGCCGACAACGGCCTCGTGCGCTGGCCCAACGAAGCCGCCGACACCGTCCGCCTCAACACCATGCTCGTCGAGGCCTCCACGCTGCGCCCCGCCCGCCCCGGAGAATATGTGGCATGGTTCGGCGAAAAATTCCTCGACACCCCCTACAAAGCCCACACCCTCGAGCACGCGCCCGAGCAACTCACCGTAAACCTCGACTCGCTCGACTGCACCACATTCGTCGAGACAGCCATCGCCCTGGCCATCACCGCGCAAGAACGCCGCTGGTCGTGGCGCGACTTCATCTACAACCTCCGCCGCATCCGCTACCGCCAAGGCTCCGTCGACGGTTACGCCTCGCGCCTCCACTACATCTGCGACTGGGCCCTCGACAACACCGCGCGCGGCAACTTCTCCGAAGTCACAAACCGCTTCCCGAAGGTGAACTATACAGTAAAAACAATATCATTCATGAGCGAGAACGCCGACAAATATCCCGCGTTGGCCGACTCCGCCACTCTCGCCAACATTAAAAATGTTGAAATCGGCTACCGCAACCATCGCTACCCCTTCATTAAAACTATCGACACCGCCGAAAAAAATACCAAGGCCGAATTCCGCCAAGGCGACATAGTGGCATTCACATCCACCCTCAAAAATCTCGACGTGACGCACATGGGCATAATCGTCGTCCGCGACGGCACACCATATGTGATGCACGCCTCCCTCTCTGCCGGGAAAGTTCTCATATCCGAGACTCCTCTCGACAAATTCCTCAAACGCAACCGCTCATTTACCGGAGTGCGCGTTTTCCGCCTCACCGAATAAAAATTCCGGACCAATGGATATACAATACCTGAAAAAAAATCTCCTCTCGCGCCAGCCCGACGCCGAATGTGAAGACACGCTCGTCGCCCTGGTCACATCCGCCGATGCCACTCCTTCGGTCAAAGAGGCGCGCGATTTTTTCGTCGACGGATTCTCAGCCCGGTTCCTCGACAACATAGCCCGCAACATCTGCCGCCTCGAAAGAGCCGACATCCTCGGCGAATACTACGAATTTATATCCGCCGACGGCGGCGCCACGCCTACACCTTATTATAAGGTGTCGCTTTACAAACGCAAAAACGACTCGCGCCTCGACACTTACGTGGCCCGAATCACCGCCCGCCACTTCACCGACGCGCAAAAAAAACACACCCGATACCTGTCCTCGCACACGCCATTCGACTCTTTTCGCACCGAAATAAACGCCGACGACGATTTTTCCAAAGATGAGGTGACAGATAATTCATGGTTTGCTCTCTTGATTGCAGACGAAGATTTTTCTTTCTTCTCTGCAAACAACATTGAAACTATCACAAAACTTAACATCGCCCTCTCACAGCTCGACGACCGCGACCGTCTCGTGATTCAACTCGTGGAACTCAACGACGTGCCCCTTATCGAGGCTTTCGACGAACTCCTGCCCTACATGTCTTTCAAAAAACCCGTCGAAACACTCACCCGTAAAGACAGACAGGATGCCGTATCCCGATTGAACAACCGCGCTCTCGATCGTCTTGCAAAAAAAATAAACGCGCTATTATGAGAAAATATCTTATCACCGACGCCGAACTCGAAGCATATGCCGAAGGCTCGCTCCCGACCGAAGAAAAAATAGAGCTCGAACGCCGCGCCCTGCGCACCGGCCAGGCCGACCTCCTGCTCAACACCGTCCTCGCCCACAACGCTTGCTTCGACGACGACCTCGACGACCTTATCGGCGACATACCTGCCGACGCGCCCGCGGTGAGACTCGCAATACCCCTGCGCATGGCCCGCAAAATCTCCGCCGCTGCCGCCTGCGTGGCCCCCGCCGCCTCCAAGCCTAAAAAGAATTAACACATCAGGAACATTTATCGCGGAGCGCTTTGCCACAGGCAAAGAACCCTCCGGCTTGTGAAAAAAAAGAATTAACACACTTTAACATCTCTCCCCGGAGGATTTTCCCACCCCTCCCCTCTATATGTCAAAACAACAAAATTCATTACAGCAATGACAAACAACAACACTCTCCAGGCAACTGTCGAAATCCTCCGCGCCAACATCGAAGCCATCAACGCTATCCGCGCCACCGCACAAGACATGCCCATGGCCGAAGCCGCTCAAATCCTCCTCATCGAACGATACAACCTCTCCCAACCCGAAGCTCAGGAAATCGTAGAGCAACTCACCGCCGGTCTCGAAGACTATGACACCCAGCGCGTTGCCGCCGAAACCTCCGACGACTTCATCCGCGAGCGCATCGCCGACGCCACACAGTCGCTCTCGCCCGCCGACCGCACCACTGCCCTCGCCCGCATGCTCGCCGCCCTCGAGCTCACCACCAACAAAGACGCCTCGCAAGCCGAAATCGACGCCATCGTGGCCGCCAACGCCGCGCTCTCCGACGACGAACTCATCGACGCCATCACCGAAGCATACCAGGGCCTCAACGTCGAATCCATCCTCGGCGAAGTAGTAAACGAATCGCTCGACACCGAAATGGTGCGCAAAATTGCCGACACCGTCGCCCTCCGCGACCCCGAATTCCGTCTCGCCGCTGCCCTCCAGCTCTACATCGCACAGCGCGAAGGCTCCTTCAACATCGCCGACGAGGCCGAAACCCCGCGTATCGACCCCACCACCCTCGGCGCAATGGCCGGCGCAGGCATCGACGCTTATGTTGCCGCTGTCGACCTCCACGAAGGACGCATCGACCTCAATAAATGGCAGACCATAATGAAATGGATTCTCGGCGGATTGCTCACTGCGGCAATGTACCTCTTCGTAATCGTGGCGCTCGCCTACTCCGTAGGCACCCTTGCCGTTACCGTATGGCTCGCCTTAGGCTCGGGCCTCGTGGTCTACGTCCTCACATTGCTTGCCACACTCCTGCTCATGTCGTGGCTCTCACCCAAAATGTTCGAAGGCTGCAACTGGATTCTCTCCAAACTCTCGCCCGTCTACGACAAATCCATCGTGAAAATCACCGAATGGTTCAACATCCTCAAAGAAAAAATAGCACGTTGGGCAGAGGCTTCCAAAAACTGGGTAGCCACCAAGACAGCTGCCACGCCGGCGCAAACACAAGCCGCGCCCATACCCGTGACCGCTACCGCTACAACCACCGCCTCTGAAAACACCAACACCACTCTCGCTTAAACAATAATCATAGGAATTATAGGAATCATAGGCGGCCTATGATTCCTATTTTATACTTTACCCCATATCCTTTCTTCCGTGGACCCAATCTCAATAGGAGCAATAATAGTGTTAGGCCTCTCCATCGTCGGTTCGTATGTCTATCAAAAATGCCGGGCCGAGCAACGCAAGACTGCCGAAATCGAGGCTCTGTCGCAAGCCCTCGAACGCTACGCCTCGCAGGTCGCCCTCGAACAAGTCGACCGCCCGATAGTCGAAGCCGTGCGCCGTGAGCTTGCCTCATCATGCTCCCCGCGCCTCGAAGAAAAGGTCAAAGACATGGACCTGGCAGCCCGGCGCGAATTCTTCGCAGGAATTGTCCGCAACGTGGCCCGCGCAATGCAGGTCGACATCAAAAGCCTTTCGTTCGGCGACCTCGACGCCGGCCATATAGGCCGCTGCCGCAACGAAGGCTTCGACATCCACCTCACCATCACCGACGCCGTGATCATGGCCGACCCGCGCCGAGCCGTCTACACTATATGCCACGAGCTGCGGCATGCACAGCAATTCACATCGTTCACCGACGACCGCTGGGGATTCTCCGACCGCCGCAAGGCCCAATGGCTTTCAGAATATGTCGGCACGGCTTCGGCTCATGCCTCCGAATCCGAAGCCATGTTCCGAGCCTACCGCTGCCAGATGATCGAACTCGACGCCAACAATTTCGCCTCCGCCGTAACAAAAAACATAATATGACAATTCCCGACAAATACATAAAAAATGCTGACCGGGCCACACGTTCAGCCATAGCCGACCGGCTGCGGCGTTGCCTCCCTCCCGTCAAAGCCGACATTGCCGCATGGAGCAAAAACGGCATAATACCGGCCCGAAGCCTCGAATTCGACATCGACGGCGCCGTAGCGTCAATATCCGTCGCCGACCTCGTCGGCACCTACGGATTCGAGCCAATTCTCGCTTTCATATATTTCGACGACCTCGTCGTGGCAAACCTCGACACCGACAAACGCGCCCTCATCACCCTGCTCGAAGCCATCCCCGCCCACGGCGCGCGCCACACCCTCGGCCTCGAAGTCACCCCTGCCATGCTCGACACCATCCGCACCTCCAACCCCTCCCTCTGGCAAGAATACCTCCGCCTCCAATCAGAAAACTAACCCTCCCGATTGTTATAATATAAAATTTGTATTTTCATCCGAAATTACATATCTTTGTATCAAAACAAAAAGAATGGCAAATGACAGAATATTATCGACAGACAACGAAAAAACAGATGGAATCAGTGACCTATTGGAAAAAGCATCCGATGTCGCTCGAAGAGTGCTTGGCTCAATTCAAACGATTGCGGGAACAACGAATTGCAAGGGAGTCCAAATCCACGAATTAAAAAAATATGCTACCAGCAATGGATATTGGATAGCGGATATTGATAAATTAGGCATCTACTCCGACCGAGGTTCAGAAAACGAAGTATATATTTCTCTCGACGGAAGAAATGTTTTGAAACTTAACGATTTCCGATATTCCGATGACAATCTTAATGCTTTTTTCTGCCGAATAAAGATTCATAATGCATTATTCCCCGGATGCGCTTATACCTTGATAGGATTTGCCGAAAACAAAAACAAGAAAATTTGTGCCGTTTTATCACAACCTTTTATTCACGCCGACAGAGAGGCTTCTACCGAAGAAATAGCAGGAGCATTAGCATTAATGGGTTTTATGCCTTGTGGCAACGGCGAATACTTCACAAATGGAGATATTGATATATTCGATGCGCTTCCGAACAATGTGTTACACGGTATCGACGGACAGTTTTACTTCATTGATACCATTTTATTTAAATCCGACATTTCAAATCTAACTCTATATAAAAGCCTTTCACCTCGATTTTATAATCCATGAATTCCGGGAAATACCTCTCAACTCGCCTCGGGCGCGTAAACGAAGATATAAAAAAAGCATATGTCGCCGGCCGGCGTATCGTGATACTCGTTACTGCCGAGCCCGATTTTGTCGACTCTCTCATCGCCCTCAACTCCATATTTCCGTCTTCGTGCAAGGTGAAGGACAAATATGGCACCACTCGCTCGTTTATCGGCGTTCGCCATGTCTTCACCCCCGCGTTCATCCCCGCCGAACCGCAAAACGCCCCCGTGGAATCGCCGCAACTCATTGTCTGGCAAGGCGACAAGCTCCCGGCCGAAAGCCTGCGGAATTATGTATTCCATTGCTCGGCTTCTTCTTTCGCCGGCACCGACCTCGACAGCCGCGCGCGCGGCGGCTCATCGCCTTTCGACGCCCTGGCCGCATCGCTGCTGCTCATCGTTATGCCGGAGGCCCCTTCCGAAATTCCGCCGGAAGTGGTGCCGTACACACAGACCGTGACTGTGCCCATGCTCGGCAAAGAGGAGTTCGGCGAACTTGTTTCCCGCTCCCTCGCGCAAATCGAGGGCGTCGCACTCGCCACCACCCCCGAAGGCTTCGACACCATTGCCGACACCGAATACCTCACCCGCCTCTACCGCACAATGTTCGGCATGGGCGCACGCCAGGTATTATCGACGCTGGCCTACCACCGCACACGCCTCGGAAAGGTCTACTTCAACACTGCCGACGAGGCCGGCCTGCGCACTTTCGAGTCGCTTCTCGCCGATATACGCCGCGACGCCGCCGGCATCCTCTCGCAGTCGAGCGCCCTCACGCTCATCGACACCACAAACGCCCCCGTACCGGCCGGCCTCGAAGAAATCAACCGTTGGCTCGCGCAAAACCGCACGCGCGTCAAAAACGCCCGCCGCTTCGAGCCTTATGTCATGCTTCCGCCAAACGGCATAATCCTATCCGGCATTCCCGGTTCGGGCAAGTCGATGATGGCCAAATACATAGGCTATACCCTCGACGTCAACCTCATACGGCTCGACCTCGGCTCGGCACTCGGAAAATACGTCGGCGACTCGGAAAAGGCCGTGTCGCTCGCCCTCAAACTCGCCGAAGACCTCGCCCCGTGCGTCCTGTGGGTCGACGAGATGGAAAAAGCCTTCACCGGCGGCCATGAAGTCACTACCCGCATTATCGGCAAGTTCCTCACATGGATGCAGGAAAAGGCCGAACGCGGCATTTCTTGCTTCCTATTCGCCACAGCCAACGATATTTCCAAGATGCCGCCCGAACTGTTCCGCTCGGGCCGCTTCGACGAGAAATTCTACACCTTCATGCCTTCGGCATCCGAAGCCGCCGCCATTTTCCGCGCCACCGTCGAGCGTCAATGCTCCATCCGCCGCAAGGCATCGCCCGACAATGTGCACCTCGCGCCGCTTTTCGACCTCTCAACCCTCACCGCCGACGCCTTTATCCGCGAGATTCTTTGCTCGCCGGCAAGCATCCGACGCGAAATAGAGCCTACACAGCTCGACGTGGCGCGCGACAACAAATTCTATATCGGCGCCGACATAGCGCATATGGTGGAAAAAGCCAAACTCATCTACCTCAACCGCCAATACCCCGTCGACAGCCCCTCGGCCGTGTTCCGCACCGACCTGTTCTTCGAGGCCCTGCGTGCCGCTGCATCTGAAATGCGCTCCTACGGCGAGACAAACCTCGGCCAGATTGCCGAATGTTACGCCATGCTTGCATCGCAAAATTTCATACCCGCCTCGGGCGCCAACCTCATGCCCTTTGCCGGATACGATGCCGTCCGCTACCAGATGCAACGCCGCCGCCAGCAGGCCGACCCCACCGTCACGCCCGCTCTCTACGCCCTCCGCGACGAAAGCGCGCATCTCGCCGACAAATGCCTCTACGACCGCCAGCTTTACCTCGCCGTGCGCAACACCATCAACCGCTCGGCCGATTCTATCCTTTCAAAATTGCAACGATGAAACTCCAAGGCGTTATAATACTCCGCATCACCGACCTAATCCGGTTTTTCGATCTCAACGAGTTCTGGCAACACCGCGACGCGTTCCTCCGGCTGCTCGCCGACCCTACCCGCTCGCCATTGTTTTTCGACACCGACCGCCAGCGGATGCTCTACGGACGCATCGTCGCTTTCTGGCTCAACGGCAAGCTGCGCCCCATGGGCATATCGCTCGACTCGGCCAGGCTCACTCTCTACGACAATAATTTCCCCACCGCCATCCCCCTCGGCCAACTGGCCCGACATGTCGGTAAAGCCGAGGCTCTCCTGTCGAAAACCGACCTCATCGGCCTCACCGCCCTCTATCTCATGCTCGGAGCCGACAGCACGGCCTCGGAAATCACTCCCGACTACGAAGGCTTCGCCGCCATGCGCTCCGGCAAAATTGCCGGCGACTTCATCGTCATTTCTTCCGACACCGAGTTCCCTGCCGCCGGATTCGCCCCCGAGCCGCCTTTCTCTCTAAAATATATCGCCAACCTCAACGTGCCGGCGCCCCTCACCGTAAGATGCGGAGCCTCGGCGGCAACCGTCGACCGCGGCCAATGCCTCACTGCCGTATTCTCCGGCGAACACTGCGTGGCCCTGCTCCCACGCCACGTCTCCGACCCCATCCTGCGCATCGACGCCGAACTCCGCGCCAACCCCCACACCCGCCGGGCCGACGCCATTGTCCACGATGCGTCGACACAAAAACGCGTAATCCCCGGCGTTACATCGCTGTGGATCGAGGCCGGCCACGGCATAGCATACACCTCTGTCGACGCCGCCCCCGTCTTCCCCGCCAACGCCACAGCTTGCCGATGGCGCATATCCGACTATATGGAATCGCACCCCGACAGAAAAATTATTGCCGTCCTCTCGAACGAACCGCAGAATTACATCCTCTATACAGCAGAACATATAAGCCACTGACATGGAAACTCCCGCTCTCCGCGACCTTTTCGAACAAGCCGTCGCAAAAAAATATCCTTCGGCCGCCGACGCTTCCCGCGCCGTCGCCGCCCTCGAGGAGGCTATCCGCCGGCAAATCATCGAAGGCGTCGGCCAAGGCACCGACTCGGCGCGATTCACCGCCGCTAACCGCCGCGCACTCGACTCCCTGCTCTCGCTCTGGCGTCCGCGCATCTCCTGGACCGTGACCCACTCGCTTGTAAAACAGTCAATACGGCCCGACGACCCCTTTGAATACTACCGCTCGGAATACACCCTCTCGATTGTCACACCGCTTGAAAAAATCATAGCCGACAGCGCCGATGTAGTAAAAAATGCCGTCTTCGTAGGCCTCGACCCCCTTCTGCGAAAAGGCCGCGACGCAAAAGCCATACTCATCGACTTGCAGACACGTCTTGCCAACATATTCGCCGCCGACACCCCCGCCGACCGTCGCCGTGCGATCATCAACCTCATTGAGCGCAACTTCAACGTAAAAATCATTGCCGTCGACAGCGAGGATTCCGAATATTTCGACGACTACATCTTCGATTTCACACCCGGCAAACCCGGCATAGGCGTCGTCACCACCGTCCCCGCCATCCTCTCGGCCGACGGCCGCGACTCCCTCATCTGCCGCGGCACCTGCGCCATAGGAACACTTATCGCGGAGCGCTTTGCCACAGGCAAAGAACCCTCCGGCTTGTGATAAAAAGACAAAAAAAAAATCCCCATGATCTTCGACTCCCTCGACATCAAGGCACACAACCGCCTCAACAGCCGTCTTTCCGACGACCCACGCGTGAGCATGGCCTACCGTCCCATGTTCCGCGACATCGTCGCCACATTCCGTGTGCCCCGGCAATACAAGACAGCCACCTCCACGGCAAAACAATCCATAAGCCCCTCGGCCACAGCCATAATCACACTGCTCATTATCGCCGCCGTGTTCATCGTCCTCATGTTCGCCATGCCCGACATTCAGCTCTGGTTCGCCCTCGGCCTTACCCTTACGGCCTTTGTGGCCGGAAAAATATCCGGACGCGTGCGCGTCACCGAAACCGTCACAATGGTCCCCGACCCCAACGAGCAGGCAATAGCCGCCGCCGAAGACGCCTTCTACAACGCCCTCTCGCCGCTCATCGACATGACACGCTCCGACGTCTACCACCGCGAGGCCCTGCGCTGGCTTCAGGCACAATACTCCGACTCCGACTCGGTGCGCTTCCGCTCGTCGGCCGAAAGCCTCCTCAAAGGCTTCAACTGCCGCTTCGTCGAATACTCCGACGCCGATGCCGACGCCTTCGAAATCTCCACCTCAAACATCCCCGAAGTCCGCACCACCCGCCACGCCGTCATAGGCCCCGACAACGCCATCCTCGTCCCCGGCCATGCCGTCTTCCCCCAAAGCTAAAAGAAACAGCCACCGTGCCCTGCGTTTCAACGCAAGCACAAAAAAGCATTATCCACCCAGCCACCGTGCCCCGCGTTTCAACGCGGGGATATATAGTATAAGATGGAAAAAGAATATATCGTAGGCCTCGACCTCGGCCACGGCGAAACCGCCGCATGGATCATGCCCGTGTTCCGTTCCGCCGACACCGCAATTCCCGACGGACACTCCGCCCGCCTCCGCCGCACCAACGACATAGCCGGCCGTGTGCGCCACACCGTGATATACAAAAGCGCCGACGGCTCCTTCGGCCTTCTTCCCAAGCCGCCGGCAAAAATTCTCACCAACCTCAAAAAACACATTTCAAGCCCCGAATTTAACGCCGAGGCTTTCGAGGCATATATCCGTCAGGTCGTAGAGCAACTCCTTCTGCACAATCCCGAACTGAAAGCGGAAAACGGCTCCACCAATTTCTACATCTGCATGGCCTGCCCCACCCGTTGGTCCGACGACGAACGCACCGAATACCTTGCCTTCTTCAACCGCGCCATAGCGCCCCTCGGATTCTCGTTCGACTGGATTATCAACGAATCCGACGCCGCCTTCTTCACCCACGCCGACCTTTCGGGCACTCCCGGCAAGACCGTCCTCGTCATCGACTACGGCTCGAGTACCATCGACTACACCGTGCTCCGCGACGGACGAAAAATATCCGACGACGCCTGGTCAAACGAGCAACTCGGCGCCTCCATGATCGAACGCACCATCCTCCAGCACTACCGACGCACGGCCGACGATGAGTTCGACCGCATCCTCACCGGCACACAAATCGTGCTCCAGCGCAACAATTGCTCCTTCATCGCGCCCCTCCCCTGGATACAATACGAAATACGGAAAATAAAAGAACGCAACTACACCGAAGGCCAGAACCATTTCCGCCTCGAATACCATCTTAGCGTGGCTTCCGGCATAGACATAAACGAATTTTCCGCCTTCCGCTTCAACTTCGAAGGCCCACTCAACGATATCATAGCAAAATACCGCGACGAGGTAAAAGCCGACTTCCGCCGCCTCCGCGACAACATAGCCGCCAAAACCGACAGCCCCCGCGTCGACCGCATCATCCTCTCAGGCGGCGCCTGCATCATGCAGTGGGTGCGCGAAGACGTAAAAGAAATTTTCGGCGACCCCGCCAATCCCGCAGCTTTGGAGATACACGACGACGACGCTCCCCAGTTTGTCGTGGCCCACGGCATAGCCAAATATTTCTACGCCCAGCAAAAAGCCCTACACCTGCTCATCTCCAAGATAAGCTCCATCGACTTCGCCGCACTCTACCGCCAAGCCGACGAAGCCGCCACAGTCCGCGCCACCGAAGATTTCTCACAAGCCGTAGTCGACGCAATCCGCGACATCCCCGGATGCACCGCCGCCACCATGCGCGAGCGGTTTATCGAAATGATGCGCTCCATGAACCCCGACAACGCCGCCTACGTGCGCCTGTTCACCGACGAATTCTTCCGCTCGCTCACAACCCATGTGCGCGATGCCGTTCGCGAATCCGTCAAAGAGACATTCGGCGTCGACCTGCCGCTCGACGACTTCTCCCTGCCGCGCTTCGCCCTCCCCATCACACGCTGGGACGACGACAGCCTCAGCCCCGGAGGCGGCATCTACGAAAAAATCAGCTCCGCGCTCATCGCGTCGAAAAGCTCGTTCGCCTTCATCTTCAAATGGGACAATCCCCGCGCCGACGCCGAACGCGACGAAATGGCACGCTACGTGCGCACACGCCTCATCTCCGACATGCGCACCATCGACTTCTCCTACGGTTTCGACATCGACGCCCTCGCCGACAGCCAGCTTGCCGAGATAAAACGCATCGCCGCCGACCTTTTCTACCGCCACCAGCTCTTCCGCACCACCTTCTAATGAATGACAAATGACGAATTATTAACGACAAATGACAAATGACGAATTAATACCCCAATGGCATTAATTCGTCATTTGTCATTTGTCATTTGTAATTAATTCACCCTTATCTTCGCCACCAGCTTGCGGAAAGGATGCGGGGCTATGGCCGGGGCGTGGCCGTCCTCGGGGAATACAATGCAAAACTCGCCGGGGCGCACACTGGCGTAGAAACGCGGGCGGTCGTCGGAAAAAGCACGGTCGAGCGTCGCGTCATACGCCACCGAAAAATGCTCAATCTCCTCCAGAGGCTTCCAGCCTACCTCCTCCACGGCGTCGAGCGGCACATGTATGTCGATATAGCGGCGATGCACTTCGAGCACCTGCTCCTCGCGCGTCGTCCCTTCCGGCTCGTCAAGGTTGATAAACACCCTCTCGCCGTCGAGCGCGATGCGTCCCGCCGGCATATGGCTGAAATCGGTCCGCCCGATAAAGTCGAACACCATCTTAAAAGCCGGGTGCATCCCCGCCACGCGCTCCCACCTGTTTAGCTTGTCAATTATCATATCACTTACATTATTAAATTACAGCGACGCCAGTGCGTCCGCAAAAAAACGTTTAGCCTGTCAAACTAATTATTTGCAAATAAAGCACTATTTTTTGCGACGGCAAAACAAAAACGATAAAAATTTGCTATCACGACAAAATAGATACATCAGCATGGGCATAAATTTTACTTACATTTTGCTATAATAGTATGGTGGAAAAATTATCTGAAATGGTGGAAAAATTATCGGATTTATTGTTTTATAGTACTTTTTAACTATTTTTATGTGTTTTTTACGCACTTTTATTCCAATTTATTGATTTTTAATATATATCTTTGCATTGGAAAACAACACACGCTTTAAGTTCAGACATAATTCAACACCTACTGCGATATACTCTTCGGACTCTATGTTGCTCTAAGGTCGTCTACATACCGCAGTCACGACAATGCCTTGGCAGATATCAAGATTGTTGTAAGGCCGGTTACAATGTCGCCACGACGAAAAGCATGTTGATTATATAGAAAGTTAGTTAGACAAAAAATATACTTGAATTTTGGTTATGAGGGAGGTGCGTTACTGTGAAGTAACGCACTTTCGTTTTTTCATGACCGCCCCCCTCCTTAGGAATTTTACGTCAATTGCCGTTAATCGTCCGTTAATTTGGATTAATGAATAATTCGCGGCAATTAACGCTAAAACGGGGCAAGCCGTAATTACGGTGCATTGCGTCTCCGTTAGGAGACAAATATTGTAGCGCAGGGCGACAGCCCTGGGGAGCGTGGATGTTATTTATTATGGTATTGGAGCGGAGGCCTGCCGGAGCGTTCGATAACGCCAATCGTTTTGCGAGGCACAGCTTCGCAGTGCTTTTCAGCCCCCATAACAAACCGGGCTTGTCGGCATACTGCCTCCTAAACCGGTTACCCAAGGAATCACGGCTTCGCCGTGCCCAACTTGCAAAATTTTTAATTAATGAATAATTCGCGGCTATTAACGCTAAAATAAATTTACGGGAGGGGGTTTTACTGCATAATCACGGCAAAGCCGTGACGCTTGACGTGAGTCCCGGAACAACAATTTCCAACTTTTTTCCAAACTTTTTTGCGGATTCCGAGGAATATAGTAATTTTGTACGGCCTTGCCTTGCGCAGGGCAATGTTAACCGCTTCATCAACCGAAGATAAGTCTCAATACCTTTATGGATTCTTATAAGGAATTCTTCCGCAATACCGGCTCCGCCGTTATGGGACACATCGGCGCCATGGCCGCCGTGGCCATGTGGGGCCTTTCGTTCGTGTCCACAAAAGTGATTATGGAAGAAGGACACCTGTCGCCCACCGAGGCATACATCTACCGCTTCATAATCGCATATCTCATCATCCTCTTTATAGCTCACAAACGGCTGTTTTGCGACAACTGGCGCGACGAGGGCCTGATGGCTCTCGTGGGCATCTGCGCCGGCTCGATATATTTTATCGCCGAGAACACCGCCCTGCAATATACGCTCACGGCCAATGTGTCGCTGCTCACGTCCACATCGCCGCTGATCACGGTGCTGCTCGTGGCGCTTATCTACCGCAACGAGAAACTCGGAGCCGGGCTTATCACCGGCTCATGCGTGGCATTCGTGGGTGTGGCGTGCGTGATTTTCAACAGTTCGACATCGGTGCAAATCAATCCTCTGGGCGACTTGCTCGCAATAGGCGCATCGTTTAGCTGGGCCGTTTATTCACTGATTCTCAAACGGTTGAATGTGACCTACGACGCCATGTTCATCACGCGCAAGACCTTTTTCTACGGCATCGTCACCGCCATACCATTCATGCTGTTCGAGCCCACGCTCATCAACCCCTTCCACGCCCTCGCCAACCCGCTCGTGCTCGGCAATTTGCTCTTTCTTGCCCTCGGAGCATCTATATGCGGCTACTATCTGTGGGCCCTTACCGTGAAAAAGATGGGAGCGGTGAAAGCCAACAACTATATGTATTTTCAGCCCGTAGTGACCCTTATCGCCGGAGCGCTCGCCCTGGGCGAGCACATCTCGATGCTCGGATACGCCGGCTTTGCCCTCATTTTGTTTGGCCTTTGGCTTGGCGACTATCTCCAGCGACGTCTGGCCATGCGCAAGTAGCCGATTGTGAGCGCAAGCCCGCGCACGGCAAGATAGGCCAGAAAGGCGAACCACAGCCCGTGGTTGCCGGCCGACGACACAAAGGCGAAATAGCCGGCGAAAAACACCGCCATAGCAGCCACCATCGACCATAGGAGCGACCGTCCGGCCGTAAGGCCGATAAACACGCCGTCCCACACAAACGCCGCCGTGCCGGCAAGCGGCACCGCCGCCGCCCAAGGCAGAAACACCCGGGCACACGCCACCACATCGGCGTCGTCGGTCAAAAATCCCAATATCGGACGCCCAAGCGCGATATAAGCCAGGGTGAAAACGGCCCCCATCGAAAATCCCCATACGAAAATTGCCTTCACCGCGCGGTGAAGGGCCGCGATGTCGCCACGGCCATAGTATTTGCCCGCCAGAGCCTCGCCGGCAAAAGCAAATCCGTCCATAAAATAAGAAAACAGCAGAAACAGCTGCATAAGCAGAGCGTTGGCGGCAAGAGTAACCGAGCCCGACTGCGCCCCGGCGCGTGTAAACCACATGGTCACGGCCACAAGACACAGCGTGCGCAGGAATATCTCGCCGTTGAGCGAGAAAAATCCGCGCCAGCCCACCCGATGCGTCCCCTCGCCCCCCGATGCGCCGATTACATGGCCGTATTTGCGCGCAAGCATCACAACGCCTACGGCAAAGCCCGCCCACTGCGACACGAGCGTGCCCACGGCCACGCCGTCGAGCTTCATTCCTGCCACGAACACAAGCGGAAGACTCACGGCTATGTTCACCACATTGGTCACTATCGCCATCCACATGGTCTTGCGGCTGTCTTGCATGCCCAGAAACCATCCCGACAGCACATATGTGCCGAGCACGGCGGGCGCGCCCCATATCACGATAAGGAAATAACGGCGGGCAAGCGCCGAGGCTGACGCGTCGGCTTCCATGAAACGGAGCACCGCCGAGGCTATCCACGGACTCAAAGCGATGAGCGCCGCCGCACCCGCCGCCGCCACAATGGCGCCGCGACGCAGCACAAGCCACTCGCCGGCGGTGTCGCCGCTTCCGAAGGCCTGCGCCGTAAGCCCCGACGTGGACTGCCGCAGGAAACCGAGAAGCCAGTAGGCCATGTTGAATATCGACGCTCCGAGCGCGATGGCAGCAATATAAGCCGCCGCTCCGATGTGGCCCACAATAGCGGTATCCACCAGTCCGAGCAGCGGCGTAGTGATATTCGACACGATAGCCGGCACGGCTATCGCCAGAATCTCTTTGTTGAGTGACGAGTTACGAATAACCAATTACTAATGATTAATGACTAATCGAGTTAGCAATGCAGAACACAAGCCTCCGGCTTGTGATAAAAGCCATAAGCCTCCGGCTTGTGTTCCTGCAATATTACAATTCTTTGAGCAGGGCCTCGACGGCGGCGCGGAGCTGCTGGTCCTCGCCGGTGACTATCACGGCGGGGTCGTTGGCCACCTTGATGTCGGGCTCGAGCTGACGGTTTTCAAGGAAGCCGCCGTCGGCGGTGCGGTAGCCCACCACGGGGATGCCGAAATACATCGAGGGGTCTTGCATCGTTACCCAGTTGACCGATGTCATGGTGCCGGGCACGGGCATACCCACGAGTTTGCCGAGGCCGCGGGTCTTGTACACCCAGGGGGTGCCGTGGGCGTTGGAATAGCAAGCCTCGGACATGAGCATGATCGAGGGCTTGTTCCAACGGCGCGAGGGCATGTCGCAGGTTTCGGTGCCGCGCACTTCCTGTGTGAGATATTTCTTGCCGGAGAGGAGCACCTCGATGTCTTCGTGGAGGCGTCCGCCGCCGTTCCAGCGGATGTCGACTACCACGCCTTCGCGGTCGTTATACTTGCCGAGCAGGTCGGAATAGACCTTGCGGAACGAGTCGTCGTCCATCGACGAGATGTGCACGTAGCCGAGGCGGCCGTTGCTCCAACGGTCGACGTCGGCGGCGCGGGCGTCGACCCAACGCTCATAGAGGAGCGAGTTCTGCATTCCGGCCGAGATAGGTTTCACCACCTCGTCCCAGCGTTCGCCCGAAGCGGGGTCGTAGAACGACACGAGGGTCTTGCGTCCGATTATGTCGGTGAGAAGCATGGTGTAGTCGTTTTCGGGGGTGATTTCCTCACCGCCGATTTTCTCAACGATCACGCCGGGATGAACCTTTGTGGAGGCGTTGCCGAACGGGCCGCGACGAAGCACTTCGGCCACGCGCAAGCCTTTGCCGGTGTAGGTGAAGTCGTAGAGAAGGCCAAGGGCGGCGGTGCGGTCGTCCTGCCAGTCGGAGTTGCCGCGGAAGCGCGAGCCGGTGTGGCTCACGTTGAGCTCGCCGAGAAGTTCGGAGAGCATCTCGGTGAAGTCGAAATTATTGTTGATATGGGGCAGGAAGCGACGGTAGTGCTTGGTCATGGCGGGCCAGTCCACGCCGTGCATATCCTTCACATAGAAGCGTTGAGCCTCCTCGCGCGCCATGTTGTCGAACATGGCCTCGCGTTCGGCGGCAAGGTCGATTTTCTGCGTGGCCGACATGGTAACGGGAGTGAGCTTGGAGTTGGACGGGTTGAACTTGCTTATCGTCGAGCCCACTATAAACATCGTCTTGCCGTCGGGCGTGGTCATAAACTGGCTCTGACCGGGCGAGAGGGTCTTGTTCATGCTCACGCTGCCCTCTTTGAGGTCCATTTCCCAAAGCATATTGTCGTCGGCGGTGGTGATGAAGAAAAGGGTCTCGCCGTCGTCGGTCATGGCCATGGAGTTGAGGTCGGACGAGAACGGGGTGAGGCGCACCATGCGTTTGTCCAAGCCGTCGAGCTCAACCTTGATGGCCTTGTCCTCATCCTTTTTCTTGTCGTCCTTCTTCTTATCGTCTTTTTTCTTGTCGTCTTTCTTGTCGTCCTTCTTGGCCTTTTCCTCTTTTTCCTTGGCCGCCTTCTCGGCTTCCTTGGCCAGCTCGGCGTCTTCCTTGTTGCGCTTGAACTTGTCGTAGGCTTCCTGATTGAGGAACACAATCATCACGTCCATCATCGAACCCCAGGAGGCATGGTTGCGCATGCCGTAGCGCTCGGAGGCAAAGAGCAGGGCGTTGCCGTCCATCACCCAACGCGGACCTTCGTCGAAATAGCCGGAATTGGTGATGTTGGTGAGCGAGCCGTCGGCCACATTGAGCAGGGCGATGTCGGTGTACGGGTCGTGGCGTCGGTCGATCATTTCAAGAGCAATCCATTTCGAGTCGGGGCTCCATACATAGTTGAACACGCCGTTGCGGTGGTGATAGGTGGAGCCGTCGGTGAGGTTGCGCACCTTTTTGGAGTCGAGATCCATCACCGCGAGGATATTGCGGTCGAGAATAAACGCCATCTGCTTGCCGTCGGGCGACACCTGCGGCACCGTGCGTTCGTGGCTGTCGGCCTTCATCACGGGCTCTTCCTTAATAATAGTGGCGTTGGGGAAGTTGATGTCGTCCTCGCGGCCCATCGTGGCTTTATATATGGTGGAGTTGCCGTCGCGCTCGGAGGCGTAGTAGAGGCTCTTGGAGTCGCTGCCCCAGGTGAGGTGACGCTCGGTGGCCGGGGTGGATGTAATCTGCTTGGTGGTCTTGTAGTCGACCGATGTCACGAACACGTCGCCGCGCGAGGTGAAGGCTATCATCTTGCCGTCGGGCGACACTTCCATTTCCTCGGCGCGGCTCACCGACCGCTTGTAAGGCTCCTCGACAATGTCGTCGACTATGTCGATTGCCACCTTCGCGGGCTTCGCTCCGTCGGTCATGGTGTAGATTTCGCCGTCGTAGGTGAAGCAGAGAGTGCCGTCGGCGGCGCGGGAGAGGAAGCGCACGGGGTGGGTCTTGAACGATGTCACGGCGCGGGCGTCGGCAGGGTTGGCTATGGGAGCCGAGTACACGTTTATCGTCTTGCCGTCGCGTTCGCTCAGGAAGTAGAATTTGTCGCCGGCAGCCACCGGGTCGAGGTCCTCGCCGCCTCGGGCGGTGAGGTTGACATGCTTGCCTGTGGCCGGGTCGTAGAGCCAGATGTCGCGCGTCACCGACGAAGTGTGATGCTTGCGCCAATTGTCTTCGAAGCCTTTCACGTCTTCATAGACAAAACGCTTGCCGTCGGGCAGATACGACATGGCCGGCACCGGAGTTGCCAGCACCTGCGTCATGGCTCCGCCGGCCACGGGCACTTTGTACAGCTCCGACATGCGTGCCGAGGGGAACATCGCGCTCTGCGCCGGGTCTTGAATCGAAGCGGAGAAAAGTACCGACTTGCCGTCGGGCGTGAAAGACACGGGCGTCTCTGTCGCGGAGTTGAACGTGAGGCGTTTAGCCTGTCCGCCGGCTGCCGGCATCACAAACACGTCGGCATTGCCGTGGCGGTCGGAGGCAAAGGCAATGCTCTTGCTGTCGGGACTCCACACGGGCTGCTCGTCGTAGGCCTCGTTGGTTGTCAGGCGCACGGCCTGTCCGCCTTTGGCAGAAACTTTCCATATGTCGCCCTTGTAGGCGAAGGCGATGGTGCGCCCGTCGGGCGAAATCGCCGCGTCGCGCATCCACAGCGGCGTCGACGCCATCATCACGGCAGGCACCGCTGCCGCAGCAAGCAAAAATATTCTTTTCATAGCAATGAATTATATTCGCAATAGATTTTAAGTGACAAATTTAAACAAAAAATCCCGAAAAAAAGCATTTTCAATGTTTTTTCGGTTTAAACCAAATAAATATGTGTACTTTTGCACATATTAATTCTTTTTTACACAATGGCAACAGCATTAGACACAAAAGCGCGGAGAGATTTCCTCGTCCGCGTATCCTTCCAGCCTTTCTACGGCCCCCTGATTTTTTGCGGCACATCTCATTACGTCGGACTCCCCGTCTACGTCGCCCTGCTCATCACCTTTGGCTTCATGGCCGCGGCCTGGCTCTGCGCCGCATGGCTGCCCTCGTCGTGGAAACGTCCTAAAATATCAATGACGGCCTATTACATCACCACCGTGCTCATGAACATAGCCTTCATCATCATAGCCTCCCTGTTCCTGCGTTCCGTCGCCCCCTACCTTGCGCTCCTCATAGCCACCCTCGTCCTCAACACCCTCCTCGTCGCCCTGCTCAAACACCCCGCCAATTGATAATTAAGCGTTATTTAATTAGAATTAACGACCTGTTCGCGGTCATTAACGTAAAACAAAAATTTTGTGAAATTTGCGGAATTTGCGGTTCGGGTCAAGCCGGAGGCTTGAGTTCCTACAAGAGCTGTCGACGGCGGTTTTTGCGGTTTTTTTGTTAAATTTGTTAATTTTGAGGGCGCGAAGTTGGCAATGTCGATTTTAAAGAGTAATTTTGCACCTTGGAATTGAACCGCAACCTTTTCGAGGCCGTTCTATCCCTGCAACCATCTGAATTATTAATCTTCAATAGATATGAACGTAACTTTTGACAAGACTTCCGATGTCACCGGCAAAATCATCGTTAACGTTGAGCCCGCCGACTACACCGAAACCGTAAAGAAAGAACTCAAAAAAATCGCCGCAACTCACGTAATACCCGGCTTCCGCAAGGGCCACGTGCCCATGGACCAGCTTCGCCGCCGCTTCGGCAAGCAGGTGAAATCCGACGTGATCAACGACGTTGTTTACCGTGAAGTGGTAAAATATATCCAGGAAAACAAACTCGACATCCTCGGCCAGCCCCTTCCCCTCGACGTGAAGGAACTCACCGATGCCGACGAAGCATACACCTTCTCCTACGAAGTAGGCCTCGCCCCCAAACTCAACCTTGAAATCAACAAAGACATCACCTTCCCCTACTACACCATCGAGGTGTCCGACGAAATGCGCGCCGAGCAGGACAAGATGATGCGCGAACGCCTCGGCTCGCAGCAGCCCGGCGAAGAATTCGAAGACAAGGCCCTCGTTAAAGGCGTGATGATGGAACTCAACGCCGACGGCACTGTAAACGAAACAGAAAACGCCATCCAGGTGCTCAACGCCATCGTAGGCCCCACATTCTTCAAGAACGCCGATGAAACAGCCAAATTCCAAGGCTGCAAGGTTGGCGACAAGGTTGTGTTCAACCCCTTCAACTCTTGCAACGGCAACGAGGCTGAACTCGCCTCCATGCTCAACATGGACAAGGCCGTGGCCGCAAACGTGAAATCCGACTTCGAATTCGCCGTATCGGAAATCATCGTGCTTCGCCCCGCCGAACACACCCAGGAATTCTTCGACCAGGTATTCGGCGCCGACAAGGTGCACAACGAAGAAGAATACACCGCCGAACTCACCAAGATGATCGCCCACGCCCTCGAAGGCAACTCCAACTCGCTCTTCGCCGCCGACGTGCGCAAGAACCTTCTCGAACGCTGCGCCAACGCCGCCATCCCCGTTGAGTTCCTCAAAAAATGGCTCATCTCCCGCAACGAAGGCCTCAACGCCGAAAACATCGACGAAGAATTCGAAAAGATGCGCGAAGGCCTCCTCTGGCAAATCATCAAGGGCCAGCTCATGGAGCAACTCGGAGTGAAAGTTACCGAAGAAGCCGTTCTCGCCAACGCCAAGTCCATCGCCTACAACCAGTTTGCACAGTACGGCATGACCAACCTCGGCGACGACGTGATCACCGAGCACGCCAAGCGCATCCTCGCCAACGAGGAATACCGCGAGCAGATTGTAGAGAACGTTGCCGAAAACCTCCTCTACGATGCAATCCGCAACGCATCCACCATCGACAGCCAGGCTGTAAGCCTCGACCGCTTCAAAGAAATAGCACAGGCTCAATAAGCCCGCGCTTCATATCAACAAAAACGTCCGCAACCCATTGGCTGCGGACGTTTTTTTATTGCCCTGCGGCTTTGAGATTGATTACAGGACGGATGAAATATTCCACCTCGACAGTATCGCCGATGAGGCGCAAGATTTCATCAGGAGCCTTGTAGGCCATCGGGCTTTCGTCGACAGTGCTGGCCCCTACCGATGTGGAGTATATGCCGCGCATGGCCTCGCGGAACTCATCGAGGTCGACCAAAGCCTTGGCATCGGCACGGCTCATAAGACGGCCCGCCCCGTGAGGAGCCGAGCAATTCCAGTCGGCGTTGCCGCGGCCACGGCACACGATAAGGCCGTCGCGCATGTTGAACGGAATCACCAGCCTCCGGCCCTCGGGAGCGGCCACAGCCCCCTTGCGCAGCATCCGCATCGAGAAGTCGATATAATTATGAGTGGTGAATATCGTGTCCACCACCGCGCCACGGTTGCCGCTGTTAGCCTTTATCGCATCAAAGACAAGCCGGCCAATCACCATATGGTTAAACTCGGCATAAGCCTGGGCCACGACCATGTCGGTGAGATAGCCGCGCATGGCCTCGCCGGTGAGGAAGCCGTTGCTCACGCCGGACAGAGTGCCGGCCTGCGCGTGCCAGTATTTCCACACCTTCTGTCCAAAGTTGCGCGAGCCGCAATGCACGGTGAAAGCATAGCGGCCCTCGGGCGTGACACCTATCTCCACAAAATGGTTGCCACCGCCCACAGTGCCAATCGAGTGATAGAACATATGCTCCGTCTGGTCGAGCCTCCGCAACATGGCCGAGATGCCGCGCTCCGTCACGTCGGCGGCATCCACCATGTCGGGCCACGCGGCCCGCGCCTCGCGGAGCCTCCGCTCAAGATGAGCATAGAATTCCCTAACCTGATACACCGACTTTTGGTGTATCTCCATGCCGAAGCACACGTTCTCGCGGATAGCATGCTCGATGGCCGGATAGTTGCCGGGGTCGACTTCAAGGTCGGTTATCGCCGTCGACACCGAGCAGCCGATGTCGCCGCCTACATGGTCGGGGTTCACCCTGTCGTCAAACCCCGCGGTGAAGCCCACCACTATATCATTGCCGGCATGCACATCGGGCATGATGCGTATTTTCGCCCCCTCAAACATCGGATGCTCAAGAAAGCGGTAAACCATCGAAAGAGCCTCCGGCTCAATATTATCAGTAAAAATCTTGCAATCCTTGCAATATCGTCCTTTAAGTTCAAGCATAGCACGTTCTTTTTTTTAAAATTATTATTTATTTTGGGGAGTATCAAAAGGCAAACAGTAGGGACGCACGGCTCGTGCGTCCCTACTGTTTGCCTTTTGACGCACCATCCTACACCCTTACTGAATTAATAAACGCAATTTTCGTTCTTATTATTGCCAAAAATATTAAATTTTTCGCAAATAATTTGCATTTTCAAAATTAATATTATATCTTTGCAAACACAAAACTTTTATTAAAATCTATCTATTATGGCAACACAACCTATAATCAAGCCCGAATGGCTCGAAATCATCTCCTGCTGCTCCGCAAAAGTTCAAAACGACCTTATCCGCGCCATTGTGGCGTGGCAGGCCGACGCAACCGTGCCCGACTTCCGCGGCGCCAAGAAAGCCATCTTCCTGATCATGGTGCGCGACCTCGACCCCACGGCCGCCGCCCACCTCGCCGCCATCAAACCGCACAAGCGCGAAAAGCCGGCACAATCGACAAAACCGACAGAACCGACAACAGAAACCGAATCGCCCGACCCCCAACCCGAGCCTCAACCCGACACCCAACCCGAACAAGAATCCCAGCCAAGCCCTGCGCCCGACATCGTGCACAAGCGCAAAAACTCGCCGCGATATTTCTGCGGCCGCCCCCTCTACTAAAAAAGATTTGAAAACGTGAATTTCGTATATTAACCGGATTTCGAAAAAGTATTCTTGCACTTATCAATGATAATCAATGCAAAAATATATTTTCACGAAATCCTGATAATCCACGCAATTAACGTAGAAAAAAATCGAAAAAAGTTTTGGAAAAAGTTGGGGAGGGACGGGGGGCTTTGGATTTTTTTTTGTAACTTTGCAACCTAAAATCCCAAGACGTACCCAAAACGATGGAAGAAGCTAAGAAAATTTCCACTGCACTGATTTCCGTATTCCATAAGGACGGACTCGACCAAATTCTTAAAATGCTTGATGAACAGGGCGTTAAGTTCCTGTCGACAGGCGGCACCCGCGCCTTTATCGAATCTCTCGGCTATGAATGTGAAGCCGTAGAGGACCTTACCGGCTACCCTTCGATTCTCGGCGGCCGCGTAAAGACGCTGCACCCGAAGGTGTTCGGCGGCATCCTCAACCGCCGCGACAATGAATCTGACCAAAAAGAGACTTTCTCTTACCAAATACCGTCGATCGACCTCGTGATCGTCGACCTCTATCCTTTCTCCGCCACTGTGGCTTCCGGAGCATCCGACGCCGACATCATCGAGAAAATCGACATCGGCGGCATCTCGCTTATCCGCGCCGCCGCCAAGAATTACAACGATGTGATTATCGTGGCTTCCAAGAAGCAGTATAAGCCGCTGGCCGCCTTGCTCGCCGAGCAAGGCGCGAAATCGACCCTGGCTCAGCGCCGCTGGTTTGCCAAAGAGGCGTTTGCCGTGTCGAGCGAATACGACAGCTGCATCTTCAACTATTTCGACAGCAAGGAGGAGCAGCCTTCGGCCCTGCGCATCGCCATCGACGACGCAAAGCCTATGCGCTACGGCGAGAACCCGCACCAGAAGGGCGAGTTCTTCGGCGACTTCGGTGCTCTCTTCGACCAGCTCCACGGCAAGGAGATTTCTTACAATAACTTGCTCGACATCGACGCCGCCTGCGGCCTCATCGCCGAGTTCACCGACCCGACGTTTGCCATCCTCAAGCACAATAACGCCTGCGGCCTGGCTTCGCGCGACAACTTGGTGGAAGCGTGGAAAGACGCCCTGGCCGGCGACCCCGTGTCGGCGTTCGGAGGCATCCTCGTCACCAACCGCGAGATTGACGCCGCCACTGCCGAGGAGATGAACAAGATTTTCTTCGAGGTGTGCATCGCTCCGGCCTACACTGCCGAGGCACTGGAAGTGCTCAAACAGAAGAAAAACCGCATTATCCTGGTGCAGAAGGCTGCCGTGGATACCACAAAGTCGTTCCGCTCGATTCTCAACGGCGCGCTCGTTCAGGACCGCGACCTCAAAACCGAGACCCGCGACGACCTGCGCTGCGTAACCACCGCCCCCATCACCGAGGCCCAGGCCGAGGACTTGCTTTTCGCCAACAAGATTGTGAAGCACTCGAAGAGCAACTCTATCGTGCTTGCCAAGAACCGTCAGCTCTGCGCCTCGGGCGTGGGCCAGACCTCGCGCGTCGACGCCCTGAAACAGGCCATCGAGAAAGCGCGCTCGTTTGGCTTCGACCTCAACGGCGCAGTTATGGCCTCCGACGCGTTCTTCCCCTTCCCCGACTGTGTGCAGATCGCCCACGAGGCAGGCATCACATCGACAATCCACCCCGGAGGCTCAATCAAAGACAGTGATTCGGTCGACTACTGCAACGCCAACGGCATGTCGATGGCCATGACCGGCTTCCGCCACTTCCGTCATTAATCTCTCACTCTATAATTTAATTATGCGCCTTTTTTCATTTACAAAGGAAATAGCCATTGACTTGGGCACGGCCAACACCGTGATAATCCATAACGACAAGATCGTTATCGACGAGCCCTCGATCGTGGCCCTCGACAAAGCCACCGACAAACTCATAGCCGTAGGCAAGGAAGCCCAGCAGATGCAGGGCAAGGAAAACGAGAAAATCCGCACCGTGCGCCCCCTGCGCAAGGGTGTGATAGCCGACTTCAACGCCGCCGAGCTCATGATTCGCGGCCTGGTGAAGAAAGCATCTACAAAAAACAACTGGTTCTCGCCTTCGCTGCGCATGGTGGTGGGCATCCCCTCGGGCTCGACCGAAGTTGAAATACGCGCCGTGCGCGACTCGTCGGAACATGCCGGCGGACGCGACGTGTACATGATTTACGAACCGATGGCCGCAGCCCTCGGTATCGGCCTCGACGTTACTGCTCCCGAAGGCAACATGATTGTCGACATAGGCGGCGGCACCACCGAAATCGCCGTAATCTCGCTGGGCGGCATCGTATCGAACAAGAGCATCCAGATTGCCGGCGACGACCTCACAGCCGACATCAAGGACCACATGCGCCGCACCCACAACGTGAAAGTGGGCGAGCGCACGGCCGAATTGATAAAGATGAACGTAGGCTCGGCTCTTACCGAGCTCGAGAATCCGCCGGAAGACTACATCGTGCACGGCCCCAACCAGATGACGGCCATGCCTATGGAAGTGCCGGTATCCTACCAGGAGATAAGCCACTGCATCGAGAAATCCATCTCGAAAATCGAGACAGCCGTGCTTTCGGCTTTGGAGCAGACGCCTCCCGAACTTTACGCCGACATTGTGCACAACGGCATCTACCTGGCCGGCGGCGGCGCGATGCTCCGCGGCCTCGACAAACGCCTCACCGACAAGATCGGCATCCAGTTCCACATCGCCGAGGACCCGCTCCTGGCTGTGGCCCGCGGAACAGGAGTGGCGCTCAAAAACATCGACAAATTCTCGTTCCTCATCCGATAACAAAATTCGATTTAGCCCGTCGACGGGCTAAATCGTTTTCTTCGATATGCACGAACTGTTCTCATTTTTCATACGATGGAGCAAATGGTTCGTCTTCGTTTTTTTCGTGGCGTTGAGCTGCGCGTTGCTTTTCTCCGGAAATCCCTACCAGCACCATGTATATCTTACGTCGGCCAACTCGGTGGCGTCCGGAATCTACAATATGCGCAACAGCGTGGCATCTTATTTCGACCTGCGTGAAATAAACGAGGACCTGAACCTGCGCAACGCCGCGCTCGAATCGGAAGTGCTTGCCCTGCGTGAGCAAATCCGCGAGGCCGACGCGCGCATCCAAACCGACACCATGCGTCTGCCGGGAGTGCTGGCCCAGTACAATTTTGTGGTGGCCCACGTGATAAGCAATTCCATAGCGCGCCCCCACAACTATATCACCATCAACAAGGGCACCGCCGACGGCATCGCTCCGGAGATGGGAGTAATCGACCACAACGGCGTGGTGGGCATCGTGAATGTGGCCGGACCGCACTCGGCGCGCATCATCTCGCTTCTCAACCCTCATTTCAAACTTTCGTGCAAGATAAAGGGCAGCGAGCATTTCGGCTCGCTCGTGTGGGACGGCAACGACCCTACCGTGGCCCTGCTCGAAGAGCTGCCTCGCCACACCGTGTTCGCTCCCGGCGACACTATCGTCACCTCGGGCTACTCGGCAGTGTTTCCCGAAGGCATCCCCGTGGGCTATGTAATGGAAGACCAGCGGCGCCACGACGAGAACTTTTTCACCCTGCGCGTGAAACTGAGCACTGATTTCACCACCCTGTCAAACGTGCAGGTGGTGGTCGACTCGCTCCGTGCCGAGCATATCGCCCTGCAAGCCTACGACACCGACAAGCAATAACGAATGACGAATGACTAATTACGAATGACTAATTACGAATGACAAATGAAGAATGACTGACTTTGTCACTTATCACTCATACTTTATAACTTATTAATTGTCTTCCCAACCTGCATAAATGCCCGTCATATCATTCATATTAAAGGCCTTGGTGCTAATTTTGGCACAGGTGGTGATATTCAACAACATCGTGTTGCTGAATGTGGCCGTGCCTTTCGTGTTTATCTACATAATCATGGCCATGCCCGTGACGTGGAGCACGAACGCTTCGGTGGCGGCGGGGTTTCTCACCGGCCTTGCCATCGACATCTGCTCCGACACTCCCGGGGTGAATGCCCTTGCCTGCACTGTGCTGGCTTTTGCACGCAAGCCTATCTTTCATCTTTATGTGCAACGCGACGAAGACCTGACGGGGCTTCCGCCGAGCGTGCGCACACTTGGCGTGCCGGTGTTTATGAAATACGCGCTGACCATGACGCTGGCCTATTGCATCATGGTATTTACAATCGACGCCTTCGCCATATTCAGTTTCTTGCGGATGGTGTCGCAGATTGTTTGCTCCACGGCATTTACATTCGTGATAATCTACGCCCTCGACGCCATATTCTCGTCGAAAAGAAAATAATCTAATTTCTCAAGCCGGAGGCTTGAGTTCCCACCTTCCAAACTCCCAGCCCTCTCCAATGCGAAAAGACTATAAACTCGAAAAACGGAAATATGTAATCGGGGGATTCCTGATTGCCGTGGCCGTGATTTTCGGGATAAAACTGTTCACGTTGCAGATTGCCGACTCTAAATACAAAAAATCGGCCGACACCAACGCCTTCCTGCGCAAGACCGTGTATCCCTCGCGCGGACTGATGTACGACCGCAACGGCGAACTTGTCGTTTTCAACCAGCCGGCCTACGATGTGATGCTCATCAAGCGCGACATGCGCGAATTTGACACCATAGATTTCTGCAACACGCTGAAAATCACCAAAGAGCAGTTCGACAAACGATTTCACGACATGTTGAACTCCACGGGATATTCATCGTACACCCCCCAGCGTTTCCTGTCGCATCTCTCGGCCGAGGACTATGGCCGCCTGCAAGAGAAACTTTACCGTTTTCCGGGCTTCTTTATCCAGAAGCGCATCCTGCGCCAGTATAACCACGCGGCGGCGGCAAACGTGCTCGGCAACATACGCGAGGCATCGGCCGAAGACATAAAGAAAGACGATTATTACTCACCGGGCGACTATTGCGGCGACCTTGGCGTGGAAAAAAGCTACGAGCAGCATCTGCGCGGCATCAAGGGCGAAGAAATACTCATCCGCGATGCCTACGGACGCATCCAGGGCCGCTTCGACAACGGCAATCAGGACGTGGCTCCCGTGTCGGGCCGCGACCTGAAACTGAGCCTCGACATAAAATTGCAGGAATACGCCGAGTCGCTCATGGTGGGCAAACGCGGCGCGGTGGTGGCCATTGAGCCACGCACCGGCGAGATACTCTGCATGGTGTCGAGTCCGACTTATGACCCGCGTATGCTCGTGGGCCGCCAGCGCGGCGAGAACTACGCCAAGCTCGTAAAAGACCAGGCACACCCGCTCTACGACCGCTCCATATCGGCATCGTATCCTCCCGGCTCAACTTTCAAGCCCACACAGGGCCTTATCTTCCTCGAAGAAGGCATAATAGTGCCGTCGACCCCCTACCCTTGCTTCCACGGCTATATCAGCGGCGGCCTGCGCGTGGGCTGCCACTCCCACGGGGCGCCTCTGCCTCTGAAACCGGCCTTGCAGACTTCGTGCAACGCCTACTTCTGCTGGGGATTCAAGAACATGATCGACCGCCGCAGCAAATACGGCTCGGCCGACAAGGCTTTCGACATCTGGAAAAACCACATGGTGTCGATGGGCTACGGCTACGCCTTGGGCATCGACCTCCCCGGCGAGAAACGCGGCCTTATCCCCAACTCTAAGTTTTACGACAAATATTACGGCAACGGCCATTGGAGCGCAAACACCATCATCTCCGTGTCGATAGGCCAGGGCGAGGTATTGGCCACGCCGATGCAGATTGCCAACCTTTGCGCCACGGTGGCCAACCGCGGCTGGTTCATCACCCCGCATGTGGTAAAGGAGATACAAGACACGGTGCTTCCCGACCAATATATCGAGAAACGCTATCCCACTATAAAACAGCATCATTACCTCGACATAGCCGAGGGTATGCGCATGGCCGTGACCGGCGGCACATGCCGCGTGGCGGCGTTTCCCGGCGTGGACGTGGCCGGCAAGACCGGCACGGCGCAGAACCCCCACGGCAAGGACCACTCGGCGTTTATGGGCTTCGCTCCGTTCGACGACCCGAAGATAGCCGTGGCCGTATATGTCGAGAACGGCGGCTGGGGAGCCACTTTCGGCGTGCCCATAGGCTCGCTTGTGATGGAGAAATATCTCAAAGGAAACATCGACCCTACCCGCAAAGGGCTTGAAGAACGAATGTTAACGTCAAAATTATTCTATGCTCCGGCAAAAAAATGAATCCGCGTCGATATTCCGGTCGCTCGACTGGCCGGTGATCGTGATATATCTGATAATGGTGCTCGCCGGAGTGGTGAGCATCTACTCGGCGTCGTACGACTTCGACCATGCCAGCCTTTTTGCCTTCGAGGAATTTTCGGGCAAACAGATCCGTTGGATACTCATGGCCTTCGGCCTGGCTCTGGCGTTGCTGCTTATAGAGACGCGGCTATATGAGACATATGCCTATCCGGTGTATATCCTGATGGTGATATTGCTCGCTATCACGCCTTTGATTGCGCCCGACATCAAAGGGTCGCGGTCGTGGCTTGTGATGGGGCCGATGAGCCTGCAACCGGCGGAATTTGCCAAAGTGGCCACGTCGCTGGCTCTGGCAAGGCTTTTCGCATCATACAATTTCACGCTAAACTCCGGCGCGCTCAACTATGTGAAAGCGTGCGCCATAATTCTCGTGCCATTTGTGCTCATAATCCTTCAAAAGGAAACCGGCTCAGCGCTTGTTTTCCTGTCGCTTTTTTTCGTGCTCTACCGCGAGGGCATGACCGGGCTTCTGCTATTCGGGGCAGCGCTGGCCGTGTTTATCTTCGTGGTGTCGGTTTCGTGGGCCGACACCACGATTATGGGCATGACTTCGGGGCAATTCTACGTGCTGATAACGGTGATGCTCATAATGGTGGCGATGCTCGTGATCTACGGCAAGCGGCGGATGGAAGTGGCGCGCAACGTGCTGTTCTTTTTCCTTGCGTCGGGGCTTGTGCTGTGGATTCTGTGCCAGTTCACGTCCGTTGAGGTGAATGGCACTCCGGTGCTTCTCTCGATAATCGGGGTGAGCTGCGTCTACGTGGCAATCGAAGTGCTTCGCTCGCGCATCATGGCGTTTTTCATCCCGGTGGCCACGGTGTTTTTCGCCATCGTGTTCCTTTTTTCGGTAAACATAGCCTTCGGGCATCTTAAAGACTACCAGCAGAAGCGCATCCTTGTGGCGTTTGGCATCGTCGACGACCCGCGCGGCGTGGGCTACAACGTGAACCAGGCCAAGATAGCCATCGGCTCCGGCGGCCTCGCCGGCAAGGGCTTTCTGGAAGGCACGCAGACCAAGCTGAAATATGTGCCCGAGCAGCACACCGACTTTATCCTCTGCACCATCGGCGAGGAGCAAGGCTTCTGGGGCACGATGCTCGTGGAGCTGCTTTTCGTGACGCTGATACTGCGCGTGATAGCGATAGCCGAACGGCAGCCAACGGTGTTCGGGCGCGTCTACGCCTACTGTGTGGCGTCGATATTCATATGCCATTTCTGCATCAACATAGGCATGGTGCTCGGGCTACTTCCGGTGATCGGCATCCCGCTGCCGTTTTTCAGTTACGGCGGGTCGTCGCTGTGGGGTTTCACCATCCTGCTGTTTATCCTGCTGCGCATCGACGCCTCTCGCAAATCGGTGCTGTCGTATTAACAATTTTTGTAATCCACGAAAATATTTCGTAGTTTTGCGCCAATAATAAAACGAATCATAGAAGTGAAAAAACTTATCGTAAAAATCATCCTCGCAACAGTGGCCTTGGCGGCAGCGATGCCTGTCGACGCATCGGCCCGCCGCGAGGCCACATTCGGTGTCGAGACCGGATATGCGTCGAAAAACGAGTCGGCCATAGCCGGCCTTTTCTTCCAGTACGACCTCACGGGCAGCATCCGCATCGCTCCCGACGCCGGGTTTGTATTCCGCCACAAGGACCTGGACGCATTCACGGCCAATCTCAACCTGCATTTCCCGTTCACCTTCCCGGGGCGCGTGGTGGGGCTGTATCCCCTTGCCGGCGTGAACTATTCGTCGTGGAACCGTCACGACCTTGATTTCGACACCGAGACCGACGATGTGTCGACACGCGTGTCGCGCTTTGGCGTGAACTTTGGCGCCGGCGTGGAACTGCGCCCCACCTCTACCCTCAAAATCAAGGCCGAACTGAAATACAACCTCATCAAATCATATTCCGGCTACTATGTGTCGGTCGGAATCGGATATATATTCTAAGATGGCGAAAACCGTTACAATCCTCGGAATCGAGTCGTCGTGCGACGACACATCGGCCGCCGTGATACGCGACGGTATCCTGCTTTCCAACGTGATAGCCTCGCAGAAGGTGCATGAAATCTACGGCGGCGTGGTGCCCGAACTCGCCTCGCGCGCCCACCAGCAAAACATAGTGCCTGTGGTGGACACGGCTCTCAAACAGGCCGGCATCGGACGCGGCGACCTGTCGGCTGTGGCGTTTACCCGCGGCCCCGGGCTTATAGGCTCGCTCCTGGTGGGCACAAGTTTTGCCAAGGGCCTGTCGCTGGGGCTTCGCATCCCGATGGTGGACGTGAACCATCTCCACGGCCATGTGCTGTCACACTTCGTGCGCCGCGAGCCATCCGACGAAGTGCCGGAATTTCCTTACCTCTGCCTGCTCATCTCCGGCGGCAACTCCCAGCTTATCCTGGTGCGCAGCCCGCGCGACATGGAAGTGCTGGGGCGCACCATCGACGACGCCGCCGGCGAGGCCTTCGACAAATGCGCCAAGGTGATGGGCCTCCCCTACCCCGGCGGCCCGCATATCGACCGCCTTGCATCCGAGGGCGACGCTTCGGCCTTCCGCTTCGCCAAACCCCATATCCCGGGATTGGATTACAGTTTCAGCGGCTTGAAGACATCGTTCCTCTACACGCTGCGCGACGGGCTCAAAGCCGACCCCGATTTCATTGACAAGAACCGCGCCGACCTGGCCGCGTCGCTCCAGCATACCATCATCGAGATATTGCTCGACAAGTTGCGCCGCGCCGTGGAGCAGACCGGAGTGCGCACCGTGGCTATCGGCGGAGGCGTGTCGGCCAACTCGGGCGTGCGCGACGCCGTGGCCCGCTTCTGCGCCGAGCGCGATATCCGCGCCTTCATCCCCGAGCGGGTGTTCACCACCGACAACGCCGCCATGGTGGCCATCGCCGGCTATTTCAAATACCTCGACTCCGAATTTTGCCCCTACGATGCCGTGCCGTTCGCAAGAGTGACGGTGTAAACATAACGTTATCACGGTGTAGGGACGCACGGCTCGTGCGTCCCTACACTCAAAGCAATAACGAATCAATGCCATCTGATACGCCAAAACGCAAATCACCACGGGCCGATTTCCATGACTACTCCGGAGGTGATTATTTCATTACAATCTGCACACTCGACAAAAAGCATTATTTCGGAAGTATTTTCAATAATGAAATGAATTTGTCGGATATCGGAGTGTATTGTTACTCGCAAATAAATGAAATTCCTAAGCACTTTCAATACGCCGAAGTGCCGTTATTTGTAGTTATGCCAAATCATATTCATGCAATTATACATATCGATGCCGACAATAATATTCCTGAAAGCCGCACTGCATTGTCAGTAATTATTGGAGGATTAAAACGTGCCGTAACAATGTACGCTCGACGCAATAATATCGAGTTTGGATGGCAAAACCGATACCACGATCATATAATACGAGGAAATCATGACGGAAACAGGATAGCCGAGTATATTCTTAACAATGTGGCCTTGTGGGACAAAGACTGTTTTAATACACCATAAATATACCCGGAGTGTAGGGACGCACGGCTCGTGCGTCCGCAACCAACCCATATACCAATGCGCGTATAACGCGTGATAACGGACGCACGAGCCGTGCGTCCCTACACTCTTGACAAAACTTTTTTGACTTTCGATGAAATTTGCTATTATTATAATAGGTGACGAGATTCTTTTGGGACAGGTCACCGATACCAATTCGGGCGAGATTGCCCGCGCGCTGGCTCCGCTGGGATGGCAGACGGGCGAGATTGTGACCGTGGCCGACGATGCCGACGCTATCCGCGAGGCTGTGAGCCGCGCGCTCGCCCGCTATCCGCTCGTGATTACCACCGGCGGCCTCGGCCCGACAAAGGATGATATTACGAAGCACACGCTTATGGGCGTGTTTGGCGGGACGCTTGTGCACGACCCGGCTGTGCTTGAAAATGTGGAGGAGATTTTTGCCAAGCGCGGGCTGAAAATCAACGAACTTACGCGCACGCAGGCGATGGTGCCTACCAGTTGCCGCGTGATTCAGAACCGCTATGGCACGGCTCCGGTGATGTGGTTTGAGACCGACGACCGAGAGCATGTGCTTGTGTCGATGCCGGGAGTGCCGTTTGAGACTGCCGGGATGCTGCGCCACGGCGTGGTGGATGAGATTGCGCGCCGGTTCCACCCCGACACTACCATATTGCACACCACTTTCCTTATCACCGGCATCACCGAGTCGGCTCTTGCCGAACGGCTTGCCGAGGTGGAATCGGCTCTTGACCCGACGCTGCATTTCGCCTATCTGCCCGCTCCGGGGCTGATACGCCTGCGCGTCGACGGCAAGGACAGCGACGCCGGCCGCATCGGCCGCCTCCACGCCGAGGCCTGCGAGGCTGTGGAGCGCACGGTGGAAGAACTTATAATATCGCGCCACGACGCCACGCCCGAGCAACTCTTGCTCGAAACCCTCCGCTCGCGCGGCTTGAAAATGGGCACCGCCGAGAGTTGCACCGGCGGCAATATAGCGCACCGCATTACATTGATTGCGGGCGCGTCGGATGTGTTCACCGGGTCGGTGGTAAGTTATGCCAACGAGGTGAAAACCGGAGTGCTTGGCGTGAAGCCGTCTGACATTGAGCAATACGGAGCCGTGAGCGAGAGCGTGGTGCGGCAAATGGCCGAAGGCGCGGCAGCAAGGCTCGGCGCCGACTGCGCCGTGGCCACATCGGGCATAGCCGGCCCCGGCGGCGGGTCGGCCGACAAGCCCGTGGGAACGGTATGGATAGCCGCGCACACACCCGAGGGCACCGTAACGCGCCTGCTTCACTGCCCGGGCAACCGTGCCCGCGTGATCGACCGCGCCACCACCGAGGCGTTACTGCTTTTGTTGAAAAGCCTGTAAAATGTTTAATTATGTTAATTTTTAGCGGCGAATTCCAAGGTTTTTGAAAAAGCCGGATTATAAGGGCAGATAAACCAATTAAAATTTAACATGATGAACAAGACAAAAATCTGCATCCTTGGATTGATTGCCTCGGTATTCGGCTTCCAATCCTGCCTCGAATCCGACGGCCCCGACAACACGACCGACGCGCTCGTAACCGTAAAACTGACCGACGACGGAAAATCCTTTTTTCAACTCGATGAGCAAACAACGCTGTTTCCGCAGAATGTGACCACAAAACTTTACGACGGAAAGGAAGTGCGCGCCCTCATCAATTTCGAAGAACTCGAAAAACAGACTCCCGGGTTCACCAAAACCGTAATGGTGAACGCCATCGACAGCATACGCACCAAGGAGATGAAACTTGTCACAGCCGACAAGCCCCTCGATGCATACGGCAACGACCCCATCGACATAGTGAACGACTGGGTGACAATAGCCGAGGACGGCTACCTCACGCTCCGCTTACGTGCCGCATGGGGCATCCCGGCCAAAAAACATGTGTTCGACCTTGTCGGCGGCGTCGACAACGAAGACCCGTTTGTGGTTGAGTTGCGTCACGATGCCACGGGCGGCTCCAGCACCGGACAGGACGACAACACCCTCATGGACTCCCGCCGGGCAAACTACCCTCAGAACACCATCGCCGACGTGCTCATTGCTTTCCGCCTCTCGCATCTGCCTGCCGAATCCCCCGCCGACCAGAAACTGACCGTGAGATGGAAATCGCCCACCGGGACAAAAGAAGTGAAATTCAATCTTCACGGCAATATTAAACAACCAGAGAAATAGCATCCCCAACCCCTCCGAATGACATCTGTCGGGAGCATCAACGAACCGGAACTGATACGCAAGATGCAGGCTGGCGACCGAAAGGCCATGCGTGCAGCCTATGATGTGTATTCAGGTTATCTCGCCGCTGTATGCTCCCGATATGTCGTGACGGCGGAAGACGCGCGCGACATCTTGCAGGACTCGTTCGTGAAAATATTTTCATCGATATCCTCCTTCCGTCCTATGGAAAACGCATCGCTGAAATCGTGGATGACAAGGATTGTGGTGAACGAATCGTTAAAATTTCTGAAAAGGCAGAAGGCCTGCAAATTTATGGAAAGCACCGACACGATTCCCGACATTGCCGACGATGAGATGCCCGACACGCGCTCGGTGCCGTTTTCCGTGATTTACGAAATGGTGCGCCGGCTGCCTCCGGGGTGCCGCACGGTGTTCAACCTCTATGTGTTCGAGCAGAAGACCCACAAGGAGATAGCCCGGGCACTTGAAATAAGCGAGGGCACCTCCGCCTCTCAATACCACAGGGCAAGAGCATTGCTTGCCTCCAATATCAAGGAATATCTAAAAGAAACGACATGAACGAAAACCGATTTAACGAAGACTTGCGACGCAAGGAACAGGATTTTGAGATACCTGCTCCCGAGGGGCTGTGGGCCGACGTTGACCGGAATCTCGCCCCGACGCCGGCGGCACGGTTCATGCCTCGCCGGGTACGCTACGCGGCTGCCGCGGCCTTGATATTGCTGATTGCCGGCACGGGTGCGCTGATACTCACCTCGCCTGAGCCGCATCCGGCGTCTCCTCCTGTGGCAGCCACCGGCAAAGAGCAGCCAGCGGTGGAAAGCAAAAATATAGCCAAGGTGGAAAAGGTCGATTATGTCGATTATGACGCTTTTGTCGATTATGACAAAAACGACAGAAGCGACATAAACGACAGAAGCGAAGGGGGCGACATAAGCGAGATGGGCGAGGCCGAGTCAAAGCCGGAAAGCGAGGCGCCGGCTGTGGGCATTGTCACCGGAAAAGCCGAGCCGCCGGCCCGCGACTATCAGCATATTACCTTCGCCAAGCACAAGAGCGGCATAAGCGTGTCGCTCTTTGCGGGCAATCTCATGGCCGACGCCGGAGGCCGCAGCACCGGCTTCCGCCCCATGGCTGAATGGTCAAGCAACGGAAGCAACACCATGAGCGACCCTGCAATCGGGGGTATCGACAATCCTGCCATTATGAGCTATGCCCGGCAGGTGCGCACGAAAACGCGCCACAACCTGCCCCTGCGCTTTGGCGTAAACGTGGCATTTCCTTTGAGCGGAAGGCTGAGCCTGGAAAGCGGCCTGACATACAGCATACTGTCGTCGACCACCACCTCGGGCGGCGACACCGACCGCGACGAGTCGCACCAGCGGCTCCACTACTTAGGCATCCCTCTGCGCCTGCGCTACGACATATGGAGCAGCGGCCGCCTCGGCGTCTACGCCAGCGGCGGCGGCATGGCCGAGAAATGCGTCTACGGCCGGCGCACCGACACCGCCGAGGGCCGGCAGCCAACGACACAAAACATAAGTGAGAGCAGGCTCCAGTTCTCCGTGGCGGCATCGGCCGGAATCCGTTACAGCATAACGCGCTCGCTCGACCTCTTTGTGGAACCTGGCGCAAGCTACCATTTCGACAACGGCAGCAGCGTGAAAAATTCCTACAAAGACAGGCCCCTTAATTTTGACTTGAAAGCAGGCGTACGGTTCAACATCTCCAAATAAAATGTTAAATTCGTGATAATCGGCAATAAAATTTGCAAAATGTGCGTTAAAGTTTTGGTTTTCTTTCAAAATTGTTATAACTTTGCATTTTAAAAGCATCATATCGTCACAAAACTCCTTGTTCTGCCGATTATCACCATTGCAATAAAAAACGAATAATTATAAAACAGATGAACAAACTGTACATTTCATTATCACTGGCACTTGCTTGCTCTCTGTCGGCCACGGCCCAGTCGAAACTCGACGCACAGAGCCAAATCGCCATCTCGCACTACAACCAGCAGATGGCTGCTGCCGTAACCGGCGAGACGATTGTGGAAGCAAGCGACATGCCCTTCCGGTTTGAGCCGGCATCTCGTTCTGAGGCAGTCGGCACAGTCATCATCCTTATGGCCGATGGCGTCACCGCCGACGACATCGCCGCACAGGGCTTTGACATCAAGACACAAATCGGCGACCAAGTAATCGCATCCGCAACAATCTCCGACATCGAGGCTCTTGCCAACACCGACCTCGTGAAGGCCATGACATTTGGCCAGAAAAACGATAAATACCTCGACAAGGCCCGTGCTGCCGTAGGCCTTGACGTGATCCACGCCGGCGGCGACGGCCTTCCCCGCGCTTTCACCGGCAAAGGCGTTGTAACCGGTATCTACGACACCGGCTGCGACCCCAACCACATTGCATTCCAGGGCAACGACCCCGCCAACTCCCGCGTTAAGCGCGTGTGGAACTTCCTTTCCGACGACGGTTCGTTCGTAGCATATGAGACACCGGAAGCAATCAAAGGATTCGACACCGACAACTCCGACGAGTTCCACGGCACTCACACCCTCGGCTGCATGGCCGGCTCGTTCAACGGCCGTCCCTCCAAAGTAGCCACCTACCTTCCCGACAAAGGCTTTGCCCAAGTCACCGCAACCCAGCGCAACCCCTTCTACGGCGGCGCAACCGAATCCGACATCGTAATCGGCGCCGGCAACCTCTACGACCCCAACATCCTTATGGCCGTTGAGAAATGTATCGAATACGCCGAATCTGTCAACAAACCCGTGGTTGTGAACCTCTCTATCGGCACAAACATCGGCCCGCACGACGGCAAGGACCAGACCAGCCGCGCCCTTGAAGAACTCGGCAAACGCGGTATTATCTGCATCGCTTCCGGCAACGAAGGCGGCGACCCCACCACCATCGCCAAATGGCTCACAGCCGAAGACAACACCGTAGGCTCGTTCTTCTACACCCCCGGCGGAAACACCATGGGCACACTCGACATCTGGACATCTGACAACCAGCCCGCCAAAGTGACCCTCATGATCTACGACCTTGCCAACGGCAAAGCCGTGTGGGAATACCCCGTGGAAGGCGAGACAGAGTCGACCTACATCACATCGTCGTATTTCGACTACTCCGAATATCTCCACTTCCCCGAATTCGACGAAGCATTCGCACGCTCCAACCTCACTCTTCGCGCCGGCGTACAGCCCGCCAACGACCGCTACCGCTTCCTCCTCAACTATACCCTTACCAACAACACCTATCTCAACGGCGACGGCAACTTCCTCTTTGGCTTCAAAATCGAAGGCAAGGCCGGCCAGCGCATCGAAGTGGTGAACAACAGCGACTACTCGCTCCTCGCCTCCTTTGAACAGCCCGGATACACCGACGGCTCCGCCGACCTCTCCATCTCCTCGATGGGCTGCAACGAACGCCTGCTCACCGTGGGCGCATGGAACACCCGCGCCATCTGGGGCATGCTCTCCGGTAACCTCAACTACTACACCTCGCCCACAGGCGACACCGGCGCCGGCTACAACCCCGACACCGACTCCGTGCTCCCCGTAGGCCACATCGCCTCCTACTCATCGTACGGCACAACCCACGACGGCCGCAACTACCCGCTCGTCTGCGCTCCCGGCTCAGGCATCGTATCGGCCATCAACACCGCCTACTTCAACAACAACAAGGGCGACTACCGCGGAAACACCAACTACACCGTGGCCGAATATACCAAAGACGGCAAGACCAACGTCTGGGATGTGTCGCAAGGCACCTCGATGGCTACCCCCGTCGTTGCCGGTGCTATCGCCACCTGGCTTGAAGCAAACCCCGACCTCACCACCGAGGACGTAGTACGCATCATCAAGAACACCGCCGACACCGACCAATACACCAACGAATATGCCGACCGCTGGGGCGCAGGCAAATTCAACGCTCTCAAAGGCTTGAAAGAAGCTATTGCCACCAGCTCGATCACCGGTGTTGAAATGGACAAGGACAACGAAATGCTCGTAGTTCCCGCCGGCGCCAACACATGGGAAATCACCATTGCCAACACCGACGCCATCACAGCCCGCGTGTTCAACACATCCGGCGCTCTCGTGCGCGAAGCAACCGCAGCAGGCAACTCCGCAACAGTATCCTGCGAAGGCCTCGCAGCCGGTGTCTACATCATCAACGTAAACGGAACCAACTCCACCCGCGTTGTTGTGAAATAAACCACAACATCCATAAGATCCATAAAAGGGCTGCCGGGCTATATCCCGCCGGCCCTTTTTAATTAAAAAATTCTCGATTTCTCTCGACTTAATTCGATTTAAATCGATATATTTCGACATAATTCGATATAAATCGATTTAAATCGAAATAAATCGATTCCATCTCGGCCTAATTTATGATCCGATTAATCACATTCCTGTCTCTCGCCTTCATTGGCCTTTGGGCAGATGCCCAGCTCGATGCGGCATCGTCGGTGATGCTGCACCGCAAAGAGGCGGCGTCGCGCAGCGACGAAAGCGAGCGTCCGCCATTCATCCCGTTGATAATCAAGATTGAGGACGAGACGGCAGCAGATGACTTGCTCGAAGCCGGAGCCACGATATGGCGGCGGCGCGAAAACTTGCTGCTCATAACGGTGCCGTCTGACAAAATCGACATCGCAATAAAGCATGGGGGCATACTCGCCGCCTCGGCCTCGCGTCCGCTGGCACTACAACTCGACGTGGCCCGCAAATACGGCAGCGTCGATGCCATCCATGCCGGGACAGCGTTTTCCACACCTTGCGACGGGACGGGCGTGATTGCGGGCATGACCGACACCGGCTTCGACCCGTCGCATCCCGCTTTCCGTGGACGCATGGCGCAAATTCACCATTACGACCTGCAACAAGGCATATATCTCAGCGCGCTTTCGCAGCCGGAAATCGAAGACTGGACAACCGACGACACCGAAAACTTCCATGCCTCGCATGTCGCCGGAATCCTCGCCGGCGCCGACTGCGGCAACGGCTACGGAGGCATCGCCCCCGGCGCGGAAATAGTGGCCACGACGTCGCGCCTCACCGAGGCGGGCATCCTCGCCGGCGTTGAAGACATAATCGACTATGCTCAAAGCCAAGGCAAGCCTGCCGTGGTGAACATAAGCATAGGCTCGGAAATAGGGCCCCACGACGGCACCGACCTGTTTTGCCAATACCTGTCGATGTGCGCCGAAGACGCCGTGATATGCATATCGGCCGGAAATGCCGGAGAGAACAATGTGTGCGCCACGGCCGCGTTCGACGACCTTACGCCACGCAGCTTCACCGTGAACCGCACGCCCACCGGCGCCGTCGACGGGCTTGTGGATATATGGAGCGACGACGATACGCCGTTCGACATTCGCCTCGAACTTTACGATTTCGACACCCGAGGCATCATCGCCGCGTCGGAATGGATGCGAGCCGACGCCACCGGCGCCAATCTGCTCGACAGCCGCGTTCCGGGCGCAGAATCGCTCGTTTGGGGCAGCGTAACCTATGCCGGCGGCGTCGACACCAACAATGGCCGCTTCAACACGGCCATGTCTTTCGACGTAGACCGTTCGGAAATTCTCGCCCAGGCCGGGCCTTGGTGTCGTTACGGCATCACCGTCGGGGTGCGGCCGTCGCGCGCCGGGCAGAAAGTCACGGCGTGGTGCGAGTCGTCGAAACTGACGCTCGGCCATGTGCCGGCGAATTCATTCCGCGAGACCACCGACGGCTCCATCTCCAACCTTGCCACGGCCCACGGCGTGATATCCGTGGGCGCGCTCTGCTCGCGAAACACCACTCCGGGCATCGACGGCACCGACCTCAAATGGCCTTATTTCACGCCGGGACAGATTGGACGATTTTCGTCCTACGGCACCACTGCCGACGGGCGTTCGCTTCCCATGATATTTGCCCCGGGCGCCATGCTCGTGGCTCCTTACAACTCTCGGTGCACGCTCTCGCCGATACCCGACGCTGTGGCATCGGCCACAGTCAGTGGCCGTGACTACCACTGGGTGGCAAGCGGAGGCACGTCGATGTCGTCGCCATTTGTGGCAGGTGTCGCCGCCCTGTGGCTTGAAGCCGACCCCACGCTCACGCCCGCGGAGGTAGCCGAGATAGCCGTGAATACAGCCGACAACGCCATTGTTGACACAGCCGACCCGCGCCGCCGCGCCGGCACAATTGATGCCGCGGCCGGCCTCGCCGAGATAGCGCGCCGCTCGTCTTTGCCGTCGGTCGACGCGCCGGACAGCTCTCATCCGCAATATTTCAACCTGCAAGGCATACCCGTGGCCAACCCGACAGCCCCGGGCATATATATCGTCAAAAGAGGACGCTCCACAAAAAAAATACGAATAGATGGGTGAATTTCGTTTTAAGCAATTTGCTGTTTCCGACGACCGTTCGGGCATGAAAATATCCACCGACGGCGTGCTGCTCGGCGCATGGGCCGCGATACCCGAAGGCTGCCGCCGTGTGGCCGACCTCGGCGCCGGGTCGGGCCTTATCGCGCTGATGCTGGCGCAAAGGCTCGTGCCGGCGCGCCCCGATGCCGAAATCTTCGCGATGGAGCTCGACGACGGAGCCTGCGCCGACTGTCGCGACAACGCCGCGCGCTCGCCCTGGGCGGCTTCCGTCGAAACCCTGCAAGGCGACGCATCCGCCGTGTGCGCGGGACGCGAGTTCGACCTGATTGTAAGCAATCCGCCTTATTTTGCCACAGGCGAGCGGTCGGCATCGGCAGCGCGCGCGTCGGCGCGCCACGAAGCGTCGCTGTCGGCTCGCACAGTGGTCGACATTGCGTCGCATACGCTGTCGCCCGGGGGCGAGGCCGCCATCATAGCCCCTGCCGACACCGAGGCCGACCTTATATTCCACGCCGAGCTCTCCGGGCTGAAACTGCGCCGGCTCACGCGCGTGGCCTCACGGGCCGGGCGGCCACCCTTGCGCTGCCTCTACCGATTTACCCGCGCCGACGGGCCTTGCACGGTAGAGACACTCGACATACGCGACGCATCGGGAGCCTTCTCCGAAGACTACGCCCGACTGACGCGCCCGTTCTATCTCAACATATAGGCTTTTTTAAGAAAAGTTATCAAAAGTTAAGCGGGCGCATTTGCGTATTATAAAGGGATTTTGTAAATTTGCAGATTATGTTACGACCAATCATAGATACAAATAATATAAAACGCCTTGCCGAACTGATCGACGGCGCATCCAACGTGGTAATCACCACCCATATGTCGCCCGACGGCGATGCCATAGGCTCGTCGCTGGCCATGTGGCACGTGATGGAAGCCTTGGGCAAGTCGGTGAAAGTAATCGTGCCCGACGAGCCTTCGAAGCAGCTTTCGTTTCTGCCCGGGTTCAAGGAAATAGTGGTGTTTACGCGCTATTCCATTTTTGCCAAGGACCTTTTGGCCAACGCCGACCTGATTTTTTGCCTCGACTATAACGGCCTGAAACGCATCGACCGCCTCGCGCCGGCAGTAGAGGCCTCTTCCGCGCCGAAAGTGATGATCGACCACCACCTCGACCCGGAACCTTTCTGCGACATAACCATATCGCACCCCGACCAGTCGTCGGCATCGGTGGTGCTGTTCCGCACCCTGGCGCAGCTCGAATTTCTCGACCTGGTGGATGAAAAAGCCGCGTCGTGCATCATGTCGGGCATGATGACCGACACGGGCAATTTCTCCTACAACGCCAACGACCCGGAAATCTACCTCATCGTGGCCCGCCTGCTCGAAATGGGCGCCAACCGCGACGACCTTTCGCGCCGTCTTTTCGACACATTCCCTGAATCGTATCTCCGCATCCAGGGCTATGCCACCTCGCGCAAGATGGAAGTGAACCGCGAAATGGGCGCGGCGCTTATCTGGCTCACGCGCGAAGAGTTGAACCGCATGCACTATACGCGCGGCGACACCGAAGGTCTCGTAAACCGTCCGCTCGCCATACCCGGCATACGTTACAGCATCTTTCTCCGCGAGGAGGAGCACTACATAAAAGTGTCGATGCGCTCGGTTGGCGATTTCCCATGCGACATAATCTGCTCGAAATATTTCGGAGGAGGAGGCCACAAAAACGCCGCAGGAGGCGAATTCCGCGGCTCGATGGAGCAGGCCATAGAAGTGTTCCACCGCATCTTACCTGAAAATAAAAAACTTTACATAAAATGAAACTTATCAAATTGTCATGCCGCTGGGCACTGGCTTTGGCCGTCGCCGCCGCCGCTACATCGTGCGACGACGACAAGTCGTATGCCGAGCTGCTCACCGACGAGAACATCGCCACCAACGCCTTCCTCGCCGACCAGCGGGTTGTAGGCTACGACCCCGACAACAAGACTTTCGAATCGGGTCTGACAGCTCCCTATTACCAGCTCGACGAAGACGGCAACGTGTACATGCAGGTGATCAGCGAAGGCACCAAGGACAACATGGCCGAAGACGACCAGCTCATTTATTTCCGCTTCACGCGCTACAATCTCTACGAATATGCCGACGGCAAACTCGGCCCCGGCTCGGGCAACGATACCGACTTGACCTACGGCAGCGCGTCGTTCCGTTTCGGCAACTCATCGAGCCAGTCGTCGTACCAGTGGGGCTCGGGCTTGCAGATGCCCCTGCGCTACCTGCCCATCGACTGCGAGGTGAATCTTGTAATAAAGTCGCAGGCCGGCCTCTACAACGAAATCTCCAACGTGCAGCCTTTCCTCTACAACGTGCGCTATTTCAAGCCCCAGACATAAGTCGTGGGAGTTGGGAAGTTGAGGAGTTGGGAAGTTGGGAAGTTGGGAAGTTTAAAGTCTTTAATGACCTTAATGACCTTAAAGCCCTTAATAATTTATAACTTATAACTTTACTTTATACCTGTCTGAAATGTCACTCATCAAATCCATATCCGGCATACGAGGCACCATAGGCGGCCGTGCCGGCGACGGACTGAACCCCGTCGACATTGCGAAATTCACAGCGGCATACGCCACATTCATCAAACGCTCGTCGGGTGCGAAGAAAGGCACCATCGTGGTGGGCCGCGACGCCCGCCTCTCGGGCCGGATGGTAAACGACGTGGTTGTCGGCACACTTTGCGGCATGGGCCTCGATGTGGTGAATATCGGCCTGGCCACCACCCCCACCACCGAACTCGCCGTTGTGGGCGAGAACGCTCTCGGCGGCATCATCATCACAGCCTCCCACAACCCCAAGCACTGGAACGCGCTCAAACTGCTCAACGCCCGCGGCGAGTTCCTCGACGCCGAGCAAGGCCAGCAGGTGCTTGCCCTGGCAGAAGCCGACGATTTCGACTTTGCCGAAGTGGACGACCTCGGACATGAGTACACCAACAACACTTACGCCGCACGCCACATCCGTTCGGTGCTCGACCTGCGCCTCGTCGATGTCGAGGCCATACGCAACGCTCATTTCCGCGTGGCTGTCGATGCCGTGAACTCTGTGGGCGGCGTGGTAATACCCCGGCTTCTCCGCGCCCTCGGCGTTGAGGAAGTGATTGAGCTCAACTGCGAGCCTACCGGCAAATTTGCCCACACGCCCGAGCCTATCCCCGAAAACCTCACAGGCATTTCCGAACTGATGGCCACAGGCGTGGCCGACGTGGCCTTCGTTGTCGACCCCGATGTCGACCGCCTCGCCATAATCATGGAAGACGGCCGCATGTTCGGCGAAGAATACACACTCGTCTCCATAGCCGACTATGTCCTGAGCCATACTCCGGGCAATACCGTGTCGAATCTATCGTCGTCGCGCGCCCTGCGCGACGTAACCGAAGCCCACGGCGGAAAATACGAGGCCGCTGCCGTAGGCGAGGTAAATGTCACCACCCTCATGCGCAAGAACGGCGCCGTAATCGGCGGCGAAGGCAACGGCGGCGTTATCTACCCCGAGTCGCACTATGGCCGCGACGCTCTCGTGGGCGTGGCTCTCTTCCTTACCATGATGGCCAAATCCGGCAAGAAAGTAAGCGAGATTCGCGCCGCCCTCCCCTCCTACTATATCGCCAAGACAAAAGTTGAGCTCACGCCCGACATCGACGTCGACGCCATCCTCGAACGCGTAAAAGAGAAATTCGCCAACGAGCGGCTCACCACCATCGACGGCGTGAAAATCGACTTTGCCGACTCTTGGGTGCATCTTCGCAAGTCGAACACCGAACCCATCATCCGCATCTACTCCGAGGCTCACACCCGCGAGGAAGCGGAAGCCCTCGGCGAAAAGATTAAACAAGAATTAAAATAATTAATCGATTTAAGCCGATCGATTTAATTCGAAATATCTCGACTTATATCGATTTATCTCGATCGACTTATCTCGAAATATTTCGATTTAAGTCGATTTAAATCGATTTAAAAATTTCCAAATGAAAAATCTTCTCTGCATCCTCGCCGCAGGCGCCGTGCTCGCCGGCTGCTCCAAATCCGCCTCCGTGTCCGACGCCGAGATTCCTTCGTGGCTCGAACAGGACTCTGCCGCGGCCATACATTCACGTCTGCTCGCCGACTTCTCCCTCACGATGCCCGAGGCCGTAGAGGCTTTGCAGGAGAAGATTCCCGGCATAACGGCCGACAGCATCCGCGCGCTTGCCGCCCAAGGCATCGTGGAACTTGCCACCATCGACGGCACCGAGCGTATGCACCGCAAGTCGGTGCGCAACATCTCGCTGCTGCATCCCGCGCTTCGCGACTCATGGACTTGCCGCGGAGCCGAATCGTCGGAAGCGCGCCGCGCCTATGCCGATTCCGTGATACGCGCTTCGCAGGGACTGCTTGCCGACGGCGGCGCCCATCGCGTGCATTACCGTTTCTCAATCGACGTGCCTTACGACCCCGTCCTTCACGGCGACACTCTGCGCGTGTGGATGCCTTTCCCCATCGAGTCGCAGCGGCAGCACGACATCCGCCTTATTTCCGCATCGAGGCCTTATACTATTTCCACCCCGGAGCAGAGCGTGCATCGCACCATCTACTTCGAGGCTCCTGTATCGGAGGGCGATACGACTCATTTTGAATACGAGGCAGAATTTGTCACCTCCGGCGAATATTTCGCTCCCGAGCGCATACTCGCCGACATAAAGCCCTACGACAAGGAAAGCGACATCTACCTCCGCTACACAGCTTTCGAGGCTCCGCATATCGTCGGCCTTGACTCGCTCGCCCGCCAAATCGTCGGCACGGAGACCAACCCGTTCCGCCAAAGCGAGCTTGTCTTCGACTATATCGTGCAATACCCCTGGGCCGGAGCGCGCGAATATTCCACCATCCCGTGCATCCCGCGCTATGTGCTTGAAACCGGCCACGGCGACTGCGGCCAGGTGTCGCTGCTCTATATCTCGCTCATGCGCTCGCTCGGCGTGCCCGCCCGCTGGGAAAGCGGCTGGATGCTCCACCCCGGCGAAAAAAATCTCCACGACTGGGCCGAAGTATATTTCGAAGGAGTAGGCTGGGTGCCCGTCGACGTGTCGTTTGGCCGCTACACCAACGCCGCCTCCGAGGCCGTGCGCAATTTCTATTCCACGGGCATCGACGCCCACCGCTTCGCCGCCAACCAAGGCGTGTGCGGCGATTTCTTCCCTCCCAAACGCTTCGTCCGCTCCGAGACAGTCGACGCCCAGATGGGCGAGGTTGAATCGTCGCGCGGCAACCTTTTCTATCCCGGCTGGAACCAACACCTTGAATTAATATCCGTAACACCCGAAACCGTAACCAAATGAAACACCTCCTCTGCATCCTGCTTTCATCGCTCGTATGCCTCGGCGCGATCGCACAAGACAACTGGGCTCTGCCCCGCATATCCGTGGCGTGCATGCGCGCCAAGCCCGGACACTCGTCCGAATTGGTGTCGCAAGCCATAATGGGCATGCCTCTGCGCGTGCTCGAAAAAGACGGCGACTGGTGGAGCGTCGAGACTCCCGACGGCTACACCGGTTACATCGTCGACAATTCCCTGGCTGAAAAAACAGCGGAAGAAATGGCTGCGTGGCGCACGGCTCCGCGCCTTGTCGTCACGGCTCCTTACCAGACCCGCGCCTACTCGTCGCCCACAGCCTCGGGCGTGCGCGAGGCTATAACCGACCTTGTGAACGGCAACATCGTGGAAGGCTCGCTCGACGCTCCGGTAAACGGCCGCGTCGAAATCACCCTCCCCGACGGCCGCAAGGGCTGGGCCGACGCAGCCGACCTTACAGAAATATCGCAATGGGCCGCACAGGATTTCAATCCCGACGTAATCCTCGACGTAGCCTACTCGATGGAGGGCACGCCCTATCTCTGGGGCGGCACATCGGCCAAATCGCTCGACTGCTCCGGCCTGGCCAAGGTGTCGTATCTCGCCAACGGCATCATCCTTATGCGCGACGCCTCGCAGCAAGCCAAGACCGGCCGCCGCATCGAAGCCAAAGACTGGCGCACATGCCGGGCAGGCGACCTCCTTTTCTTCGGCAACCCCAAGACCGGCCGTGTGACACATGTGGCAATATACGACCACGACGGCAACTACGTACATTCCTCCGGGCGAGTAAAGCGCAACAGCGTCGACCCCGACTCCCCGGCCTATCTCACCACTCCGTTCCTCCACGCCGTGCGCATCGCCGGCTCGGAAGGCACACCGGGCATAACCCTCGCCCGCAACCACCCCTGGTATTTCCCCTCTCTCTGACTCTCCAACTCCTCAACTCCTCAACTTCCCAACCTCCCAACTTCCCAACTACCATGAACCGACGTAATTTCCTGCGCACAATGGGCCTTGGAGCCGCTGTGGCAGTATCACCCATAAGTTTCTCGGCCTGCGGCTCGGCCACCAAACAGACCGCACGTTCCGGCAAAATGAACCTGTCGTTCGAACCATACGAATTGCAGCTGCGCCACGCCTTCAACCTTGCCAAGTCGCAACGCACCACCACGCCCGACGTGCAGGTGCAGATTGAATATGACGGCATCGTGGGCTACGGCGAGGCGTCGATGCCGCCTTATCTGGGCGAATCGGTCGACTCCGTGTCGCAATTCCTGTCGAAAGTCGACCTTACGCAGTTCGACCCCTTCGACACCGAAAATATCCACGAATACCTCGAATCCATCGCGCCCGACAACCGCGCCGCCAAAGCATCCGTAGACATAGCCCTCCACGACCTCACCGGCAAAATCATGGGACAGCCTTGGTACAAGATATGGGGCCTCGACCCGAAAAAAGCACCCAACACATCCATCACCATCTCCTGGCAGGACGACCCCGAGGAGATGCGCCGCGAAATCGAAGAGACAGAAGGCTTCAAGGTGGTGAAAGTGAAAATGGGACTCGGCCACGACAAGGAACTTGTCGAGCGGCTTCGCGAAGTGTCCGACGTGGCCATCTGCGTCGACGCCAACCAAGGATGGAGCGACAAAGGGCAAGCCCTCGATATGTGCGAGTGGCTTTCGGAGCGCAACTGCCTGTTTGTGGAGCAGCCCATGCCCAAGGAAATGCTCGACGAGACGGCATGGCTGCGCGAACGCTCGCCGCTGCCCCTCATAGCCGACGAATTTCTCCAGCGGCTGCCCGACGTGCAGCGCGCAGCCGGAGCCTACGACGGCATCAACATCAAACTCATGAAATCGACAGGCCTCCACGAAGCCTACAAGATGGCCGTGCTCGCCCGCGCCCTCGGCATGAAAGTGATGCTCGGCTGCATGACCGAGACATCGTGTGCCGTGACAGCCGCCGCCCAGCTCGCGCCCATGGTAGACTGGGCCGACCTCGACGGCAACCTCCTCATATCCAACGACCGCTTCGACGGCATAAAAATCGTCGACGGCCAAGTCACCATCCCCGCCGACCGCCCCGGCATCGGCGTGGAGCTGCTATCTTGAATTAATTAAGCACGGTGTAGGGACGCACGGCTCGTGCGTCCGCAATAAAATGCTATTATAAAGAATTTTTTCTTATCCTGCAACGGACGCACGAGCCGTGCGTCCCTACATCCACATCCCTCATCACCCATACCTTAAACTTTCTTTTTGCCATGTCTTCTCCTCTCCAACAGGCCAAGGCGCAGATGAGCCGCCCACGCGCCGCCGGACGCCGGCGTGAAAACACGCGCGATAAAATCGTGCGCTTCCTCATAGTGTGCGAGGGGCAAAAGACAGAGCCCAACTATCTCAACGCCTTTGTCCGCGACTGCCAGTCGGAAATCCGCGAGGAAGAAGTGCGCGGCGAAGGCCGCGGCACATGCTCGCTCGTGCGCCGGACACTCGCCCTGCGCAAAGAAATAGAGGCACGCCGCACCAACCCCTTCGACCGCGTGTGGCTCGTTTTCGACCGCGACGACTTCCCCGACTTCAACAAGGCCATCGAGCTCGCCCGCCAAAACGGGCTGCAAGTGGCATGGTCCAACGAATCGTTCGAGCTCTGGTATCTCCTGCACTTCCAGGCCCCCGCCGACCGCATCCCGCGCGACCGTTGCATCGTGATGCTCGAGCACGCCATACGCCAAGCCACCGGACGCCGCAATTACCACTACCAGAAAGCCGACCCCAAACTCTACCGCATAATGGAGACCTACGGCGACCGCGACATGGCCGCGCGCCATGCCCGCCGCCTGCGCCGCCGTTTCGCCGGAAGCACCGACTACGCCTCCCACCACCCCTGCACCCTGGTCGACATCCTCATCGCCGAGCTCGAGCACCCCGAACGCCTCCTCAAAAAACTGAAATCCTAAACCACAGATTTGTCCCTGAACCGCAAATTGTACAGATTGCGCAAATTTCAGAAATTTGGAATTTGCGTAATTTTTTTGTAAGTTTGCAGAATAATACCATATTCTTCTTACCTTAACCAAAATCATCCTATGGATCAAATGTTATTCTGGATCGTGCCCGCGGCGTCGGTTGTTGCCCTTGCCCTGGCATGGTTCTTCTATCGTCAGACCATGCGCGAGAGCGAAGGCACCGAGCAAATGGCCCGAATCGCGTCGTTTGTGCGCAAGGGCGCGATGTCGTATCTCCGGCAGCAATACAAGATTGTGGGCTGGGTGTTTGCCGGCCTGGTCGTGCTGTTTGCCGTGATGGCCTACGGCTTCAACTTGCAGAACGCCTGGGTGCCCGTGGCGTTCCTTACGGGCGGCTTTTTCTCGGGCCTCTCGGGCTATCTTGGCATGAAAACTGCCACCAACGCGTCGGCACGTACGGCCAATGCCGCCCGCAACTCGCTCAACCGCGGCCTTCGCGTGGCTTTCCGCTCGGGCGCCGTGATGGGACTCGTCGTAGTAGGCCTCGGCCTTCTCGATATATCGTTCTGGTATCTGCTTCTTGACTATTGCATTCCCGAGGATGCAATGGCTCCCACGGCCAAGCTGTGCATGATAACCACCACCATGCTCACCTTCGGCATGGGCGCCTCCACACAGGCTCTCTTTGCCCGCGTGGGCGGCGGCATCTACACCAAGGCAGCCGACGTAGGCGCCGACCTCGTTGGCAAAGTGGAGAACGCCATTCCCGAGGACGACCCCCGCAACCCGGCCACCATCGCCGACAACGTGGGCGACAACGTGGGCGACGTTGCCGGCATGGGCGCCGACCTCTACGAATCGTATTGCGGCTCGATCCTCGCCACCTCGGCTCTCGGCGCAGCAGCGTTCATGGCCTCGGGCAATGTAGAGATGCAATATAAGGCCGTAGTGGCCCCGATGCTCATCGCAGCCGTTGGCATCGTACTGTCGATCATCGGCATCTTCTCGGTGCGCACCAAGGAAAACGCCACGATGAAGGACCTGCTCGGCTCGCTCTCGCTTGGCACCAACCTGTCGTCGGCCCTCATCGTTGTTGCCACTTTCGGCATCCTTTGGCTTCTCAATATTGAGAATTGGGTGAATATCTCGCTCGCCGTTGTCGTAGGCCTCCTTGTCGGCATCGTCATCGGCCGCTCCACCGAATACTATACCTCGCAATCTTACGAACCGACACGCCGCCTGTCGAAGAGCGGCGAGACAGGCCCTGCTACGGTGATTATCTCGGGCATCGGCCTTGGCATGGTGTCGACCGCCATACCGGTGATAGCCGTTGTGGCCGGCATCATCCTGTCGTTCTGGCTTGCCTCGGGCTTCGACATCCACAATGTGGGCATGGGCCTCTACGGCATCGGCATCGCCGCCGTGGGCATGCTCTCGACCCTCGGCATCACCCTCGCCACCGACGCCTACGGTCCCATCGCCGACAATGCCGGCGGCAACGCCGAAATGTCGGGTCTTGGCAAGGAAGTGCGCCGACGCACCGACGCCCTCGACTCGCTTGGCAACACCACCGCCGCCACCGGCAAAGGTTTCGCCATCGGTTCGGCCGCCCTCACCGGCCTTGCCCTGCTTGCCTCCTACATTGAGGAAATCCGCATCGGCCTAGAACGCCTTGGCAACACCACCATCAATCTCGGCACTGCTCTCGAGCCCAACCTTGTCAACCTCAAAGAGGCATCGTTTACCGACTTCATGACCTACTACGACGTTACGCTCATGAACCCGCTCGTGCTTTCGGGCATGTTTATCGGCGCGATGATGGCCTTCCTGTTCTGCGGCCTAACGATGAACGCCGTGGGCCGCGCCGCCGCTCATATGGTGGAGGAAGTGCGCCGCCAGTTCCGCGAAATCAAAGGCATCCTCACCGGCGAGGCCGAGCCTGACTATGCACGTTGCGTGCAGATTTCCACCAAGGGCGCGCAGCGCGAGATGGTGTTCCCGTCGCTTCTCGCCATAGCCGTGCCTATCCTTGTGGGCATCATCTTCGGCGTGCCCGGCGTGATAGGCCTGCTCACCGGCGGCCTCGCCGCAGGCTTCGTTCTTGCCATCTTCATGGCCAACGCCGGCGGCGCGTGGGACAACGCCAAGAAATATGTCGAGGAAGGCAACTTCGGCGGCAAAGGCTCCGACGTGCATAAGGCCACTGTAGTCGGCGACACCGTAGGCGACCCCTTCAAAGACACCTCCGGCCCCTCGCTCAACATCCTCATCAAGCTCATGTCGATGGTCTCCATCGTCATGGCCGGCCTCACCGTCTCCTGGTCGCTGTTCTAAACCAATCCGAACTAAAAAAACGCTTAAAGGTAGCCGGTGGCTACCTTTAAGCGTTTTTTTTATTGATGTCCGGTAAAAATTGCACCCCTTTATCCGCAAGTCGAAATTCAGGAGCACGAAGCGGCAGAGCCGCTTAATATGGTAGGCATGGGCGAAAGCCCATGTTATGATGAATAGCAGATATTCGACTGCGGCCGCAGTCGAACTTGCGTAAACCAACTAAACACGGGCTATTGCCCGTGCCTACCATATTCGACCGCGACTGCGGTCTGCATTTTCTTTTCAAATATGTAATTATATCTCAAATTGCCCGGATATTTGAGTTGATTTATCAATCAGCAGATACATTTCCTGAAATATAGGGCTTATCAAGGTCTAAAAGCCATTATAAAAGCCGGTTAACTACTTTTATCGGACAGCAATAGTTTTTTTAATCAATAGGCTACTGAGGCATAGAACGCTACGCTCCAAATCCTCCGGTTGCGGCAACCTTTTTCCTTGGGTTCGTAAGTTCCTGCAATATGCCAATTTCTTGGACCGAAGAATATGCCACAAAAGTCAGTATAGGCAAAGGGGTAATGATAAAATAAAAATTATATGCAACTTTCTTGATATTTTATTTGCAATTTACGGAAAAACAGTATAATTTTGCTATTATATAATTTAATTTATTTATTATCATTAATATCTTATGAAAAGGCTATTAAGCACACTTTTGGCAGGCTGTTTTCTATGCACATATGCACAGTTGCCAGAAATCGTCGTTGACGAACTCATAACCGAACCGACCGGCAAAAAAGTGGTTTATTCCACTGCTTGCGACAACGCATACAACTATTATACAGCGCGTTACCGTCGTATAGACCGTATGGTGACAGAAATGGTTTACGACACTGACGGCAAAACAGTGTATATGAAAGAACCGTTTGCCGGATCAAACTACACAATAGCAGGCTGGCTGAAAGGGAGCATTGACGGAAATAAAATAACTTTCGACTTTCCCCAACTCATAAACCAGATTGACTGGTACGGCTCAGGGGATTATACAAATATGTATGCCGACATCGTGTATAAAATTGAAGACGATGGCACCACAACATGGCAAGGCTCACGCGATCTCGACCCGGAAAAACACCGCATGGTATTTACTATTTCATCCGACGGCTCCATAACATCAGAAAATACAACAGACGATGCCGATGGGCTGGCCTCTGCCATGATTGGATATATCTACGACTTTTCAATTCTCGACCCTGACGATGCCTCCGACCTTCCCGTATGGAACGGCTACGCATCTGCCAATTTCGTGATGACGCCCTATACCGGGCCGACAGTGCATCCCGACGGGGCAACAATTGAGCCGTGGACCGTGTCGTACACGGATGAAAACGGCAACCAACTGATAAAAAAGGTAAATGTGTCGACAGACACCTACCACATGTATATCAGCGGCTTGTATTCCAACAGCCCCGACGCTTGCATCATCGGGTCAATCTCAGGACAGGATGTTACATTCCAATCTGACATTATTATGGGCACCGACCGCCGTGCATTTATTGTAAACGCCGGCAAAGAAATTGTCGACGGCTCATATTCCTCAGACAATTGCGACATGGTGTTCTATTTCGATAAGGAAAACCGCACTCTCGAATTGCAACAAGAAAACAAGGCCATGATGTTCATAGAGACAATTCCGGCCGTCGACACCGGCCTTGCTCCCGGGACACTCGACACATATGAAAACCCATCGTTTACCGCTCTTGACCCCAATATTGAAGTTTCACGACCTTCTGCCCCCGAAGTAGTGTCATGTCTCCAATTCATGAGTTCGCGTGGCAATGGCCGAATTACTTATAATATCGGACTCAAAGACATAAACGGCACCTTCATGGATCCTGACCGACTTCACTACGAAATTTTCTTTAACCTAAACGATACCCCTGAACTGTTCGACAACACAGTCTACACTTCACTTCCTGAGCCAACAACAAAAATACCTTACTCACATTCGGCAAAAAAAGAATTTGAAGTAAACGTCTATGAACACTCTGTATATTTCTTCCAAAAACTGGATTATATCGGCGTTTGCGTAGTGTATACAGAGCCGGACGGCAAGGAAAAACGGTCAGACATCGTGACCTATGATATAGAAAATAAGCAACTTGGCATTACCGACATGAATAATACGGCATCCATAGTTTCCACCACTTATTTCGACCTCCAAGGCCGTCGCGTCGACAATCCGGCTCCCGGCCTGTATATCAAACGTTGTGTCGATGCCCTCGGTCACGTCTACGTTACAAAATCTATCGTAAGATAGCAGCATAGGCTTATAAAGAATACGAATACTCAAAAAGGTGGCATGTGGCTACCTTTTTGAGTATTTATTTTTATCACCGGCAGTATCGTGAATCGAGGACGCACGGGCCGTGCGTCCCTACATTGGTGGTGTAGAGATGGCACTTTGAAATGCGGGGGATTAGGGGTTTTCTTCGGTGTCGGGGAGAGGGGGGAGGGGGCGGGTGGATTTGGCGCCGAGGCGGCGGAGGGTCTCGGCTTTGGAGCGGATGCCGCCGCGGCCGTTGAGCTTGGTGAGGGCGGCGTCGTAGGCGCGACGGGTGGCGTCGATGGATGAGGAGATGCGGTCCATGTCGGCGAGGAAGGCGGCGAGTTTGTCGATGAGGCGGCCGCCTTCGAGGGCTATCTCGCGGGCGTTGGCGTTCTGGCGGTCGGTCTGCCATGTCTGTTCGACGAGTTTCAGCACGGACATGAGGTGGGTGGGTGATACGACGACGACGCGGCAGTCGTAGGCGTATTCCCACAGGCGGGGATCGGTCTGCATGGCGGCCATGTAGGCTCCTTCGTTGGGGATGAACATGAGGACGAAGTCGGCGCGGGCGTCGCCGATGTAGTCTTGGTATGATTTGTCGCGCAGTTCGTTGATGTGCCGGCGCACGGAGTCGACATGCCGGCGGGCGAGCGCCGAACGTGCGGCGGGGTCGGCGGCCTCGGCCATTTCGAGGTAGGCTTTTATGGAGACTTTTGAGTCGATAACGATGCGGCGCCCGTCGGGGTATGTCACTACGGCGTCGGCTCGGAGGCGGTCGCCGTCGGCCGATGCGGCGGCTTCTTGTATTGTGAATTCTTCGCCGGGGCGCAGGCCGGATTTCTCGAGGATGGTGCGTAGAATCATTTCTCCCCATTGGCCTTGCACGAGGGTGTTGCCTTTGAGGGCGGATGTGAGCTGGCGCGCCTCGCGGCCTATTGTGTCGTTGAGGTCGATGAGCGAGCGTATCTGCTCTTTGAGTGAGTATCGCTCGCGGGCTTCGCGGCTGAATGATTCGGTGAAGGCTGTCTCGAAGCGGGTGAAGTCGCGGCGTATGGGGTCGAGGAGCTCGCCGATGCGCTGCTCGGAGTCGGCGCGGAATTGGCGCGAGTTGGCGTTGAATATTTCATCGGCGAGGCGGCGCATGTCGTCGCGGCTGCGGCTTTGGGCGCGGCTTACTGCCCAAAAAGTGGCGGCCGCCGCGGCGGCGGCAGCCACCACGGCGGCTAAGATTGTTTCCAGCATTTAATCTAATCGATTTATTTCGAGATATTTCGACTTAAATCGAGATAAATCGAAGAATTTCGATTTAAATCGAATTATGTCGAAAGTGGCCGATTTCAGAGGCGGTCGAGGACGGTGGCGACGAGGTCGCGGACGCCGGATTTGTAGTTGGGGTTGGCTTCGGTGTTGAATCGGTTGGCGATGATGGAGCATACGGTCATGCACTTGTGTCCCATGAGGCGTCCGAGCCCTTGGAGAGGGGCGGATTCCATCTCGTAGTTGGTGATTTTTCGTCCGTTGAATCGGAATTCCTCGATGCGGTGGTTGAGGTCGGGGTTGGCCAGGTCGAGGCGCACGCGGCGTCCTTGGGGGCCGTAGAATCCGACGGCGGAGATGGTGTTGCCGCGCACCATGTCGGTGCCTCCTATGCGCTCGACGAGTTCAGCGTCGGCATCGACGACGTAGGGTTTTGCCCAAAGGGGATTCCAGTCGGTGTGGCGGCAGAGGGCGTGTTCGAATTCGAGGTCGGCCACGGAGTTGCGTCCTGCATAGTAGTTGAGCACGCCGTCGAAGCCTATTGATTTTTCGGCGATGACGGGTGTGCCGATCGAGAGTTCGGGCTGGAGTGCTCCGGATGTGCCGACGCGCACCATTGTGAGGGTGCGGTGGGTGTCGCGTATTTCGCGTGTGTCGAAGTCGACATTTGCCAGGGCGTCGAGTTCGGTGATTACGATGTCGATATTGTCGGGTCCGATGCCGTGGCTTATGCACATGATGGGCCGGCCGTTGTATGTGCCGCCGATGGTGTGGAACTCTCGGGCCGATACTTCAAAGGTCTTGGTGTCGAAAAATTCGGCCACCATGTCGACGCGTCCGGGGTCGCCTACGAGGATTATATTGTCGGTGAGTTGGTCGGGACGGAGGTGGAGGTGGAACACCGAGCCGTCGGGGTTGATGATGAGTTCTGATTCCGGGATGATTCTTTTAATCATGGCAGTTGCTTTTTAGGTTGTGTATATTAAACGTCGCGGAGGAGTCAATAGTTGGGCAGGGCGTAGCGTCCGCCGGGTATTGATATGAGCATGTCGTCCATTTCCATGCGGAACAGCATGTCGGCCACGCGGGCATATGGCATGGCGAGCGCCGCGGCGATGTCGGCAGATGTGAATGTAGGGTTGGCGGCGACGATGTCGAGCAGGCGTTGCTCCTCGTCGGATACGGGTCGAAACAGGCGCGGCTCCTCATTGGCGGGAGCTGCGGCCGGGGTCCAGCCCATGGCTTGGATGAGGAAATCGGCATCGGGGAGCAGGGAGGCAGTGCGGGAGGCTATGAGGCGGTTGGTGCCTGCGCTGTAAGGGTCGGACAGGCGTCCGGGCACGGCAAATACGTCGCGGTTGTAGTCGGAGGCAATGCGGGCTGTGGCAAGCGCCCCGCCATGAGCAGCCGATTCGACTACTATGGTGCAGTCGCACAGTCCGGCCACGATGCGGTTGCGGGCCAGGAAATATGGCTTCATTATCGCGGTGCCCGACGGGTACTCGGTGACGATGGCTCCTCCGCTGCGCACTATCTCGGCAGCAGCTTGGCGGTGGGCCGAAGGGTAGATGGAGTCGAGGCCGTGGGCCACGACGGCCACCGTGGGCACGCCTGCGTCGAGGGCGGCGCGATGGGCGGCTATGTCGATGCCGTAGGCCAGGCCGCTTACTATGACCAAATCGGGAATTTTCGCGGCGAGGTCGGCGACAAAACGGCGGGTGAAGTCGACGCCTTGCGCGGTGGCATGGCGTGTGCCTACGATAGCCACCATGTGGGCCGAGTCGAGGCGGCAGGATCCGAGGCGGTAGAGCAGAACCGGCGCGTCGTCGCACAGGGCGAGACGGCGCGGATAGCAGTCGTCGAGACAAAACAGCGTGTCGATATGCGAATTGCAGGCAAAGGCCAGTTCGGCTCCGGCGTCTTTCATGAGAGCCTTGCGGCGGCTCATGCCGAATGCATCGGCGCCTATGCCGGCCGCGGCCATTTCCGTATCAGACATGGAGTAGAAGCGGTCGAGCCCTCCGGCCCGGGCAATGGCTTCCCGAGCTGTCGACAGGTTCAGTTTTTTGAACATCGACAGGGCAATCTTCATCTGCCTGCTGATAGCGTCCGCGTTCATTTGAGATATTTTTCGAATACGGGCATCAGGTCTTCGCCGCGAGTGAGGCGGCCATCGCGCAAGGTGGCTATTTTAACGCGGCCATGGGCGGCGAGCACGCCGTCGGCCCGGTATATCCACTGGTCGAATAGGAAAAGGGGGCCTTCGCGGCCAATGTCGAGGCATGAGACAAAGCGGTCGGTCATGCGCAGAGGGGTGCGGTAGTCAATCTCGATGCGGGCGGCCACGGGGTCGATGCCACGGTCGTGCATCTCGTTGAACGGGAACCCGGCCTCGCGGCAGAAAAGATGGCGTGTATGCTCCATGTAATTGAGGTAGACGGCATTGTTTACGATGCCCTCGATGTCGACCTCATAGTCGCGGACGTCCATCTCGGTGTGGAATGTATATTTGTTGAAATCGACTGTCATTGGTGTATTCTGTTGCGATGAATGATATAACGGTTGTAGTAGGCGAGCACAAGGGTGGTGAGCGGCAGGGCTATGATAAGGCCGATGAAGCCGAGCAGCGAGCCCCATACCGACAGCGACAGCAGGATTATGGCGGGATTCAGGCCCATGGCCTTGCCCATGATTTTGGGCGTGAGGAAAAGGTCCTGGATGGCCTGCACCACGATATACACGGCCATGCACTCCCACCAGATGGTCCAGAAAGCCACGTCGCCCTGAATCGAGCACACGAGGCAGAGGATGGTCGTGGGTATTATGGAAATCAATTGAAGATAGGGCACCATGTTGAGCAGGCCGATAAACATGCCGAGCACCACGGCCAGGGGCATGCCTATGATGAGGAATCCGATGCTGAACAGCACGCCCACGCAAAGGGCCACGAGCGACTGGCCGCGGAAATAATGGTTCATCGAGCGTTTCACATCGTCGGCCACGGCGAAGACACGCGAGCGGTAGCGCGGCGGCACCATATGGCGGAAGCCGTCGAGCAGCTTCTCGTAGTCGAGCATGATAAACACGAGATAGAGTATTACCAGGAACCAGTTGAGCAGGCTCAGCACCATGCTCACGCCTCCGGAAATCATGCGCCAGAGGTATTCGAATATCGACTTGAAGTCCTGGCGTGTCATCTGGTCGGAGATATGGTTGAAATCGATATGCTCGCGCAGGAAATCGTGCACTCCGGCGGGAATGAACCTGACATCGGCAGCCGACGAGGCATAGTTCTTCACCATTGCGGCCACCTGATGCAATTCGTCGAAAATCGACGGCAGGAACACAACGCCAAGGAGCGTGAACAGCAGAAGGGCTTCTATCAACGTGATGGTGATGGCCACAATGCGCCCTTTGAGCCGGAGCATACGGCGGTTGCGCTGCACGAAAGGCTCGAGCAGATAGGCCATGAGCCAGGCCACCAGGAAGGGCAGAAGCACGCCGCTGAGGCGGTTGATGAGCCACATCGCGGCCACGACCATGCCCAGCGTGATGATGAGCCTGACCACGCGGTCGAACGTAAATGGCCGGCGGCCGCCACGGGCCTCGATTTCCTTATATTCCTCCATCGCAGGTACTAAATGTGTGACGGACGCACGAGCCGTGCGTCCCTACACTCAATGATTATATTTATCGATTTATGCTTGATAATTCAGATTTATGATATGTCGGCCTTTTCGTAGCCTTGGTCGCGGAACACGCAATTGATGCCCACCAGGTAGTGTAGCCGCCCCGCGGCATTGCGCCGCTTGCAAACGCAAATTTACAAATTAACCTGTAAAAAACAAAAAACAGTCCGTGATATTTTTGTATGCCGATGTTTTTGAATGCAGGAGCTGCTCGTACATCCGCGGGGCTGCGTCGGGCCGGAACTATCCCGAACCATGAACGAACCATCGCGAGAGTATCTTTTTGCAAAGATTTGCCGGTAAAGAAGCTCCAACTATCTTTTTCTCGCAAAGCCCGAAAACCATGCGAAATTGTGCAAGCCGGAGGCTCGCGTTCCTAACCTATCCTATCCCCATGGATTTTTCCATAGCCTCGATTGAGGACAAATCTAAGGCCGGAGTGTCTCGCAAAACTCCACTTTCAGCCTCTTCCATCGCGGCAAGAGTCTCTGCATTTGGCTCGTGATATACGGAATAAAAATTCATCATAATTTATGTTTTTTTACTGCGCAAGCCGGAGGCTCGCGTTCCTACCTAATGGATGTTGCGGCGGTCGAGGGCCTGTTGGTAGCGGCGGGCGTTGGAGAGGTGGGTGGCGTAGTCGGCGGCGAAGTTGTGGCGGCCGGAGAAGTCTTCTTTGGCGCACATGTATATGTAGCCGTGTGCCGGGGCGGAGAGCACGGCTTCGAGGGTGGCGCGTTCGGGGACGCGGATTGGGCCGGGAGGGAGGCCGGGATTGAGGTAGGTGTTGTAGGGCGAGGGGGTGCGCAGGTGCTTGCCGGTGATGCGGCGCAGGGAGAAGTCGCCGACGGCGAATTTCACGGTAGGGTCGGCTTGCAGGGGCATACTCCGGGCAATGCGGTTGAGGTAGAGGCGCGCCACCATTGGTCGCTCGTCGGCTTTGGCGGTTTCTTCTTCGACGATTGAGGCTACGGTGGCCACTTCCACGGGGGTAAGCCCCAACGATGAGGCTTGGGCACGACGCTCGTCGGTCCAAAATCGGTTGCGGAAGTCGGCGAGACGGCTCACGACTACGACGGCCGGGGCGTTCCAATAGAATTCGTAGGTGTCGGGGATGAAGGCGGCGACATAGCCGGGGCGGTTGAATCCCATGGCCGGGAGGACGGAGTCGCAGGCGGCGGCAAATTCTTCTTCTGTGAATTCCATGCGCGAGGCCAGGCGGGCGGCAAGCTGGCCGAATGTGCGGATATTGTTGAATGTGAGGCGCACGGGGGTCTGGCGGCCGTGGAGCAGGCGACGGCTTATGTCGATGGCGCGTGCGCCGGGGTCGATTACATATGAGCCTTCGGCAACCTTGGGGGAGCCGCCTTGCAAGCCCCACAAGCGGGCTACGCGGCGTCCGAAGCCATCGCCGAGACGCGTGACAAGCGTATCGACAACGGCGGTGGTTGTCGCTCCGCGCGGAATGTAGATGCGGACGCTCTCCTGCCTGTCGTACTTCTTGGTGGCGAGCATCCATATCACGCCCAGCGCGATGAATATGGCAACGAGGGCTATTATAATGCCGATGAGGATGCGACGCATCCAACGGGGGCGTTTAATATTATTATTTTTTTTCACGGTTTTATTATTTATGGCGGAAGCACGGGCCGTGCGTCCCTACTCTTATTTACCAGATGTTGAAGCGATAGCCCACGGAGAAGGTGCCGGTGACGATGGAATTGGTGAAGGTGTATTCCTTGTCGTAGAGGAGGCCAATGTTTACGTCGCACTGCGCCCCGGCAAACCATCGCTTATTGTTCCAGACAACCGACAGGCGGAAATTGTTGTAGAAGGCAAATGATGTCTTTTTCTTGTCGGGATAGTTGATCCATCCTGTCTGTATGCCGAGCAGGGGCGATTCCGACACACCGAGAATCCACTTCGGGGCAAATGCCCAGTTGTAGCCGTAGCCGATTTTGAGGGCATAGTTGTTATTGGAGGCACGATAGGTATAGTCGGGCCATGTGGTCGGGAGGGCGTCCTTCATATAGTCGGGCAGCGACGAGAAATCGAAGATAAATTTCTGACGCCAGAAAGAGAATCCGGCATAGAGCGAGCCTTGGCTGCGTTTCTGTATTTTAGAGAAATTGAACGCTGCGGCCTGGGAGTATTTCTTGTGGTTGAAGAAATAGTAGAAATTCAGGCCCCAGGAATTGTTGTTGATGCCGTCGAAGTCGATTTTGGGATTGGTGGTGTTGCCATGGGGGCCGAACTTTGATATATGTGTGCCTACGTCGTTTGACACGCTGTAATAGTCGACGGCAAAGAGGCTGCAATTGAAGCCGAAGGTGAATCGCCTTCGCGCGCCGGAGTTGAAGCCGAGATATTTGCTTACGTTCATGTCGTAGCCGACAGACACGGCAAGATATGTGAGCCAGAAGCCGGTGGATGTGCTCGGGTCGGAGAGCATACGCATGCGCATGTCGTTGGGGAGGTCGAAATTGTAGTAGTCGACCCACGACTCGGTGCGCAGCTTGAGGTTGAATTTATGGCCTGTGCCCACGACGTAGGCCGAGTCGTAGGTATTGAAGAAACGGTCGCCCCAGCGGTAAACGTCGACGCAAAAGTTCGGAAACTTGCCCCATTCCCTTATCGAGTCGAGGGCAAGCGACAAGGCGTTGGCCTGAAAGACAGCCAAGAGCAATATCAGAGCTAACCACAGGCGTTTCATTCCATTTTTTTATTCTTCCTCTATATTTTCGTCGGGATGGTCGAGCAGGCGCAGGGCGATGTCGCGGTCTTCGTCGTTGACGAGAAGGCGGATACCGTCGAAGGGGGCGAGCTGTATGCCGAAGACGTTGGAGGTGATTTCGTTGTTGAGCACGGCCGGGATGCCGTTGGTGCGAAGCACTCCGAGGGCTATGTTGGCGGCGGCGTCGGATGAATATACTTTAATTACGGAGAGAGACATATCAGTCGGGGAGTTGGGAAGATTGGGAGTTGGGAAGTTGGGAAGTTTGGGAGGAGGGAAGTTGAGAAGTGAGGCGGTAGGCGTTGCAGCCCAGGAAGTTGCCGGCCACGATGGCGCAGTAGAAGGCGGAAAGGTCGGCGGCATGGGCGGTGATGTAGTCGAGCGGCAGGGATGCTATGTAGAAAGCGTCGGCTATACAGTGGGGAAAGCCGCAGAGGATGAAGGCGGGGATGCCGAACAGCAGCGGCAGCCAGCGGCCTTTGTCGGTGCCTTGCACGGCGAGCGTCATGATGAATCCGCAGCCTATGGCGAGTATGCCGTTGCGCAGGGGCGACGAGGCCAGGCGTTTGTCGATAACGGCTTGGGCGGCAGTCTGCATAGATGCGTCGGACATGAGCAGCCCCATGAGCATACAGCCTATGATGTTGAGGATGAGTATGGCAAGGAGCCACGCGTAGCCGCCCTGCGCGCTTTGGTCGGGAGCGGGGCCCCATACGAAGCGAGCCTTGCCGGTGAAGAGGTTGAGCCCGAGCGACACCACGGCGATAAGGCCGAATGCGAAGAGGATGGCGCCGGCCACACCTCCCGTTTTGAGGAAGATGCAGCCGCCCATGCTTATGCACACGCCCGCAAGGATGCCGCGGGCTATGAATTTACTGTCTTTCATCGAATTGCTGTCGGAAATCAGATATTGTGGAGGTCGTGGCCCATACGCTCTTTCTTTGTGGCCATATACCGGCGGTTGAAAGGCGTGGGGTCTACTTCGATTGGCACATTTTCCTCGATGGTGAGGCCGTAGCCTTCGAGGCCGATGCGCTTGCAGGGGTTGTTGGTGAGCAGACGCATCTTGCGGATGCCGAGGAGGTTGAGAATCTGGGCGCCAACGCCGTAGTCGCGTTCGTCGGCCTTGTGTCCGAGGTGGAGGTTGGCGTCTACGGTGTCCATGCCTTCTTCCTGGAGTTTGTATGCGCGGATTTTATCCATCAGGCCGATTCCGCGGCCTTCCTGGCTGAGGTAGATTATGGCGCCGCGGCCTTCCTTCTCGATCATCTGCATTGCCCGGTGGAGCTGCTGACCGCAGTCGCAGCGTTCGGAACCGAAGATGTCGCCTGTGGCGCATGACGAGTGCACGCGCACGAGCACAGGCTCGTCGCCGGTGACGTCGCCTTTGATGAGGGCGATGTGTTCGAGGCCGTTGCTGATCTGGCGGAAAGGAATGAGTTTGAAATGGCCGAATTCGGTGGGCATATCCACTTCTTCGCCCACTTCCACCATCTGCTCTTTATTTAGACGGTAGGCAATGAGGTCGCGTATTGATATGAGTTTGAGGCCCCATTCGTCGGCGCGGAGGCGGAGTTCGGGCAAACGAGCCATAGAGCCGTCGTCGCTCATTATCTCCATAAGGGCGGCGGCGGGACGGAGGCCGGCAAGGCGGGCAAGGTCGACCGCGGCCTCGGTGTGGCCGGCACGGCGGAGCACTCCGGCATCCTGGGCATAGAGGGGATTGATATGACCGGGACGTCCAAAAGTGGCGGGTGTCGACTCGGGGTCGGCAAGGGCGCGGATTGTGGCGGCGCGGTCCTGAATCGACACACCGGTTGAGCAGCCTTCGAGTTTGTCGACGGTGACGGTGAACGGGGTGCCGAGCACCGAAGTGTTGTCCTCTACCTGGTGAGGCAGGTCGAGCTCGCGGCAGCGGCTGTTGGTAATCGGGGCACAAAGCACGCCACGGGCGTTTTTGAGCATGAAATTTACCTGTTCGGGGGTAATTTTCTCGGCGGCCACTATGAGGTCGCCCTCATTTTCACGGTCTTCATCGTCGACCACAATCACCATCTTGCCTTCGGCGAAATCGCGGAGGGCTTCTTCGATAGTATTCAGTTTTATGTCTGCCATAATTAATTATTTAGATGTCGGAGCCGGAAGGCCCGGATGTATATTGCTGTATAAGTTTTTCTGTGTTTGCAGCCACGGCGTCGAGGTTGCGACGGCCTATGGCAAAGGGGTATTCGTTGAGGAGGAGCACCACACGCGGACGGCGCGAGTTGGAAAGGTACTCTATAAGGTCGTTGAGCGCCTGCTCGAGGCTTCGCCACGGGCCGCGCCCGGCCAGACGGGCGAATATGTTCATTTTTTTCAATTCGGCCTGCACGTCGGCCACACGCTGCCGGAAATCGCGCAATCGGACGAGAGCTTCTTCGGGATCGACATCGCTCATTATCACTTCTTTCAATTCGAGCGAGCGTTTGAGGCGGCGGCCGGTGATACGGCGGAAGAAGGCGGCATAGGCGTCGACGTTGAACACGGCGGAGTCGCCCACGGCCTTGTAGGTGAAGAATATGCCCAAGGGCAGAAGCACGGCCGAACTGAGCCATATGCCCATCCACACCTCGGTCTTGCCGTCGCGCGCCATCTTGTAGCCCATGTTGTCGAATATAAAGTAGACGATAAAGAGGAATACCGAGATAACGAGCGGTGTGCCGATGCCGCCTTTCTTGATGATGGCGCCCAGGGGCGCGCCGATGAAGAAGAAGATGAGGCAGGCAAACGACAGGGTGAATTTCTTTTGCATCTCTATGTCGTGGCGGCGCATGAGCTTTTCCTGCTCGAGCAGGAGCGTGGAGCGGTATTCGAAGTCTTGAATCTGCTGGCGCGTCTTGCTGATGGCGCGTGTTATGTATCCGCGCGCCCTGGGCAAGTCGGGTTTCGAGAATACTGAATCGAGCACCAGTGGCTCGGCCACGGCGGGCAGGGGCTTGTGCACCTTGGTCACGTTTGAGTCGTTGCGGATGTATTCGTAATATGGCACGTTGACATATGAGCGTGTCACCAGGTCGGAGCCGTAGCTTGTGCCAAGGGAGTCGACAATACCGCTTATGGAGTCGATCGAGGCGCGCAGTTCAGTTATATTCTTGCCGACATACTGGCTGCGCATGGTGCTTTCGTCCATGCGGTTGAAGTTGGCGTCGAAAAGGAAATATATTTGCTTGTCGGTGAAGCTCTCGCGTCGGAAAGGAAGATAGTTTGACGTGGACGAGCCCATCGCGTTTTCGCGCAGGTTCTCGAACATCTCGCCACGGTAGAGATGGAGAAAGAGGCGCGTCTTGTCTTCGGTGAAGTTGAGGCTTCCGGAGTCGGCAAGAATCACACGGGAATTGTCGAGCCCGCGCGAAAGGTCGTAGATGATAAGGTCGTAGAGCATGCCCGTGTCGGGGTTCTTGCGCTCGACATAGAGGTTCATGCCCGGAATCTGGTCGTAGAACGACCGCACGGGGATTTCGACCTCGGGCGATTTCTGGCGCATCGAAAAGAGCAGCGTCCACATCTTTGTCTGCGCAACGGGCAGCACATTGTTCTGAAAGAAGAACGCGCCTATGGCCACAAACACCATAAGCACGATAAGCGGCCGCATTATCTTGAAGAGCGATATGCCGGCGGCTTTCATGGCCGTAAGCTCGAAACGCTCGCCAAGGTTGCCAAAGGTCATAAGCGACGCCAGCAGCACGGCCAACGGCAGGGCCGTGGGCACCATGGTGAGGGCGGCATAAAAGAACAATTCGCCTATGACGCTCACAGCCAAGCCTTTGCCGACAAGGTCGTCGATATATCGCCAAAGGAATTGCATGAGCACGATGAAAAGACATATAAAAAAAGTCATTGCCAGCAGCGGCAGGAACCGTTGCAGCATAAACGTGTACAGTCTTTTTATTCTCAAAGCCAAGGGCGTTGTCTGTTATCTGTTTTGGAATTGCAAATTTACAAAGATTTTTGCAAAAACCGCGCACCTCACAGGCTTTTTTTACTTTCTCCGGTAGGTGGCGAAGCGGTAGGGCGGCACAGAGCCTTCGGCAGGAACGGTTTCGGAGGCTTCGGCAAGCTCGAACTCGGCGGGGATGGAGGGAAAGAAGGTGTCGGCGCCGGCAGCGGTGCCGTCGATTTCGGTGAGGTCGAGCTCGGCGGCCAATGGCATTGCCTGACGGTAGATTTCGCCGCCTCCGATTATGAATACTTTCTCGCCGGGAGCCGTCATGGCAAGAGCGGCTTCAAGGCCCTGTGCCGTTTCCGCACCGGGGAACGAGAGGGAGCTGTTGCGTGTCACCACGATGTTGCGACGCCCGGGAAGGGCTCCTTTGGGAAGCGACTCGAATGTGCGCCGGCCCATCACCACGGTGTGCCCGAGCGTGAGCGCCTTGAAGCGGCGCAAGTCGCCGCGAATGTGCCAAAGCATGTCGCCGCCGCGTCCGATCGCTCCGTCGGAGGCCACAGCGGCTATTATCGTTATATCTTGTTGTGTCATAATTCTTAATAATAGAAGATGTTGTGTCAATTGCTCTGCCGCGGATGCACGAACGGTGCAATGCGGTTAAAATAAGGACAGTATTACGACGCGCATAATCGCGTAGCGATTCCCGAAAGTAGCCGTGGGTGAGGACGAGGCGGAACCCCGACCGAACCCACGGAAAAATATTTTCGGCAACCGTGGGATTTGGAGCGGAGGCCGGCCGGAGCGTTCGACTATGCCAACCGTGATGCAGAACGCTACGCTGTCGCTCGCTCCAATGCCACGGATGATTCTAATGCTCATACCGTGGGTTACGCGTTCGCTCCACCCACGGCTACTGTCTTGAAGCGCATACGCGCTTCTTCTGCATTGCGACAGCTTATTTGAACCGCGGACGCACGAACCGTGCGTCCCTACAATATTGGCATATGCGTCGTTTGATACGCCCTCACATACGTCACAAGCCGGAGGCTTGTGCTCCTGCTTTATACGGAAACGATGCCGGGGATGTGGGGGTGCGGGTCGTAGCCGGTGAGGGTGAAATCGTCGTAAGTGAAATCGAAGATTGATTTCACGTCGGGGTTGAGGGTCATTGTCGGCAGCGGACGGGGCTCGCGCGTGAGTTGCAGGCGCACCTGGTCGAAGTGGTTGCGGTAGACATGGGTGTCGCCGAGGGTGTGCACAAAGTCGCCGGCACGTAGCCCGGTGACCTGAGCCATCATCATAAGCAACAAGGCGTAGGAGGCGATGTTGAAGGGCACGCCGAGGAATGTGTCGGCCGAGCGTTGGTAGAGTTGCAGGCTGAGCCGTCCGTCGGCGACGTAGAACTGGAAGAAGGCGTGACACGGGGGAAGATTCATATTGTCGAGGTCGCCTACGTTCCATGCGCTCACGATTATACGGCGCGAGTCGGGATTATTTTTTATATCGTCGACGGCCTGCGAGATCTGGTCGATGAATCCGCCCTTATAGTCGGGCCACGACCGCCACTGGTATCCGTAGATATGGCCGAGGTCGCCGTCGGGTCCGGCCCATTCGTTCCAGATGCGCACTCCGTGGTCTTGAAGATATTTCACGTTGGTGTCGCCGCGCAGAAACCAAAGGAGCTCGTAGATTATGGATTTGAGATGGAGTTTTTTTGTGGTGAGCAGCGGAAAACCTTCTTCGAGGTTGAACCTCATCTGATAGCCGAATACCGAGCGTGTGCCGGTGCCGGTGCGGTCGCCTTTGTCGGTGCCGTGGTCGAGGATATGACGGAGCAAGTCAAGATATTGTTTCATCTTTGTGACGGTTGAATGATTGTTTGGGCAATTGGGCCGACATGCTTGCCGGGGCGCCTCCCTGCGGGGCTATGCGGCGGAGCATGGGCCACGACAGACGGTGGTGTCCGCGACGCACGGTGATGGCGTCGTTGGGGCACTCGGCCGTGCAGTTGAGGCACATGACGCAACGGGAAGTGTCGACCGTGCAGTCGGGCATTTTAATACATTGGGATTTACACACGTCGACACACCGGTCGCAGTGGATGCACTTGTCGGGGTTGATGTCGACGTTATATACCGACGCCCGGCTCAGAAAGGCGAGAATACCGCCGACAGGGCATATCGTGTTGCAGAAAAGGCGTCCGCGCATGGCGGCAATAGCGCCCACAAGGGCGAGGACTCCCCACCCTGCCACCACACTGCCCGTGGCTATGAGTCCGGGACGGACCACGGCACGTATTATGCTGCCGTAGAGGTGGGAGGGGTCGAGTACGGTGAGCGCCACGGCAAATCCGGCGAAGAAAGCCAGCGACACGGCCACGGTGACGGGAATCCGCAGGGCATTGAGCGGCGGCGCGTAACGATAGCGACGCGCCCCTCCCTTCCCACATGCTCGTCCGGCGCGGGCGGCGGCATCCATCACCGTGCCCAGAGGGCACACGGCCGAGCAGTAGACTCGCCCGAACGTGAGGGTGACAAACACCCAGAACACCACCCAGAACGCCGCGCCGGCCATTATCGCCGGCACAATCTGCAAGTGGGCGAGCCAAGAGCCGAGAGCAGTGCGCCCGAAATGCGGGGCGAGGGCAAGCGCAGAGAACCCGACGGCGAAAATCACCGCCGCGGCCACACGTATATATTTAAGTGTCCTGTACATTATATAAATATCATCTTCGATACGGACGCACGAGCCGTGCGTCCCTACACTATTGATTTCTACTCGAGGATTATCGTTACAATCTCGTCGGGGTCGGTGATTACGTGGTCGGCGTAGGCATTGCGCAGCTCCGACGGCGGACGGAAGCCCCAGGTGACGCCCACCGACTCGACGCAGGCTCGGCGCGCCGTCTCCATATCCACGCCGGAGTCGCCCACATAGAGCACTTCCGCTTTGGGTGTGGGACAAGCGTTGAGGGCCGCGAACACTATCGAGGGGTCGGGTTTGCGGGGCACTCCTTCGACATTGCCGAGCACGGCGCGCCATGCGGCGTCGGGGAAATAGTGATTTATGATTTTTGTGACAGCCGCCTGGTATTTGTTGGACGTGACAGCAAGGTTGAGGCCTCGCGCTGTGAGGTCGGCAAGCAGTTCGGGGATGCCGGGATATGGCTTGGTGAAATCGCAGCAATGCTCGTCGTAATATTCGCGGAAAAAGCCCAGGATACGGTCAACTTCGGTGGTTGAGCGGGCTTCGGGAGGGAGAGCGCGCTCGATGAGGCGACGCACGCCGTTGCCCACCATAGCCTGGTATGCCGGAATTGAATGTTCGGGATGCCCCGTGCTGCGCAGCGCGTAGTTCACGGCGTGGCCGAGGTCTTCTATTGTATTAAGGAGTGTACCGTCGAGGTCGAATATTACGTAAGATTTCATTGGAGAAGTTGTTTGTTAAGGTCTTTAAGGACTTTAAAGACTTTAAGGACCTTAAAAATTAGTCATTCGTCGTTAGTAGTTTTAGAACGGGTATCCGACTGAGAAGTGGAAGGTGGCGTCGCGGCCCCAGCGGGGATGTATCAGCGGCCAGGGCTCTTGGTTCATGGCCGGGTTGTGTGCCTTCATGCCAAGGTCGAAGCGCAGGAGGAAATAGGTGAAGTCCATGCGCAGGCCAACGCCGTAGGCGGCGGCTATCTGCTTGTAGAATTCGTTGAATTTGAACACGCCGCCCGGCTGGTTCTCGTAGTCGCGTATGGTCCAGATATTGCCGGCGTCGACAAACAGCGCGCCCTCAAACACCCAGAATAGTCGCGCACGGTATTCCACCGAGAGGTCGAGGCGTATGTCGCCGCATTGGTTGATGAAGTCGGTTACGGAATTGCGCGAGTCATAGGCGCCGGGGCCGAGCGTACGCACGCCCCAGCCACGCACGCCGTTGGCGCCTCCGGCATAGAATCGCTTTTCGAAGGGTATCATCGACGAGTTGCCGTATGGCACGCCGATACCGGCTCCGATGTGGAACGACAGGGCGTTGCGCGAGTTTAGATTGCGCGTGTAAGTGAAATCGGCCTCGGCCTTCACGTATTGAGCATACTGGATGCCAAACACTTTATAAGCCCCGTCGCTTTTCTTGCGGTCGAAGGCCGACGACAGGGCATACAGGAGGTTGCCGGCCATTTCCGCCGAGGCGCGGAAGGTCGTAACCGACGGCTGAATCACGAAAGCGTTCATCGTGGCCGTAGGGATGCGGCGGTTGGTGCGGTAGAAGGTGTAGCCCATGCGCATTATGAAGTGGTCTTCGTAACTGTAACGCAGCAACGGGTTCGACGGCGCTATCGAGTCGAGGAAATTGAGCGTGCTCTTGGGGAGGCGCACATAATTCACGTCGACGAGGTCGAACGTGCGCCGGGTGTTGTAGCCCCCGCTGTTGCGGCTCCATTTATATTTCCAGGCTGCGCCGAATATCACTCGCGTATATTCGGGACGCTCCTGATAGTTGCCCGAAACGGAGAATTCCGTGGAAGCGCGCATACGCTTCTTGAAGGCCGACGACAGGAACGGAGCCTTGAATTTGGGGAAGGTGATGCCCACCTCGCCGGCGTATTCCGAATAGCGGTTGTTGATAAGTCCGTCGACCTTGCCCGACAGGCTCTCGTAGTTGGTACGGAATTTGGCCGTGAGCAGTTCCGACCCCTTGGCGAGGTTGCGGTGCTGATAGGTGAGGCCTACGCCGAATCCGAGGTCGCCCTCGGAATTTGTGCCTTCGAGTTCTACGGTTACGGCCTGCTTCTTGTTGCGCGACAGCAGGATGTAGGCGTCGAGCCACTCCGTGCCGTCGACCGTCCCGGCCGGGCGCATCTCTATGTTTATGAATTTGAGGATTCCGAGTTGCGACAAGGCTTCGTAGGTGCGCTCGACGGCGCGGGCCGAATAGGGCATGCCCGAGCGCAGATAGCATTTCTCTTCGAGGGCCGACGGTTTGATATAGCGGTCGGGGCCGTAGAGCACCATTACGCCACGGTAGTCGACAGTGTCCGACGCTTCGGTGGTGGCGACAGCCGGATTGTAGTCGGTGACAAAAATCACACGGTTTATCTTATACACTTCCGGGATTCCCGTCCGGCTGTCGGGCTTCACGTTCATGGTGAGAGCCACCGCTTTCGAGCCGCGCACGGTGTCGGCGGTGAAAGTGATATAATCGTTGTTGAAGGAATAATATCCGAGGTTGCGCATGCGCGTGGTGATGAGCGTGCGGAAATTGTCGAGACGGTTGCGGTCGAAAAGGTCGCCCGGACGGATGTCGAACGATGCCGAGTCGGCAAGAATCACGGCGCGGAGCGCGGAGTCGGGGATATTGTAGGCCAGCGACGAGATCACGTGGGGCGAACCGGCGGAGATATGGTAGTCTATTTCGATTTTTTTCTTCTCGCGGCTGGCAGTGGAGTCAATTTCGACCGTCACGTCCATATACCCGCGGTTGATAAGAGCCTGGCGCAACTGCCGGCGCGACATCTCGGCGAGCTCGGCGTCGAATATCACCGGCGGCTGTCCTATGTTGCGCAGCCATCGGTTATACCATTTTGTGGTGTCCGACCCCGAGAGGCTGTATGTGCCAAGCTGCAATTTTGCAAACCCGAGCACCTTGTGGTTTGGCGTCTGGCGCAAGAAATTATAAAGCTCTACGGTGTCGATCGTGTCATTGTCGACAGTAATATCCACCGATTCGAGCAGCATCTCGCCGTCGGGCACATGCTTTGTCGACGCGCAGCCCGGCAGCAGCGAGCACATCGCCGCCACGGCCACGCAAGCCACAGCCATCCGGAAGAAAATATGTCGCAAATTGCAAACTGACTTCATTTACTGCTTCGGGGCATTTATCCCCGAACTGCAAAATTACGCAATTTTTTTGAATCTCCGCATCCCCCGCCCCTCCAATCTCCTCCCCCGCCAAATTTTTATCCCTCCCGTCAGCCTTTGCGCCATCAATACTCAAAATTTTTTTTCAAAATTAAGACAAACTGCTTTAAGGTAAAATAATGTTGGATATTTCATATAAAATTATTACCTTTGCCTTGGAAACGTGGGTTTAACACAAGATACAACCACTTGGAAACGTGGTTTTAGAAACACTTAATACCCCTTGATTTTGTTTTAACATATGAAACGAAAAATTTACGACAATATAAAACAGTGGAAAGACCGCTGGGGAGGACGTACCGCCTTATTGGTGGATGGAGCTCGCCGTATCGGCAAAAGTTGGATTGTGGAGGAATTTGCCCGCAACGAGTACAAATCATACATCCTGATTGACTTTAATAATGTTCAGGCAAACATATTGGAACTGTTTGATAATCACATGAACGACCTTGATGGATTCTTCATGCGGTTGAGTCTTTATACCGGAATAAGGCTTTATCCGCGTGAATCATTGATTATATTTGACGAAGTGCAGATGTGCCCAAGAGCCCGAGCCGCAATAAAATATCTTGTCAAAGACGGACGATACGACTATATCGAAACCGGTTCATTGGTAAGCATCAATCACAATGTGAAAGATATTGTGATTCCAAGCGAGGAGATTAGAATTGATATGTATCCTATGGACCTGGAAGAGTTCATGTGGGCTACCGGACAGGATATGCTGTTTGATTTTGTCAAGACCCGGTTTGAGAGTTTGGTCCCTCTCGGGCAGGCTCTCCACCGACAAATGATGGAAGCATTAAGAACATACATGCTCGTCGGAGGTATGCCACAAGCCGTAATGAGTTATGTTGAACGGAAAGATATGAGAGATGTCGATGCTATCAAGCGAAGCATACTTGCACTCTACCGCAATGACATAAGCAAATATGCAGGAAGATCCGCGCCAAATGTCACACGGATTTTTGACAACATCCCGGGACTTTTACAGCAGCATGAGAAACGGTTTCGCCCTTCAAAAGTAAAGCCCGGAGCAAGAATGAAAGACTTTTTAGAGTCAATGTTCTGGCTTGATGAAAGCCGCGTCGTCAATTTCTGTTATGCCACAACAGAACCATCTGTCGGTCTGGCACTTAACCGAGACGATGCAAAAGTAAAACTTTATATGGCCGATACCGGACTATTGGTGTCTATGGCTTTTGACTCGGGCGACCTGGAAGAAGGTGGAATCTACGAGAAAATTCTACGTGGCAAACTTGAATTCAACAAGGGCATGCTGATTGAAAACCTTGTAGCTCAGCTGTTAAGCACAGCCGGATACCCGCTATATTTTTACAGCCGCTACTCCAAAGATAATGCAGACGACAGAATGGAAATTGATTTCCTGATTCGAAAAAAAGTCGTAACAAGCAAACACAACATTTCGCCAATAGAGGTGAAATCATCACCGCAATACAGCCTTACATCGCTTGAAAAGTTCGGCAAGAAATTTTCAAACTATCTTGGCACATCTTATGTGCTTCATACCAAAGACCTGGAGATAAAAGACGGAATAATTTACCTCCCTCTATACATGGCCGGGCTTTTATAACAATCTTTTTCCACTCGTTTTTCGCGCGCGTTTTTTGGCACATATTAATAAAAAGGGGGCAGGATGCTTGGTTTTCCGGCTTTTTGCCTAAAACCTCCGCATCCCCCGCCCCTCCAATCTCCTCCCCCGCCAATTTTTTATCCCTCCCGTCAGCCTTTGCGCCATCAATACTCAAAAAAAAAATCAAAATTCAGGCAAACTGTTGTACAGTAAAAAATAATTGCTTAATTTTGGCTCGCAGACCGATCCTTAGAAGCCCCGGTCTGGGGTTAAGTGGGAAGGGTTGCAGACATAATTAGAAAGCGTATTCTATGCTAAAATCCAAGCGATTTTAGCATTTTTTTATTCCGA
>ERZ777011.295-NODE-295-length-80865-cov-15.562294_pt1 | contig 80865 bp, 75 predicted proteins | sample MGYA00374964_ERZ777011 | MGnify/ENA primary metagenome ERZ777011 (study PRJEB29310, sample SAMD00008975) | mouse gut metagenome | study: EMG produced TPA metagenomics assembly of the Metagenome analysis of fecal microbiota from mouse which was promoted... | reverse complement strand
TATTTCAGGTGTTTTGAATGACGTTTTTCGGAACATCAAACTGAACACCCTAATAGGTTATGATGCAGACCCAGCTCCGCAGAAGGTGCGCAATTACGCATTGCATGAAGACATAGGTCTTGGTTATAGAACAGAGAAATGCATCTTGTCAGTTAATGGCGGTATTGCTGTAAACAACACTCATTCCGCCGGTGTCCTGCCAACGCGACTCAATAACGGCGTCTGGTTTGGCAGACTGTACGGGCACGTCGCGTTGCCTTTCAATTTCAGCGTAGACTCGGAATTCAATATCATGAAACGCTACGGATATATTGATGAATCGATGAACACCACCGACTGCGTATGGAACGCCACCCTGGGCTATGAAATCAACAAAGGAGTGTGGCGCATATCTCTCGACGCGAAGGACATTCTGAACCAGAACAAGGGTTTCAACTACACGGTGAATGCCAACGGACGCACGCAGACCCTCAACACCGTGCTTCCCCGCTACCTGATGCTGTCGGTGCACTACCGTTTCGACTTCAAACCCAAACGCGGTAAGTGACCACCGGACGAAGATTGATTCAAATGTTGTGTATTTGAAAAAAAAGTGTTAACTTTGCGGCGGTTTTCGTGTGAGAGATGGTCTCGCAAGGAAACCGCCGTAAATATTTTATTACAAATCAATCATTTACAAAACGTATGAATAACTACGAAACCGTTTTCATTTTAACTCCCGTTTTGTCTGACGACCAGATGAAGGAAGCGGTAGAAAAATTCAAAGACGTTCTGAAAGCAAACAATGCCGAGATCGTTAATGAAGAGTTGTGGGGTCTGCGCAAGCTCGCTTATCCTATCCAGAAGAAATCCACCGGCTTCTATGTGCTGGTAGAGTTCAAGGGTGAGCCCACTATCGTTAAGAAACTCGAAACTGCTTTCCGTCGTGACGAGCGCGTTATCCGCTTCTTGACTTTCCGTCTTGACAAATACGCAGCTGAGTACGCAGAAAAGCGTCGTAACCTGAGAGCAAACAAAGCAAGTGAGAAACCCGCAGAGGCAGAGGCTAAAGCAGAAGTAAAGGAGGCATAATCATGGCAGCAAACAACGAAATCCGTTATCTCACCCCCCTTACGGTAGATACTAAAAAGAAAAAATACTGCCGTTTCAAACGTAGCGGTATCAAATATATCGATTACAAGGATCCCGAGTTCTTGAAGAAATTCCTCAACGAGCAGGGTAAGATACTTCCCCGTCGTATCACCGGAACATCTCTCAAGTTCCAGAGAAGAGTTGCTCAGGCAGTTAAGCGTGCCCGCCATCTTGCTCTCCTTCCCTATGTGACCGACTTGATGAAATAATCATTTTTCTAACCTGATAAAAGCAACAACACAATGAAAGTAATACTCAAAGAGAATGTAGCCAGTTTAGGTTATAAGGATGATGTGGTTGAGGTAAAAGACGGTTACGGCCGCAATTATCTTATCCCTCAGGGTCTTGCCATCGTGGCTTCAAAAGCGGCTCTCAAGCAGCTTGCCGAGAACCAGAGACAGCGTGCGCACAAGATTGCCAAGATTCTTGAAGACGCTCAGGCAGCCGCTGCTGCTCTCGAGGGCGTAAAGGTGACAATCACAGCGAAGACAAGCGCGTCAGGCACAATCTTCGGTTCCGTGGGCGCCGCTCAGGTTTCCGAGGCTCTTGCAAAGCTCGGTCATGAGATCGACCGCAAGATCATCAACCTCAAGGATACTATCAAGACAGTAGGTGTTCACACAGCTATAGTCAAATTCCACAAAGAGGTGGAGCAGCCCATCGAGGTTGAGGTTATAGCCGAAGAGGAAGACAAATAAAAATCCGACAGTATATGATGCAGACCCGTCCGTATCCCGGACGGGTCTGTTTTTTTGCAATTAAGGGATTTTTATGGTTGTAAAGTTTGAATCTACGTGCAAATTGATTATCTTTGCAAGTTGAACAAAAACAAGACAAGATATGAAATTTAACGTAGAGGGAAAGACATTCCAGCAGCAACTTTCGGCTGTGAGCAAAGTGATCAATGCAAAGAATGCATTGTCGATTCTCGACAACTTTCTTCTGAAAGTGGAGGGCGACCGTCTGAGCATAACCGGCAGTGACCAGGAGAATGTGATGACGGCGTATATGACAATAACCGAGAGCGAGGGTGACGGTGCAATCGCCGTGTCAGCCAAGAGACTTCTCGAAATCACGAAGGAAATCTCAAGCCAGCCCCTTACGTTCTACATAAACGACGAGACAAAAGAGATCGATATCCGTTTTCTTAACGGACATTTCAACTTCATGGGTGTGGATGCCACCGAATATCCGGCACGCCGCAATCAGGAGGCGGAGCAGAAAACAATGATGCTTCCCGCTTCGATGGTTCAGAAAGGTATTGACAACACTCTGTTTGCCGTGAGCGCCGACACAGTGCGCCCGATTATGACCGGTATATACTGGGATATTCATGAGAACGATGTGACCTTTGTCAGCTCAGACACGCATAAGCTTGTGCGCTATATCAATTCAGAGTCCGCTCCCGGATTCACAGGGTCATTTATTCTCCCCTCGAAGCCGGCGAATATTCTCAAAAGCATAATCGGCAAGGAGGATGGTGATGTAAAGATTGTTTTCGATTCCAAAGGCGCTACCTTTGAGCTTGGCGACTATCTGTTGTCCTGCCTCTTCATCAACGGCAACTATCCCAATTACAATCGTGTGATTCCTCAGGAGAATCCCTTTGAGATGACGATTGACCGGGTTTCGCTTCTTACGGCATTGCGTCGCGTGTCCATATTCGCGGCAAAGAGCTCAAATCTTGTGGTTCTCGACATTCAGCCCAATGAGGTTATTCTCCATGCTCAGGATCTTGACTACGGCACATCTGCCGAAGAACGCGTCAACTGCAGCTACGAAGGCAACACCATGACCATCGGCTTCAACGGACAGTTCATGATAGAGATTCTCAACAACCTCCATGATGACTCTGTGGTGTTCAAGCTGTCGGATCCCGGACGTCCCGGAATCTACACGCCGCTTCAGCAGCAGGAAGGAGAGGATGTGGTGATTATCCAGATGCCGATGCAGGTGCTTTAAAGGCAGTCTGCCGGTAAATTCCGAAAGGGGAGAGGATAAGCTCCGGGGTGTTAGAACATAAAATAGATATAGTGAAACTGAATCTTAAGAGACCGCTGATTTTCTTTGATCTGGAAACCACCGGTACCAATATAACCCGAGACAGGATAGTAGAACTGAGTTATATCAAAGTTTATCCCGACGGGCATACGGAGTCCAAGACCCGCAGGCTCAATCCCGGCATGCCCATACCGCCCGGGGCGACAGCCGTGCATCACATCACCGACGAGATGGTGAAAGACGAGCCGTCGTTCCGCCAGATTTCCAAAGCTCTTCTCGAGATATTCGAGGGGTGTGACATTGCCGGATATAACAGCAATAAGTTCGATGTTCCTCTGCTTATCGAGGAGTTTGGCAGAGCCGGACTGAATTTTGAGGTTGCCGGGCGTAAATTCATAGATGTACAGAATATCTTCCACAAGATGGAGCAGCGCACGCTCGTAGCCGCATACAAGTTCTATTGCGGACGCGATCTCGCCGACGCGCATTCCGCCCTTGCCGACACTCAGGCGACTTATGAGGTTCTTCTGGGTCAGCTTGACCGTTATCCTGATCTTGAGAATGATGTGGAAAAACTCGCGGAATTTTCGAGGTCCGGCAAAAGTGTGGATCTATCGGCGCGTATAGTGCTTGATGACAACGATGTGCCTGTATTCAATTTCGGCAAGCACAAAGGCAAGCCGGTGAAAGAGGTGTTCCGCAAAGAACCTTCGTTCTACACATGGATGATGCAGGGTGATTTTGCAAAGAATACGAAGGATGTTATTTCCGTGCTTTATGCGGAATGCAGAAACCAGAAATAAAGGCAGCCGTGGAATCGATATTGAAAGGTAAGCACATAGTGCTCGGCATTACCGGCGGCATCGCCGCCTACAAGTCGGTTACTCTGCTCCGCCTGCTTGTCAAGGCAGGTGCGGAGGTTCAGGTGGTGATCACCCCGGCCGGGAAAGAATTCATCACTCCGGTAACACTCTCCTCGTTGAGCGGAAAACCAGTGGTAAGCGAGTTTTTCACCGCAAACACCGGGGAGTGGCACAGTCACGTTGACCTCGGTCTCTGGGCAGACCTGATGGTGATCGCGCCCGCGACTGCATCCACTATCGGAAAAATGGCGAACGGCATCGCCGACAATATGCTGGTCACGACATATCTTTCAGCCAAAGAGCATGTGATGATAGCGCCTGCGATGGATCTTGACATGATGGCGCATCCCTCGACAGTGCGCAATCTCGCTACGCTTGAATCGTATGGTGTGGAAATAATAGAACCTGCCGCCGGAGAGCTTGCGAGTCATCTCATGGGAAAAGGAAGAATGGAGGAACCGGAGAATATATACTGCCGCATAGAGCGTTTTTTTATGAAGCAGTGTGATTTGCTCGGCAAAAAGGTGGCGATTACCGCCGGCCCGACCTATGAGAAACTTGATCCGGTGAGATTCATAGGCAATTACTCCAGCGGCAAGATGGGTTTTGCGCTTGCCGAGGAGTGCGCCGCACGAGGTGCGGAGGTTACCCTTGTATGCGGTCCGGTTGCGTTGCAAACCGCAAATCCCAATATACACAGGATTGACGTGGAGAGCGCAGAGGAGATGCTTGAGGCATCGCGTGAGCCATTCGCCAATGCCGATATGGGCATATTCGCAGCTGCTGTCGCCGATTATCGTCCGGAATCACGGGCGGAGAGCAAACTTAAACGTGAGGGAGTTGAGGAGATGTCGCTTCGCCTTGTGAAGAATCCGGACATCGCGGCTACGCTTGCATCCGTAAAGCGCGAGGGTCAGCTCTTTGTAGGTTTTGCGCTTGAAACAGACAATGCGCATGCAAACGCACTCGGAAAGCTCAGAAAGAAGAATCTTGACATGGTTGTGCTGAACTCGCTTCGGGACAAAGGAGCCGGTTTTGGCACTGATACCAACAAAGTGACAATTCTTCGCAAGGATGGAACCGAGAGGTCATTCCCGTTGAAGAGCAAGAGGGAAGTGGCTGCGGATATTATTGCTGAAATATTATCATGAGAAGATTATTGGGTTTATTGTTTGCGGCACTTATATGGGTGAATGCAGTCGAAGCTCAGGAGCTCAACTGCACTGTCGAGGTCAATTCACAGCAAATCGAGGGTACCAACAAGAATGTGTTCGACGCTTTGCAGGAAGGGATCTCAACCTATATGAACGAAACAAAATTCAGTAATGCGGTCTTCAGTCCGAACGAAAAGATAGAATGCCGTCTGTTTCTTACAGTAGCGGAGTATTCCGACGACAGGATAAAAGGTGAGTTGCAGCTTCAGCTGTCGCGGCCTGTGTACAACAGTACATACACCACGACGCTTTTCAACTTCCGGGATACCAAAGTCGAATTCGGTTACAGGGAGGGAGACCCCTTGATTTACAATGAGAATACAGTAGACAATAACCTCACAGCGATACTCGACTATTATGCCAATCTTTTTCTTGCCATAGATTTCGACAGCTTCTCGCCCAAGGGGGGACAGCCGTTCTATGACCGTGCCCAGAGCATTGTGCAGCAGGCACAGTCCATAGGAGAGGTCGGATGGCGAACTTTTGAAGACACCAAGAACCGTGCGGCAGTTTTGAGCAGTTATACCGACACCAATACATCCGGCATCCGCAATCTTCTTTACGACTATCATCGTCGCGGACTCGACGAGATGGTCACGAGTCCTGACAAAGGTAGGGCGGTTATAACAGAATCGTTGAAAGAACTGAAAGGCATAGCGGACAGTTCGCCTATGTCCGTTGCTTTGTCTCTCTTCCGTGATTCCAAGCTTGACGAGCTGGTAAACATATACTCCAAAGCCCCCGCCAACGAACGCGAGACGGCATATGATATTCTGCAGCCTATTTATCCGACGGAATCCGAACGTCTGGATAAAATCAAGAAAGGGAGTGAGAACCAGTAGCGTGTTATTATTGTCAAGACATCGTTAAAAACCATCAACAGATATGCTGAGTAAACTGTCAATTAGGAACTATGCGTTGATCGATAGTCTCGAGCTTGAGTTCGACTCCGGACTTACGATAATCACGGGAGAAACAGGAGCCGGGAAATCGATAATGCTCGGCGCGCTCTCGATGATCATGGGGGGGCGTGCGGATTCCCGTGTCATTGCCGACGGCGGATCCAAATCTGTTGTGGAGGCATCGTTCGCATTTCCGCCGGCATCTCTTGAACAGTCGTTTGCGGAGAATGATCTTGACTGGAATGCCGAGGAACTGCTTATAAGAAGAGAAATAGCGTCAAACGGGCGATCCCGTGTCTTTATAAATGACGTGCCCGTCACATTGTCGGTGCTTGCATCCATATCCGGCTATCTGATCGACATACATTCCCAGCATGAGAATGCGCGTCTCACAAGCCAGACCGCACAGCTTGAGATAATTGATTCCGTCTCTGACAACGAAAAGCTCCGGAAACGTTATGCGGAAGCATTCCGGCGTTTTGTGGAGATACGCAACAGGGTTAAGCGTATTCGCCAGGAACAGGATAGGATGCGGGAAAACAGGGAATACCTTCAATTTCAGTATGAAGGTCTCAAGACGCTGTCGCCTAAAAGGGGGGAACTCGAGACCATTGAGAAGAGGTTTGAACTTCTCAGCGATGCGGATGAGATAAGAGAGCGTCTGCAGTATTTCCGCAGCCTGTTGGGAGATAACGACCGTGGCGCTCTTGATTTGCTGAGAACTGCAAAAGCTGAAGCTGACAGGGTTGATTATTCCCTTGTCGGGATAGAGACGGACGAAGATACACCTGCGATACCGGAACGCCTTGAGAATGTGATTGTGGAGCTTCAGGATATGTATGAGACCATAGATGACGCTGTACTTAGGGTTGATGCGGATCCTGCGGTGCTTGAGAAGCTCTCGCGCCGGATGAACGAATATTATGACGCAGTGAAGCAGTACAGGGTAAAGACGGCAGACGAGCTTGTTGATATGCTTGAGAAAATAGGCAGTCAGCTTGATGTAATCGAAACCGGAGGAGAAGAGTTGCCCATGCTTGAGAAAGAGGGCAAGAGGGTTGCCTCCGAAGTCAAGGAACTTGCCGTGCGTCTTACCGAATCGCGCGAGGAGGGCGCCCGGCGCTTTTCGCGTGTGGTTACAGAGACCGCACGTCCGTTGGGACTTTCCAATCTTGATTTCAGCGTGAACATAGCAGCCGGAAAAATGGGACCGACAGGTCAGGACCGTGTGGAATTCAGGTGCTCCTTCAATAAGAATCAGGTTGCGGGTCCGATAGCCGGAATGGCGTCCGGCGGCGAGATGTCGCGGCTCATGCTTACAATCAAGCGGGTGCTCGCCGGGAGAATGAATCTCCCCACGATAATATTTGATGAAATCGACACCGGCGTATCGGGAGAGATCGCCGACAAGATGGGAGAGATGATGGTTGATATGAGCCGGGACATGCAGGTTATGGCAATAACTCACCTTCCGCAGGTCGCTGCCAAAGGCGACAGTCATTTCAAAGTGTTCAAGAAAGATGAGGAGACCCGTACGCTCACGCATGTGCGACGTCTTGACGAAGAAGCAAGGGTTCGCGAGATTGCCGCGATGATGTCGGGCAGTGAAGTGGGTGATGCCGCGCTCAACAATGCCCGTGTATTGCTCGGGAGAAAATCGGGTGACAAACAAGAATAAGATATAAATTGAGAAAATGGATAAAAACGATTATATTTTCGGAATAAGAGCTGTCATAGAGGCTATCGAGGCGGGACGCAGCATAGACAAGGTTCTGGTGCGCCGCGATCTTACCGGAGACCTTGCCCGTGAACTCTTTGCAAAGGTAAGGGAATATGACATAGTGATGCAGCGTGTGCCGCAGGAGAAGCTCAACCGCATCACGATGAAGAACCATCAGGGAGCAATAGCGTTGCTTTCGCCGGTGGAATATCAGAGACTCGAACATCTTGTTCCGTTGTTCTATGAAGAGGGGCGCAATCCGCTTGTGGTTGTGCTTGACGGACTTACAGACACCCGCAATTTCGGAGCGATCGGTCGCACGGCGGCATGCGCCGGAGTCGACGCACTCGTCATACCGGAGCGAAACAGCGTCACAGTCACTCCCGATGCTGTCAAGACCTCTGCCGGAGGATTGTTTCATGTGCCGGTATGCAGGGAGAAGGATACACTTTCGGCAGTGAGGTTCCTTAAAGACAGCGGTTATCACATAGTAGGCGCGACGGAGAAGACAGACACTGTCTATACGGCAGCCGATTACAAAGAGCCTGTGGCGATAGTCATGGGAAGTGAAGACACCGGAATTTCGGATTCCGTGTTAAGGGCGTGTGACGAACTCGCGGCAATTCCGATTGTGGGAAAGATAGAATCCCTCAACGTATCGGTAGCTGCAGGAGTGATGATTTACGAGGCACTCAGACAGCGCGGAGCAGGAGTCTGACATATATTATTTTTCACCGCAGGGAGTGTGATGTTTTGCAGATTGGGGATAAAATTGTAAATTTGTCTTGAAAATCATTGCCGCAAAAAATATATAGGCTATGATTTGAGAGTCACTTATATTCATAAAGAGTTATGATAAACCGTATATTGATAAGAATCAAGGTGATACAGATATTGTATTCATTCTTGCTTGTAGAAAAACAATTTTCATTGGTCACACTTCCCGAGACGCCTACAAAGGAAAAGCGTTTTGCATATTCCTTATATCTCGACACACTCGTGCTGATGCTTAAGGTTGCGGAATCCATAGGCAGGCGCGGCGGTGACAAACCATTGGAAGAAACCCGGTTTATAAAGAGACTGAAAAGTGACGACACAATAAAATCGCAGCTTGCAAGGTATCGCATGGCTCCGTTCCCGTTTGAAGGAATCGTGGAGTCAATAGCAGACAAAGTCAAAGAGTCTGCCGTTTACAAGAATTATCTCAAAGACAGAAAGGAGAATAAGTTCGGGGTTGACAGCACGGTCTGGAACGATATCTACAATCTTGTCATTTCCCGTGACGCAGAAGTTAACCAGATAATCAGCCGTCGCGAGAATTTCACGTTGAAGGCAGTAGACAGAACCGTAGAATTCCTGAACGAGACATTCACTAACTTCATGGCATCGCAGGACGGCGGGTCAGAGGCGATCTCCGCGCTTCATCAGAGCCTTGACAAGGCGCGTGAACTCTACTTCCGTCTTTTGTGGCTTCCGGTGGAACTCACCGACATGCAGGAACGGCGACTCGATGACCGCCGTCATAAACTTCTCGTGACACAGGAAGATCTTAATCCGAATCTGAAGTTTGTAGACAATTCTCTTGTGAAAGCAATCAGGGAGTGCGAGGCTATAAGAAACTTTATCGAGAAGGAAAAGATTTCATGGGAGCGCGAAGATCGCGTGATGATGGATAATCTTCTGAAGTCAATAGTTGACTCTGATATCTATCGCAGTTATATGGATAATCCGGTTGAGACACCGAAAGAAGACTGCGAGCTGTGGCGCAATATCATCCGCCGCATAGTATTCAACAACGAGCATTTTCTTGAGACTCTCGAAGACAAGTCTGTTTTCTGGAATGACGATCTTGACACAATCGGCACATTCGTTCTGAAAAGTTTCCGTAAGTTCGAGGAGGGAGCTTCTGCCGATGCCGTACTTGACAAATACAAGGATGAGGAAGATGCTCGTTTCGGAGATGAACTTGTAAAGGCAGTGCTTAAGAACAAGGATACATACAGAGGATATATAGACGAAGCTGTTGACCGATCGTTGTGGGAGAGTGAACGTCTTGCCTTCATGGATGTTGTGATTATAGAGACCGCGCTTGCGGAGATGTTCAATTTCCCCAAGATACCTCTTAATGTGACTCTGAATGAATACATAGAGATTGCAAAAACCTACAGCTCCGCCAAGAGCGGAGGTTTTGTAAACGGAATTCTCGGAAAGATTATCTCGCATCTTCAGAAAGAGGGCGTATTGCTCAAAAAATAAAAAAATAAACAAAACAAATAATAAATTAAAAGATGAATCTTAATTCAATTCTTCTCGAAGCGGCCGCAGGTCAGGCCGGCGGTGGCATGAGCGGTATAATCATGATAGTTCTCATGATTGTGATTTTCTACTTCTTCATGATTCGTCCGCAGCAGAAAAAACAGAAAGAGCTCAAAAAGCAGCGCGAAGCGATGCAGAACGGCGACAAGGTTGTGACAGCCGGCGGCATACATGGCAGAGTTAAAGAGATCAGAGATACCACTATCATTGTGGAGGCGGCTCCCGGTGTAAGCCTTAAGGTTGACCGCGGTTCAGTCTATCCTCTGGTTGAAGAGCAGCCCAAGAAATAATAATTTTTGCATTGACACCTCGGAATGGGATTCCGGATTGAAGAAGCAAAGGAGAAATGGCGCGGAATGCGGGCCTCTACGGGGTTCCATAATTTCGTGCTCTTTCTTGCTTTTGTGGCTGTCGCCACACTTTTCTGGCTTGTGATGTCGCTCAACGACAGTGTGACCAAGACATTCGAAGTGGCACTGAAGATAGAGAATGTGCCGGATACGGTGACATTCATCAATGAGCCGCCGGAGATGTTTCATGTTACACTGCGTGACAAAGGCACCAATATTCTGCGCAGCGGAGTTCTTGGCAAACCTCACGTAGGGTTTAATTTCAGGGATTTTTCGGAAAATGGCATACTTCACGTAACAAAGACCGACATAAACTCTGCGGTAAAAGGGGCTTTCGGTAATACCGCGCAGATTACGGCAGTGTCGCTTGATTCCCTTTATCTGCATTATACCACAGACAAAGGGCGTCGGGTTCCTGTTGTAGTTGTAGCGGATGTCTCCGCAGCTCCGGGAATGGTCATCAGCGAGTCTCCGAAGCCGTTGCAGCGTTATGCGCTTGTGTATTCCTATTCCGAGGCGATTGACACCATCACCAGAGTGTATACGCAGCCGATAGTGAGACGCAATCTGTCGGAGACCACTGAAGTGGAGGTTCCTCTCAGTCCCATACCTACTGTAAAGATTGTTCCTTCATCGGTAAAGGTGAAGATACCTGTGGAGCCATTGGTGAAGAAAGAATCAGTGGCGACGGTCTCGGCGCTTAATGTTCCCGAAGGAGAGAGCCTTTTGCTTTTCCCGAACCGGGTGCAGGTTGTCTATTATGTTCCGATGAGTCTTTTCAACAGTGATCTTGTTCCTGTCGATGTGACTGTTGATTACAGGGATATATACAAATACTCCGGCGATCGTCTTCCGGTAAGTATCCACAGTTTCGCTGATTATGTGGAGAGTCCGCAGATGTTTACAGATTCAGTCGAATATACGCTCGTAAAACAATAGGTCATGGCTGGAACTCAAGATACGAGGCTTGTAGGTATAACCGGGGGAATAGGTGCCGGCAAAAGTGTGGTTTCCCGCATTCTCCGTCTAAAGGGATATCAGGTTTACGATTGTGACTCGCGGGCAAAAGAACTTATGTCCGGGTCTGAAGAGCTCATTGCCGCACTCAGAGAACGTTTCGGAGAATCCTGTGTCCTGGAGGACGGAAGTCTTGACAGCAGGCTTATATCGGCAAAAGTCTTTTCCGTTGAAGAGGAGCGCATATGGCTCAACAGTCTTGTGCATGCCGCCGTGAGAAACGATCTGTACACATGGAGGAAGAGCGGAAAAGGCGCATTGTGTTTTGTCGAGTCTGCGATAATCGCCACGTCCGGACTTGACCGGATGTGTGACAGCATATGGCTTGTGGAGTCGCCGGAACAGCTTCGTATCCGCAGGGCACTCGGTAGAGGTGGAATCACCGAAAAAGATCTCATGCAACGTATCAGGGCGCAGCAGAGCGAGTTCGGCATGTTGCCACCTGATAAAACAAAGCGAATCTCCAATTCCGGGGATTCTTCATTGATTGAGCAGATTGACATTTTACTTGAAGTTGAATCAAAAAATATAAAATGATATGTTAAGAGAAATTTTATCTATTACAGGACGTCCCGGCCTGTTCAGGATTGTTTCGCAAGGGAAAGGCACTCTCATAGTAGAGGAACTTGGCAGCGGCAAACGTTTTCCCGCCCATGCACGCGACAAAGTGGTTTCGCTCGGCGACATAGCCATGTATACGGAATCAGGCGACACACCGCTTGGCGAGATCCTTGACAAGGTATATGCAAAATATGAGGGTAAGAAGATTGATGTCAAGGAATTGCTGGCGTCGAAAGGTCTTCGTCAGGCATTTGAGGCAATAGTCGAGGACTATGACAGAGAACGCGTATACGAGAATGATATCAAGAAGCTCTTCACATGGTATAATATTCTCGTGGAAAACGGTTTCACCCGGTTCGCCGAAGAGGAGGAGAAGGGGGAAAAACAGAAGAGTGATAAATGCTGAAAATCCGTTGTGTTAAAAACGCGCAAAAATTTGTGAAAAAGTTTTAAATTGGTTATCTTTGCATTCAAATGATGGTAAGCAGCCATTGTTTAGTGGTTAATCTACATTATCAAAGGTGACCGATGAAATCAACACGACGATTTTCTATATACGGCATTATGATCTCGAAGCATAGCGTTATCGAGTTTTAATGTCATGACATTAAGAGCCAGCCTGCATTGCAGGCTGGCTCTTAATGTTTTGTTGAATCTATATAATTGTCTTATTATAATTATTTTATATAACAACAATAACTTAAACTTTACACATTATGAAGAGACTCTTTCTCTTAGGCGTGGCAATCTGCATGTCATGGGTGCTGGCTTTGGCTACCTATGGTGCGGATGTGAACTGCTACGGCCGCGTCATTGATGAGCAGGGTGAACCGCTCATTGGCGCGATGGTGACGGTGCCCGGCACAAGGATCGGTGTTTCCACAGACCTTGACGGCACATTCAGTCTTAAAGCTCCCTCAGGGAAGACGCTTAAGATAACCTATGTCGGTTATTCAGGCTATGAGACCCCTGTGAAAGAAAACATCGGCGACGTTGTGCTGAAGCCGGAAACGAAGATGCTTCAGGACGTGGTTGTGACGCAGTCAAAGGCACGCACACGAGAGACTCCTATCGCGATGTCAGAGATCACAGCAGCCCAGATCGAGGCGAAGCTCGGAAACAAGGAGTTTCCCGAGGTGCTTAAAATGACCCCCGGAGTCTGGGCGACACCGGAGGGCGGCGGTTATGGCGATGCCAAGATCAACATGCGCGGATTCAAGGCTCCTAACGTTGCGGTTCTTGTGAACGGTATTCCGATGAACGATATGGAGTGGGGTGGTATCTACTGGTCCAACTTCGCCGGTCTCGGCGGTGTGACCACGAGCATGCAGACGCAGCGCGGTCTTGGCGCGGCTATCATTTCCTCACCCTCTATCGGCGGCACCATCAACATCACTACCAAGGGTCTTGATGCAAAGAAGGGTGGTTCCGTATGGTACGGGATGGGTAACAACGCTCTCAATGACGTAGGATTCAGCGTGTCTACCGGACTGATGAAGAACGGTTGGGCAATCAGTATTCTCGGAAGCCGCAAATGGGGTGACGGATACATTCAGGGAACCCAGTTCGAGGCATGGAATTATTTCGCAAACGTATCGAAGAAAATCGGCGACAGCCACCAGCTTTCGTTGACAGCGTTCGGTTCTCCTCAGTGGCACAACCAGCGCCATATGGCATACGGCGCGCTTTCAATCGAGAACTGGCAGCAGGCAAAGGAATATATGAACGGCAAAAGCATGTACAGCTACAACCCCCAGTACGGTTTCGACAATGAGGGACGCCAGCGCACGGCTTACCGCAACCAGTATCACAAGCCTATTATCTCACTGAATCATATCTGGCAGATCAATGAGCGTTCATCACTTTCATCCGCGCTTTATGTCTCTCTCGCATCGGGCGGCGGATACGCAGGACAGGGCCGTACATCTGAATATCGCGGTTACTGGCGCGGAGCAGAGAACGGAGCCATAACAACGAGATTCCGCCGTCCTGACGGAACGTTTGACTACGGCGCGATACAGGATCTCAACGCGGCTTCGACTACCGGTTCGGAGATGGCGATGTCACAGTCAATCAACAGCCACGAGTGGTACGGGCTTGTATCTACCTACAAGAACGAGATTATACCCAACAAACTCAATCTCACCGGCGGTATCGATGTGAGATATTACGTGGGACACCACAGAAACGAACTCATCGACCTGTATTCGGGCGAGTATTACATGGATGACACCGACAGAAAGAATGTGAAAGCCGCCAATAACTATCTTGCGGCAGATCCCAACTGGAAATATGAGAAACTCGGTGTAGGAGATGTGGTATACCGCAACTATGACGGTTTCACACATCAGGAAGGTGTGTACGGTCAGGGAGAATACAAGATTCTTGAAGGAGCTGTCACTACATTCCTCGCTGGTTCTCTCAATGTGACAAGCTACAAGAAGAAAGATATGTTCTACTATGACGCCGAGCACGGCACGACTCCATGGCAGTCATTCTTCGGAGGAACGATCAAGGGTGGCGCCAACTGGAATATCGACCGTCACAACAACATATTTGTGAACGGAGGATATATCTCCAAAGCTCCTTTCCTTTCTCGCGGCGTCTTCCTGAATCCGGAGACAAGCAATGCGTTGAATCCGAATCCGAAGAATGAGAAAATCGGATCGTTCGAGCTGGGTTACGGATTCCATTCACCCATCTTCTCCATGACTCTTAACGGTTACTACACCAAGTGGATGGACCGTTGCGACCGTGACACCCAGAAACGCGGACAGTTCAACGGCGGTCCTATGAACGGAGAGTATTTCTCGATGAGTCTTGAGAATGTTTCGGCACAGCATATCGGTCTTGAACTTGACTTCGCTTTCAATCCCACCCGCTGGCTCGAAATCCAGGGTATGTTCTCATGGGGCGACTGGAAATGGCTCAACAACCCGAAAGGTTATTATTATAACGAGCAGGGACAGCCTCTTGCCAGCCTTACTGACGGAACACTTGCATCGGGACCCAACGCTCCCGACCATGCATGGAGTGTTCTGAACCAGAAAAACCATAAGGTCTGCGGATCTGCACAGACAACAGGCGGACTCGGCGTGACATTCAAACCGTTCAAAGGATTCCGCATAGGTGCCGACTGGACATTCAGCGCACGCAACTATTCGGATTATTTTCTTGATGCGTCAAGCAGTCTTGTGCAGAACGGCGAAATCACACTTGCCGACCCGTGGGAGATTCCATGGGGTAACGAACTCGACCTTTCCTGCAGCTACAGCTTCAAGATCGGCGGACTCAGCGCCACCGTCTACGGAAACGTCTTCAACCTGTTCGACTACTATTATGTCAAGGATGCGCAGACTCCTTATAACGAGAACGGAACATGGAGAAATGCCACATATGCCGTATATTCTTTCGGCCGCACATTCTCCCTGAAATTAAAAATCAATTTCTAAGAAACTACCGAAATGAAAACATATATAAAGAATACACTTCTTGTCGGAGCTGTGTCACTTGGCATGATGTCGTGTAGCGAAAACAGCTGGAACGACCATCTTGACGGCTTTACAGGGGGACCGGACTTTTCCAATGTCCAGACTCTCGATTATACACTTGAGGTGTCAGACTATGAGCTTATCGCCAAGAATTCCGCCAACAAAGCGCTTGCCGAGTCAGCCGGTGTGGCAGACGAACTGAAGGCTGTCGGCTCCCTCGGATATCTCAACGACAAGATTCTTCCAGCTGAGTACATTCCTAATCTGCTTCAGGATCCCGGTTTCAAGTATTTCACTCTTTCCGGTGGTTCATCGATCAATGTCACCTACAGGATTGCAAAGAACCTTCCCGAAGAGATGGTAAACATGAATGCCGCTTCCTCCTACACAGTGACCAAGGAAGATTATCAGGAGGCATACGGAAGCGAAGAGGATTATGCCGAGAGTTTCTCGCCGATGGCGACGGCAGCCGGCAATATCCCCGGCATCCTCAAGAGCAACTTCCCCGATGCAGCGGCAGGCGAGTATGTGCTTGTGAACTATAACAACTCTGAGACTTCTCCCGTATTCAATACACCCGAGGATACGTTCGAGCCCAGCGATATTCTCAAAGATGCGAAAGCCGGCGATGATGTCACAGTCAACGGTGTCGTGACCGGAGTCTGCGCGCGCGGATTCATATTCTCGGACAAAGGCGCTTCCGTACTTGTTTATCTCGGAAGTTCTTACGATGGCAGCTATGTTCTCGGCGACCGGCTTGAGATTTCCGGCACGGTCGGTGTCAACAACAACGGTCTTCAGTTCGGAGAAAGCGCCACTATCAAGAAAGTCGGACAGGAAAGCAGTGTGACATATCCTGCGGCAAAAGTATATACCGGCGCCGATATGGATGCTGCAATCCAGACCACCGACAACTTCACCGCTGTATACTGCAGCATTACGGGAAAGGTATCCGTATCGGGCAACTATTACAATCTTATGGTTGACGGCGCATCCACATCGCAGGGCAGTTTCTACATGCTGACCGATGCGCAGAAAGCCATGCTCAAGGATGGCGAGACCTGCACTGTAAACGGTTATTTTGTAAGTATCTCCAAATCCGGCGGCGTGCCTAAGTTCTTCAACATTCTGCTCACCGGTGTTGAATCATCTGCAAAATCCTCGGCGAATGTCAAGCGTCGTGTAGCCACAATCGCAAACACAGCTGTATCCTCCCTGTATCTTTATGACGGTTCGAAATGGGCACCGGCAACAGATGTCACTGTGCTTCAGCCTTCGGATTACAAGCAGATGGGAGTATCCGGAAACGCTCTTACAGCCGATGAAGCGAGAACAATGATACCGATGTTCCTTTCAAGAACATATCCTTATGCCGCAGCAGAAACAAGCAAGTATGTGCTTTATTCTCTGAAAGGGAGTGACGGGACAAGCTTCAGAAGCGTGGAATATACCTATGACGGAACCCAGTGGGTTGACTCCATCTCCGAGGAAGGTGTGATTACGGAGACAAACCAGTTCGTGTTCAAGTCAAGCGGCTGGAAGATGGATCCCTCTATCTCGCTGGTTCTCCCGCGCGGCAAGAACCAGGCGACGAGCATGTGGTTCTATCAGGCTGCAGTTGACTGGGTGAGCGCCAATATAGAGAATTCCTCGTCATGGGTTGACAGCTACGGCACCGGAGAGTATTATTCGGGTTGCTCGGCATATCAGGGCAATGTGAATATCAACAGTTCGTATGCTACGCTTCTGAGTTACTATCCGGGCGTGCAGCCGGAGGAAATCGTGAAGATGATGAAGAGCCGTTTCGAGCATGAGACAGGTCCTGGCGCACTTTCACTTCTCTATCCCAACATGGCTCCGATCGAAGGTCTTGAGCCAACTGTGACAGTCACCTTCACCGCCTGGACAACCGGCGGCGCGAACGTGGAGTACACGATTGTGTGGAAATGCGTTGAGAAAGGTAAATTCGAATTCGTTTCCTGCACATGGAACGATGCTCCGGCTGAATAAACTGTTAAAGACATATATACAAGAAAACGCGTCAGAAATTTCTGACGCGTTTTCTTGTATATATGGATTGAAACCGGAGTAATCTTTTGGAAACGGCATTCAAAGCAGAGCGGCGGAGCGGCGGATGAACGCGGATAATGCCTCACCTTTCAGAAGTCCGCTCTGAAGAAGGGCAAGGTCTATTATCTGTTTCACATTTGCCACACCTGCAGCGTATTCCTTGATGACAGCTTCCTCCTTCTCGCGGCTTTTGCCAACCTCGGCCTCAAGATCAGACACCTGCTTGTTGATAGCTTCCTTGTCGGCATCTTTATCTTCAAGTCTCTTGCGCAGGTCTGAGATTTGGGAGTTGAAAGATTCAATCTCATCGCGGATCGGTCTTACAACGCTTTCCACGCTCTCTTCCGCGTCCTTAAGAATACGTTTCACCGCAGGTTGACAGGTATTGACCACGAGAGAATACATGTCGGGCATCTGACCGTAGAAATTCATTCCTGGTTGCAGCTCCGCCATGTCCTTCATGCGGCGCATCATCTCGTTCTGGGTAATCACCGCCGGGGCGTCTTTTTCGGAAAGAGCATTGTATTCAACAATGAAATTAGTGTCTTTCACTTCCGGCATCTGGGTGCGGAAAATCGTTGTCAGCATGTCAGCCTGAAGCGGAGAGAGATCAGCCTTCTTGTCATCGTCCTTGCGAATGAGACGCTCCGGAGTGTCGGAATCGACACGGACAAAACGGGTTTTCTCCAGTTTGCTTTCCAGCATTCCTACCGCGTGGCGGTCAAGCTGTCCGTCAAGGAGAAGCACATTGTAGCCTTTCTCCTCGGCACCCTGAATGTAGGCATACTGACTTGTTTTGTCGGAAGCATAGAGGTATACCACCGTCCCCTCCTTGTCTGTCTGTGCAGCCTCGACAAGTGTGCGGTATTCATCAAGAGTATAATAGTTTCCGTTCACATCCTTGAGGAGGAAGAATTTTTTTGCAGACTCATAGAATTTCTCATCCGTGAGCATGCCGTATTTTATGAAGACTTCGATATCGTCCCATTTTTTCTCAAACTCCTTGCGGTCATCCTTAAACATTCTGTCGAGTTTCTCTGCGACTTTCTTCGAGATGTAAGATGAAATCTTCTTTACCTGCTGGTCAGCCTGCAGGTAGCTGCGGCTCACATTCAGCGGGATGTCCGGGGAGTCGATGACACCCTGCATCAGCATCATGAACTCAGGCACTACCCCCTCGACCTGGTCGGTTACATATACCTGATTACAGTAAAGCTGAATCCTGTTGCGCTGGATGTCGATATTGCTCTTTATTTTCGGGAAATACAGTATGCCGGTAAGTGTGAACGGATAATCCACATTTAGGTGGATCCAGAACATCGGATCTTCCTCGCCCGGACGCAATTCATGATAAAACCTGAGATAATCCTCATCAGTGAGTTCCGATGGCTTTTTTGTCCAAAGAGGTTCTGTGGCATTGATGATACGGTCTTTGTCGGTGTCGACATACTTGCCGTCTTTCCATTCCTGCTCCTTGCCGCTGATTACCGGCACCGGAAGGAACCTGCAGTATTTTTTCAGTAGGTTGTCGATTCTTGTCTGTTCAAGAAACTCCTTGTTGTCATCATCGATATAGAGAATGATGTCAGTCCCTCGTCCGGTTTTATCGGTTTCCTTCATTTCATATTCCGGACTGCCGTCGCATGACCATTCCACACCTTTTGCGCCATCCTTGTAGGAAAGTGAGCGTATCACAACCTTTTTCGAGACCATGAACGCGGAATAGAATCCGAGTCCGAAATGTCCGATGATAGAGTTCGCGTTGTCCTTGTATTTTTCAAGGAATTCTTCCGCGCCGGAGAATGCTATCTGGTTTATGTATCTGTCTACATCCTCCGCATCCATGCCGATTCCGTGATCCGACACGGTGAGCGTGCCTTTTTCCTTGTCGACAGAGACTTTCACATTCATTTCTCCAAGCTCACCCTTGAACTCGCCAAAAGAGGAAAGCGTCTTCAACTTCTGAGTCGCGTCTATAGCATTGGATACGAGCTCACGCAGAAATATTTCATGATCGCTGTATAAGAATTTTTTGATAACGGGGAAAATATTTTCAGTAGTAACCCCGATTTTTCCTGTTGCCATATTTCTCTTTTTTTATTGATGATTCTACAGACAGGCACAGGAGATTCATATCAGCCGCTCCTGTCTGCTTCTGATATTGAATAGTCAAATATCGTGCCATTGTCAGAATTTGAGACGATATCGCGGATTTTCAGCAAGAAACGGGTTTGCCGTCTTCTCGCGTCCTATGGTTGATGACGGACCGTGTCCGGGATAGACCACCGTAGAGTCGGGAAGGGGAAGAAGATTGTCGCGTATGGACTTTATGAGTGTGTTTCCGTTTCCACCGGGAAGATCGGTGCGCCCCACAGAACCTTGAAACAGCGCGTCCCCGGTGATTACAAATCCGCCGTCCCTGTCATACAGTGCGATGCTGCCGGGAGAGTGTCCCGGCACGTGCAGAACTTCCAGAGTGCCGTTGCCTATTTTTATCTTGTCACCAGCCTCGACAAAAGTGTCGATTGCCACATCGTCTACCTTCTCCTTGATTCCGAAAGCTTCCGCCTGCTGACGAAGCCTTTCGCCAAGGAAAGCATCCTCTCTGTGTCCGGCAAGGGGAACACCGTATTTCTTTTTTGCATACGCAACACCGATGGCATGGTCTATATGCAGGTGGGTGTCGATGATATTCGTCACTACAAGCGAGTTCTTTTCCAGAAAACGGGAAAGAGCCTCCTCTTCTTCGGTGTTGATCATGCCCGGATCAACAATCGCGGCTTTTTTCGATGTCGGGTCATAGACCACGTACGTGTTTATTCCGAACAGAGAAAATTCAAATCTGGCGATATTCATTGTTTTCCACTCATTTTATGATTGTGAATGCGATTTTTTTAGTGTCGAAGAAAGGTTCGGAAAAATAATCGTTTATATCTATAACCTCGCTGCAGTGCCTAAGGTTTTTCATTTCTGCGGAAATGTCGCCTCCCTTGAGTGTTATAAGGCCGTTGGGGATGGCGTTCCGTTGCACGGAAGCGATGTTTTTACGGCATATTCTGATGAGGTCGGGCTGCGGCATGACGGCACGGCTTACCACAAAGTCGAACTTCTCCTTGCATTCCGCCACGTCTCCATGCCGGAATGACACATTGTCAAGAGCGCAGGCGTCTGCTATTTCTTTTGCGACAAGGAGTTTCTTGCCGGTTCTATCGACAAGATGGAAATGAACATTGGGGAAAAGTACCGCCAATGGCAATCCCGGGAATCCGCCACCCGTGCCGAAGTCCATGACACGCGAGCCGTCAGTGAAGCGTAAGAATCTGGCAATCGCGAGGGAATGGAGGATATGGTTTGTCTCAAGGTTGTCGATATCTTTGCGGGATATCACGTTTATTCTGGCGTTCCACTCAGGATACAGCTCGAGCATCTTCCCGAAACACTCTTTCTGCCTGTCGGAAAGGTCGGGGAAATATTTGAAAATGATATGTTCCATATTTTTATAACATAAATGACACCGATTTATTGAATCGGTGTCACTTAAGAAGTCAATTAATATTCAGAAGATTCTCAGAACCAGCGCACGTATGCGAAATCCTGACGGTGGGGGAGAGCCTCGTTCTTCGGATACATACGCAACGCGTATTTGTATGTGCCTGCCTCCTTGAGCGAGGATTTGAGTTCATAGGTGAATATGCTTCCGTCGCGTTTCACCACTTTGAAGTCCGCGCGGCCGTCATATTTGCTTTCGCCATGCTCCTCCTTGTAGAAAACAAGCTCCACACCTACGGAATCACCGAGTCCCTTAGTGTCGATGACGACATTGATGTCGATCTTGTCACCGGTACGCGATGCGCCGGCATGAACCTCGTCGAAGTTGGAAGAAAGCACCTGGATGCTGTCCCATTTTGAGGCTACTTCCTCTTTCCATGCCACAATCTCACGTGCCTGGGCAAAGTTGTTTGCCTCGAGTTTCGCGGCACGTTTTGCCTCAGGCTGATAGAAGCGGGAGATGTAATCGTCAAGCTGACGCTTCATTGTGAAATGGGGAGCGATATTTCCGATGGAACGCTTGATATACTGGATCCATTCGGGGCTGTAGCCTTTGTAGTTCTTGTTGAAGTAGAGAGGGATAATCTCGTTCTCCAGCATTGAATAGATAGTTGCCGCATCAAGTTTGTCCTGCTGCGCCTGATCGGTGTAGGTGCGTTTGTCGGTGAGAGCCCATCCGGCTTTCTCATCGAAACGGTAACCCTCATACCACCATCCGTCGAGCACAGAGAAGTTGAGGACACCATTCATTTCTGCCTTTTCTCCGGAAGTTCCGGAAGCCTCGAGCGGACGTGTCGGGGTGTTGAGCCAGATGTCGACGCCGGAAACGAGACGTTTTGCAACAATCATGTTGTAATCCTCAAGGAATATGATCTTGCCAGAGAACTGAGGCATCTTGGAGATTTCGGTGATGCGTTTGATCAGACCCTGACCTGCGCCGTCGGCGGGGTGCGCCTTGCCGGAGAAGATGAACTGCACGGGATATTTCTCGTTGTTCACAATCTTGGCGAGACGGTCGAGATCGGTGAAGAGAAGGTGTGCGCGCTTGTAAGTGGCGAAACGGCGTGCGAAACCGATTATGAGAGCGTTGGGGTTGATTTTGTCAACAATCTTCATCACCTCGGTCGGATCGCCCTGGTTCTTGAGCCATTTCTCTTTGAAATCCTTTTTTACGAAATTGATGAATTTGTTCTTCATAGTCATTCGCATGTTCCAGATATCCTCGTCGGGAACATTGAAGATACCCTTCCACATCTCAGGATTGCTCTGGTCGTTGAAGAGATCCTGGTTGAGATGCTCGGAATAGAACTCTTTCCATTCGGTTGCCGCCCAGGTAGGCATATGGACACCATTGGTCACATAACCCACGTGAGACTCTTCGGGAGCATAACCTTTCCAGATACCGGCAAACATTTTCTTGGAAACCTCTCCGTGAAGCCAGCTCACGCCATTTGCCTCCTGACAGGTGTTGAGGCAGAACACACTCATCGAGAAACGTTCGTTGGTGTCGGGATTCTCACGACCCATGTTCATGAGATCGTTCCAGGAGATGCCGAGTTTTGCGGGATACTCGCCGAGATATTTTCCGAAGAGAGACTCCTCAAAATAGTCGTGACCTGCAGGCACGGGAGTGTGTACGGTATATAGAGAAGAAGCGCGTACGATCTCAAGTGCCACATTGAAAGGAAGATGGTCTTTCTGAACATAATCCACCAGACGCTGCAGGTTCATGAGAGCCGCGTGTCCTTCGTTGGCATGATAAAGGTCGGTCTTTATGCCGAGTTTCTCAAGCATGAGGACACCTCCGATGCCGAGGAGATATTCCTGCTTGATTCTGTTCTCCCAGTCGCCGCCATAGAGTTTGTGGGTGATCTGACGGTCCCACTCCGAATTCTGGTCGAGGTCTGTGTCGAGGAGGTAAAGTTTCATGCGGCCCACGTTCACGCGCCATATGTGGCTGTATACCACGCGACCCGGATACGGCACTTCAAGCACCATCGGCTGTCCGTCTTCACCGAGCACCGGCTCGATCGGAAGCTGGTCGAAATTCTGGCTCTCATAGTTGGCGATCTGCTGACCGTCGATGGAAAGAGACTGCGAGAAGTAGCCGTATTTATAAAGGAATCCGACAGCAGTCATGTCGATGCGTGAATCGGACGCCTGTTTGATGTAGTCGCCGGCGAGCACGCCGAGACCGCCTGAATATATCTTGAGACAGTTGCACAGACCATATTCCATGGAGAAATAAGCTACAGAGGGGAGCTTTTTGTCCATAGGCTGTTTCATATAGTCCTTGAACATTGCGTATACATCCTTGATGCGTTGCATCATTGCCGCATCAGAGAGTATTTCCTGATAGCGTTCGTAAGAGAGTTGCTGAAGAAGCATCACAGGATTTTCACCGACCTGACGCCAGAGGTCATGGTCTATGTCGCGGAAAAGGTGCTTGCCTGCGCTGTTCCATACCCACCAGAGGTTTTTAGACATTTCCTCGAGAGGTTTCAGCTCTTTGGGAATCTCAGCGCTCACGGTAATTGTGCGCCATGCCGGAGCATTGGTATTGCTGACTTGAAGTTTCATATAGTTTTAATTGGTTTAATATTCAGTTTAATATTCAGTTTAATATATTCTTGTTTCTTTCCGAAGCTCTGCGCCACGCAACGGAGAAAGCCTCGTCATAATGCGTTATGAAGAATTTCCAGTCTGCCTTTTCAGCTGTCAGGAAAGCGGCGTGGCGTGCTTCGGAGCGTGCAACCGGAGTCTCCTTGTAATAGCCGGCGGCTGCCTCTGCTATAACATCGCATGAATCGGAATAGTTGGAATCCTCTCTTTCCGTAACGAAGACTCCGCACTGTCGCAATCCGTTTCTGAAGCTGTCAAGCACCCATTGTCCAAAGCCTGCCTTGTCGGTAGTGACCGTAGGCACACCGAAGGCTGTGCTCTCAAGAGGAGTGTAGCCCCACGGCTCGTAGTAGGAGGGGAAAAGTGTAAGGTCGAATGCCGGAAGAAGATCATAATAAGCTATGTCGAGTATTCCGTCATGACCGTCAAGGTAACTCGGCACATATATGACACGTACTTTCCCGAGTCTGCCCTCGCCGCGAAGCTGGCGTATTCTTACGCATACTTCGTCGGAATCTTCATTGAACAGACGGTGTGTCAGAAAATCGGGAGCTGAATTGTCGTTGCCGTCGAAATCAAGCGTCATCAGCAGGCTCCCGGACGGTTCCTTAACCCATCCCGGCACAAGTATAAAAGCGAGAGCCTCTGCGTTATCGGGAAGTTTCTCCTCCATTTTTACAATTGAGTCGAGGAAAAGGTCAAGCCCCTTGTTGCGGTATTCATGGCGACCGGAAGTTGCGATAAGGAATGTGTTGTCGTCATACTTCCTGCCGCTAAGAGCAGCAGCTACATTAAGAAGTCGCATGCGACCGTCTTTGCGCAGTTTGTTATATTTCGCGGTTTTGGGGACAAAATCCGGCTCAAAGCCGTTGGGAGTTACAACCTGCGGACGAATCTCAAGCAATTGTTCGCATTCTCTTGCCGTGACCTCGCTAACCGTGGTGAAGCAGTCTGCAGCATGAGCCGCAGCTTTTTCAAGCGAATGTTTCGACTGCATGTTCAGCTCGGAAGCCATCTGGTCACCGTTGTAATTGTGGAAGTATTCGTAAAGAGGCTTGCCGTTGCCGCAGATGCTGCGTCCGATGCTTGTGGCGTGTGTCGTGAATACGGTCGCGGTCTCGGGCATTGTCAGCTGTGTGTAAAGGAGTCCCATAGCCGTTGTCCATTCATCAAAATGAGCCACAACGTTTTTCTCCTCTACTTTAAGGTGTTCTGCGAGAGCCTTGATCACGATTGCTGATGCTACGGCAAATTCGCAGGATTCTCCATAATCGCCATAAGAGTGAAGGGAATCGACACCATATTCCGCCCACATCTCGCCGTATACCTCGTCAATGTGGGCTGCGGTTTCACCCGGATTCACAAGAATCACAAGCGGAGTGCCGGGAATGTCCCAGCGTCCCGTGCGTATTGTTATGCCCCACGGGAGCTTGAGTTTTGAAGCCGCGGATTTAAGAACTGTCTTTTTCTCTTTGAAATATGGAGAGGGGTTTTCAGAACTCCATACATCGGGACCTATGAAAACCAAGGCATCCGAGAATTGTTCTTTAAGTTGTCGTGCTTTTGTCGAAAGAACGGCGTATATGCCGCCGATTTTATTGCAGACCTCCCAGCTTGTCTCCGTAATCAGACCGATATTTTCGGCAATCGAAGTGTTGCAAACCTGTTTGGTCTCTGTCTTTTTGTTCTGGCGTGTCATTAATATATTTCGAATTTATTTATGCAGCCTTATTTTAAATTGATATTAGTACAACTGCTTATAAAATTGTGCTCGAGTCACCTGTGGTGACACGGAATTCACATTGACAAGTGCAAAATTAATAAAAAGATAGCAAAATGCAATAATAAGTTAGAAAAAATAATTGCAAAGAGATGCAATATAATGCATTTGTAACGATTGAGTGCAGGATAGTTCACCAATTGACAAAAATTCGGAGGCAAAATCTTGCCTCCGGATTCAAAAACGATTCAGACCCCTTCCGACCTTGCGCCGGAAGGGGTCTGAAATATTTTTGTGACCAATCAGAAGGGGAGGTCGTCGGTGTCGCCTGATGCGAAAGGATCGGCGGCGGGAGCAGCTGCAGCAGCAAACGGGTCTGCGGGAGCGGCGGGAGCAGCAGTGGCAGAGCCGAATTGCTGCGCGGGAGCCTGCTGCATCTGGGGGGCACCCATTTCCTGAGCCGCATATGCGCGGAGGTCTGTATACCAGCGGCCGTTGAATTCACGGCTTTCTGCGTCAACGGAAACTTTATATGATTTTCCAGCCTCAAGTCTTACCTGATCGATTCTGTCGCCAAAGAGGTCGAATTTTACTTTACGCGGGTATTGGCCGAATGTCTCAAGCACCCAACTTTTCTTTCTCCAGAGATTGCCGGCCTTGGATGTTCCTCCCTCTTCAGGAAGGTCCAGTATGATTTTGCCTTCGATTTCCATTTTGTATTATTAATTTAAATCACTTTGTTTGGTAATGCAAAGGTAATCATTTAAATTCTTACATGCAAATTGACTTTCCACGTCATCACAATCATATATAATATGCGTGGTTATAAATCTGCCGCATATAAGAGCTGCTGCTCGCGTTCTCTGTCGTAAACGCGTTTGCCGGCAACGTAAGTGGCTCTGACGAGGTTGTCGGGCGAAAGGGTCTGGAGTATGAACATCCTGTCAAGGATGAAGTCGTTGAACTGCATTCTCCATTTCAGAAACTCAGTGGGATGCATGTCAAGCACAGTTATGTCGGCGGTATATCCGGGGGCAAGCGACCCGATGCGATCTTCAAGATGCAGTGTCTGTGCGCCTCCTTTCGTAGCCATGTAGAAACATTTCAATGCGCCCATGCTGTGTTTTTTCAGCATCGACACCTTGTACGCCTCGTTGAGCTGGCGTGGAAGCGAGAAATTGGTGCCGGCACCCACATCCGTGCCTACGCCTACGCGCAGAGGTCTCTTATGGTCTTTGGCTTCCCATATCTTGAACATTCCGTCGCCAAGAAAAAGATTTGATGACGGACAATGAGCCACGCTGCAGTCGTAATCATGCAGGGTCTGCCATTCCTCCTCTTTCACGAGGCAGCAGTGGGCGAATACGGAGCGTGGTCCGAGCAACCCGTATCTGCGGTAGATGTCGGTATAGTTCGCCGCTTCGGGATATAGAGATAATGCCCATTCGATTTCATCGTCCGCTTCATCGAGATGTGTATGCATATACACACCTTTGCCGACGTTTTTCTGATAAAGGTCTCCTGCGAGTTCCAGCTGACGCGGTGTGCTTGTAGGTGCGAAACGCGGAATTACGGCATACAGCTGGCGTCCGCGCCCGTGCCATTTCTCCAGCAGTTCCTCTGCCATCGCCACCGAGCCCTCGGCGGATATATCCCTTAAAGGTTCCGGCAGGTTGCGGTCCTGAAGCACCTTCCCGGTGATCATACAGGTGTTGTAGCGTTCCGATTCCTCGAAAAGCGCATCTACGGAAGTCGGGAACGTAGTGGAGAAAACGTTGGCGGTGGTTGTTCCCTGTTTCAGAATCTGACCCATGAAAAGGCGTGCCACAGAGCGAGAAAACTCCTCCGACCGGAATCTCGCCTCAGTAGGGAATGTATATTGGTTGAGCCACTGCAGGAGCGTATCGCCGAACGAACCGATCATCGGAGACTGCACGTAATGTACATGAGTGTCGACCATGCCCGGTATTATCACTGCGTTGTCATACCTGTCGATATCTTTCAGATCCGGATAGAAGGCGGCGACTTCCATGTAATCTCCGGCGGCGAGTATCTTGTCGCCCTGTATCACCACGAGTCCGTCGGAATAGTGGGAATAGCATTTTGATTCATCTTCCACAAGGAAAGGGTCCTCATGGAATGTGATCATCTCGCCTCTTATTCCTTTCAGAGGCGCGCCTTGGGTGTCGGCATCGATATGGGAAATATTTTTTTTCATCAGTAATTCTGTTATGTTGTTACGTAAGCGGAGCGTGATACGTCCCCGCTCCCACCTATTATAACGGAAGATATATAGATATGTTTTGCACTCGGGAATCTTGCGCGTGCGTAATAATCCATTCTATTTCATTCCAATTGTCATTCTGCGAGTCTGCGGCGGGTGAAGAATGTTTTTGTGAATATAAGGAAAAGGAGAGTTCCGGCTCCCTGCATGATGGCGGTTATCCAGAATGCCGCCGAAAAACTGACATATTCGGCAACAAATCCGCCTAAAAGAATACCCATTCCCATGCCGAGATCCCATGAAATCAGAATAGAGGAATTAGCCGTGCCCCGCTGGTCGTGGCGAGCCACTTTTATAAACATGTTCAGGAATGCGGGATACATTCTGCCGTTTCCAAGACCTATGAGCAGAGCCGATGCGTAATAAGTCCATTGGTTTATTGTAAGCGCAAAGAGTATATAGCCCGCGAGCGAGAGTATCACCCCCTGCGAGCAGTTTTGTGTCAGTTTTCCGTCGCGCAGCGCCTTGTGACCGGTGAGCCGCGAAAGCACGAGTCCGCAAGAGAGCACAGCAAAGAAAATGCCTGTGCCATCGGTTATTCCGAGTTCCAGCTTGCCGTAGAGAGCCACGTAATTGCTCATTACTCCCCAGCATAGGCCGAAAAGTGTGATGTTTATTGCCATCAGCCACGCCCGTGAAAGGAAGAAATGGTCGAGATCAAGTTTGGGACTGCGTGTTTTAAGCTCTCTTTCAGGTAGCTTCACCATTGTTGAGCATATGAATCCTGCCATTGCAAGAAGCAGAGATATCCAGAAGAGCAATTGGAAATTGTCGGTAAGATTGTAAATGTAGATTCCTGCCGACGGGGCAATCGCCATGGCAAGATTGTTGCTGAGTCCGTAATACCCGATTCCCTCGTTTCGTCGTGCGGAGGGCAAGACATCGATGGCGACAGTGGAGTTGGCTACGGTTGCCGCCCCGAAAGGGATGCCGTGGAGAGTGCGGACAATGGCAAACATAAGCAGCGTTCCCGCACCGATGTATCCTGCAAAGCATATGAAAAATGCCATAAAGCAGATTACAAGCACGGTCTTTCGGTTGAAACTGTCCACAAAAAATCCGCTGAACGGTCTTATGATGAAAGTTGCCACAACATATCCCGATAATACAATGCCTATCATATCCTTGTCGGCGGCAAACTGTCGGTCAAGATATATGGGGAGAAGGGGAGTGAGGAGGTAAAAGGCGAAAAAGAGGAGAAAATTCGTTGTCATCACTTTCCAGTACTCGCGGTTCCAGAGCCTGTCGGAGTGCGTTTTGTCTGATTTGGAATCCTGTCGCATGTCTGAAATACTAACTTTGCGGGTGCAAAATAAATAAATTATCCAATCTTCTCAAATGAAAACCGAATATAAATTTTTTGTTGTGTATTTGTTGCCGTTTGATAAAAAATACTTAATTTTGCGGTGGTAAAAGAAGATTCGCTTCAAAATCATATGGAAAGCAAGAAAAAGGTCAGCTTCACCAAAATGCACGGTGCTGGGAATGATTATGTGTATGTCAACGCAATGGAAGTCATTCCCGATAATCTTCCCCACCTTTCCCGACAGATAAGTGACCGCCATTTCGGCATTGGCAGCGATGGGCTCGTTGTTATAATGCGTTCTGAAACAGCAGATTTCAGGATGCGTATGTTCAACGCCGATGGTTCGGAGGCGGAGATGTGCGGCAATGCTTCAAGATGCATAGGGAAATATGTGTATGAAAAAGGATTGACTGCCAAGACCGTTGTCACACTGGAGACACTTGCCGGAATTAAGGTTCTCAGGCTTGAAGTGGTGGACGGAGAGGTCGTGACGGTGACAGTGGATATGGGAGAGCCGGAGCTCAGACCGGCAGCCATACCGGTAATCAGTTCTGATTCCAGTGCGAAAATATCTGAAGCCGAGACTGTCGGTGACAATACGTATCTTATAACAGCTGTCAGCATGGGAAATCCCCATGCTGTTGTTTTTACCGACACTCTTGACGACAGTCTGGTATGCGGCGATGGTCCGCGCCTCGAATGCGCTCCTATTTTTCCCGACAGAGCCAATATCGAATTTGCCCGTATCATAGATCGTAACACAATAGAGATGCGTGTGTGGGAGCGGGGTTCCGGCGAAACACTTGCATGTGGCACAGGCGCATGCGCCACAGTCGTGGCAGCTGTGCTCAACGGTCTCGCCGACAGGCATGCCACGGTCAGGCTTCTTGGCGGTGATCTTGAGATAACATGGGATGAGAAGAGCAATCACGTCTTCCTCAAGGGTGGTGCCGAGTTTATTGCCGACGGGGAGTTTATACTGCCTGGGGAGGCAGGCGGCACCGGAGAATCCTGCAAAATCTGTAAAGTAAAAAAAGATGAGAATCAACGATAATTTCGAGAAACTTCCGGAGAGTTACCTTTTTTCAGAGGTGGCACGCCGACTCAATGAATATAAAGCCGCGCATCCCGAAGCGGATGTAGTGAGAATGGATATAGGAGATGTGACGTTGCCGATTGCAGGATGCGTGGTCAGCGCCATGCATCGCGCGGTCGAAGACATGGCTGATGCCGCGACATTTCATGGCTACGGACCAGAACAGGGTTACTCGTTCCTCCGTGATGCCATCGCCGCCGCAGACTATCAGAGTCGCGGAATCGGCATAGATGCTGACGAGATATTCATCAGTGACGGAGCCAAAAGCGATCTCGGCAATCTCGGTGACATATATTCCTCAGACAGCATAGTGGCGGTGGCGGATCCCGGTTATCCGGTTTATGTGGACTCAGCGGTGATGTCAGGACGGGGTGGAGACAGATTGCCCGATGGCAGATGGTCGCGTATAGTGTATCTTGAATGCAATGCGGAAAACGGATTCCGTCCGGCAGTGCCTGATGTGCATGCCGATATCGTGATTCTCTGTTCCCCCTCCAACCCCACGGGTGCCGTGATGACACGCGAAGATCTCCGCGAGTGGGTGGATTATGCTTTGCGGGAGAAATCACTCATAATATTCGATTCCGCCTATGAGGCATTTGTGAGGAATCCCTCACTTCCCAGATCCATCTATGAGATAGAGGGAGCCGAGAAAGTGGCGATAGAGATACGCAGTTTTTCGAAGACAGCCGGTTTTACAGGTCTGAGATGCGGCTACACAGTCGTGCCCAAAGCGTTGACCGGTACTGACGCTTCCGGCAGGGAGGTCAGTCTCGGAAAACTCTGGAACAGGCGGCAATGCACCAAATTCAACGGAGCCGGCTATGTGATCCAGCGCGGCGCTGAGGCGCTTTATTCCTCGGAGGGACGGGAATCGGTAAGGAACAATATCGATTATTACCTCGAGAACGCCGGAATCATCCGCCGCTCCCTGTCGCAAGCCGGTTATGCCGTCTTCGGCGGAGAAGATTCCCCCTATGTTTGGATAAAAGGTAAAAACGGGGAGAGTTCATGGCAACTCTTCGGCGACATGCTTGAGAAATACAACATATCGTGCACGCCGGGTATCGGTTTCGGTGTTTCGGGAGATGGATATATACGTCTCACAGGTTTCAATTCGCGTGAGAACACACTCAAGGCGATGAAAAGGATATGTGACGGCAGGGAGAAGTAATAAAACGTAGTATAATATAATGCCCGAAGCCGGGCTTAACCAAATAATTTATATTATGTCTAATTTAAGATTCAAAAGTGTGGAGGAGGCTTCCGGACGCAAAGCTGTGAAAGTGGAGCTCCCCAAAGAGAGAGTGGAAACCTATTATGGCAAACAGGTGTTCAACCGCCAGAAGATGTTCGAGTATCTTCCGAAAGAGACGTTTGATTCCCTTGTCAAGGCAATCGACAACCGCGAACCCCTTAGCAGGGAGATAGCTGACAGTGTTGCAGACGGAATGAAGCGTTGGGCGATCGACAATGGTGCGCGTCATTATACCCACTGGTTCCATCCTCTCACCGGCAGCACTGCCGAAAAGCACGATGCTTTCATAGAGCATGACGGCAAAGGGGGAGTAGTGGAGAAATTCAACGGCAAACTGCTTGTGCAGCAGGAGCCTGATGCCTCAAGTTTTCCTAATGGCGGAATCCGCAACACCTTCGAGGCGCGCGGTTATTCGGCGTGGGACATATCGTCTCCGGCGTTTATCATCGACAATACCCTCTGTATTCCCACTGTGTTTATCTCTTATACCGGAGAGAGCCTTGACTACAAGACACCGTTGCTTCGCGCGCTCAACAGCGTGGACAAAGCCGCCACGCGAGTGGCACGTTATTTCAATCCGGCTGTAAATCATGTGCAGACATATCTCGGCTGGGAGCAGGAATACTTCCTTGTAGACGAGGCATTGTTTGCCGCCCGTCCGGACCTTGTGATGACCGGAAGAACCCTCATGGGTCATGAGTCGGCAAAGAACCAGCAGCTCGAAGACCATTATTTCGGATCGATACCGAGCCGTGTGGAGGCATTCATGCTCGATCTCGAGACAGAATGCCACAAACTCGGCATACCGGCGAAGACCCGTCATAACGAGGTGGCTCCCAATCAGTTTGAACTCGCGCCGGTATTCGAGGAGTGCAATCTTGCCAACGACCATAACCTCTTGCTCATGTCGATAATTGAAGAGGTGGCAAAGCGCCACAACTTCCGCGTCCTTCTTCATGAGAAACCTTTTGCCGGCATCAACGGCAGCGGTAAACATAACAACTGGAGTCTTGGCACAGACAAGGGTGAGATGCTTTTTGCACCAGGCAAAAATTCCAAAGACAATCTGCGGTTCATAGCGTTTGTAGCCAATGTCATGGCTGCCGTGCATCGCCATAACGCATTGCTCAAGGCTTCCATAATGAACGCCACCAATGCGCATCGTCTTGGTGCCAACGAAGCGCCTCCAGCCATCATCTCCATGTTCCTCGGATCGCAGCTTAGCGCGATACTCGAAGCCGTGGAGAATTCCGAGGGGAATGAGAAGATAATGGTGAAAGGCAAGGAAGAGATGCGGCTTGATGTGGCTCAGATTCCGGAGCTTATGATAGACAATACCGACCGTAACCGCACGAGTCCCTTTGCATTTACCGGCAACAGATTCGAATATCGTGCCGTAGGTTCGTCTGCAAACTGCGCTTCGGCACTTATCGCGCTGAATGCCGCTGTTGCCGCGCAGCTCAACGATTTCGCCGACAAAGTGGATGCGAGGATATCAAATGGAGAGGAACTTGACAAGGCTATCCTTGCGGAGGTAAGAGTGCTTGTGAAAGCGTCGAAGGCTATTCATTTCGACGGCAACGGATATAGCGAGGAGTGGAAAGAGGAGGCGGCGCGCCGCGGACTCGACACCGAGACTTCTGCACCGTTGATGTATGATGCCTATATGCTCCCCTCGAGCATAGAGATGTTCGACAAAGCCGGCGTGTTCTCCAAAAAGGAGATCGAGGCACGCAACGAGGTGAAGTGGGAGATGTATACGAAGAAAATCCAGATTGAAAGCCGTGTGCTCGGGGATCTTGCCATAAACCATATCATCCCGGCTGCGATACGTTATCAGTCGCTGCTGCTCGACAATGTGTATAAAATAAAGGAACTCTTCAAGGGTGACAAATCAGACCGCATTGCCGCGCAGGATCTCGCGTCGATAGAATCTATAAGCGAGCATATCTCGGAGATCAAGAGCGGAGTTGCCGCTATGGTTGATGCTCGTCGCAAGGCAAACAGAATCGAGAGCGAGCGAGAGAAATCCATCGCCTATCATGATGACGTGGCTCCCAAAATGGAGACAATACGCTATCATATCGACAAGCTTGAGCTGATGGTAGACAATGAGATCTGGCCGTTGCCCAAATATCGCGAACTTCTCTTCATCCGCTGATTTACCACCGTTACATCTCATACAAAAAAAGATATGCGACAGATCCCTGTCGCATATCTTTTTTTTGTATCCGTCCGTAATAGGCCGACTTTATTGGGTTGACTATCCCTGAGACTATCCTTGATAAGTGTTGACAGATTTGAGGGCGATCAACTAATGAGGTTTACACCGTCAGAGATGGTTTGCTGTTTCAATTTACATGCTTTCTTCTTAGGTTTTATCTCTGAATATATTAAATACAGTATCGAATGTGAAAAGGATAGGAAATTCTATAAGGACGTTGTATAGTCGTCCCCATAGTCCTTTCTCATGAAAAAGACGGTAAAATGCACGAAGATTGTATTTATTTACCCATTCCGGATAATACTTTATGCCGCGGGCGGTCTGATGTAGGAAGCCGCCACAAGTGAAGACAACTCCGTTGTATCCGGATTTTTTTAGGTCAAGCGCAAACTGTTCCTGCAAGGGAGATCCCATTCCGATTATAGTGAAATCACTATCTAATTCTATTATATCGGCAATAGCTTTTTTTCTGTCGTTTTTGTCAATGAAGTATCCGTTGCGATAACCGGCAATCTTCATTTCGGGATATTTTTTTTGGAACTGTCTTATTGTGGATTCAAGCACATCCTGTTTTGTTCCTAAGAAATAGATGCTTCTCTTTGTTTCCTCATTATTGAGGAAGGAAAACAGATCTGCCGCCATGCCTGACATGTCAAAACTCAGTCTCGGCACACGTTTCCTCCACAATAGACGGATTAGCCAGCACATTGTCATACCATCAACAAACAAACCATCCATTGACTCATATAATTCCGGATGGCGACGCACAAGATGGTAAGAGTAGGGGTTGACACAGGTATAGACTCGCCCATGTCCCGACGAAAAAGTGCTGTAGGGATATGTTGAGGCGGAGTCTGCGATCTTGCGCACAAACTCACGAATATTCATAAAAATAAATTAATAATAGAAAATATTATTATCGCACCCGATTTGCTAACGTTGATTATTTTAGTGGGTGCTTTTTGATTTTTTTATGTATTAAAAATAGACTACAGGAGGTAGAGACATTCTTATTTGCTATGGCATATTGATATCCCTGTATGATAAAATATATTTGGAAAACTCGAATTTGATCAGTTATTGGAGTGCTCATTCCTACGATGAAAGAAGAAATAATCCAAATGGCATTTGATTTAGAGAATTTATATAAGTAATCTTTTTTATTACTCAACGCTCCTTTAATAGCAGAGTCAAAAAAGCAAAATTGAAGTATTATAAATATAATCAATCCACATATTCCCCATGAAGAAACATAATAGCCTAATTGCATTTCAATAGGCAGTTCATCTTTAGTTGGTCCCACTCCAAAAATAGGTGATTCAATAAATCGTAACAAGGCTTTGTCTTTCTGTGATGAACGCACATCATATGAACCATCAACAGCTGTGCCCGAAATAGTATCGTAAAGTCTTTCTGCATACTGAATAGAATCAGAAATCACAGGAATTTCCCATGACGTGCCAATAAAATACATTACCCATATGAACAATACTATTATTGGCACAATTAATATTTTTTTATATGATGGTATAGATGATGTAAAGAAAAGAATAATATTTACAACCATGTAAGCTGCTAACACAGAGCGCGATCCTACGAGTAACATGGCAATGCATCCTCCAATAAAAATAAATGATTTGAAGGGAAAAGACAATATGCAGTAACAATATATAAAAATTAATACAAATCCGAAATTATAACAATAACCAAATGTTCCGGAGTACCTAATATAGTTTAGATAGCCATATTCAAAAACCGCATATAATTTGGTTATTAATTGAAATGATTCAAAGAATTTTATAATATCAAAGATGAGTGATACACATATTAATATTACAATTATATTTACAAATGATTTTGTTAAACTTAATCTTTTACCAAAAACAAAACCTAATATAAAAAAATATAAATAGATAACAGGTCTTATTACATCAGTAAAGTCTTTAAGGATAATGTGATGACCTAATATTGGTTGTATTACTAATGTTGTAAGATATGAAAAAGACCAAAGTAAAAATAATGGCGTAACATCAGGTAATGGAATTTTAAACGCTCTTAAACTTAAGAAAACAGGGATTGTTCCCAATATCGACACTATGAGATATATAAGTTGTCCTGTGCCGATTGATACATATCCCCAGAATGTCGGAAAAAAAACAATTACAAAGAATGTAAATATGACAAAATTCCTAGTCCTCGATAAGTTTTGTGTACTCATCAAACTGCTTTTCTTTATTATTACTTTCATTCCATTGTCTAGTCCCAGAAACCGAAGATAATGTAGATAGTTGTTTTATTACTTTTTCTCCTATTTCTTTTGTCTCGGAATCAATATTATAATCAAAATCTGAAAAATTGGTTATTTCGAATGTCGCATTATTCCATTCTGAAATATCACTGCAGAAGTAATCGATAGGAACTGCTGGCTTGCTTCCTACAAATGGAATTCCTAAAGCTATAACTTCACTAAGAACTATTGGACAACCCTCAAAATAACTTGGTAATAAGAATATATCAGACTTCTTAATGAACTTATATGGATTCTTTTGGTAGGGCATAATAATTATTTCATCTTCTAAATGAAGTTTAGCCCTGTATTTATATAGAGCAGATTTTAATTCTCCATCTCCCATTATTATGCCCTTCATATTTAATTCGGGATAATTCGTTTTTAAGTACTTAATAGTTTTAATGACTTTCCATTGTGCTTTTTGATGACAAAACCGACCAATATTAATTAAATATTTTGCATTATGATCCCATTCAAATTCAAAAATAGGTTCATTAGAGGCGATTTCAATTTTAAATGGATCTGTTTTATTAGTGACAACGATTATATTGTCTCCTGCTAAATTATATTTCTTCATCAAATCACACTTAATTGAATTAGAAACTGCAATCAATATTGGCACCCTGGAGTAACAGGTTCTTATAACCTTTTTCATAACTCTAAACAGCATTGGATGAAGTTTTTTATATTGTATTGACAATATATTATGAACAGTTACAACTTTTATTGCAGTCGTAGGTAACCAAGAAACCAATATATTACTTCTCTCTAAAAATGAAAATAATACGTCTGGTTTGTAATTATTTATAACTGTTCTTAATTTCCAATATAGTTTGAATTGTTGAATTGTTTTAACTATAATATTGGAGGCATTTGCCTTACATCCACACTCATATCTTTCATTATCATTATAAAGAACAAATATTTTTGTTTTGTAACCATGACTCAAAAGATATTTATCATATTCAAGAAGTATCTTTTCGGCTCCTCCGGTTTTTATTTGGTCAATTATGAATAAAACTCTTTTTCCCATTTTTTAATATGATATAGGCTATATTGCTTATTTAATCAGTTTTATTATCTTGAGGATGATATTAGCCAAATTTCTATGGTATCAATGTGATAATTGTTTTCTTTTCAACTTGCCTGCTCTCAACTTGCTACTACCATTCAAAGATTTGTTTGTAATGAAAATGCTACAAATAGTAATGCGAATTTATTCTCTTTTATGCAATGTTTGTAAACACAGTTTATATTTAATAATGAGATATTTGAAAACACTAAATGAAATAATACTACCTATTAAAACCATTATTTTTATAGAAATAGGTAAAATAAGTTTAAATACATTTTTATTAAGTTCTTTACGATAACTTTTATACCAAGAGAAATCATAATCATTAGAGTAAAAGAAAGTCTGCCAGAATTTATGCATATAACAGAATGATTTGAAATGCAATGATAATTCTTGTAACAAGCCTTGTTTTATCAATGATTTCTCTACAGCATCCATCATTATTGATAGTTCTTTTTCTCCTTTTTTATTTGAAGAATGAACTAAAGAGTTTTTATTTGATGTTCTATAGTGATATAATGGTTTTCTAACTGTAGATAGTTTTTGGGCAACACTATGAAGTCTAATGCATGCGTAACAATCTTCTCCCAAGTTGAATCGTTCATCGAATACAATACAATTGTCTGTATATAAAGATTTTTTAACAAGTCTTTGCCATACATTGAAATGCATATCCCGCATTACTAAAAGACATTTCAATCCGTCTATAGGGGAGTGATTAAAATTATCTATTATCGGAATAGAGTTATTTCCATTTTCTATATAAAATCCGCATCCAATGATATCTGCATTAGAAATCTTAGCTTTGTTATACATTAACTCATACATAGTTGGCTCTACCCAATCATCACTGTCACAATGAATTATGTATTCTCCCTTGGCTTCATTTAGTGCTGTGTTTCTAGCACTTGGCAATCCTTTATTTACCTCATGTTCAATAATTTTTACCTGGTCAAGTCTGTGTGGATATTCTTCCAATACTTGATTCAGTATAGACATGCTCTTATCTTTCGTGCAATCATTGACAAATATAAATTCAATACCATCTGTCATAGTCTGTTCCATCAAAGATCGTACACATTGTTTAATATATTTTTCAACACCATAGATAGGTACACAGACAGAAACTTTCATCTAATAAATAATTAAGTAACAAAAAATAATCAATACGAATAAGTTGCTAAAGAATTATTGAGGGCAAACTAATATTATCTTGTTCAAATCCTACCATAACAGGTTTATATATAGGTATATATTGAGGTGTGTTATATGATTTAGAAAATGAAAATGCTATATCACGACGTATATCATTCAAAATTTCCTTAAATGATCTGTTTTGATTAGGTGAGACTATATTGACTTTTAATAGCTTTGTTTTGTTATGCCTGATCCATAACCCTAATAATGTTTCTCCGAGATATCCTATTACACGCTTTTGACGAGAGTATGGTGAAATTACAATTCTTGTATATACATCTTCCAATATTCTAAATAAAAAAGAACAATAGTGATCGTATTGTTCTTTTGAAGTTACAAACATATTACATTGAGTGAACTTATTAGACTTGAAATAGTAGTGAATTATATCATCTTTATATTCAGGAAACAGTTTCATTATAGAATCAATAAATATATGAGCTTCCTCTAGGGATGTCCATAAACACAACTCTTCGAATATGCTTTTTGATAAAATAATAGGTTTGGGAATTATTATATCATAGTTTTTTAAATATTGTGATATCTTGTGTTCATATATACTGAAATAACGGCGGTAATGGCAAAGGCCTATGTAATCAACTTCTTTCAAGTTTTTCCATGCCCAGTATATGGCGGTTAGTTCGCAGTATGATTCGTTTTTCTCAGAGATATTATCGCCGGTGTTATCACATTGGAAACCGAGGTCTAGATCTGGGTGCAGGGTCTTGCCTACTTGTATTGGCATATAGATGTCATTTTGACGTATGTTGGGATCTGCTTTATGACATGCCACAAGTATTTTTATCCGCGGTTGTTTTTTTTCTTTCATAAAGTATTATTTAAATAGATTAAGTACTTGGCGTACAATTGGAGCCATGTCGTAATACTTGTATTCGGCGAGTCGTCCACCGAAAATGATGTCGGTTTCCTTTTCTGCTAATTTTCGGTATTTTTCGTATGTTTTTTGGTTTTTTGCATCGTTGACGGGGTAAAATGGTTCCATACCATCGTGCCATTCAGTGGAGTATTCATTGGAAACTACAGTCCAGGGATTGTCATATACGGCAGCACCAAATGTCTCAAAATGCTTATGTTCAATTATACGGGTATAGGGCACATCTGACGATGTGTAATTTACTACAGCATTGCCTTGGAAGTTTGAGATATAATATTTGGATGTTTCAAAACGCACAGTACGATATTCCAGCTTTCCGAAACAGTAGTCGTAAAACTCGTCAATCTTGCCTGTAAACACTAATTTATTAGCTATTGATTCCCAATGTTTACGGTTGTCAAAAAAATCTGTATCAAGTTTGATATCGATTCCATTAAGAAGTCCGTCGATTAACTTGTTGTAACCTCCAATTGGGATACCTTGGTATGAATCGTTGAAATAATTGTTGTCGAATGTCATTCGAACTGGCAGACGGCGTATAATGAATGCCGGTAGTTCCTTACATGGTCGTCCCCATTGTTTCTCGGTATAACCTTTTATGAGTTGTTCATATATGTCTTTACCAATGAGTGTCAAAGCTTGTTCTTCAAGATTGCGTGGTTCTGAAATTCCTTCAGCCTGCATTTTCGCAACTGCTTCACGACGCTGCTCTTCAAGTTTAGCTTGTGCCTCAATTGGTGTCTTCACTCCCCACATCTGATGGAATGTGTTCATATTGAACGGTAGATTATATAGCTTGCCGTTGGGAGCCAAAGCAACAGGACTGTTGGTGTAGCGGTTGAATGGTACAATTGAATTTACAAAATTCCATACATCTTTGTCTGAAGTATGGAAAATATGTGCACCATATTTATGTACATTGATTCCATCAATTTCCTCGCAATAAATATTGCCTCCAGCATATGGGCGCTTATCAATGACAAGGCAACGTTTACCTTGACGATTTGCTAAATAGGCAAAAGTGGCACCGAATAAACCGGAGCCAACTATAAGGTAATCATATTTCATTTAATGAGATCTTTCATTTTTATTGATTCTTTACTAAGAGCGAATGCCCTGTTTCTAATCATTGTTCTTAAGTTGTCATTATCAGCATATTCTACAACTCTATGCACTATTTCTATGATATCTTCATTTGTTGGAATCGCACAATATTCCTTTACGATCTCATAGTTCATCAATTCTTGTAAACTCCATGTTTTATGAGAATTAGAACCCATAAAAACACAAGGCGTCCCTCCTAATGAAGCCATAATGGCAGGATGATATCTCCCGGACACATAAACTCGTGCGTTAGATAATATTTTTGCCGCCGCCAATATTGGAGTTTCCATTGATATTAAAGGGGTATTCGTGAATTCTGATACTTCTTTTAAAAAGAAATCTCCTTCACAAACTTGTATTAAGTATATATTATAATTTAATTTTTTGAGTTCTGTTACTAAGGATGAATATGCTTGAATCGTTTTATTCATATTCTCTCCTAATATATTTGATGATGATCCTGATACCAAAATATAAGGTTTTGTAAAATCGAGGCACTCATAATATTCATCAGACTCTGCTACGTGTGCCAAATAATATTTCCCATTTGTTACTTTGTGAGAATCATTAATTAACGAATACCATGAAAATAGCGCATCTGGAATAATTATAGGATTGGTATCACTAAGGTATTTTTTTGCATATTCAAAAGAAAAACTTTCACGAACGGAAACTACATTACTTTTTGACAATAAATCATTGACAAGTGTAAGAGTTTGAATATTTCTTTGGTTCCCAGGTCTGTCTGAGAACATGGCATTCATAAAGAAAACTTTTTTATGATGTTTTAAAGCTTGATATATACACATGGATATAACAAGTGGTTCTCTCCATTGCGGTGTGCAAAATATGAAAGATCCTTCTCCATTTATAACTATACCATCGTAATCTTTTTTTTCAAAATCAAGTTGTTCCAAATTTGGATTAGCAGGTAGACACTTTTTTAGATTCTTGATAGATCTTTCCATATCCAAAGATACGAAATCAAACCATTCAGGTTTTCCAATTTTTCTACCAACTTTGAACATCATTCTTGATAGAATAGTACGAATATGGTTCCAATAAGGCAGTTTTTTCACTGATTTATATAACCATTTAGGAAAATACTTAAAATAGAAAACATCAGGATAAAAATATGTGGAGTCGCCTTTTACTCGACTCACAATTTTGTTGTTATGGGAAACCAACATCGATAAGGCAGTGCTCGTAGCCCGACATCCATAATTTCCACGATTACGATTATCTCCTATGTATATTATTTTCATAATTACAATAATATTGTTACGAAATTTATTCCTAACAGTTTTTAAAATTTTAATTTGTTTACCATCCTATGTATGGGCGCATATAACAAGCTACGCTCATAATCATTCATGCACCCAAACCAAATTGAAACTATATATATTATAGAATACAATAAGATGCTAATAAGTAATATTGGTAAACTAGACATAGAGATTAATTGAATTATTATCAATCCTAATAATGTATATAATAATGGTATCTTTGATATTTTATATATCTCTTTCCAAAATAATACGATATCTATAGATTGTTTCTTTTTATAGTATATGTTCATTATTATGCCTTGACCTATTATCAAAGAAGCAGCTATACTTATTGCGCATCCTAATGCTCCAAATTTTGGTGCTAACATTATTTGAAGGGCAAGACTTATGGTTGCTATTATAAGATATAATACTGATCTGAATCGTAATTGATTACGAGCCTGTAATATTGTTATACCTATATTTTGAATTAAAGGGATAAATAATGAAATAAAAAAGATCAGTGTAATAAGATATGATTGTTCATAATCACTGCCAGCCCAAAATTTTATAAACGATTGTCCAAATACAATGAATCCAGAAAGAATAAATGATAATATTAGACATTGAATCCTACCAGTTCTTATAAACAGGTCTGACACATCCCGTTCATTGTATTTCTGTGTCACAATAACTGTAACGCGTGGAAGCATAACACTTGCAATTGAGGTTGAGAATTGCATGTACATTTGTTGCAAGAGAATTGCTACCGAGAAAATTGCAACCGATATGGTTCCAGATACGGCGCCTAAAACAAATTGTCCTGTTCCCCAGTATATTCTATCCATTATGGCATTAATAAATATCCAAAACGAGTAGATTGTTATCTCTTTAATGAATAATAAATCAAATTTTCCGAAGATAATTTTAATTCCAATCTTACGTTTACAATAAATTACATTTAAAACTAATGTTAGTACATTAAATATTGTTTGCACTACTACCAATGCTACAGCTTTATAACCAAGTGATAACACAAAAATCAAAACAAATGTACATAGCACAATGCGTATTAAATTTACAATTTTTTGAAATACAAAATTTTCATATGCGGTTATTATTGAACCAAATATACTTAATGGGAAAGTGATAGCAAGATTAAATGTCAATAAGATCATCATAATTTTGGCACTTATTAAATCATTCTCTGCCATAGTATGTCCGAACAACAGATCTATATTATAATATAATGTTAAGCCCAAGCATAAAGCGATTATACCAATTATGATGTAAACGATCATAAATAATCCAAACATTTCCCATTGTTCTCTCTCTTTACATTCAGCTCTCAATTTTGCCGTATAGCGAATTATTGCATTCCCAAATCCAAAATCCAAAAGTGTTAGATATGCTATTATTGAAGCTACGAGAGAATAAAGTCCATATTCACTTTGACCTAAACATCGGAGCATATAGGGAGTATATAATAAACCAACGATAGTATTTAATGCTATTATTACATAGTTAAGGGCAGCACCAGCTTTAATTTGATTCATATTGTATATGTTAATGCACTGTTCAATAGGTAATTAATACTTGTGCGATATTTATAGTTAAGAATAATACTATCTCGTTACCATATTTTCGAGGTGTTGCCATTCAGGATGTCTTGCAATACCGTGCTGTTGGTTTTACGGAACTCAATGACTATGCATATTGTGCCACCGCTTATATAGATTTATAATCAGACTTGTCGCAATACTTCGACATCAGAGTCTTCCATCATCGCTTTGTTGAAACTCAGGGCAAGGTGGAATGCTTTGCGGTCATACGGGTTGAGGTCTTTGCGTGTACACAACTCTTCAAGGATCTTATTGTCGAGTGAAACGTGTTCATCATAATCCATGATATAGGGGAACAAGGCGTTTGCAAACCGGCGATAGCTGCGCAGTATTGTCGAACCCAAAGAGGAAAGGTCTCCAATCTGATTATGTTCATACCATATGTATTTGGTTTCTTCAGGCAGGTTTTCATGCATAATCAGTGCGAGACGCTGATAGTTTTCGTAGGTTGTAGCATCGGGGAATCTGTTATGTCTAATGAGGATATTCGTCCATCTGTCAAGTAGAAGACGATAAGTGTTGCTACGTCTTTTGCTGTCTGTTCCGTATGTCTGACCGCATGGAGTTGAAAGGATACCGAATACCGCACTTTCCTCAATACGGTGGTTGCCATTTTCCCATGCCTGTATAATGCGCTCCCTGTTGCGTTCGATGAATTTCATATCGGGCATCCTGCTGTAGCCCATACGGTATGTCAAGTCATAACATTCAAGTAGAATGGGAATGTCTTCTTCCTTACATCCGGACAATTCAATACATATCCTGTCGCTTAACTGACGACAATCCCGTTTGATATCCTTCTCTTCAGGAGTGGGGGCGTGACCGTCAAACACAAGAGCACCTGCCATTTGATTTCTCATGGCAAGATAATGTGAAAACCCCGCTATCTCATTAATGTCAATCATAAGCGATATGTTTAAACAGTTTCTAAATAAGTGATCACTTACTTATCCGGCATGTTCTATGAATGCTTCTTCCACTCTTATATCGTTCCATCTTATGAACGAGGTCTCTGAAAGCCGGAGGACATATGTCCTGGTTCCATCCGTGTTGCATATTTCACGCACGATACCTTCCATGCCGTCCAAAAGTCCGCCGCCGTTTATCTTAACTTTGTCTCCTATATTTGCCTGCCGATGGTTTATGAGTTCAATCTCGATATCGGAAGTGAGTTTGCCGATATGTCGCTGGAACCTTGTCATTTCGTGTTGGGTGATATATGAATACGGACTGTCCGGGCTATTTGTTCGGCGATAGCACCAAGCCATCTTGCCTATGCCGCTCATGAACTTTCCAACCTTGTCGCTGCGGAGCCGGAAGAACAGCAGTCCGGGAAGATAAGGCACTTCGCGAGTGACAATTTTCTTTTTATCCTTATTGTCCCTGCGTATGTCTTTCTTGACAGGATAATAAAACGACAGCTCTTTATATGGACTGTTGTCGCCATGAGGTAATGAGCCTGTTATGTCATCCGGGGTTACGCCTGTACGCAGTTTCATCACGTACCAGCGTATTGTTTTGTCATTGAATGTCTCCGCTACGAGATTTACTATTTCTGCTTTCCGAGTTTCGTTTATTTCAGCCGGTTCTATAAGTGAGAGGAATGCGAATCCCGATGGCACTGATGGGATGACACCCCTTATTTCACTTACAGAAATGCCGCAACCGAGTGCGGAAGCAATCCACATTTCAGTGAGAGATTCACGTGAGAAGGAGTTGCCGAAATCCATTCCGACTGAACGGAGGGTTGTTTTCATTTCCACGATAAGGTCACTTATTATCCGTGGATTCCGCTTCTTTCCCTGATAGAGCGGAAATACGTATTTCTGTTGGGGAGAAAGACGCATGCTCTCTACAATGTCGTCCGTCTGTGGGCAATTTATACCGATATCACCGAATCTGAGACTGACCACATCTTCCAAAGATGCATCGACATTGTAAAAGAGATATTGGATCACGTTGGATATTATCCAATCTGAATCTTTCCTGTCTTTTTTTAATAAGCGCTTGAGCAATGACAGATTGTCTGCAATTCTTTTATCCGGTGACTTATAGGAGTATTCTGTAAATTCTTTTACTGATTCAAAAGGGTCATATCCGGAGTGTTTATCAACGTTCATGTCACGATATAAGGATCGCAATGCATAAACATATCTCCGGCATGTTGCCTGTTTCATCCCTTTAAGTAGCATATCCACTATCCATAATCGTATAGACCTGTCGGAAATCTCTTTGTTCCCGTTTCTGCGGACACACGCGAGGAAAGAGGGTATCGCTCGTTCTGCTGTCATTCTCGGACATGACACAATCTTTCCACTTTCGACAAATTGTTCAAAATCACTTATGTTACAGTACTGATTTGAAGCCATTTGGGTGTTTGTTGAAAGTGCACGAAAAGGAATGTTAACAGCATGTCCTTTTTTCCCGCCGGATCTGTTCTTTTAATGGCAGGTAATGGAGATGAGAGGATGTAAAAGTGACGAAATTTATAAACATAATCCGTTCAAATCTGACCGGCAAGAATAAGTATCTCTTGGGAAGAGATACTTATTCCGATTGCAAAGATACTTAATTCATGCCATTTTACAAAACATCCCATACATTTTATATCCTGCAAACGTATCAAAATTACCTTTTTATAATTCTGTGCATGTGAAATTTGCATTAATACAAAAAGTCTTTTTACCCTAAGTTTCAATATCTTGCAATTCATTTTCTTAACCATTTTTCATGCAAAGTAATTTGCCCCCAATTCCATTAAGCTATATTTCAAGGAGTTGAGAAGAATAAGTATCTCTTCCCAAGAGAGATGGATTTTAAAGGCATGTGTATGCTTTGTTTGATGTCGGTGTTTCTGACAGAATATAAATCGTTTTTTCCCTTTTTATCCGCTGTGTGAGCGGATGGGAGGGAAGAAGAAGTATAGTGTGAACGAAGCATTCCGTGCATCGCATGAATCAAGGTAATTGACTTGCAATAAGTGATATATAGTGGATCGGTTCTTTGAGTTTGTCGAAAGTGGTCTGGGTGTGGATTGTCCGGCAATGGTTGCCGACAGGGTAGTGCCATCATTTCTGCGCTCAGCTGAAAGACACTCCTTCCAGAGTCTGACGGCAAAGAATCTCCGGCTATGGGTGACAGATATGCTCTGCAAAGGGATGAAGCTCACCACATGCAGAAGATATGTAGGAGCGTTACATACCCTATTCCTTGGTGTCACCGATATCTCCGGCAATAAGTGCGGTAGCGAGGATCCGTTTGTTACGGTAAAAGCAGACTTGCACAGGCAATCTGAATGTCAGGATAGTAAAATTGCCGATAATCTTTCACTGATTCCCCGGTTACTCAAAAAAGAGAAGTCATCGTCTGATTGGCAGATTGTAAATATAGTACTCTATCTGCTGTATAACGTAAAATCATCGTTGGAAGATGTTGTGCGACTGCGGTTTGAAGATCCGGTTGCGACCTGTCTCCATGCCGGTGACATAATAGACGGAATGCGAGTGTCACCACAGCAGAAATATGTATTTGCCTTAGGACAGGGGAAGAAGCGTGAGCAAAGGATAATCCACGACCTTCTTGCCGACATGCATACTGTTTTGCGAATGTCCGGTATGGACTTCGGCACAGAGTTCTCAAGGGAATCGATTACTTCGATGTGGATTCACGCCGCCCTTGGAAAAGGAGTCACATATGGTGAAATAAGAGCCATATTGCCGGAACTTCCACGTGACTGGGCGTTTCTCTCGCTTGTGGAGCCGGCAGATATTGACGCTGACCGAGAATGCAGCATCATAAATCGCGTGGCAGATGCCATCAATGACAAGACCGTGCGCTGGTACGTGATGAAGTTGCGTTCGGGCGTATCTCCAGAAGACATTACATCTGAGGAGAATGCATTCAAAGGCAGCGGGTTCGAAGAACTGTCATTCTATTATCCTGTGAGAAAAGTAGTGCGCCGGGAAAACCGGAAGATGGTCACCGAAGAGCTTCCTTATCTTCCGGGATTGCTTTTTTTCCGGATGCGCAGCGACAAAGTTGGCAGATTCATGAGTCTGACAGGTAACAAAGCCTGGTGTTATAGGGTGACGAACAGTCCCGACAGTCCCTATTCATTCATCTCCCGCAGCGAGATGACCAGATTTCAGCGTCATATCGGCAAACTTACTGCAGATGTGGAGATGGAACTGGTAAACCGCCATGCTGCCGCAATCGGCGACAAAGTCAGGATCAGCGGCGGCGGTTTGCTCGAAGGTCAGGAAGGGATAGTAAGGGAAATACGGAATGTGGACGGAAGCTGCGCCTACGTGCTCAGACTGTCGGAATCCTCCTTTATACGGTGGAATGACGTCAAGGTAGACGAAACCTTCGTGGAGTCAGTATCCTGATTTTCCATCCGCCTTAAACAGCTTAAGTTAAAATGACGCGACAGACAGCATACATGACAGAAGTGAGAGATATTACAGGTTATTCCCATTATCTTGCCATGAAAAGCCAGATGTCGGGAATGCTGGTGTTCGACGGACATAAGGCAACGTCAGAGGAGACATCCCTGCGTCAGGAGTGCCGCCGAATGAGCGACAGAATCAGTCTGGAGCTGTCGGTCTGCAAGGAGGAAGAAATCGCCATGCTGCTCGAATGTTTCGAGACAATGTACCGGTTGGGATATAGGCGTATGCCCGACTGCAGGTTCATAGACACGCACAGGCGCCGCATACTTGACGCGTGGCGATGCGGCAACCGTCGGATAGCCGAAAGTCAGGTATATGAAATATCGGAGGAAGCACGCCGCGAGCTGTCAGACAGATGGTTGGCGGCACTCATGGAGCACAGTTGTTTTCCGGGAGTCACGGCGTATGAGAATTATCAGCGGCTTGCGCTCATTATGCGGGAGGATATAGGGTCGCGGATCGATGGCGATGCGGAAGAGTTGAAGCGCCGGTGGTACGACTTCAACCGGATTGACGATTTGGCGTCAGAGAGCACCTCTATACTCAAGAGTTACCGCAGGTTTGCAAGCTCCCTCTTCCCCGAAGTCCTCGACTTCGACGGGCAGACCGCCCTCGACAACCGTCTCCTCGCCGAGCTGTCGCGCCGCCGCGACCTCACCCCCCACGACCGCGCCGCCTACCGCCTCGCCCTCGAATACAACAAAGAAATTATATAAATAATTAAACATGCGATGAATCCAACCATTATCATTCAAGCTCGAACAGGATCCACACGTTTACCGTCAAAAATGATAAAACACTTTTATGAAGATAAAAGTGTTCTTGATATTTTATTGGACAGACTAAATTCCAACAAAGAGTATCTGTCGATATCGGATATAATTGTCGCTACTTCTGAAAAAAAAGAAGACGATAAAATTCATGAAATCGCTTCCAGACACGGAGTTAAAGTGTATAGGGGAAGTGAGAATGATGTGTTGGATCGCTTTATTGCTGCTGCGGAACACTACGGAGTAGAAAAGATAATCAGGATTTGTGCGGATAATGTCTTTCTTGATTTAGAGTCATTGCGTTTTCTATCGATTGTATTTTCAGAAGTTGATTACGACTATGTTTCGTTTAAAACGTCAAGTGGAAAGCCATCGATTCTTACGCATTATGGATTCTGGACGGAGGGTGTAAGATTGTCAGCTCTAAAGAAAGCATATGCAATGACCGCTGAAAAGATATATCACGAGCATGTAACCAATTACATATATAATACTCCCGATAAATTCCGTATACTTTTATTCCCTATAGATGATATGGTAAAGGGTATTGAGGCTCGTACAAATATAAGGCTGACACTTGACACTAAAGATGATTTTGAGCTTCAGCAACAATTATTCATGGAACTTCAAGAAAAAGGTCTGCAAAACTCTCCCAAGACTATAATAGAATACATTGACACATGCCATCCTGAGTTTTACATCAGGATGCAAGATAATATAAATGCTAATACCAAGTAGTTATGACAGAGACATATATCATTGGTGAGATTGGACAGAATCATAATGGTTCTGTAGACATTGCCAAACTAATAGTGGATCTTGTGGCTCGTCCTGTAAAGGAGGAAGTGTTTGGTCTTGATTTAAGACCGATGAATGCCGTTAAAATGACAAAAAGAGATTTATCCGAGGAACTGACCGTTTCTCAGATGAATCGTATTTATGATTCTCCGAACTCCTTTGGTAGAACTTATGGCGAACACAGGGCAGTGCTTGAATTGTCGGATGAGGAACATTTTGAAGTATACAAACATGCAAAATCCAAAGGTCTGGATTTTGTCGAGACCTTATGTGCCATAGGTTGTCTTGATATGCTTAAGCTATTTGTTCCGGATAAATTGAAGGTAGCAAGCAGGGATCTTACGAATCTTCCATTGCTGGAAGCTCTTGCAGAAACGAAGCTTCCCATGATTCTTTCAACAGGTATGTCAGGCAAGGAGGAACTTGATACGGCTATTGATTTAATTACAAGGTATCATGATGATATATCGATTCTACATTGTGTAAGTCAATATCCAACTGCCCCTGACAATTTGAATCTGCTTACAATAAGATATTTAAAAGAGCATTACTCACAATTTAAGATCGGATTTTCTGATCACACAATCGGTATTTCGGCTCCATTGGTAGCAGTAGGAATGGGTGCGGAAATTATAGAGAAGCATATAACTATTGACAGGCACATGAAAGGTACTGATCAGGCGGGCTCATTAGGACCCGATGGTGTAAACCGTATGGTCAGAGATATTAGAGTTGCCGAACATTGGTTGGGAACAAAATCACTTTATATAGATCCAAGTGTCGCTTCATCCAAAGAGAAGCTGGAAAGATCAATTGCGAGTCGCAGGGTCATAGAAGCTGGAGAAGTGATATGCGAAGCAGACATTCATATGCTTAGTCCAGGCGATGGTTTCAAATGGCATGACCGCAATCTTGTAATTGGGAAAAAAGCAGCATGTCGCATACCTGCCGATGAGATAATATATAAGGACATGTTAAAAGATTGAGCATGTGTATATGTTGCACGCATTTTATTCTCAGAAAGCATACTTGTCGGAAGTACGGTTAAATCAATGATAATAATTACTTAAGGCAGATTATGAAAAGAATCCCCAAACTCATACTTACTGATATTGACGGAGTCTGGACAGATGGCAGCATGTATTATGACCAGACAGGCAATGAGTGGAAAAGATTCCACACATATGATAGTGCCGGAGTGCTTTTGGCACATCAGCATGGTATTCCGGTCGGTATTATAACGGGAGAAGACACAAGAATTGTGGAACGGCGAGCGGCTAAGTTAAAGGTAGATTATGTTTTTCAAGGAATAAACGATAAACTTGAAACAGCTATATCGCTCTGTAATAAATTGGGAATAACGCTTGATGAGGTTGCATATATAGGTGACGATATACCAGACTTGCCTCTGTTAAAGGCGGTTGGTTTCAGTGGTGCCCCGGCTAATGCTATCAAGGCGGTCAAGGACGAAGTGGGATATGTCACCGTTATCCAAGGAGGAAAAGGAGCGTTTCGAGAATTTGTTGAGAATTTACTGAAGTGACAGATTCAAAATGGGAAAAGAGTGTTTTCTGAAGTATTTGAGGAAAATAGGCATTGACAAATCTGTGGCATATTCTTCAGGAGCAAGAGTAGTTCAAGGCGTAACTGGGGTAGTTACTGTCTTAATGATCGCAGGATTCCTTTCAAAAGTAGACCAAGGGTATTATTATACATTTGGCAGTATTCTTGCAATACAGATTTTTTTTGAATTAGGTCTTACAAATATATTAATCCAGTTTGTAGGACATGAGATGGCAGGTCTTGAATGGAAAGAAGTATATAAATTGTCAGGGAGCAGCGATAATATTTCACGGATTGCGCATTTGTTAAGATTCAGTGTAAGATGGTATGGTATCGTATCGTTGATGTTCGTAATCATTACTGTAATTTGCGGAATAATATTCTTTTCACATTTTTCAGTAGAGACACATGATTCTGTATGGCTGGCACCATGGGTATTGGTGTGTGTTAGTACTGGGTTGAGTCTTTTTTTATCGCCGGTTTTAGCGGTCTTGACAGGAATGGGGAAGGTTAAGGAAGTGTCAAGAATTAGGTTTTATCAACAGTTAATGACACCTCTTTTGTCATGGATTCTATTTATAGCCGGATTTAAACTCTATGTTCTGGGGTTAAGTTCTCTTCTTTCCAGTATAATTGTTTTTATTCTGGTTACAAGAAATAATCTATTGTCTATTCTTAAGTTTCTGTGGGGTGTAAGAATCGAAAGTAAGATCAGTTATAGGAATGAGATATTTCCGTATCAATGGAAAATTGCATTGAGTTGGGTCAGTAGCTATTTTGTTGTGCAGTTTTTCAATCCAGTCTTATTTGCAACATCAGGTGCAGCAGTTGCCGGACAAATGGGAATGACACTAACAGCATTGAATAGTATATCTGCGTTTTCGCAAAGTTGGATAAGTACTAAGATTCCAGTAATGTCACGTTTGATAGCATTAAAAGACTATTTACAACTTGATAAATTATTCCATACTACTGTCCGACAAATGTCAATAGTATGTTTTATCTTATTGACTGTTCTGTTAATTATGTTGGGAATCATGCAAATACTGGAGCTGCCTCTAAGAAATAGATTTTTGCCATTCCTTCCACTTTTATTAATGATTGTGGCTGTATTCATCAGTCAATTTGTCAATGCCTGGGCAGTATATCTAAGGTGTCATAAAAAGGAACCGCTTTTGGCTTATTCTGTAGTTACAGGTGCTTTGTGTTGTCTTTCAACACTGGTTCTGGGGTTGCATTACGGAGTGATTGGAATAACCGTCGGGTATTGTACAATTATTGCTGCAATGTCACTTTGGGCACATTATATTTACGTGCGAAAGAAAATTGAATGGCATGTTTATGCATAGAAATTTTATTTTATGAAGAAGGTAGATGTGATATATGGAGGTTGGTTAAATGCTCCTAATGGAGCAAGTTCCGTTATAAAACTCTTATATAATAATAGGTCATTGTTTGAGACAAATGGAGTGTCCTGTAATTTTGTTACAAACGATACTTATTGGGAGACTCCAAAATGTAGGTCGAATGATATGGTCTTGCAAAATAAAGGAGTGAAATCTTGTATCAAAAGGGTTCTGAAGGCTTTAATATCTCATTCTCCAACATTGGAATCTGCAATATCCATATATCTGGGATTTATGAAATCATCTAAAAAAATTGCGAAACGTTATGTTGAAGATGAAAATCCGCAAGATAAAACACCGTTGTTTTTTCATGACATATTTACGTGTTATTATTATCTGAAGCATACAAGCGCAAACCGTCCCATACTTTTGACATTGCATAATAATGGTGAGACATTTAAAATGCTCTCTTTATATTTTCCCTGTATTAATGATTCATGGGTAATGAGACTTTTAAATCGTGTTGAACATTATACTATAAACAAAGTGACAAAAATTTGTTTTGTCGCAAACAATCCTTGCAAACTATTTCTGCGCAACCATCCTGAAATCAGTCCCGATAGAGTACATTTTGTATATAATGGATTGCCACATATTGATTCATGTAACGACGTTGTAAAAAACGATAATTTGTATGAAATTTGTAGTGTAGGCTCTATTACATCGCGTAAAGGACAAGATATTATAATCAAGTCTTTGTCTTTAATGAAACCATGCGAGCGCGATAAAATTCATATTACATTCGTAGGAGATGGAGATAAAAGACACAGGCTTGAAGAGGAGTGCGAAAAATTAGGATTTAATAGTATTGTAAGCTTTGTTGGAAATCAGCGAAATGTTGATGAATACTTGATGAAATCCGATATATTCTTACTAATGAGTCGGGACGAGGGGTTTCCAATGGCAATATTAGAGGCTGAAAGAATTGGTTTGCCAATAATATCTACAAATGTGGCAGGAATACCCGAGATGATAAAACACAAAGAAACCGGTTTTGTAATTAATCCCAATGCGGAAGAGTTGGCAGACATATTAAAAGAAATCGATAAATACGACTGGAAGGGTATGGGAGAAAAATCCCAATCACTTTTCAATTCTCGATTTACTTTGGGAAATATGATTGACGGGTATTCATCTATTTTAAAGGCACTTTAACGTTGTTTAAAATGAAGAAATTTATACTGCTTGATCATGAACCTTGGACGATAAGGCGCAAACAATTGTTTTACGATTTGTTTGAGAAAGCAAAAATAAAACTATATGTATGGGATTTATCCCAATGGTTGAATCCAGGCTTGTCTAATCCGGATGAACTTAAGAATATTGAATATCTGACTCGTGTACTAACAGAGAATCAATTTGTAAGCCTTTTAGAAAATGAAGATTCCAAGAATGTTATATTTGTAGAAGAGGTGTTCCGGTCTTGGGATAACCGGAGAGTGTTTAGACACATTTCGGATTTAGGTTTTGATACTATAAAAATAGAACTTTATGGTAATTCTGTATTGAAACAGAGGTTTATGCATCGTGTCAAATTTTTAAATATCAATAATTTACCCAAAACTATCTGTGGAAAATTAGCAGGCATAAAAATAAGAGCATATAATAAAATAAGAGGGATAAAGGGACCGATAAGAATATTCTCTTCTAATGGTTGGCTATATCGTACAGATGCCATTAATCACCCTGATTATGAAAATTATAAATTCAATTCTCATGAAAATATAATAGGAGGCGATTATATAGTTTTTTGCGATATTTTTTTTCCATTTCATAGTGACTTGAAGCATTTCTACAAAATTAAGCGATTACCGGATGGGAAAAAATATCAAGAAACGATGAGGAGATATTTTGATTATCTTGAGGAAAAATATGGGATGCCGGTGGTAATAGCTGCACATCCAAAGTCTGATTATAGTGGAGGAGAGTTTGGGAACAGAAGTATCATAAAATATAAGACTGATGATTTGGTTTTCAATGCGAGAATGGTTACTTTGCACGTTTGCAATTCAATATCTTATGCGCTTTTATCAAATAAACCCATAGCATTCGTAGCTACCGAAGATTATATAAAATTAGGTCATGTTAAAAAAACACTTGACCTATTGGCTCATGAAACTCTTGGATTATCATATTATATTCTTGGTAAAGTGGATTTAAATGAAGTGGAATTTAAAAAAGTGAATGAAGATTTAAGGATTAAATATATAAACAATTATCTTACTTCGACAGAGAGCTCCGGGATTCAGAATTATAAGATTCTGAGGAAAGAACTAATGGAGTTGTCTAATGAGGCATAGTTTTCATATGTATATTAGTAACCACTGTTGCCATAGAGATATGGAATTGACAAAAGAGTTGCGAAAAGCGGAATCTTCTGATATATTAGCTATATTGCTTATGGTTCTATTCCATATCAGATTTGTTTATATGGCAGTATTGGACTTTCGCTCTGTATATCTTGACGCATTGTTTTATATTATAGTCATGGCAGCTTTATTGACCATGCGGATTAATAACTATGTCAAGATTCTTATCCCCATAGCTCTCATATCCATAGTTAATCCGGCAACAAGAAACCTTTTCTTAATCTTTTCTACTTCATATTTGGTGGCGGATAGGCTTTCCGTCCGTGATTTTGCAAGAATTAATGTAGGTTTAATACTAATGGTTTTTATTGCAGTATGGATTATGAACTATTTGGGGATTACTAATGACAATATGGTTGAATACGAGTTCTATGCAGAGGGAGAGATTAAGAATGTCCGAAAAAGGGGAGACTGGGGCTTCAGCAATCCTAATCGGCTGGCAATGTTTATTTATTCTTTTATAATCAATGCTTATGTGATGGTTAAAAAGAATCATTATCGAATTTTCTGCGTTTTTATTGCCGGGTTGACATTCTTAATATATTCTATAACCTTATCGCGCACATTCGTCATGAGCATGATGGTATTTATATTGTGTGTATGGTGTTTGAAATCAGAATCAATAGTGAGAACATTCGTTAAGGCAAAGCATATTCTTGCTTTTTTTCCATTGTTTTTTTTGTTTTTGATATTGTATCTTGCTAAGATAGGATATACAAATATTATCATTGACATTCTTACATCGGGAAGGCTCCGATTATATATGGATTTTATAAATCAATGCACCTTACGTGATTATCTTATCGGTACGGATATGATAAATCAACTGACAATTGATAATTCTTATTTGCATCTTTTATTCTTGGGTGGAGTTTTAGGATTGGCAATTTCAAGTTATTTATGGATAAAGACCATCCTGAAGATTAATGTCAGTAATGCGGCATTGTTACCTATCTTTGCAAGTATGGCATGTTATGGCATAATGGAGTCTATATGGACAATGTTGTTATGTTATGGAAACATGCTGATATGGGTTATCATGACAAAGATTGTAGTGCTCGATAGAAAGGTTTTACTAAATAGCTTGAGTAAATGATCACTTGCTTGGATAATATATGAATATTCTTTTTATAACACGGTCTCAGGTTCTGGCTACAAAGGGTGGAACAGAGAGAATCACATCAAGCATTGCCAGTGCCTTGGAACGAGATTATGGGTGTAAATGCTTTTCGGCTTATTATCTAAATGACACGGACAAAAGGGTTGGTTTATTCGAAAATCGTGAGATTCAGGTGAATAAGCATAATATAAACAAAAAATTGTCTGAATATATATTCGATAACGGTATAGAATGGGTAATTTGCCAAGGGGAATTTGAGGCGGCTATCAGTTTGAGAAAGCATTTGGGAGATAAAGTGGGGATAGTATTGGCACATCATTTCCAGCCCGGATGGGAACAGCGCATATTCAGTTATCGTAATGCTTTCATGATGTTGAGGTATGGATCAGCTGTATATAAAAAGATTGCATTAAAGCAAATACTGTTTATGCCTTATTTCAAGATAAAGGCATCTCGGTTTTCATGGTTGTATAGAAAGGCATATGAAAATGTAGACCGGTTGGTTCTTTTGTCGGAGGGTTTTAAAAACAAATTTTCATCTTATGCTAAGGTTTATCTTTCGGATAATAAAGTTACGGTTATACCTAATGCTCTGTCTTTTAATGAATTCGCGGATGCAGCCGATTTGTTTAAAAAAAAGAAACGTGTTCTGATAGTCAGTCGGCTGGATGAAGTTCAAAAGAGGATAAGTCTAAGTATCGCTATATGGCGTGAAATAATGCAAGATAGTAAATATCGAAACTGGTCGTTGGAGATAGTTGGAAATGGTCCAAACCGGAAACAGTATGAAGATATTGTAAAAAAACATTCCGTACCTAATGTAGTATTTAAAGGAGAACAAATTCCCCAAAAATTCTATTTAGAGGATTCGATTTTCATGATGACAAGTAAATCGGAAGGCTGGGGGTTGACATTGACTGAAGCCCAGCAGTTCGGGTGTATCCCAATCGCGTTCAACACATATGAATCACTTCAAGACATTATCATTAATGGAGAAAATGGATATGTTGTTGAAGACAGTAATGTTGCAGCATATGTTGAACATATGAAAAAACTAATGGATAGTGAAGATTTGAGGATTGGCATGATGAAGAATGCAATAGAGTGTTCCAAAAGGTTTAATATTGAGAATATAGGGAGACTTTGGTTTGATTTGCTGTCTTGTCAAAATGTTGATAAGTGAACCACTTGTTTAATAACTTCTTAGAAATTGTTTTGAGATGACAATACTGCATTATGTCATAGGTTTGCCTCCCCAGAGACATGGTGGTAGTGTGCAATATGCGTACGACTTGATGATGGAGCAGTCTAAAAGCGTAGATGTAGTTGCCTTAACTTGTGGAGATACTTTATTTCGCACCAATAAATGTAAAATCAGAAAGAAGGGGAAACAAGGCAATGTGGACGTATATTCCCTTACCAATCCATTGACACCTACATTGATATATGGTATTAAGAATCCATCAAATCAGTACAGGGATGTAAACATTGATTATGGAAACATCCGTGACTTCATTCTGGATAATAAAATCGATGTCATGCATTTACATACCCTTATGGGTATTCATAAAGATATTGTCGGATTCATAAAGAGTCTTGGAGTTAAAATAATATATACCACCCATGATTTCCACGGATTGTGCCCTCGTTATAATTTTATTGATAACAATGGGCAGTTATGCTGTGAAATAAATGATGAGAAATGTGCTGCATGTAATGTCAATGAACCCTCTGACCTATTCTTGAGATTGGCAAATTCTTCATTGTTTCATATTTTAAAGAGAGTGACTGGATCTCGGATTTATAAAAAACCGAGGTCTATATCTCGTTTGTCTGTAATATCGTCAAATATATCTGACCATAAGATAGATAAATCTATTATAAACGATTATCGTCATTTGTTGGAATATTATCAAAGTTATTTTAAACTTGTTGATAAATTTCATTTTAACAGTTCCCAAACAAAAGATGTATTCAAGCGGTTTATACCAGAGGCTTCCGGTGAGACCATACCGGTAATAACAAAAGGAATAAATGATAAAAGACACTTTCTTTCACCAAGAAAAGACATTAAATTCGGTTTTATTGGAAATCTTAACAAATATAAAGGTTTTCCTATTCTGAAAAAAGTCGCTACAGAACTTTATGATGAGGGAATAAGAAACTTCAAGGTTATTGTTTACGGCGGTACGTCATCAGGTATTGATTCTGATTGTAGTACGATAGAATACATGCCGCCATATGATTATTCTATAATATCGGATATATTGTATGGTCTTGATTGTATTGTTGTACCTTCAGTGTGGTATGAAACTTTCAGTTTGGTGACTCTTGAAGCTTTATCACACGGTATTCCGGCTATTGTGTCTGATCATGTAGGTGCCAAGGATATTGTTGCTTCGTATAAATCGGACTGTATCTTCCATTCTACATCAGAATTGAAGCAACTTATGAAAATGTACATTACCGATCCGCATAAACTTATCGAGTATAATCAGGAAATAATGATATCTGATTGGAATTTCTCTCTTGCATCTCATGCTGAAATAATTTTGGATTTATATAAATAAAGCTAAATGCGTTTTCGTGTTTAATCGGATCGCTTGCAAAATTAAAAATAGACATTGTTAAGGATAATATGAACGAAAAGTATCTGATTCCTAAGCCGCCATATAATATAAAGCGTATCTGGTCAAAAATATGTATGGTTGTTTCAAGACAATCTTTGGTAATGCCGTCATTTCGCAGGAGAATGCTGAAACTTGGTGGGGTTAAAATCAATGGGAAGTGTTTCATCGGATCCAATGTGCAGTTTGATGGAATGTTTCCCAATCTTATTGAGATTGGTTCCGGTTGTGTCATCACAACCGGAACGTGTATTCTTTCTCATTTCTACAATACCAGCGACCGAAGGTTTTATGCGGGGAAGGTAGTCATAGGCAAGAATGTCTTTATCGGGATGAATACTCTTATTGTAAATGCTGTCAATATTGGAGACGGGGCTATTATAGGAGCCGGAAGTATAGTGAATAGAGATATTCCGGCAGGGGAGATATGGGGCGGTAATCCTGCTCGGTTCATAAAGAAACTCAATTACGAAGAATGAGAAAGGTAGCAATTATAGGCACAGTGGGTGTGCCGGCAAATTACGGGGGATTCGAAACGCTTGTTGAGCAACTTGTGCGTCATAATAATTCTGAAGATTTGCAATATGCTGTATATTGCAGTAAAAAATCTTATGATGATGAACGTTGGGTATACCATGGCGCCAAGACTGAATATATCGGTCTGAGTGCCAATGGTATGCAGAGTATTCCATACGATATATTATCAATGATAAGGGCTTCAAGAAAGAGTGATGTGATACTTGTTCTCGGGGTTTCGGGCTGTGCGTTTCTACCTGTGTTCCGTCTTTTCTCAAAGAAAAGATTGATAATAAACATAGACGGACTGGAGCATCATCGTGACAAATGGAATAAGTGGGTTCGCAGGTTTCTTAAATTCTCGGAGAAACAGGCTGTGAAATATGGTGATGTCATAGTTACCGATAACAAGGGAATCACGGATTACGTATTGGAGGAGTATGGAAAGGCTTCGGAATTGATAGCTTATGGCGGAGATCATGTTCTGACTGAAGTCGATGGATTGTATGCCGAGAAAGTTCTTAAGGATTATAATCTTGAAAAAGATTCTTATGCGATGGCTCTTTGCAGGATTGAACCGGAAAACAATGTCCATATTATTCTTGAGGCATTTGAAAGGGCTTGTCACAGTCTGATTTTCATTGGCAACTGGCAGAAAAGTGAATACGGGAGGTCTTTGTGTGAGAAATATAAGGATTCCGCTTATGTTAAATTTTGTCCGGCTGTATATGATTTGAGTATTCTTAATGTTTTGAGAAGTAATTGTGCCTGCTATATTCATGGTCACAGTGCCGGAGGCACCAACCCCTCTTTGGTGGAGGCAATGTTTTTCGGCAAGCCGATAATTGCATATGACTGTGTTTATAATCGCGAGTCTACAGAAAATCGAGCAATGTATTTCAAAGATTCAAGTGATCTTGTTTTAAAACTCGGGTCGTCAGCAGATGACTTTTTTTCAAATGCCCGGTCTATGTATGAAATAGCTGACAGAAGATATAGATGGGAAACAATCGCCCGACAATATGAAAACTTGTATGGATGACAAATGAACTGTCATTCTTTAGGGAGTGCCGGGCTGTCTGTGGTATAGTACTTGCCGATTATCTCCAATGTGTTGTCGATATATTTTCTTGGAGCGTCTGATACCGTCAGACGAATATCATTTAACGCTTTGCTTATCTCTATGATTTTTTCTTCTGCATTTCTTTCATCGTCTTCAATATACCAGGACAATTCATAATGTGATATTTAATGACGTAATTATCCGCTGTATGGTGTATTAATATACCATGGCAGTGTATTTTCTTCCAATAGGCAGGCATCTATCAGGGCTTCTCTAAAAAACGGTTTGCAGACGGATTTTCTCGACATTTCCCGCTCTTACTTATTTGCAAGTATTTGAATAAATGATTAAATTTGCACCAAAAGCATAATTCTGTAACTCCAATGGATGAGGAAATTATAAACGCGGTTTGGAATAAAGGGCGTGTTATCAATGGGATGAACCCTAATTTATTCCGCAAGGATCCCTGCGGAGCCATTATTGCCTATAATCAATATGGCCAGAAATTCGCTGCCTTTGGTTGGGAAATAGATCACGTATATCCCCGAAGCAAGGGGGGGGATGACAATATTCTGAATCTTCGCCCGATGCATTGGAGAAACAATGTTTCCAAAGGTGACGATTATCCATTGTATAATCGGGAGGTCACATCTGACGGTACTAACAATATCGAATCCAAGAAGGAATATCGAGTAAATCTCGAAACACAAATGGAACTTGCTAATTTATACAACATACATGATTAAATCGTTGGACATACGAGGGCTTTTCGGGACATTCGACTATTCAATCAAAATGCCCGATTATGGTAATTTCTTGATTATTACCGGTCCAAATGGTTACGGGAAGACTACAATTCTATCGATAATCGAGGATCTTGCCTCCGGCAATCTGCTTAGTCTTTTTTATGTTCCGTTTGATTCTATTCATGTGGAATACAGTTCATTCAGTCTTGATGTGACATCAAATAACGGACGTGCAGTGGAAAATTCAGATGATGCGGCTGTGTCTGAGCGGATATCATTGGAATATGTTATTGACAACGGCAAAGAATCAATATCCTTAAAGATTGATAACGATTTGATATCTCAGGCAAAAAGATTCTGCAGTTGGAGCAGGCAGGCAACGTTATTTGATGATTTTGATAATTTCGATAATGAATTTCACGATAATTTCAAAGATGATGAAATATCGTTGGAAAAGAGTCGGATGCTTATCGAACACATTGCCAAAGAACAGGGCAAGAGTGTATTCATGCTTCACATCAATTCGGAGATAAATCCTTATCGTTTCATTCCTGCTCAGAGACTATATAGCAAAGATCATGCAGGTGACAGTCTGATTAAAAACTCTATCGAGATTGTTGCAGATAAATTCAGCGAGTTTTTAAGGGATGCATATTTTTCTTTTCTCCAGAATTCTCAATTGCATGATTCTCAGTTTATCGACATGCTCATGACCGGAGACGACGCCATAAACAAGGAAGATTATGACAAGCAATTGTCAATTCTAAGTCAGAAAGTGGACGTTGCGATGAAATATGATCTCTCAGCTGCTTTTAAATTGCCTGAATATATCGAGAGCAAAGGGGTTATTCTTAACTATTACATAAAAGACACGTTTGAGAAATTCAAAACTCTTGAAAAGCCTTTAAGGGATTTGAATTTATTCGACAAATTGTTGCGAGATAAAAAACTGGTAAACAAGAGTGTCCTCTATTCCCGCAGGTATGGCATCCGTTTTGTTTCAGAGTCGGATAAAAGAGAAATTGCCCTCAATTCTTTATCAAGTGGTGAAAAGAATGAGATTTTTATGCTGCATGATTTCATTTTTAATCTTCAGGATGGTTCATTATTAATGATTGACGAACCTGAGATTTCTCTTCATGTGGCGTGGCAGAGAGAGTTTATGAATGATATCATCAAGATTGCCGGACAGAAGAGTCTGCGGGTATTGATAGCTACACATTCTCCTCAAATAATCGGAGGCAGATGGAAGGATTGTTATGATCTCTTCTACAAAACTCACCATTGATTGCTCCAATGACACAGAATTCGGTTCTTGATTACACTTCGGATGATTTCAATGGAAAAACGGCTGATGTTTTCCTTACGTTCAACAATGAACTCAATTATGATAAAGTGGTTCTGCTGGTAGAAGGTTTGGACGATGCCCTGTTTTATTCCGAATATTTTGTTGAAGAGAATGTCTTTTTATTCGTTATGAATGGTCATGAGTGGATGACCCAGGTGCTTGGTGATCTTTCGTCAGTTTTCCCTAATCAGCTTGCAGCTATAAAGGATGCGGATTTTAACCATCTTGACAACAGTTATTCTGTGCATCAGAATATGTTTGTCACGGATTGTCATGACTGGGAAATGACAATTGTGTCTGCAGACAGAACATCCAGGATTGCTGCAAGATATGGTATATGCGATGATGAATCCGGCATTCTGCACGAGGAGGTGATGAGAGAGCTTCAGAATTATTCGTATGTAAGATGGGCAAATTCGTGGATACCGGCAAAAGAAGACAGGGTAAGATTTCTTGATGATGCGGAAAACATGCGAGGGAAGACCTTGGCGGAGGTTGTGACTATTGTCAATGGCAATCAGAAGGAGAACAGATGGATTGATCCGATTTATGTGGATAGTTTCAAAAAACAACATCCGAATGCGGATCTCCGACAACTTAACAATGGTCATGACTATATGAGGATGTTAAGAAAATTAATTAGCGAAAAAAGCAAAAAGAATATAAGAAACGGAGAGATACCCGAAGCTTATGTCAGGCTGTTTACAGGTGCTGATTTTTCTCTGACGCGGCTTGCACATAATCTTCGGTCTTATAGTTTTACTAAAGAAGTTCTGTTATAAGCAGGAATTCATAAGAAACTGTTTATTCTCCTTCGTTCCGCACCAAAATCAACTCAAAAATAGCTTCGCTTTATCTGTTCATTAAATTTTCGTAGCTACCTGCTTTAAAGACATAACGTTGGCGCAGTATAGTCATCCGCCCGTAATACATAGCTGTGTTGCGGGCGGATGGTGTGTCGAGGGGCTGGGATGCCCCTTTGTTTCTTCTTGCGGGTTATTTCTTCCTGCGGAAGGCGTTGTAGAGGATGTAGAGGATGCAGAGGAGGAAGAGGGCATAGCCCGCCCAGGTGAGGTAGCGGTTGTATTCCTCGACTTTGTCGAAGAGCATGTCGGGGGTGACGTGGAGGGAAAGCCAGTAGCCGAGGAAGGCGAGGATGGCGTTCCATACCAAGGCGCCGAGTGAGGTGAAGATGGCGAACTGGGCTACGTTCATGCGCGATATGCCGGCGGGAATCGAAATGAGCTGGCGTATGGCGGGAATGAGACGTCCGACGAAGGTGGACACCGCTCCGTGACGGTCGAAGTATTTTTCCGCTTTCTCCACTTTCGCCCTGTCGATGAGACAGGCGTGTCCCAGTCGGCTGTCGGCGAAGCGGTAGACCACCGGACGCCCGATCCAGAGGGCGAGGTAGTAGTTGATAAACGCTCCGACAAGGGCACCGAGGGTGGCGAACACCACCACAAGGAATATGTTCATGTCGCTGCCGGCTCCGGTGTTGGTGCATGCCAGATACGCCGCAGGGGGCACAATCACTTCGGAGGGGAAGGGTATGAAACTGCTTTCGATGACCATGAATACGAATACAAACAGATAGCTGGCATGGTCAACAAACCATTGGAAAAACTCGCTGGCGTCAAATATCGCCAAGGGTATCATTTCTAACATTTCTTTTGAGGTGTAGTTTTTTGTTTTTAAACAGTTTCTCAGAGTATTCCGAGGTGGCGGAAGAGGGTGGCGTAATATTCCGCCTTGCGTTCTACGGCGAGCGGATAGGCTCGGCTGGTTGACGGCATACGCCATATTTCGAGTTGCCCGGGTGACTCTGATGCATCGGGCGGCGGAACCGCAGCCAGTGTCATCTCTCCCATCCTGGGAATGTCTGTGCCGGTCAGGGCGGCGACGATGCCTGCCGCCTTTTCTCCGGTGGTCGCCACGGCGTGACATCCGGGCATTTCAGAAAGCAATCCGAACAGCGGAACCGGTTCTATGACTTCCAGAAATTTGTCGCTGGCGTTTCCTTTCAGTCTCCGGGCTTTGCGCACGGTGTCGTTGAGCGCGATGCGTTTTTCGGTCATCAGCGAGCGTATCTTGTCTATGTCGTATGTCTTGCGGTCATCGCTGAGCAGCGCGTCTTTGTCGCCAAGGAACAGGAGACCGCATATCTTCCAGAAGTCGTTGGTGCGGTTGGGGTAATAGAAATCCATGCTCCAACGTTTTGCCTGTGGAGGGAAAGTGCCCATTATCAGTACTTTCGCGCCGTCCGGGATGAACGGTTGCCACGGATGTGATTCTATTTCAAGTTCCTTGTTCTCCATATCGTGCCGTTATGCTTCTTCCATTGCTTTCATCGCCTCAGCAACCTGAAGAGCGAATTCCTTGACTTCTACGGGTGTTGAAGCTCCCGCCGACTGCTTCACAAGCAGGGATGCGCTCACAGGCAGTTTCATGCGCTCCGCGTATTCCTTGAGTTTTCCTGTCACTGCGCCTGCCGCCCATGTGAAGTTGCTGAAAGTCGCGAATACTTTGTTTTTGATTTCGCGGGTCTCCATTGCGTTCATGAACGATTCCACTTCGGGGAAGAGACGCATCGAGTATGTCGCGGATCCTACGATGAGTGTGCTGTAGCGGAACGCGTCTGTTATCATGCAGCTCATGTCGGAATGCGAGGCATTGTGCATTATAATGCGCTTTATGCCTAATGCCGCGATCTCGCGGGCGATCATCTCTGCGACTTCGGCGGTGTTGCCATACATCGATCCATATACGATTACAACACCGGGCTCACTCTTATAAGCGGCGAGGCGGGCAACAAGTTCAACGACTTCTGTAATTTTTTCATTCCATACCGGACCGTGGGTAGGGCAGATGTATGAAAGCGGGAGTGCGGCGAGCTTCTGGATGGCTTTCTCCACGAATCTTCCGTATTTGCCTACGATGCAGGAATAATAGCGGTACATCTCGGAGATGTGGACATCTGTTTCCATGTCGCGGTCTATAACGGCTCCGTTGAGCGCGCCGAACGTGCCGAACGCATCTCCTGAGAACAGGACGCGGGCGTCTTCGACGTATGTCATCATCGTTTCGGGCCAGTGGACCATCGGAGTGAGGTGGAAACGGAGTGTCCTGCCGCCAAGATCTATAGAATCGCCGTCTTTCACTTCCAGATAACGGTCGGGACCGTCGATGTGGTAGAATCCCTTGATCATCTCGATTGTCTTTGAGTTGCCCACAATCCTGATGTCGGGGTAAGCCATGACTATTTCCGGAATAGACGCTGAATGATCAGGCTCCATATGGTTGACCACCAGATAGTCTATCGTGCGGTCGGAGGCGATGGAATCTATGTTGTTGAAATATTGGCGCACTTCCTCGATGCATACCGTGTCAATGAGCGCGAGTTTCTCGTTTCCTGCCACGATATATGAGTTATAGCTCACTCCGTATGGCAATTGCCACAGAGCCTCGAAACGGTGTTTCACGCGGTCGTTGACTCCGACGTAAAATATATCCTTTACAATCTCCTTTATGTTCATGCTCTTAAAATTGAAGTTGTCCGGATCAGCTTCGGACCTCCGGATATTTTGTTTGGTTCAAAGTGCAAAATTACAAAAAAATGCGTAATTTTGTCCTTAAATTCCATATAAGAATGAAAACAGCCATAATAACTATTCTTCTACTCGTTGTTTCGAATGTGTTCATGACTTTCGCATGGTATGGGCATCTGAAGCTGAGCGTAAGCGGAATCTCCAAAAACTGGCCATTGTTTGCAGTTATTCTTTTTTCATGGGGAATAGCTTTGCTTGAATATAGTTTTATGATTCCTGCAAATAAAATGGGGTTTAAGGATAATGGAGGACCGTTCACACTCTTTCAGCTTAAGATTATACAGGAGGTTATAACACTCACTGTTTTCACAGTCATAGCCATGTTGTGTTTCCAAGGTCAGAAATTCCAGTGGAATCATGCCGCATCATATCTTTGTCTTGTGGCGGCAGTGGTTTTCGCTTTTCTTCCGAATAAATAGTTTATGAGTGATTTTATAATAGATGTAGCGCCGGTGCAGGGGCATACGGATGCAGCGTGGAGACATTTCCATAAGAGTATATATGGTGGCTGCCAGAGTTATTACACACCTTTCATCCGTCTGGAAAGAGGTGATTTCCGCAAACATGACCTGAAGGATTATACTTCGGAACTTAATGGAAACCATGAAGTCGCTGCGCAGGTGATATTCAGGGATATGGCAGAGTTGCGTCCGTTGATCGAAGGTCTCGTGGAAAGAGGTGTAAAAAGGATTGACCTTAACACCGGCTGCCCGTTTCCTTTACAGACGGCAAAAGGCAGGGGAGCCGGCTTTATCGCCAACCGTGAGGAATATTTCAGGATTCCGTCTTTGCTTAAGGAGCATGGCGATGTTGAGTTCTCTCTAAAGATGCGTCTTGGTTATTCCGATCCTGATGAATGGCGGGGTGTGATGCCGGCAATCGCCCGCATGCCGTTGAAACATGTGACACTTCATCCGCGTGTTGCGCGGCAGCAGTATGGCGGAGACCTATATCTCGACCGTTTCACCGATTTTCTTGAGGCATGTCCACATCCGGTCGTTTTCAACGGTGATATAAGGACACCGGAAGACATTGAACGTGCAAAGACGAGCTTCCCCGGAATCGCGGGAGTGATGACTGCGAGAGGGGTGCTCGGCCGCCCTTCGCTGATCGCGGAGTTTGAAGAGGGCAAGGAGTGGAGCCGTGAAGAGAGACTGGAAAAGATGCTTCACTTCCATCGTGAATTGCTCTGCCATTATGAATCCACGCTTTGCGGTGATTCTCAGATTCTGTCTAAAATCAAACCGTTCTGGGAGTATGCCGAAGAGGAGATAGGGCGCAAGGCTTGGAAAGCGGTGAAAAAGGCTTCCAACATCGCCAAGTATCATTCGGCAGTGGCGATGATCTGATTCACGGGTGCGAACAATAACGGGTCGAGTCGGTTATAAGAGTAAACAGTATTAATATTTTTTAAAAGACAAAAATTATGACGTTTTCTCAATCTGTCAAGACATGTTTTTCAAAGTATTGTTCTTTCAAAGGACGTGCCTCGCGAAGTGAATACTGGTGGTGGATAGTCTTCACGTTCGTTGTAGCGATCATATTCGGCATTCCATCCGGAATACAAAGCCTCCATGAGTCTTCGGCTTCAGGATTGCCGGTTATCTCATATGTTGTAGGGGCATTGCTTTTACTGCCAAACCTCGGAGTACTGATCCGCCGTCTGCATGATACGGGAAGAAGCGGCTGGTGGTGGCTCATCGGCTTCATACCGTTTTTAGGGAGCATAATACTTATAGTGTTCTGTTGTCAGGCATCGCAGCCTTTCCCCAATCAGTACGGTGTGGTGCCGGAGTGACATATGCGCCTTGGATCCCGGAATGATCAGTATGATTTTAGGGTTGCGATTGCCTCAGCCGGTGACGGAGCCTTGAACACATAACTGCCTGCCACGAGAATATCCGCGCCTGCGTGGGCAAGCTCGCTACCGGTTTTCTGGTTTACCCCTCCGTCTATCTCTATAAGAGCCTTGGAGCCGGTTTTATCAATTAGTTCCCTGAGGCGTCTGACTTTTTCGAGAGTGTGGGGTATGAATTTCTGGCCTCCGAACCCCGGTTCTACCGACATCAGCAAAACCATGTCGAGTTCGGTTATTATGTCTTCCAGAACCGACACCGGGGTTGCGGGGCACAATGTAACGCCTGCCTTCATCCCTGCCTCACGGATATGGCATACGGTGCTGTAGAGATGGGTACAAGTTTCCTGATGAATGTTCATTATGTCGGCTCCCAGATCTCGCACCTGAGAAATCCATTTCTCAGGCTCCACAATCATCAGGTGCACATCAAGGGGTTTTGTGCAGACTTCAGCCACAGCCTCCATCACCGGAAAACCGAATGAAATGTTGGGAACAAACACACCGTCCATCACATCGAGGTGGAGCATGTCTGCCTCGGAATTGTTGATTATCTCTATGTCTTTGCCGAGATTCGAGAAATCGGCTGCCAGTAATGAGGGTGAAACGAGCATCGCTTATAGGTGTTTTATATGTTTATCGTGTCACTTGGATTCAATTATCGAAATGAATTCATCTTCGGAAACCAGCGGAATGTCGAGTTGCCTGCATTTTTCAAGTTTTGCCGGGCCCATGTTTTCTCCCGCCAGTACGAAAGATGTCTTTTTTGATATGCTTCCGGCATTCTTGCCACCTTCACGCATAATGATTTCCTTATATTCATCGCGACTGTGGCGTGCGAAAGTGCCTGAAATGACGATTGTCTTCCCGTCGAGGCTTGAACCGGATGGTCTGAGTTTCTCTTCATCCACTTTCATCTGCACTCCGGCTTCAGTGAGCCGCCGGATGTTGGCGGCATTCACCGGCTCCCGCAGAAAGTCGTATATATTACGTGCGATCACCGGTCCGATATCGGGGATGGCACTCAGTTGCTCAAGTTCCATTGACTGCATGTTTTCCATGCTCGTCACAGCTCTTGCCAGACGTTTTGCCGTTGTCTCCCCGACGTTAGGGATGGAAAGGGCATATATCACGCGTTCGAAAGGCACGGATTTCGATTCCTCGATTCCGCGCATGATGCGTTGTGCGGTCTTTTCTCCGATACGTTCCAGCTGAGAAAGTTTTTCGGAGGTAAGATCATAGATCTGTCCGATATTCTCTACCAGTCCGCATGTATAGAGCAGTTCGGCGGTTTCTTCGCCGATGCCGTCTATATTCATCATGCGGCGCGCGCAGAAATGCTCGATTCGTCCGGTAATCTGCGGACGGCATCCGTATTTGTTGGGGCAGCACCATGCAGCTTCTCCGAATATGCGCTGCAAAGGTGTGTGGCAGACCTGACATTCGCGCACAAACTCAATCTTTTTAGCATTAGCAGGACGCTGCGATTTGTCGACCCCGGTAATCTGAGGAATTATTTCTCCCGCTTTTTCCACGTACAGGTGGTCGCCTTCGTGTATGTCAAGCTCCTGCATGATATCATCGTTATGCAGAGAAGCCCGTTTCACGACAGTCCCCGAGAGCAGCACCGGCTCAAGATTCGCCACAGGGGTCACGATACCCATGCGTCCGGTCTCGAAAGTCACTTCCTTAAGCAATGTGCACGCTCTCTCCGGATTGAACTTGAAAGCCACAGCCCAACGCGGGGATTTTGCGGTATAACCAAGGTTGAGCTGCTGACGCAAAGAGTTGATTTTGAAGACGAGTCCGTCGGTTGCCACAGGCAGTTCCTTGCGGTGTTCATCCCAGTATGCTATATACCGGTCCACATCATCGATGGTGCGCAGTCTCGCCATGGCTTTGGAAACCTTGAATCCCCATTGACCGGCGGCGAGCATATTGTCATAATGGTTGTCGGCAGGAAGATCGTCGCTCAGAAGATAATAGAATCTGGCATCGAGATGGCGGCGTGCCACCTCCTTGGGATCCTGCATCTTGAGAGTGCCGGATGCCGCGTTGCGCGGATTGGCGAACAGCGGCTCCTCATTGTATGCCCTTTCGGCGTTAAGTTTCTCGAAAACTTCCCAAGGCATCAGAATCTCGCCTCTTATCTCAAATTCCTCCGGCCAGTCTCCGGGGAGAAGAGTCAGGGGGATACTGCGGATCGTGCGCACGTTTGCCGTGACATCGTCTCCCTGTGTCCCGTCACCCCTTGTCACGGCTCTTACGAGTCTTCCGTGGCGATAGGTGAGCGATATGGAAGTGCCGTCGAATTTCATTTCACCGACAATGCTGAAATCCTCCCCTTCAAGTGCTTTGTCCATGCGGTTGAACCAGTCGTCGACCTCTCCGATGGAGTAGGTGTTTGACAGCGACATCATAGGGCGGGCATGAACCACGTGTTCGAATCCTTTGGTAAGATCGGATCCGACACGCTGAGTGGGAGAATCCGGATCGGTAAATTCAGGATACTCTTTCTCCAAAGCCTCAAGCTCCTTGAGCAGCATGTCGAAATCCTTGTCGGATATCTGCGGAGCGTTCAGCACGTAATAATTATGGTTATGCCGGTTGATTTCCTCTCGCAACCGGTCGATCTTATCTTTCGGAGTCATGGATATAAGGGTATTTTATGTCCCAGAGGAACAGAGCCTGCGGGGGCATCGATGTTCCCGCCGAGCATCTGTCGCGGGCATCTATTATATTTTTAAAATCATTCAGCGAGAGTTTGCCTCGTCCCACATCAACCAATGTGCCGACCACAGCCCTCACCATGTTCCGCAGAAATCTGTCAGCGCGTATGGTGAACACTATGCCAGGAACGCCATATTGGTTGTTCCAGTCGTCCCACCGGGCTTCGCGCAGGTCACAGATATTGGTCCTGGCATCGGAATGCAGTTTTGCGAACGATGTGAAGTCTTCGGTCTCCCTGAGCAAAGCTGCCGCCCGGTTCATCGCTTCTGTGTCGAGAGCGGAAGGAGAATGCCAGGATACTGGGGAGAGGAAAGGGGATTTGCCGAAACTGACGAAATACCGGTATTCCCTCTCAGTCGCATCGAATCTGGCATGCGCATCGTCAGGCACCCTAATCAGGTCTTCCAGAGCCACCGCCGGTCCGCACAACCGGTTGAGCGAAAGGAGAAATTTCCCTTTGTCGGTAATCTCCGGAGCATCGAAATGGGCATACATGCGGCGGGCGTTAACACCTGTATCGGTGCGCCCGGCGCCGACTATTGCCACAGGAGCGCGCAAAACGGTAGAGAGCGCGGATTCTATGACAGACTGCACACTCTGCGCGTTAGGCTGAGATTGCCAGCCATGAAACGGAGCACCGCTGTATGAGAGCTTCAGGAAATAACGCATCAGTCTCGTTCCAGATAGGTTATTCCGTAAAGTCCGGAACGGTAATTGTTCAGGAACTGGCGACCCTCTTCGGGAGTGATGACACCTTTCTTCATGGATGCGGTAACCCAGGCTTCGAGATTGCGCACCAGTTTCTTGGGGTTATACTCCACATAGTCGAGCACATCCGCCACCGCCTCGCCATCGATAATCTGCGCGATCTCATATCCATCTTTTGTAAGAGAGATATGCACCGCATTTGTGTCTCCGAAAAGATTGTGGAGGTCTCCGAGAATTTCCTGATACGCACCTACCAGGAACACTCCGAGATAATAGGGCTCGTTGCCTTTAAGCTCATGTACGGGGAGAGAATATGCCGTTCCCTGGGGAGATACGAAATGTGATATCTTGCCGTCTGAATCGCAGGTCACATCCTGAATGGTGCAGTCGTGTGTCGGTTTCTCGTCAAGACGCGTAATCGGCATGATGGGGAACATCTGGTCGATCGCCCAGGAATCAGGCAGCGACTGGAAGAGTGAGAAATTGCAGAAATATTTTTCAGGCAGCATCCGCGCCACTTTTCTCAGTTCTTCCGGCGGATGTTTCATGGATCGGGTCATATCCCTGACATCGCGTGCCACAGACCAGAACAGTTTCTCGATCTGTGCGCGGGAACGCAGCGACAGAAGACCGAGGCTGAAGCGTTCGAGAGCTTCCTCTCTGATCTGAAGAGCATCGTGCCAGTCCTCGAATACGCTCTGCGGGTCAATCTTGTCCCAGATGTTGTAAAGCTCCACGGCAAGTTCATGGGCATTCTCGTCAAGCACATCGGCATCTGTCCATATGGGGAGGCGTGCCGTCTCAAGCACCTGTATGATGAGCACCGAATGGTGTGCGGTCAGCGACCTGCCGCTTTCGGTGATGATGTTCGGCTGCGGAAGATTGTTTTTGACGCATGCGTCGACAAGCGCCGACACCGAGTCGTTAACATATTCCTGAATGGAATAGTTCATAGAGTTCTCGCCCGATGAAGATCTTGTGCCATCGTAGTCCACACCGAGTCCGCCGCCGATATCTACAAAATCGATATTGAAGTCCATCTGTGAAAGCTGCACATAAAACTGCATCGCCTCGCGGAGGGCATTCTTGATTCTCCTGATTTTAGTGATCTGGCTTCCAATGTGGAAATGTATAAGTTTAAGACATCCCGTCATCTTGTTTTTCTCCAGGAATGACAGAGCGTCGAGCAGTTCGGAGGAATTGAGCCCGAACTTGCTGACATCCCCACCTGATTCCTCCCATTTTCCCGAGCCGGAAGAAGTCAGCTTGATTCTAATGCCGATTGTGGGGGATATGTTTAGACGTTTCGACACATCGGCAATGAGTTTCAGCTCATTGAGCTTCTCGACTACAAGGAATATGCGTCTGCCCATTTTCTGGGCGAGCAGAGCGAGCTCAATGTAATTTTCATCCTTATATCCGTTGCAGACGATGATTGAGTTCTGATGGGTGTTGACAGCGAGCACTGCGTGGAGTTCAGGCTTGGAGCCAGCTTCAAGACCTATGTCATATTTATTGCCGTGACTGACAATTTCCTCTACCACCGGGCGCATCTGGTTCACCTTGATAGGGTATACGATGAAGTTTTTGCCGGTGTATTTATACTCTTCGGCAGCTTTGTGGAAACAATCGGATATTTTCCGGATTCTGTCGTCAAGTATGTCGGGAAATCTCAGGAGCAACGGGGCGTCGACATCGCGCAGCTGCAGAGTGTCCATTACCTCTTTGAGGTCGATCGTGGGACCGCCCTCCTTGGGAGTCACTTGTGCGTGACCCTGTTCGTTGATCGAGAAATATTTAAGACCCCAGCCAGGAACGTTGTATATTTCCGCGGAGTCTTCGATGCGCCATTTTCTCATTCTGTTTCTATCGTTTTAAGAAGCTGCATCCTCTCAATGAATCCTGCAATTGAATTCAGCTGTCATGAGAAGGGTGAGCCGGTATTTATTATAAAACAAACTAAGCGGGAGGTTCGTTCTTGCGACCGAGAAGTTCGAATCGCTCGACGATAATTTCTGTTTTGCGGCGGCGGATTTTCATTCTGTCGTCGTATTCTCGGGTGCGAAGTTTTCCTTCTACATACAGGCGGCTGCCCTTGCGGATGTATTTCTCAGCAAACTCGGCATTCTTGCCGCCCATCACCAAAGAATGCCATTCCGTGACTTCCGCGGTAGAATTGGCATAACGTTCGTTTGTAGCCAGAGACATGAACGCAACCGGCTTGTCTTTTTCAGGATATCTGATTTCCGGGTCGGAACCGACATATCCGAGGAGTATGACTTTATTTACAGACATGATATTGCCGCTATTTTTTTAATTGACTTCAGAGAGATTCTAAAAATCGGAGGCTTTAAGAGCCAGACCTGTTTTTTCGTGCAGACCGAAAAGAAGGTTCATGATATGCACCGCCTCGCCGGCGCCACCGCGCATACGCGGATCCGCCACAGCTTCGATGCGCAATGTCGAGTCATCAGGTTTGTTGAGTGATATTACGCATTTGTCAGTGCCGCTGACTTCTTTCACATTCACGACAGATGAAACCGGGAATGCGAAATTATGGTCGTCATATATCTCATACATCTCATGAATCTGCTCTATCGAGACCGGACATGAAAGGGATATGTCGGCTTTCATGCAGCGTTCACCATCGATGGCTTTCAATTCCAGATTGAAGTTGTCGCTGAAACTGAGTTGAGTCTGCGAAAGAATACGTGCAATCTCTTTTTGTGCGTTGCCTTTGTCTTTTTGCAGGATATCGGGCGGCAGACTTACAGACACCTTGACGGAATCGTTGAGGAGCATATGTGTTGCCAGAGGGTAAAGGGCTGTAAGCACCACAGACGCCGCCGGTGAAGGAACCATGGCAGACACAGCGCCTCTCACCAAAGGCTTGCGGTTGATTTCAGGCAAGCCATATACAACGCCGAGGCGTTCGGTGTCGAGGTTTGGAATTGCATCCACAATTACAGACCTGATGTCAGGACGCGCTAATTGCAGAGCGGAAAATTCCGCTGCAGTCATGGAATTGCCGCAAACGAAGACAATCGAGCAGTCGGGAGTCATCGGAAGTGGACCGGAAAAATTCATCTTAAGTTCGCCGATAAGTCCATGATGCACTGATGTTACCGACAAGCCTTCGCGACCGGGAGCGGAGACTGTGGTCACTATCACTTCCGGGTGGTTCACAAGTATTCGCAATAATTCTCCGGCATCCGGAGAATCAGCTCCTGTGATTGCTACTTTTATCATACCGACTTAATATTACCTGATATTTTTTTGCCCTGCTGTCTGATCATGGCTCAGAAAGTGGGAATTTTCTGGTCAAGAGGCAAAAGACGGGAGAATATCGCCCTGGCTTTTTCATGACTCACATCCTCGCGCAGAATGGCGATGATAGTGTCGGATCCAGGGATTGTGCCGAGGATTTCCGGGGCATTGCTCATGTCAATGTCATATGCCAGACCTGCCGCATATCCGTTGCGGGTCTTTATCACAGCCACATTCTTGGAGAATGTAAGCGAAATAAACCCGCTCTGGTAGTTGGCGTTTATGGGTAGCTGACCGCGAGCCAGCAATTTGTCTTTCAGTGAATTACTGTCGGGCAGAATATACATGTATCCGCCCCGGTCAGTAGGTATCTTTGTGGTCTTGAGCATTTTGAGATCACGCGAGAGGGTTGCCTGAGTCACAGTGTATCCTGCCTCCTCAAGTAATCTTGCGAGTTCTTCCTGGCTACCGATGCATTTGTTCTTGATCAGGTCAACCATCAATTCCACTCTTTGTTTCCGGTTCTTCATAAGATTATTGTAAATTTGAGTTTGCAATATCTATTTATGCAAATTTACAATAAATTTTTAGAAAAATCAATTATTTTTGAATAATTTTTTAATTTTATTCGTCTGTATTATTCATTCCATTGTCGGAAAGGGCATCTATCTGCGCCTTGATGCGAGCTGCTTCTTCATAATCCTCTTTTTCCGCAGCTTTCTGCATTCTTGCTCTCAAGATCTCCAAAGAGTCTTTTGCCGCTTTCATTCTTGCTGATTGAGTCTTCGGATTTCCGGCAGCCGGAGACTCCTGTCGGGCGCGTTCCTGTTCCTCGGGGTCAAATCCCGCTTCATCGAGAACTTCGGCAGAAGTATATATGGGAGCATCGGCGCGGATTGCGAGAGCTATCGCATCGGACGACCGGGAATCGACAGTATGAGTCTGAGTGCCGTCAGTGAAAATCAGGTCTGCGGCGAAAACGCCCGACGGCAGTCGTCTGATTTCGATTTCCTTGAGGCGTATGCCGAATTCATTCATGAAATTCATTATCATGTCGTGCGTAAGCGGTCGTGGAGTCACCACCTCCTGCAGCTTGCACTCGATAGCCTGCGCCTCCGGGTATCCTATTATTATTGGAATGCGGCGGGTTCCGTCTGCCTGACGTAAAATCACGGCATATACCCCGGATTCAATCTGATTGTAGGTAATGCCTACGAGTTCCAGTCTATATCTTTCCATTATCGTTAAGAGCTTCTTTGGAATGAGCTGTTGAAATCTTTTTGTGTCTGCGTGATGTCGCAGGAACCGATATCATGCCCGAGCCGAGACAAAGTCTCCTGTCGGGAGAATATATTATGGCAAACTGTCCCGGTGCGATTCCCTGAATGTCTGAGTCGGAAGTTACGGTGCATGAGCCATCCTTTTTTATAGAGATGGTCCCATCGTAGAACTCGGGGGAGTGGCGGGTCTTGAATGCTATTCTCTCGCATGTGGAGCCGTCGCGGAAGGGCGATTCCGTGATCCAGTGCATTTCTTCCACCGGAATCTCACGTCCATATTGTCTGCGCGTATCAAAACCGTTGGATACATATATAACGTTATCGCGCACGTTTTTCTTCACCACATACCATGGTCCTCCGCTAAGACCGAGCCCTTTACGCTGACCTATGGTGTAGAACCAGTATCCTTTGTGCGTTCCAATTTTCTTTCCGGTCTCTATTTCGATCACTGGTCCTTCTTTAGTGCCAAGGTGGCGTTCTATAAAATCCGAATAATCGATTTTTCCAAGAAAGCATATTCCCTGCGAGTCTTTTCTGGAAGCGTTTGGGAGTTTTGCCTCAGCGGCTCTGCTCCTGACTTCCGCTTTGGGCAATTCACCGAGCGGGAACATTATGTGGGAAAGCTGGTCGTATGATATCTGTGCGAGGAAATCCGTCTGGTCTTTCACCGGGTCGGCAGCCGTGGCGAGGAAATATTTGCCATCCTTTTCCACAATCGAGGCGTAGTGTCCGGTCGCGGTCTTGTCGAAGTCCTTGCCCCAGCGCTGCTCGAAGAAACCGAATTTTATGAGTTTGTTGCACATCATGTCGGGATGAGGCGTAAGACCTTCCTTTACAGTGCGCAATGTATATGCCATTACATGGTCCCAGTATTCTTCGTGCAGCGATACTACTTTCAGCGGCAGACCGTATTTCCTGGCTATGAGGGAGCACATCTCGATGTCTTCCTCAGCGGAGCAGTCTCCCTCGCCGTTGTCCATGCCTATGCGGATGTAAAACAGATGCAGGTCGTGTCCCTGTCGGAAAAGAGTGTCGACCACTACCGCGCTGTCAACACCTCCGGAAATCAATACCGCTATTCTCATACCTCTTCAAGTTCTGATTCGCTGTGGTTGTTGGAATGTATGAAATGGAGTGAAAGAAAATAATCCACAGATATTTTCCCCGGACCTACAAGCATTATGAAAAAATATATTCCCATGAACATGACCGGAACGTATCCCTGCTGAGACCAGCTCAGCATGTACGGAGCCTCGCTCACGAGGTCGTGAAGAATATAATACTCAGCCACCATCATTGCGAAGAAAGGAGGCAGAGCCATGATGCGTGTCATGAAACCAACCATGATAAAAAGCGAGCATATTATCTCTATGGCAATCATCAGCATCAGTGTGACATCCGGGTCGATTCCGAACAGTGACGGAAACATCGCTTTAGCTGCCTCGAAATTATATAGCTGCCGGATGCCGAACTGCATCATCATTATGCCGACGAACAGACGCAGAAACAGACGCCCCATGTTGGTGTATGAATACCCTGTGGTGCGTATATATATCTTTTTTAAAGAATTCATCATAATATCATGTTTGAATTTGATATGAATCAGGAGTCTGGGTGAACTATCGGGCAGTCTCCTGCTGCAGTGCGAGTGCCTTCGCCTGGTCTACCGAAATATTCTTGGCAAGGATTTTGCCGTCTTTCCCTATGACATAGAAAGAGGGTGTGTTGCGTATGTCAAGAATGTCAGAGACAGTGTCGGATGCACCCACAACCCAGTTTGACGGATATTCCCCGATTTTTGTCTGCCATCCGTCAATGGGGTCGGGCACAATGAACATCACGTTCACGATTCCCCGGTCTACGAGCGATGTGAATTTCATGTCGGTCTCCATCTTGAGTTTGGCATGACGGCAGTCGTCGCAGTCCGGATCTCCGAACTCGATTATGGTGAACACGCCGATAGGCTGGAACTTGCCGGGATTTCCGGTGGGCGTTACGAAATCGAATGAAGAAGGTGTGTTTCCGATGAGAGAATTCTTTATCTGCGAGAGTTGCTTGCGATAGCGGATCTTGCGGCTGTCGGAGATTTTTTTGTTTTTCAGGAATGACTCAAGATATTTTACATAGACCTCGTCAATCCAGATTTTTGCCCTCTGTCCGTAAAGAGACTCCTCAGCGGCTTTTGTGAACTGCAGCAGCAGAGTGGGGTTCTTTGCAATCTGCGAGAGCATGTTGTCTACAGCCTTGTCTACTTCCGCCTTGTCTGCCCATTGCATGGGTAGGGTGAAGACCCGGAAGGCATCGTTGAGCGCGGACTGGTTTACGGCATCCTTTTTTTTGAAATCCATATTGTCCCAGAAATGCTGCATCAGCCAGTTGCTTTTGTCGGTGAGCGATATGATCTCCTCGGGAGCTACGGGATATTCGAAAAGAGGCTCGATTTCTATAACTTCAGCGTTCAGACGTGCCGGAATCATTGTCGCAGACATCAACGCCAGGCATATTAAGCTGCGTTTAAAGTATTTCTTAATCATCTTTGTTATTGGGTATTCTGAATGTTTTTGCCTCTCTCTTGAAATTATAAGGCGAGGGGCTTTTATTAATAACGAATAAATAATCTATTTATTTACTCATCGAGATAGGAGCGTATGCCATTGGTCCATGCCTTGTAGCCGGGACCGGTGAGATGCAGGCCGTCGTTGGTGTATTTATTTTTTAGTTTGCCGTTTTTGTCGGCAAGGAATTGCCACAGGTCTATATATGTCAGATTATTTTTTTTCGCAATCTCTTTGATACGCTTGTTAAATTCCACGATTGTATTCTCTTTGCCTTTAAGATTCTTATATATGCCGTAATCATTATTTATAGGCATGATACTCTGAAGGTAAAGGCGTGTTTCCGGAGAGCGGAGTCTTATTTCGTTGACAAGCGACTCATATCTTTCCGCAAGCTTGTCGACGCTGTGACCGTGCGACACATCGTTGATTCCGATAAGCAGAAAAATTTTTCTGGGTTTTCCTTTGACAACCTGCTCCAGCCGTTTCTGCACTCCGGGCATGATGTCGGATCTTATTCCCCGGTTCTTGACATCCTCCCTTTTGAACAGTTCTTCGAAGTTCCCTCCGTCGGTAATGGAATTACCCAGAAATATAATGTCGTTTTCAGTGACGGGGAGGTGATCGAACAAAGATACTCTCTGCTCCCAGTATTTGTCAGGAAACGCAGACATCGGGATAATAAGTGAGAATACCAGCAGAATTAAGCGAATGTTTTTACAAGACATGATAACCAGAATGATAAATTTTAAGACCAGACATGGGATGCTGTTCGATAAGTCCGACTTTAAAGCCTTCACTTTCTGTTACCTCCCGGAGGATGTCTCTGAAATGATATGCCACGGAACCTATGTAACTTACCGGGTATGAATGAGAATTCTCGTAGCGTGCCACATTTCGCGAGATGAATCTCCGAAACTCCTGCCTAACCAGTGAGTTGATATAAGAATTATCAAGGTGTTTTTTTATGAAAGGCACAAATGAAGCCAGGAAAATATTAGGAGCTGCAGATCTGTAGACCTTTTCTATGACGTCCCCCTTGCTGAGTCCGGTTTCATTAAAAAATGCATCGCACACACATTTCGGAGCTATCTCCTTGAATATGTCTCCGAGCAATCTTTTGCCGAGAGCCGTTCCTCCACCCTCATCTCCGAGTATGAACCCCAGCGGCGGAATGTTCCTGATCATTTTCTTTCCATCGAAAAAAGCGGAATTGGAGCCGGTGCCGAGTATGCATACTATGCCCGGCGTTCCCTCCGTCACCCGGCAGGCGGCAAGCATGTCAGACTGCACTTCAGCCACCTCCGGATTCCATACTTCACGGATTGCATTCTCGACTGCAGAGCATATCTCGGGAGTTGCCGCCCCGGAACCGTAATAATGGATTTCATTTATAAAGACAGCCGGGTCAAGCTTTTGTCTAACATCCGAAAAATAAGACACAGCGTCCTTTTGTGAGATACGTGCTACGTTAAAGCCGTCAGAAATGAAAGAGGCTTTGGAGTTGCCATCAGTATCTGTAAGAAGCCATTCCACTTTTGTGGACCCTCCGTCTGCGATAAGGATATTTCGTGTGGTTTCGTGCATTTGGATTTTTAAACAGTTTCTTACAAATTTAGATAAAAAAGTGGAAATACGCAAAACATGTGTGTGAAACTTAAATGGCTGCCTTTTGCGAATAGATTCAACGTCAGGACTTCTAGTGCAAGTGAGCGCAGAGCGGAGCTTGCTCCAGCTATGCCGAACGCATCCGAGAATGGGCAAAGCCAATGTTTTTGTTTTATTTTTGACGTGGATTAGTGGTTGGACATCGGGAGGAAACCCCGGGGTCTTTTCTCTCGTTATTGCCTAATCAGATGAAAATGATTATCTTTGCGAATAAAACGAAACTGATAAATCCGATGGCCAAGATCATAGTCAAGGATACTACAATAAGGACAATGTCAAAAAATGGCATTGATTATATCTGTATCACCGATATTGCAAGGCAGAAAAACTCGGTGGAGCCAAAAGATGTAGTAAAGAATTGGATGAGGGTGAAGAATACCCTTGAATATCTTGGCTTATGGGAAAGCCTGAACAATCCCGATTTTAATGGGGTCGAATTCGACCCCATTTTGAGAGAGGCTGGCTCCAATTCCTTTACGATGAGTCCAAGTCGGTGGATAGAGCTTACAAACGCAATAGGTATTATAAACAAATTGGGACGTGAGGGGGGCACATATGCTCAACGTGATATCGCCTTTAAGTTTGCAAGTTGGGTCTCTGTTGAATTTGAACTGTATCTTGTAAAGGAGTTCCAACGCCTGAAGGAAGAGGAACAGAAACAACTCGGCTGGTCTGCGAAACGCGAGCTGTCAAAGATAAACTATCGAATCCACACCGATGCCATCAAGCATAATCTCATACCTGCCGAGATTACAAAGGCTCAGGCAAGTATCATATATGCCAATGAAGCCGATGTGCTGAATGTGGCTATGTTCGGCATGACAGCGAAACAGTGGCGCGATGCCAATCCCGACCTCAAAGGCAATATACGGGATTAAGCCTCTATCAATGAACTGATATGCCTCTCCAATATGGAGAATCTCAATGCAGTGTTTATTGAACATGGAATGCCACAGCAGGAACGCCTGATTAAGCTCAATCAAATCGCCATCCATCAGATGAGCGTACTTGAAAGCGGAGATAACGATAGAAAACTGCTGAAATAGCCATTCAAAATCAGTTCCATAACGCAAGATAAGTTATGCTCTTTCACCTCAGGAAGAAACCTGCGCCAAGCCTACGACCCCAAATTAACTTTTGTTTTTAAACAGTTTCTAAATCCGAACACTTAGAGCTTGTTTAAAAATAAACGTGAAATTTGGGGCGGCTCACTTCGGGATAAAATCCATTTAAGGCAAAGGAGCATAGCGGGCTTCTATGTTGCTGTACAA